>Ga0193709_1000153_pt1 | contig 28937 bp, 56 predicted proteins | sample H3c2metaG_FD_160571 | JGI IMG/M metagenome (GOLD analysis project Ga0193709, IMG submission 160571) | Soil microbial communities from a riparian zone of the East river system, Colorado, United States - H3c2 | ecosystem: Environmental > Terrestrial > Soil > Riparian zone | place: USA: East River...
CGGCTTTCTCCTCGGCGATCGCCCGGGTGCGCAGCAGCCCCGCCGCATTGCCGCGCTCATCCGCGCCTGGTTCATGTCGTCGACTGTCCAGCTCGTCCGCCAGCTCGTGCAGTACCTGCGAAGTCTTGCTCATCGCGCACTCGCCTTCCGCGCCAGGGCCACGAGCACCACGCCCAGGCCGAGTAGCCCGATCAGGATCTGGCCACAGCCGGAGCCGGGGTGCGCCGCCTTGTAGCTCGCCTTGCCCTCGGCGAACAAGCGGGACTGCTCGACGTGGAAGGCGTGCAGCGCGGCCGGGTTGCCCTTGAGCCGCCGCTCGGTGGCTTCGATCTTGGCGATGCCCTCGCGGTACTGCCGCCCGGTCGCTTCCCAGGGTGGGGTCAACCATTCGTCGCTGCTCACGCCGCCGCCTTCGCTCGTTGCGCTGCCCGCAAGCCCTTCATGTAGTGACTCCGGCACATGCCCTTGGTCGAGTGCCGGCGCCCGCACCCCGGCACCTCGCAGAACCGCGGCTGGTACAGATGAGCTCTCTCCGGGACCGTCTCCGCCCGTCGCCCGCCGGTGCCGGCCGCGCGGACCAACGGCCTGCGCTCACCGACCGTGGTGCCGCCCCACACGCCGAACGCCTCGTTGTTCGCCACCGCCCAGGTCAGGCACGCGGCTGTGTTCGTGCACTCGGTGTTGCAGATGGTCTTCGCCTTGTGCACGCCGGCGGCGTGATCGGAGAACCAGGCCTCGGGGTCGCGGGTGCAGGGGAGGGTCATGGCTAAAGTCTTCCGCTGTAATTCTGTACGTGGTCCTTGCTCGCCTGCGCCGTGTGCATGCCCCCGGCGAGGGTCTCCTGCGCCTGCCGCAGCATCGCCAGCAGTGACATGAGCGTGGACTTGATCGCTTCCGCCTCGTCGTCGCTGGCGCCCTCGGTCGTGGCCTGCGCCGCCGCCAGGGCCCGCTCCGTCTCGGCGATGGCCTCGGCCGTGCACGCGACCGCCTGGCCGACCCGGTCCTCGGGGACGAGGGTGAAGATCTGGTCGAGGGAGTGCTTGACCTCGGATACGGAGGTGGTCATCAGATCTGGTCTTCGGTCAGTAGGTCAAAGTCGCCGGTGTAGGAGTTCGTGCCGCATTCCTCGCAGGTGAACGTGGTCTGCGCGGCGATGTCGTACTGGATGACTGGGCGTCCGTCGTGCTCCAACGTGGTGATGCACAGTCCGTAGAACATTTCCTCGCCGCAGTCCGGACAGTCCGCGCTGAGGTAGAAGCCCATCGCCATCACTTCCTCCTGAACGGGTCGCTGCGGTCGATCAGCTCGCGCCAGTCGGCCTGCGTGTGGGTGTGCGCGTCGGTGCGGCTGCACAGCTCGCAGCCCTTGGTCAGGTGCACCTTCACGTCGGGCTCGGGGGTGTTCTTGGGCTTGCGGGGCATGGCGCCTACACCTTCCTCTTCCAGCCTCGGCGGGCCCGGTCGGCTCGCACGGAGAAGATGGCCAGGTGCCAGGCGATGAACCCGCCGCCGGCCGTGCCGGTCAGGGTGCCGAGCCAGAAGGCGGTCATTAGGACTCCTTTTCGAGGTCGGTGCGACGGCCCTTGGCTCGCTCGATGGCCACGACGTCAGATCGCAGGTAGCCGTGTTTCAGCTTGCGCCGGTACAGCAGCTTGCGAGCCGACTCCGGCTTGATGCCGAGGTAATCAGCGACTTCCTGGAGGGTCATCAGGGGGTCTTGCATGTCTCCAAGTGTACCCGATCCGGGACAAGGTCGCAAGTCCGTGCAGGTCAGAAGACCTCAGCTAGCGGCCTTCAGCTCGCTGTGAAAGTACTCCTTGCCCAGTGCCACAGCGTCGATCTGATCATCGTGAAGCGTCTTCGGGTACGCCTTCATCTGCGCTTCTAGGGTCGAGATCGGTCGGGCGTGCACCACCATCGGCGGCTTGCGCAGGTAGCAGTCGTGCAAGTCCGTGATCCGGTCGATCTTGGCTCGGCGCAAGTTCACCGCGAAGATCTTCACCCCCGGCGGCAGCGGAGACAGCGTGTTCTCCACGTGATCCCCGCCGTTGGTCACGTCCACCACGATGAGCCGGATGCCGTTCTTGCGGACGATCGAGTGCACGAGCTCGCGCAGCTTGTCGGGCTTGAGCCGCACGCCCATCACTCGCTCGACCACCACGCGGCGCACGTTGCCGGCGTAGGACATCATCGCTATGCCGGTTTCGTCGTTCGTCTTCTTGGACTTTGACGCCGGGTCCACGACCAGGATCCGCTCCGTGATGTGCTCGAGCAGCTTCGTGTCGTAGGTGATGTCGTCGTCATCCCAGAACGTGCCGTTCTCGTCCACCGGGGCGTTGTCGAAGTTCTTCGCGTAGCCCCGAGGGTTTCGCAGCCGCTCCTCGCGCTGGAACGCCAAGCTCCACTTCGGCTCCCAGAGCGACCGCTCGTCGCCGGTCTCTGGGTCTTCGATGATGCCCCGGAAATGGTGCACCACGATGTTTTCTTCGGCGGCCCAGGCGTCGCCCTCGACGAGATCGTGAATGATGGAGCCGGCCATCACGGTCGTTCCGGCGACCTGCACCACCGCGTTGAAGTTGCACGGCAGGATCACGTCGATCAGATCCTCGAGCCGCTTGCGCTTCATCTCGACGTTGTAACGGCCCTTCTTGGGCTCGACCTCATCGAACAGCAGCGCGTCCGGACGCAGGTTGTCCCACTTCACGCCGAGGGTCGCCGAGTTCATCCCCTTCACCATGATGATCGCGCCGTTGGCCGCCAGGTACGTCGTGTCGTTGTCCTTGAGCGCCCGGCCGCCGTTCTTCATCGGAGTGCATAGCTCCGGGAAGTCCCGCATCAGCCGCTCGTTCTGCGCGAACTGCAGCTTGAGCGTGGCCAGGTGCAGCTTCGCCTGATCCTCGGTGTCGGAGTACACGACGATGAACTTCCGGTGCCCGAACGCCATCGCCCACAGGGGCAGGATCAGGAACAGCCACGTCGTCTTGGCCGCCTCCCGGGGAGCCACCCAGGCGTCACGGATCTCTTTGGGGCCGATGTCGGTGCGCATCCACCGCTTCGCCGACATGGCCAGGGCCACGTGCAGATCACTCAACGCGTGCAGCATCCCGGGCAGCATCACGTGTGGCGCCAGGTAGTAAAGCGCGAACAGGATAGGGGAGGTCCGGCACCAGTCCCGGCGCTTGTTGATGCACTCCTGGGTGTGCACGCGGAACGCACCGTGGCGCAGCTTCGCGGTGTAGAGCTCGGGACGGAAGCCGGGCGGACCTTCGAGGCGGCGCTTAACTGGCGCGGTCATCGGACTCCCAGTCGTCCCAGTCCTCGTTGGCGGACTCGCCCTCGTCGGTGTTCGCCGGCGCGTCTTCGTACAGCCTGAGTCGCGCCGCGTTCTGCTGGCGGAGCTCGCCGACCAGCTTCACGAAATCCTGGTTCGAACACTCGTCGTCGACCTGGAGCCGTTGCATCGTCATTCGGGTCAGTTGATCAAGCTCGTCGTGCGCTATCGACTGCATTAAAGATCTAGAAGGACGGTCATGCCTCAACATCAACATTTCAATGCGGCGGTAGAAAGTCGCCCGCGAAATCCCCAGATCCTTGGCGATCTGGGTTGCCGGTTCACGCCGCAACAGCCGCGCATATGCCAACGCGGCCTCTGCGTCCACGACCTCGGGAGATTTATTCGGGTCCGCCGACGCGTAAGGGCCGGAGTGGTCACCCATCTCCGGCCCTCCGTTTCGGACGTTCCAGCTGGTTAACGCGGGTTCTTCTTGGACTTGCCGCCTGAGAGCTTGGAGCCGGTGACGAGCTTGCCCTTGCCACCGAAGTTGCCCATCTTGTGCGTCTGGATGGTCTGGACCTTCTTCGGGTTACGGGACGAGTGACGTGTCTTCGTGAAGAAACCCATTTACTTCTCCCAGTCCGAGTCAGCGTCGCGCGGCGTGGTGTACGTGGAAGGGATCCGGGGCGCCTTGACGTCCATCCACATGTCGTGGCACGCCTCGCGGATGAAGTAGCAGAGCGGGAACGCGATGATAGCCGGCGCCCACACGTGCCAGCCGGCGTCGAACCCGATACCGAGCACGAGGGTGGCAGCCGAGGCGACCATTCCCCAGAAGGCCGCCCACATCAGCCCGTGACGGAACTGCTCCGGGTTGACCAGGTTCATTGCATGTGCCGAAGGACGCTCTCGGCGATCTTCTGCGCGGCCCGCTCCATGGCCCGCTCGTTGTCGCGGTCGGCCTTGGCTCGTGCGGCGGCGGCCTTCTTGGCGGCGGCGGCCTGCGCGTCGGCCGTGGCCTTGCGCGCAGCTTCGGCCTTGTCCTCTCGGTGCTTCACGAACTCGGCCGAAGGGGCGGTGAAGGCCGCGCGGCTCTCCCGATTGCTGAACATGCCCATCACTCGGCCTCGATGCCGTGGAACTCATCCAGCGCGGTGAGCAGCAGGCCCACCAGGTGCGTGGTGTTGCCGAGCTTGCGCTTGCTGATCCCGGTCGCGGTCGACTCCTGGTCGACTAGGTCGGCGTGGTGCTCGCGGATCTCATCGGTCAGCTGCGGGCCAAGCTCGGTGTGCTCGAGCAGGTCTCGGATGCGTCGCGCGGCGCGCTTGCGGTCGGGCTGGTCGGCGGGCTGGTTGCCGTTCATGGTCGGTGCCTCGTCGTAGGCGGTAGTCACTGGTTTGCTCCCCGGAGTTGGATCAGCTTGAACGCGTTGAACGCGTCAATCCGCTCGCCATGAGACTATACGCACGAGTCCGGTCCCGCGCCAAGGTGGTGTGTCGTGGATGTTGTCCGAGCCGGTGCCTGTGGGAAGCTGACGATGTGACGGAGCGTTACTTGACGACTGGGCAGGCGGCGGACGCCTTGAAGGTGAGCCGACCGACGCTCCGTCGCTGGGTAAAGGAGCATGGTCTTCGTCCGGCGATGGTGACGCTCGGCGGGCACTACCGCTGGGACCTTGAGGACCTGCGCCAGCAGATCGAGACGATCCAGCGTGGCTAAGCTCCCTGCTCCCTCGTTGCTCCCGGGGTCCGGGGGAGCGCCTCCCGTCAGACAGTCCGAGATCGCAACCCAGCAGGTCACGTGCCATCCGGACTCAGGGAGCAGGCCCGGATGTGCTCGAACCACCCTTAATAGGAAATTAGATTTCGATCTGTGGCGAGGCGTGCCCAGTGGTGCCGTTCCTAGCCGTTTTCCCTGGTCGGGATAGGTTCCGCTGCATCTTTTTGTGCCGGGCTGTATCGAGGTGTGTCAACTGATCTGCTCCCTCGTTTGCTCCCTCGGCTGGCCGGAGAGCGAGCGCGGCCCGTACTTCGTCGTGGTTATCGGTCAAGAGATGCGCGTACCGTTCCGTGGTCTTGATCGAGCTGTGGCCGAGCAGCGCCTGTAGCACCGACAGGCTGACACCGGCGGTTACAATGCGTGACGCGTAGGTGTGCCTGAGATCGTGGATTCGGGCGTGCCCGATCTCGGACCGCTCCAGGGCGTTGCGCCACGGCCGCAGCGAGAAGTCCTTGGGGTCTACAACTTTCCCGTTGCCCGGCGACGGGTGCACCAGGGCGGAGCGGCACACCGAGCCGCGGTCATGGGGCACGGTGCAACGCCGGGAGCCGTCGGGGTGCATCTCGTACCAGGCGAGCAGGAGACCGGCCAGGCGCGGCGTGAGCGGCACGGTGCGCCGGCGCTTTCCCTTCGGGTACGCCTTGACGATGCCGACGTAGGCGTCCCACCGCTCCACGACGTCGATGGTCTTCTGCTCGAAGTCGACCCGGTGCCGGTGCAGCGCTACCGCCTCGCCGATCCGCATGCCGGTCTCGAGCAACGTTTCGACCAGCAGCCGGTACACGCCGTCGAGGTGGAAGAACAGCGCATCGGCCTCGTCGAAGGTCAGATACCGCTCAGGCGCTGAGGGCAGCGTGGGCAGCGCGACGCCGACGCACGGAGAGTAGGGCAGGAGCTTCGGTACGGCGGCCTTCATCGACGCGGACAGCTGGTAGTAGCACAACCGCGTACTTGAGGCGGACAGCTTCCTGGAGAGTTCGTTCACCCAGATCTGCAGGTCGGCGTGCTCGATGTCGTTGAGCGCGACATCTCCCCATCTGGGCATCACGTACAGGTCACGCATGCTGACCTGGGAGTTGGCGGTGCCGGATTCCATCTTCCGTATCGGCCACCACTGCTCGCACCAGGTGCCCCATTTCAGTCGGCCTCGCGCGGGGTCTCGGCGCGATCCTTCAGCGACTTTCTGTTCCTCGGCGTAGGCCCACCGCAAGGCGGCGGATTTGTGATCGAAAGTCTTATACCTGATCTTCTTCTGTGCGTTGCGATAGGCGCCCCGGAACCGGACTGTGCCGCTCTTGTTGGGCAACAGCTCTTCAGTCCACGCCATCGCAACCTCGGAGTTAGCTGGTCAGGGAGTAGCGCAGGTTAGCACCGCTATTAAGGGCGGAGTGTAGGCGCGTGACCCCCTCAGGCAGCTCGTGGGCCGGCCGGAACTCGGGGACGACGGTCTCATCGAAGACTGTGAACAGGGCCGCCCGGGACAGGGACAGGTGGAAGCGGGGGAAGGTGAGACCCGGGCGAACTTCGATGCGGCCGCGTTCGCGGTCGACGGCGCAGGTGGCCTCTAACAGTGGGTTTACTTCGACGGTGTACCCCGTATTGCGCAAAACGGCTTCGGTGAGCCACTGCGCCGGGATGGTGGGGTAGTACGCATCAGTGGACAATGTCAGCGCTCCGGATAGTTGCGCGATGTAATAGAGCCGTCAACCTCTCACTCTCTCGGTGGCAGGACTATAGGCCGAACGGGTAGTCACTTTAGTATCACAACGTCCTACGGATACTGGATACTTTAGTCGCCTCACCTGGCGGTGGAAGATCCTTGCCCGCTGCCTGTCCCGTCGTTCGGCGGGTCGAGCTCGATGTCCTCGACGTCCATTACGAACCGGCCGTCAATCTGTCGCTGTGAGTAACCGGCCTTGCTGGCCGCAGCGGGGTCGACCGTGTCGAAGGCTGCATCCTTCAGCCGGCGCGCTACCTCGACGGACATTACGTTCAGCTGGGCAACGAGGGTGTTCATGCGCGCGACGAGCTCGCCGTTGCTCATCGTGGCGAAGTCCATGGTGGTGGTCTCCGAGCCAACCGGCTGAAGGTGCTCATCTAGGCCCAGCACCTCGCGGATCAGGCCAAGGCTACTTCGCGGTGGCGTCCCCTTCTCCCAGGTCCCCACCGTTACCCGACTGACCCCGACCTTACTTGCAAGCTGCGCCTGAGTCAGGCGCATGCGCTCGCGCGCCGCCCTCAGCAGGTCCCCGTCGCTGCCCATGCGGTAAGGCTGACCTGCGTGGATGTCAAACGCAAGAGCGCCTATGCGCGAGTAGGCGTAGATCGATGTTCGGTAGTGCTACCGTGCCCCACCAGGGTCAATGCGTGCTAATTGCCTGGTCACAGCGCGGTCACAAACCACCCATGGCATTGCCCCTGACTGAAATACCTGACATCAAAGCTTGCTACTGCTTGGCACAGCCTGGTACCGTACGGCACACATAAGGACCCTCAGGATCCTCAAAATGCCCTCCACCGAGGCAGGTGAAGATGACAGACAGTGACAGCTCAGTGATCGGCCGCGTGTGGTTCTCACCCGCCGAAGTCCAGGCCATGACCGGCATCTCGCGCACCGAGATCTACCTAGCGCTACAGACCGGCGATCTTCTAGGCCATCAACGCGGCAAAGGCCGAATCTGGCGCGTTCACCGGGATGCGGTGAACGCATGGATGCGCGGAGAGCGGATGACCGCCTGACCCAGCGCACGAAAAAGAGCCGCCCGCCTAGGCAGCAGAAACGGCTCTCTTTTCCTCGTAACGAGCTACAACCGAGAGAGGTACGGAACTCGCTGTGTTGACTCTAATGGCTCATCCACTAGCCGCGCTACAGGGCGTGACCCATATCGCCCGAACGGTGGCCCACGGTCACCGAGGCGCTCACCAGTCGCGTCACGGCGGCCACGTCGGCACCGGAAACACATTACTGGTTGCCCCAAAGGCCCAGCGTCTTGGCAAGCATCGGCGTACGAGGTGAACCGCCCCTCGCCCCGCCCGCGTCCCAAGCCGGCGGCCGACAACACGGTCACCTCGAAGCCGGCCTTCGAGCGCCTCACCGGCGTGGAGGACAAGCCGGTAGCCCGCAAGCGCGGACGCGCCGCGGTCATCACGTTCCTGGACCGCGTGTGGGACCGCAACGCGACCAGCCCACAGATCGGGTGGGAACTCGCGCACGAGTGCCTGGCCACACCGGACCTGCTGGAGCGGCTGAAGGCGCAGCACGCCGAGGGTGGTGCCGAATGACCGCCGTGATCCGCAAGGTCACCGAGCTGGGCTCTATCCACACCTCAGGGATGGCCGTCCGCGACAACGACCCGCACTGGTCAGAGATCCACCGGGCGCTGTCGTGGACGTTCCTCGACTCCGGACGCACCCACTACGTGGTGGCCTGCGGCAACGACTTCAACTCATCCGAGCGTCGGCCCGTGGAGTTGTCCTCCGGCGAGGTCGCCGGCCCGCTCTGCCCCGGTTGCTTCGGACACCTGATCCGAAGTGCGGCATGACCACCACCGAGGCCATCCGCCTGTCCACCGTCAACGAGCTGTTCTCGATGCTGGACCGGCTGGAACTCGTGCCCGGCGACGTGGCCGCCCACTACCGACGCGACGGCTGGTCCTGCATCGCCGATCTCGAACTCGGCTGCCGATGCGAAGAGGTCGCGCACACGTTGGCGCTCTCCGCCGAGCACTGGTTGCAGGTGCCCTGGTGAGCGACGACTGGATGCCGAAGAACCTGGTCGCCCAGCACACCCGGGGCGGGCAGTGGGTGTCAGTGGACGACCAGATCATGTTCCACAACGACCGCCGGGTCATCTCGCTGACCGTGGGCCGGGATCACTCGCTCGAGCTGGACGTTGAGGACGACCTGGTGCTGATCGAGCACCTGGCCGAAGCGTTCCTCAAGGTGCTCAGTGACGAGGCGCTGGTCAAGAAGGCGGTCGAGCTGGCCGCGGCGAAGGCCGCCCTCGAACTTGAGGCGGCGTGATGGTCAACCGCGCGAACTACCGCACCTGCATCGACCGCCACACCGCGATCGGCACCATCGGGTTCCCGCCGATCGAGGAGAACCGGCCGCTGTTCCGGGACATGAAGCGGGTTTCTCTGCCGACCTGCGGCTCCGAGAAGTGCATGCGCTCGGCCAACCGTGTGATCAAGTCGCTGACCGGGTTCAACGGCTACTTCGCCCCGCGCTGGCCCGCGCCATGAACGCCGTCGTGATCGTGGCCGCGTGGTTGATCGTGCTGCTGCTACTCACCGGGGTGGGCGTCGTGATTTGGCTCGGAGTGGACACCGTCATCCGCGGCTGGCAGCTGCTCGAGCAGGCGCGACGTGACCGTCAGGACAAGGAGAACGACCGGTGATCATGCTGCTGGGAATCACGTTCTGGCTGGTCGGCGGCGTAGCCCTGGCCTTTGCTATCTGCAAAGGCATCAAGATCGGGCAGCAGTTCTCCTCGCCGATCACGGTCATGCCGCCCACCAAGGACGAACAGATCCTCCAGGACATGGAGTGGCAGCTGCTGCTGATGGGGGACGGGTCGTGAAGACCGTGGCGGTGGCGACCGGGTCGTTCCTGCTCGGCGCGACGCTCGGAGTTCTCGGTATAGCGACGCTCGCCGGCCGCTGGGTCAAAGGAAAGGGGAAGCGATGAACGAGTGGCAGAAAGGTTCGCGGTCCGGGAACGGCGGCTGCTTTCAGGTGATCCGCGATCTGTCCGGGAATGTCGTGATCCGCAACTCCAATCGGCCCGATGAGTGGATCTCCGACACCAACCGCGCCTTCCGAGCGCTGGTGGACGGGATCAAGGCCGGGGAATTCGATCACATGCTGGATGGTGATGCATGACCGCCCGTCATCGCCTCAACGAGCTGCGCACCGTCTACGCCCCCACGCACACTGAGACCAGGAGTCTCGGCGCGTTCGTCGGCGGCCTGGCGCCCATCGCCGGGCTCGCGGTGCTGGCGTCGTTCTACGCCGGTCCGGTCGCGGTGGTGGTGCCGCCGGAGCTGTCCTCGGCTCAGCCGGTGGCAAGTGCACCGCCGCTGTTTCAGGTGCCGGTCAAGCCGGTGATCTCGGTCGTGGACTTCAGCATTCCGAACTCAACACAACGGCCCGTTGCCTTGAATTTCGAAGGGGGAAGTTCAAAGCACCGCCACCACCGACCCGAAGAAGGGCAACGGCATGAGTTTCATCGACGAGTACGAGACGGCCACTGGCTACACAGTGCTCATCGAGCAGCACCCGGATGGCACCGTCACGTGGACGGACATCACGCCGACGGAGGAGCACATCACCACCATGATTCCGCCGGACGACACTACCGCTCCGACAACCACGTAGGCGAGCACCACCAGGGCGCGCACAGCCGGGGCGGTCACCATGCTCACCACTGACGTTCGACTGGACTACCTCGCGGTCGTCGTGGCGATGGCCGAGGCCCACTACGAGCGATGCATCGCCGGCAACGACGCGCAGCTCGAGGCGATCCGGGACATGTGCCGGGTACTCGGGCGATGGAGCGAGATCGATGGCTGAGATGACCTTGCCCTGCCCCGACTGCCTGGACGAGTTCCCGGTGCGCCTGCGCGTCGGTGAGTTCGACGGCGACCTGCTCCCCATCCAGCTCCACCGCGCCGACCTGTTGGCCGCGTACCTGGAGCACACCTTGGAGACCTGCAATGCCTGATCTGAGCAAGCCCCCGATCTGTCCCGGCGAGTGCATCCGGTGCGGACGGATCGCGCGCTACTGGTTCTGCACCAGCTGCACCGCCGAGCCCCGGTACGTGAACCGGGTGCCGAAGCCGAAGACGGTCGTCAAGTGCATCTGCGGGGGCAGTCACCCGGTGCGGGTGGGCGGCGTGCTCGTGCTCGAGGCGACGGGATGAGGCCCGTGATTTTGGATCTCTTCTGCGGTGCCGGCGGGGCGGGCGCTGGGTATGCGCTGGCCGGCTTCCACGTGGTCGGCGTGGACATCGACCCGCAGCCCGGCTACCCGTTCAACTTCATCCAGGCCGACGTGATGGATTTCGACCTCGACGCCCTGGTCAAGGACTCCGGCGCGGCGGCCATCCACGCCAGCCCGCCGTGCCAGGCCTACAGCCCGCTCAACGCCTACAACCAGCTGCTGTACCCGGACCTGGTCGCGCCGACGCGTGAGCTGCTCGAGTCGGTTGGGCTGCCGTACGTCATCGAGAACGTGCCGCAGGCCCCGCTCGAGCATCCGGTGATGTTGTGCGGCGGGATGTTCGGCCTGCCGATGTACCGGCACCGCCACTTCGAGTCCAACACGGCGCTGGTCGCGCCGGCGCACCCGGGACACGTCGCGCTCTGCGCCCGAAACGGCTACCTGCCCACGCCTCAGCGGCCGTTCATGACGATCAGCGGCGGCAAGCACTCGCGCGCCTGGCAGACCGCGGCGGCTGAGGCGATGGGCACGACCTGGATGACCACCGTGCACGACGTGTGCGAGTCGATCCCGCCGGCCTACACCACGTTCATCGGCGGGCAGCTGATCGCCGCGATGCGCCAGGGCGAGGTGGCGGCGTGAGCCCCGACATCGAACGCCTCTGGATCGCCGCCCGCAACACGCATGGGCAGTTCGGCGACCGGCGCCGGCCTAGCACGGGCATCGCGGCCGTGCTGACCGCGCTGCACAAGCAGGGTTCCGCCTTCGGCGCCGAGATCGCCGGGTGGGCAGGACAAGACCAGGGCAACGTCGCCCGATGGCTGGTGAAGCTGCGGCAGTACGAGCTGGTCGACGTGGTGGACGAGCTCGAGGGTTACGGGCATCAGGGCGGCGGGCGACCGGCGATCTTCTGGCGGCTGACTCGGACCGGGCGCGAGCTCGCGGAGCTGCTGGCGGTGACGGTGTGAACCAGTTCCCCCACACCTGGACGCTTCGGCACGGCCCGGACGCCGGCAAGGTGCTGATCGCGTTCTCTACCCGGGGGCCGCTGTGGTTGGTCGGGCCGGACGGGGCCATCGAGCGGCAGTTCCGGTTGCCGCCGACGGAGGCGCAACGAAATTTGTCAACCACCAACGAGGAGGTGGCGTGATGGGCGAAGGAACGCGTCCAAGCAAGTTGAAGTTCAACAGCGGCAACCACACGTACTACGACGGCAAGAAGTGGATCCCTTCGGTCACCGGGATCACCGGGAAGATCGAGGACAAGGGAGGTCTGCTCGACTGGGCGGCCAAGTGCGTGGCGACGCTGGCCATGGAGGAAGCGGCCGAGCTCTCTCGCAGGCGTCGGCTTGACGGCGACGATCCGGCGTATGAGTGGCTGTGGAACGCGGCCAACCGGGAGCGCGACGGCAAGGGCACCAAGGGCTCGGATCTGCACGACGTGGCCGATCGGATGCTGTCCGGCGCCCCGATGCCCGAGTACTTGGACCCGAACATCAAGTTCATGGCGGAGAACGTTGCCGCATTCATGGTCGAGTACGGGGTCGACGCGGTGCACTCCGAGGTTCGCCTGTGTCACCGGGGCTTGAGCTACTGCGGCACCACGGATCAGATCGGAATCGTCCCGCAGTACGGCGAGCTGCCCGTGATCATCGACTGGAAGACCTCGGAGTCGATGTACCGGGCGCCGAAGTTCGGTCACGGCAAGAACGCCATGCAGTTGACCGCGTACAGCCACGCCGAGGTCATGTGGTGGGACGACAAGTCCGAGTCGGACATGTTGAAGATCAACCCAGAGGTCGGGCTGATCGTGATGATCCGGCCCGAGGGTTACAAGGTCTACGAGTACGACCTGATCCGCTCGTGGCCGCAGTTCGAGCGGGCACTCGATAACTACCACTGGTGGCGCGGGGTGGACGAACTCACTCGCGGACCCATTCGGCCGTCGGGGCTGGTCGATAACTTGATGGCTGCCGCCGCGTCCGCTGAGTCGGTGGAAGACCTGCACGCGCTGTACGAGCGTGCGGTGCATTACGACGTGTGGTCGGACACGCTCCGCGCGGCCTTCACCAGCCGGCGGGCATTTCTGGAAATCGGGGTTTCGGCATGAGCAGTTTGCTGGATGACATCAACAAGGAGGTGGCGGGTGTGAGCCTGCTCGACGAGCTGAACAACGCGCCGGAGGAGACCGGGGAGTACACCGAGTCCGAGCAGTGGCGCCCGGAGCCTGGGGAAGGTATCGAGGGCGTAGTCACCGAGGTCTACTCGTTCCAAGGGAAGTTCGTGGACGCCAAGACCGGATTGTTCCCCACCATCCCGGGATGGGTTCTCAAGGTCGAGGGCGACGACACGCTCTGGTCGGTGGCCGGTCTGCACAGTGTGCTGCGCGGGGAGATGGAGAAGGCGGAGGCCCAGGTGGGGGATCGGGTCGCGGTTCTGTACGCCGGGGTCCGTCAGAGCAAGGGTGGCACGGACTACAACCACTACCGGTTGGCCATCCGTCGCGGCAACGGCTCTCCTGTGCCCGCACAGGGTGGCGCACCTGCCAAGGAAACCAACGGCCTCAAACCAGCGGGTAGCACTCAGCACGAGCCAGTAGCGACCAAGCCAGCCCGCCGTAAGCCGGGTCAGGCCGCGTCCGCCGGGGACGACAAACCGCCGTTTTAAGGGTTCTGTTGGCGTGCCGGTAGGGAACCGCAACCCACGAGACCCTACCGGCCCGCTTCTCTCCTTACTGATCAGTCCCCTAGGTGCTCTAACACCGCGAGGACGACCCGACACCCTAGGCGGACCCACGGTGTCCACTCCATCCGACCAGCACCCTCGAGCTGGTAACAAGTCGATGCCGCAACTGCACCCGTCGGTGCCCGCGGGCAATTTCGAACTGTCCGAGCTGCTCAAGCACGAGCCGCCCAAGCGTTGGGCTCCTGAGCCTGGTGACGTCGTGCAGGGCACGGTCGTCAAAGTCGAGACCGTCAAGTCGTTCGGCCAGACCGCGCCGGTCATCTTCCTGCTCGTGGAGAACGGCAAGTACCTGACCATCCGGTGCGGCGGTGTGGTTCTGCGACGCCACCTCGAGGAGAACAAACCCGGACCCGGTGATCTGGTCGCGGTCGGCTTCGACGGCATGCGCACCAGCCAATCCTCCGGGCGCGAGTACGCCTCCTACCGGTTCGCCATCCGCAAGTCGGGGGTGGCCGCGTGAAGAAATCAGATGCTCCAGAGCTAGTCGCTCAGGTACGCGCTATGTACGTCGACGAGTGCATGACGCAGCGAGAGATCGCTGCATCGCTGGGATTTACCAGGATCATTGTCAGTCGGATCATGCGACAGCACGACATCCCTTCGCGGGCCGCGCGTCCTCGTGACTACCACGGATCAAACAATCCCAGGTGGCGCACGGAAAATCTGCGCTACGACACGCTTCACGTGCGTGTGCAAGCCGCCCGGGGTAAACCGGCCATGTGCACACGGTGTGGCCTTGACGACCCTGATCGTCGATACGAGTGGGCGAACCTAACCGGAGACTACGAGAACGTCCAGGACTACGCGCGTATGTGCGTACCGTGCCATCGACGATTTGATCAACAGCGTCGAGAGCACGGTGGCCAACCTACCTCTCCCTTTGTTGGTGGAGGGAGTGAGCGCCGGTGAGCATCGACGATCAGGTCAACTTCTACGCCCAGCACACCGATGCTGACCCCACTAGGCGCTCTTACTCGATCGGCGACCAAGCCGTTCGAGAGGTAGTAAGCCTCGCCCGGACTGCGGGAACTGTCGCTGTTGATATTGAAACGGCAGGGTTAGAAGCGTTGGCATTCCAGGTCAAGGTCATCATCATCGCCAGCACCACGCGGGTGTGCGTGCTGGACGCCAACGACGAACGGCACCGCTTGGCAGCCCGGGAGGCACTTGGCGTCGCCAAGGTGTTGGTGTTCCACAACAGCCCGTTCGACGTGCCGCCACTGGTAGCGGCCGGGATCATGTACCTGGCCGACATCGACAAGGTCGTGGACACGCTGGTCTACGCGCGGATGGCACTGACCGGTGAACGTGACGGACGCGCGCTCGGCGACCTGGAGAAGCGCTACCTCTCCGGCTCGCTGCGCACCCAGACCAAGGACAACCTGGCCGCGTGGGGCAAGGTCAACAAGCTCAAGAAGAGCCAGGTGTTCGAGAAGGCCCGATACACCGACCCGGTGTACGCGATGTACGCCGGCTGGGACGGCTTGCTCACCGCGATGCTGTTGCCAGTCGTGCGGGACGCGGCACGACAGCAACTGACCAACCATCCGTTCGGCCGCTACGGCGCGGACACCGCGCAGGCCGAGTACCTGATGGCGCGCGAGCAGCACGTCAACCGGGTCATGGTGCGTCGGTCGGCTCGGGGGTTGAGGGTCGACGACTCTCGTATCTCCGCTGAGCAGGATCGCATCCGGATGCGGATGAACGAGCTGGGGGAGCAGCTGCGCACGTTCGGGGTCCAGGACGCCAGCAACCGCAACCAGCTGGCCGCCGCGCTCGAGGCAGCCGAGGCCGTGCCGGCGGACTACCCGCGCACCGCCACCGGCAAGGTGTCGACCGCGGCGAAGAACCTGGTGGAGATCGACCACCCGGCCGTGCGCACGTTCGTCGACCACGACGACAACCGGCGACTGTTCACCTACCTGGAGAACTCGAGGCTGGTTGCCAAGAACACCGACGGCAGGATCCACCCGCAGGTCAACGTGCTGCACGCCCGCACCGGGCGGATGAGCTACTCGAACCCGGCGCTGCAGCAGTTCACCGCGCCGGCCCGCGAGTCCATCCTCGGCGACGAGGGACACCGACTGGTCTCGATTGACTGGTCGTCCATCGAGCCAGTCATCGCGGGCAACCTCGCCGGCGACATGGCTCTGATCGAGAAGTTCGAGGCCGGCGAGAAGCTCTATGACGTCGTGTCCCGCTCCGCCAACGTGACCTACAAGCACGCCAAGGTGATCGTGCTGGCCATGCTGTACGGGCAGGGCATCAAGTCGCTGGCCAAGGGGCTCGGGGTCACCGATCTGCTCGAGGCCAAGGTGTTGCAGGCCAAGGTCGCGGAGGCGATGCCGCGCACCCAACGGTTCACCGGATGGGCGGCGGTGTGGTCCGGCCAGGTAGGTAAGACCTGGACCCTGTCCGGGCGGATCATCGACGTGGATCCGGACTTCGGCTACAAGGGCACCAACTACACGGTGCAAGGTTCCGCGTACGACGTGCTGGCCGAGACCATCGTCGGAATTGATGAAGCCGGCGCCGGTGACGGCATCCACCTGGCCATGCACGACGAGATGGTGGTCAGCGAGGAGATCGCCGACGTCACCGTAGAGATCATGCTGCGTCCTCCGGATCGGCTCGTCGAGCTATCCGGCCGGGTACCCAAGTTGCGGGTAGACCGGGCTGACCTGGGGGAACGATGGGGCGAAGCATGATGCCGGCCGAGGCTCGTCGATTCGTCTCACTGTTCGGCGGTCCCCGCGAGACCAGCGACATGGTGGGTATCGCCAAGGCTGCCTGCGCCGAGGGCTACGCGGTGGTCGCGGTGCGCCCGATGGGTAAGGAGGCCATCTGCACCCTGACCCAGCGGCAGGCGGTCGCCGCCGACCGGATGGCCGCCAACGCCGCCCGGGAGGCCGGCAAAGGGCACTGGGAGCTCGCCCGGCACGCCTGCGGCCTGACCCACGCCATCACCGACCCCAAGGAGGCCGAGCGCGTCTTCAAGCGCTTGGTGGCCAAGGACCCGGGCGTGAACATCGCCCTTGAGTTAAGCCTGTCTCGGTTGATCTGTGTGGACGCGGACAACCTCGACGAGGTCACGTCCTTCACCACGTTGTGGGCCGAGCGCGACGACGTTCCGGAGCTCGTGGACGCCGCGCCCACGGTGCGCAGTCCGGGGAAGCGATCCGAGGACGGCGAGTGGGTACACAAGGACGGCGGGCACTTCTGGTTCCTGCTGCCCGAAGACGTGGATTTCGTGGACTCACCGGTCGCCACGTCGATGCCGATCGGGGCGCACAAGGCGCAGGCGCAGGTGAAGTTCTCCCGCTCCTACGTGCTGGTGCCACCGTCGGTGCGGGCGGAGGGCCCGTACGTGATGGCCAGCGACATCTCACCGGCTCCGCAGTGGCTGATCGACGAGCTGTACCTACACGTGGAGGGTTTCCAGGTACGCCGGGACCGGCACCTGGAGCCGCGCGACGGCACCGACTCAATCGACGTGTGGGCGGCGCTGGTCACCTGGGAGGAGCTGCTGCTGTCCGACGGGTGGACCACCCAAGGGCGCCCCGACAACTGCGGCTGCATGATCTGGACGCGCCCGGGAGACTGGAGCTCGCCCAAGTCGGCCACCGCGCACGAGCCCGGGTGTACCCGATGGGACACCGACTCGGTGGGTCACGGATTCCTGCACATCTGGACCGACAGCCCCCCGGAGTTCCTAGCCGAGTATGTCGCTACCAAACACTCTAAGTCTCTGTCGAAACTGCAGTACATCTCCTGGCGAGACTTCGGGGGTAACGACGCCGAGGCCATGCGAGCGCTGGGCATCGCTTCGAACGCGGAGGCTCCGCAGGACTACGACGAGCTCTCGGCACTGATCCGCAAGACCCAAGAGGAGCGGGGAAAAGGCCCGGGGACGGCCGACGTCGACCCGGGCGGCGATGAGGATGACTCCGAAGACACGGCTGAGTCTCGCAGCTCCTGGTGGTTCCGTGACCTCGGTCCGGTGCTGGCGGGGGAGAACCCGGAACCGGAGCCGTCGGTGCTGGCCCGGGCAGATGGTAAGTGCCTGTTCTACCCAGGGAAGGTCAACGGCATCCTCGGCCCGTCCGAGTCGGGCAAGAGCTGGCTGGCGCTGCAGGCCGTGGCCCAGGAACTCGCCGCGGGGCACCCGGTGCTCTACATGGACTTCGAGGATACAGCGCCTGGCATCGTGAGCCGGCTGCGCTCCCTCGGCGTGGTCGACGAGCTCATGGTGCCCTCGGCGAACCTGCTGGCCTACGTGGGACCCGAGGAGGGTCTCGGGCCCATGCCCAAGGTGGACCTGGCCGAGGTGCTCTGCGACCGGCCGTGGTCGCTGATCGTGCTGGACGGGGTCAACGCGGCGATGACGCAGATCGGCCTCGATCTGATGAGCAACACCGACGCCACCAAGTTCTTCACCCAGATCACCCGGCCGTTCTCGATCACGGGCGCGGCCGTGGTGACCATCGACCACGTTCCGAAGAACACCGAGAACCGGGGCAAGGGCGGCATCGGGGCGCAGGCCAAGCGGGCCACGGTCACGGGGTGTGCCGTCTACGTGGAGGTCGTCGAGGCGTTCGGCCGAGGCCGGCCCGGGAAGCTGTCACTGATCATCGACAAGGACCGTCCCGGGCACGTTCGGGGCAATACCAACGCTATGGACGTCTGGTCCGACGCCACGCTCGCCGCGTCTGAGGACGGCGATCTCTCCATTTCCATGGAGACGCCTGAGGACGTGGCCAAGGAGACGGGATTCCTCGACCGGAAGGCGGATGAATTCCGAGTCAAGGTATCCGAATTCATGGCCAATACGCATAAGGAGATGTCGCGCAATGAGATCGAGATGAGCGTCTCGGGTACGGCCTCGAAGATCCGCGAGGCCCTCGTCTGGCTGGTCGAGCAGGGGCACGTGAACCGGCGCCTGGGCGGCAACAACGGCAAGACACAGCTGCACAGCCACCAACGGGAGTACCGGGGAGCGGTTCTGCTGGGTGGTCTGGATGATCTTCTGGAGGGGTTGGATTGAGGAATCCAAGGAGCACTCGTCGGCACTCGTCGACCACTCGTCGCGACGAGTCCGACGAGTGCCGTACCGACACTCGTCGGATAGCACTCGTCGGAGTCGTCGAGCACCACCCCGTAGGGGTGCTCACGACGAGTGCTTTCCGACGAGTGGTCGGGGGTCAGCCTGTGGATCTTAGTAAGATCAAAACAGATCCAAAGCCGACGAGTGCTCCCGATGGGTACCGACGAGTCCTCCGGCTACAGGCGGAGGCATGAGGCGCGTGGCGGGCCTGGATCTCTCCCTGACGTGCACGGGCATCGCCGTGTGCGTGGAAGCCAGCCGTGGGGTCAACATGGTCACCTCCACCGTGACTAGCAAGGGGAAGCGCGCCGCGTCGATGGTTGACCGGCACGCCCGGCTGACCGAGCTCGGGAATGACATTCTCCATCACGCCGGTGTCTGCGACCTGGTCGTGATAGAGGGACCATTCACTGGACCTAAAGGCGGATCGCCAATTGACCGTCACGCATTGTTCTGGTTTGTCGCCGGCGGCCTTATTAGGCGCGAGGTGCATATCGCGGTAGTGCCGCCGACCAGTCTCAAGCTCGCCATTGCCGGCAAGGGCAACGCGGACAAAGCAGCCCTGGCCGTCGCGCTCATGCGGCTCTGGCCGGAAGTGGACGTCACGAGTTCCGACGTGTCCGACGCCGCGGGCCTGGCCCACCTGGGCGCGGTGTGGTTGGGCATGGACGTGCCGACGCTCGAGCGGCACAAGCAGTGCAAGGGCGAGTGGCCGGAGCGCACCACCGAACTGGAGGCGGCATGACGGTTGACCCGTTCACCGGCAGCATTAGCGAGACCTTGAACTCGCACGTGGTCCCCGATGAGTCGCACAACGCGGTGTTCACCGTGATGCGCCGCTTCCGTGGCCCGGCTCTGGCCGAGATGCTGGCGGTGCTCGGCCTGGACACCCTGGCCCAGGAAATGCTCCTGAGCCGCCGCGTAAGCCTCGGATACGTCCCGCCCACCCCGGAACCCCTGCGATTAGCCCCTAGGCCGTCAGCGTCACGTACAGCGCCAGCACCGCTGCGTCACCCGCACCTGCCCGCCCACCGTCAGGGCGTGCCGGAGTGGGGCCGGGAGAAGCAGAACGAGAAGCGCAAGGCGGACGCGATCGTCAAGGCCAAGCAGGTCATCACCGAGATGCGGACCACGAAAGAGCTTCCGCCGGTCGATGGCCGCGGCGCGCCGATCCCTCGGTGCACCCGCCGGATCCACCTGAAGGCCGGGGTCAACGTTCGGGTGCGGCTCAACGGCACCCGAGCCTGCATACCTTGCGACAGAATCAAACAGGCTTGGGCTACGTTGCGGCAATTTGGGATTGTCTGGTGACCGTCTCCGACACCGCGGGCATGATCCGCGTCATCGACGCGTCGTCCGTCGATCGGTGCGTCTCCAAGTGCTGGTGCCAGCTCCCCTGGCCGTCGCAGAACAACAAAGAGCGCTACCGGTGGATGCCGGGCGACCCGATCTTGTACCCGTTTAAGGAGGCAGCGTGAAACTGTTCAAAGGTAGGCGCCCGCGCCGGTACGCGGATATGACGTTCGGGGCGTTCACACCCGAGATGGCGCGAGACCAGGACAACGCCAGGATCGTTGCCTTCATCGAGGCGCGAGCCCGGGAGATAGACCTCCCGTCCGCTCAGGCATGCCTTCGGGTGATCGATGACTGCTGCAGCCGAATTGACGGCTCCGGGATTGACGGCAAGCCCTTCTGGCTCCGGGGCGCGGTGAAGGACATGAAGCCGCTCAAGCGGCTGGCCCGCAACTGGGCCGATCACCCGGACTTTCTGCCGGAGTGGTCCGAGTGACCAACCTCCTCAAACTCATCCTCGGCCTAATCCCCGTCGTTCTCGCGGCCATCGGCTGCATCGTCATCCGCCTGCGTGACCGCCGCACGCTGCGCCGAAGCCCCGAACTGCTGGCCGCGATCGCCCGGCACCCGAGCATGAACCGACGCGCCATCTACCAGGCCGACTGCGGGCACACCCTGGTCGGTGCTGACCCGCTGGACCTGGTCGCGGTGGACCTGCTGCACCAAGCGAACTGCGTAGAGAGGGAGAGTGCTGCGTGATCACCATCACGGTCTTGATCGGCAGCGGGATAGGCGCGATCGTGGGCGCCCTGCTCGGGGTAACGATGCACCTGGTCGGTCGAGTCAAGCAGCTCGAGCGCGAAGCCCATGACCACCCCATGGTGCCAATGCCGTCGCCAGCCTTCCAGCGTCTTGAGCTTCGGGTCGAAGCGCAAGCCCGCTACCTGCGGCATTGCATGGTGGTGGCCGAGTACACCGCGACCCGTTTAGACGGGCGCGTCGATGACCAGGGCCAGCGGATCGCCAAGCTCGATCGCGCCGGCCACCGCCACGAGGAACAGCGCCGCACATAAGTGTTGCCCCCACCCGAGGAAGTGGGGGCAACACCGAACTCTCCCGTACTGATCAGCCGCAAGCGTCCTGGGGTGCGACCGCCGCCGAGTGTAGACGGAAGGTTGCAGCCACATGACCACCACCCTGTGCACGGCCCCGAGGTGCTCGTTCCCCTCGTTGAACGGTTTCCTCTGCCGCAACTGCGCCGACACCCTCAAGCGCGACCTGGGGGCCATCCCGTGGCTTCTGGAGGATCTTGAGGTCACCACCACCCGCCAAGACCGCATATCCGATCCAGACGGGCGCAGCGGCGACGAACGCCCGCTCCCCATCCGGCTGCACGCCATGGAAGCGCGGCGTGACCTCAACGTCACCCTCGCGTCGTGGACGATGCACATCGCGGGCCGGCTCGAGGGGCTGTCCGGTGGCGGGTGGGATGAGCTGCGCCTCGCCAACTACCTGCTCGATCACCTGGGCACCATCCTCACCGACCCGGCCGCCGGGCAGATCGCGGACGAGATCGGGTACGCCCGGGGCGTGTGCATCCGCGCGATCGACAAGCCGGTGCCCAGGGTCTACGTGGGCCCTTGCGAAGACTGCGACCGTGACCTGTACGCGCACCCGTCGGCCGCTGAGGTGGAGTGCAAGACGCCGGACTGCGGGGCGGCGTACCCGATCGAAGCGCGCCGGCGGTGGTTGCTGGGAAAAGCTGATGACCAGCTGCTCACCGCTGTGGAGCTGTCTCGGGCGCTGCCTAATCTGCTGCAGCGACCGTTGACCGCGGCTATGATCAGGGGCTACGCCCATCGTGGCCGGCTGACACAGCACCCGCCGCTCAAGCTCGACGGACCGCCGCTTTACCGGTGCGGTGAAGTGATCATGCTGCTGAACGAGATAGCCAATGAGCAGGCCGGCCGACCGAAGGACTTAGCGTCATGACTAGAGAGCATGTGCCGCCCAACTTCCTGCGGCCGGAATGGATCGCTGATGCTCTGGCAGAGAATGCGCGAGTACTCGCGGAGCGTTCGGCTCAGCGTGTTCTCTCGATGGTGACCGACGAACGTCTACCGGACTTCCTCGAGGAGATGCGCAAGGAAGGCGAGGCGCGTGGGTACCCGATCAGCTCCGAACGCGTCGGCGACGTCTTGCGCCGGTGCGGCCAGGGGGATGAGCTGGACCGGCAGATCGCAGTGCGCGAACTCCGGGATGCGGAGGATCGACTCAACGCGTTGAACGTGGCCAACGCGCACAACGCGCTCGTCGTTCAGGCCACGGGACTGCGTCGCCGCATTCTCGAGCTGCACGCTCCTGATATTGACTACGGCGAAGCGTGGTGCCGAGGCTGCGACAGCGGCGAGGATGACTACGACTACAACTCGCCTCACTTCCCCTGCTCCACCTACGCCCTTGCGCGCGACTGGGAAGAGTGATAGTTGCGTATGACCAGGGCGAACGCTATCGTTCCTAGTGCCTGGTAGTCGCTGAGCGAATCGCGCACCAGTTGCTTCGCCCCCGTTCCTCGTGGACGGGGGCTTTTTCTTGCCCAACCCCGGGGGCATCCATGCGCAAGATCCCGCTCGTCTGTGCCGCTGTCACCCTGACGCTCCTCGCCACCGCACCCGCCGCGTACGCGACACCCGGGCACCACCACGGGCGTGGGCACAGCCTGTTCGGGCAGCAACGCGACGACAGCTCGGATGACTCGGGTGATGACTCCTCGAGCTCAGATCAGCCAGACACCGTAAACCCGTCGACCGACAACACTGCAAACACAGCGACGGGCGTGACCGGGGGAACGGTTCAGTCTGGTACGCAACAAAGCGTGAAGATCCAACTTACCGCCTATGGCGCCCCGGACAACAACCCGGCCGGTTCGAAAACCATCAGCCAGCCCACCATCCACCAGCAGGCCGGCGGCTCGTGCACCTTCGCTGACCCGGTGTCGTTCGCTAGCCCGGGCTCGGCCGGTTCCACGGAGTTCCCGAAGGGGCAGCGCGTCTACTTTCCGTCGCTGAAGTGCTACGGAGTCAGCGAGGACAGCGGCGCCACGAAGATGTCCATCAAGCACATTGACATCTACGCCGGCGACGGCCCCGCGAGCATCACGGACAAGTGCGAGTCCGACCTGACCGGCCCCACGACGGTGATCGTCAACCCGGTCGCGGGGAAGCCGGTCGTGACCGGTCCGTTGTCCACGTCGAGCGGCTGCACCGTTAGCACGCGGTCGCGATAAACGGTAGCTGACCTGCGCTGATTGACCTCGCGACAGATCGTTTCGCTTGAGACAATGGAGATGTAGCGCTCGAAGGGTACGAGAAGATCATGAGCGGTGAGCCGGAGCGCTAAGCTAGCCGGAGGTGGGCCCGTGTCAAGATTGACAACTCCGGATGACCAGGTAGGCATCGACTACGTGATCGGCTGCAAGAACGCCAAGTACCGGGTGCCCACGCTTGAGCTTGTGGACGCGGAGCTGAGCAACGTCAGCGGCCGGTTGAGGCGGTGGACAGAGTCGGACAAGTTCCCGGACTTGGTCGAGACCTTGACCGAAGACCGCGATCGACTGTTGGACCGCCGGATGTATCTGATGATGCTGCCGCCAGCGGCGGACATGGGCACGGCGCCGGACACGGACCGTGGGTTGGTGCGTTAGTCCGTCTTCTCGATCTGGTACAGCCTGGCCTTGGACAACCCAGTGGCCTGCATGATCCGCTGCACGGTGGGCCGAACGCCGGGCGTCATGGCGAGCACGCGCTTGATAGCGGCCTTGCGGCGCGTTACGATCCGGATGTACTCCTGCTCGTTTTCGGTGAGCTCGCGCAGGATCTCCTCGTGCTCGCCGGTCTGTACTTCCTTCAGCTCCGCCTGTGTCGCCTTGAGGCGTGCTCGAAGCTGCTGTGACCGTGATACCCGCGCCGCTGACATGCCCACAAGGCTAGACAGCGGACGCGGGGATGGCAAAGACATGTCTACACCGCCCGGTTCGTCGGCTTGGGCAGGCGGTTGAACAGCTCGATCACCTGCGCGTCGCTGTCCGTGGTCTCGACCGGCTGCCGCCGCGACGCGATCAGGTCCGACAGTGCGAGCTCGCGCCGATCCACGTGCGAGTTGATGTCGAACTTGGTGGTCAGCGCGTCGATCAGCTGCAGCGCCGCCATGGTCTCCGCCGTGCTCACGTCCACCGCTGGCGCGTCTGGCTCCTGAAACGCCGGCTGACGGATCTCATCGGCCCATAGCACCACACGTAGCACCATCACGTCCTCGCGCATGGTGATGGCTACTAGGGACTCGCGCGACCGCATCACCACGCGCCCGATGGCCGCCTTGCCTGAGCTGGTCAACGCCTCGGAGAACACCGCGAACGGCTTGTTCGCACGCGGGGTGTCGCCCCGCTTTTTGACCAGGAAGTCGGGCCGTACGTAGTAGGTCTTTGACAGGTACAGCGGGTCGATCTGGTCCGGATCGCAGAAGCTGTCCAGCGTGATCGAGTGGTCTTTCGCGTCGGACAGTGCGTCGAGTTCGGGCTTGGTGAACACGTGCGTGTGGCCGTCTGCGTCGACCACGGTGCGGCCGATGTCGCTGTACGCGAGTTCCTTGTCGCAGTCCTTGCAGTAGCGCTTGAAACCCACCCGGCCCCCGTCGACCGGGTGCGCTTCATGCGTTTCGATGCCATGCTCTTCGGTCGCGCCGTACAGCTTGACCGGCACGCTGACCAGGCCGAACGAGATGGTGCCGGTCCAGGTGGCTTTCGAGAACATGTCAGATCTCCCGGTTGTAGAGCGCGTTGTAGGCGGCGACGAGCAGATCGCGCTTCTCGGTCCAGCGCGCTAGCCACTCGGCAATCTCCCAGCGAGTGCGGCCGTATTCGCCTGGTTGCTCAAGTGCGATCTCGACGATCATCTTGTTGGCCTTGCTGATCTTGTTGATCAGGACCGAGGGGTGATTTTCGAGGCTCTTTGTCATGCCCATAACTCTAGACGCATAACCCAGGGTGAGTCAAGAGTTATGACCCAGAGATTCAGACGGTGCAAGCCCGGCACTTGCCCAGGTTGCGACCTACGCCGAGAGGTACTCGGATGGCGCTCAAACCGTGCCTCGCCTGCGGGCAACCCACTCGCGGTTCACGGTGCGGTGGCCAGTGCGGAACCGCCAGCTACCGGGCTAGCGCCACGTCCAAGGGGCTCGGGCGGCAACACCAGAAGCTCGCGCACCGGCTGATTTCAGACTGGGTCGCTCGCTACGGGTGGGTGTGCCCGGGGTGGCACGATCGGCCGCCGCATCCGGTCGTCCCCAACGCCACGGGCACCGAGCAGCTGACAGCGGATCACATCATCCCGCGAACCGTGCGGCCCGATCTCATGCACGAGCCGTCAAATTATGCCGTGCTTTGTAGAGGGTGCAACTCGCACAAGAACGACCGGGTCTAATCTTCGTTCACGCTGGCGTGGTCCCGTTCGATACTGTCCGCGACCGTCAGCAGGGCGTGGGCGAACGTACGGAGTTCCGCCGGGGCGACAAAGGTCAGGTCGATCTCCGGCACAAAGTTCGATGCGTGCTGGGCGTGGCGGTTGGAGAACACCTTCGCCGTGTAGCCGTCGAAGGAGCCGGGACCGCCGTTGGTGTCTTCGGAGAGCTGCCACTTCCAGCCGTCGTTCATGCTGGCCAGGTCGGTGTACATGGTGTTCCTTCCCGGTCGGGAACCTTTAACTCAGGGTTAAAGGTTGGGGGGTTAGCCCCACACGGGCGCGTAAACGCCTTGTGGGTAGCGGGCCAGGATCTCGTTACGTAGGGCGTTAGCGTTGCGCTCAGCCGCCGCACGGGCACGGTCACGCGCTTCGGGGTAGGCGGCTTGGTCGCCGGTGGGGAAAGAGGCCCGAAACTCGGCTCCGCTCCCACGCCGCCAGTCGACGAACACCTCAAGCACGCCATCTCCGTTTTTGATGGTGACGATGACGGGTGTGAGTGCGTAGGCGGTCATGGTGAGAGTCCTTCCGTCGGGGAACTGTTGACTTTGCGTCAACAGTTGACTTTTGTCAGTGCCACTGGTCGGTGTCGCCGATTGCGTCGGTGATGGCCATGCGAACCAGCATCAGCCACACCACACCTTTGTGGGTGAAGGTGTGGGCTTGGCGGGTGGCTTTGGCTGCTTTGCACTGGATTTCGGTGGCGGCCCATGCGAGGTCGCGGGCTTCGAGCAGCTCGGCCATGGTGGCGGTGTTGAGGTCGGCGGGCAGCAGGGCAAGGATCCGCTGAGCGGCCGGGACGATGAGGTCGTAGGGCCGGGGAGCGGTTGCTGTCTGCGTCATGTCCACAACACTAGACCTCTGACCTGTAGTGTGTCAAGTGTTGTATCCCTAGTCCTCCATCTCCATATCCTCCGCGTGCGGCGCCGTCACCGGCGGCTCGAGTCCCACCGCCTCGAATCCCCAGTTCGTAGCAACGCGACCCTGACCAGTGCGGATGATGTACTTGGCGCGGATCAGGTACGACTCGATGGATTCGAGCGTGCGGTTGTCGGTGTCCGCCCCGGTGGCCAGGTTGGTCAGCCCCACCGGCCCGCCCTTGTGGACTTTGCACAGATCCCACAGCACGGCCCGATCTGACTTGGTCAGTCCGTTGTGGTCGATGTCCTCCATCTCGAGCGCCCGGTTGACGTCCAGCACGGTCACTGGCACGTCGGTCGAGTCCGCCGAGGCCACCGCGTACTCATGGGCCATCGCTAGCAGGTTGAGCGCGATCCTGGGCGTGCGCCGGCTGCGGTGCGCCAGCTCGGTAGCGGCTTTCTCTTCTATCTTGATGTGGTCGCGCTCAGCGGCTTGCGTGATGATCTCGGCGATCTCGTCGGCGTCGTAGTAGTCCACCGCACCACGAATGGCGAACCGGTCCAACAGCGGCTGCGGGAGCTTGCCCGGCTCGGTGGTTGCGCCGACCAGGATGAAGTCGTTCAGCATCTTGGACTCGACCACACTGCGCGTGCCAGAGCCGACCGCGAGGTCTACGCGGCCGTCCTCCATCGCGGTCAACAGGGTGCGCTTGGGCTTCTCGGGCAGACCATGCATCTCCTCGATGAAGTACACGTCGCCGTCCTTGAGCTCACCCAGCTCGTTGACCAGCGTCTCGGGCGTCTTGAGCGCATCACCTGATGCGATAACCAGATCGCCACCGGCCATGTCCGCGATGAGCATTGCGATGCTGGTCTTGCCCAACCCGGGCGGACCTTGCAGCAGGATGTGGCCTACTGGCTTGCCGAGCAGCTTCGAGGCCCGCATGTGGGCTGTCAGCCGGACGCGCAGCTTCTCTTGACCGATCATCGTGATGATGTCGGTCGGTCGCACCGCCTTTGACTTGGACGCCGACGATGCGGCCTCGCGCACCACAACAGGCTTCGGCTCCTTCACCTTGATGCCCATGCGTGCGGCGAACTCGCTGAAATCGGTCACCTTCGGTTTTCCTCTCGAGCCGATCATGAGCGTGGACGTGCAGTCGTCGTTGATGCGGTAGCGGCCAGTGCCGGGCACGGTGACGACGGACTGGCCGATGAGGAGATGCACGTCCCCACCGGCCAAGCCGCCGTCTACGAAGATGGTCACCGTGGGAACAACTTGCGAGCGTGCAGGGCGCACAGGATGCGGGTGCGCCCGTCGGTGTCGTGCGCCTCGTGCACACCGAGTTCGCTGCCGCAGTAGCGCTGCCCAACGCGGATGTCGCACGCGTCGCCGCACACCATGGGGCCGAGGACGGGCTGTAGCGCGTAGGTGCTGATCGCTCGGTCTTCACGGGCCCAGTCAGCATGCGGGTCGTATGCGGTGGTCATGGCTACAACACTAGACGCACACGAGCACTGTGTCAATGGTTATGGGCACAGAGAATCGCCCGCCCAACCGGTGGCTGAACGGGCGACCCAGGGAGCTCTGGTCACTACTTGTTCACGGTGGTGCTGCGTGACGTGGTGGTGACGCCCTTCGCGGTACGGCTGTGAGACACGGTGCTCGAGCCAGCCGGCGACTTGGTCGTCACAGATGACGAGCTCGCACCGTTGCTGCTCTGCGAGGTCTTAACGGTCCGAGAATTTCCAGACTTCTTAGCCGGCTTCACCTGGGCGGCCCGCTGCCGATCCACCTCGGAGCAATTCAGGTTCACACCGCAGATCAGCGGGACGATCGGGTCGCTCTCGCCCAGGTAGGTGGCCGGCGCAACCTCGGGTGCCTGGACCTCGATCACATGGATCGCCTCAACACTGTGCTGTTCAGTGCTCATGCTGTAGTGAGTGATGAGGACACCAGCTGTCACACCAGCTATGAGCAGTGCTGCAGTGCGGATGATGTGCATGACTACAACACTAGACTCACACACCATGCACGTCAAGCCTTAGACACGCTCTACCTGTAGGGCAAGGGCCGGTCACCCTCCGCGCCCATCCCTCCCTCGCGCCGGCGGCAGGCTCACCCTCCGTACCCCACCCTCCCTGTGTGCACGAGCCCATCCCTTGCATGGGTGCCACACCACGTGCTCATGCTCGAGCACCACGTGCACACCCCACTGCCCATGTGCACGTACCTGCCCACGCACGTGTGTGTGTGTATGTGTGAGTGCATACCCATCACACACAATCTAAATGATCTTCTTCTCGAACCGGACCAGGCCAGAGCAGAGCTCCACGCCGGCGGCCAGGCTCGAGGCTCGCAAGCCCCTGACCTGCGCAGACCTTACACGCTTCATGATCCAAAAGTTCAATCGATCATGACCCAGGCC
>Ga0193709_1000154_pt1 | contig 28877 bp, 25 predicted proteins | sample H3c2metaG_FD_160571 | JGI IMG/M metagenome (GOLD analysis project Ga0193709, IMG submission 160571) | Soil microbial communities from a riparian zone of the East river system, Colorado, United States - H3c2 | ecosystem: Environmental > Terrestrial > Soil > Riparian zone | place: USA: East River...
GTATCGAGCAGGCGCCTTTGCCCATGGCCACGGTGGAGGCAGCCAGCCACATCGTGCGCTACGTCAACCCCGCTTTTTGCCGCCTGCTCGATACACCCAGGGAACAACTCGTCGGAAAAACCTTAGGCGAGCTGCTGCCCGGTCAGGACAGCTGTTTGACGGTGCTAAACCGTGTTTTCGACACGGGAAAACCCGAAATCCATTCCGAACGGCAGCATGCCAAATCCTATCCTGTCTTCTGGTCTTATGCGATTACAATGACCAGAACGTGCTGACGGGCGGACCGTCGGTCGGCATGACCATTAAAGACCTGCCTCAGACGGTGAAGGACACCTTGCGGCAAAAGACCCCCACAGCCGAAATCAGCAGCATCAACCGCGAAAACATGAGCGGAAAAACCGTTTACAAGATCGACTTCCTGGAACCGAACAAATATCCGCCCGTATGGATTGCCGAGGACGGGAACCTGGTGACCGCGCCGTAAAGACGATTTGCGCGCGACGGAAGATCATGCCGGGGGAGCGCTCGCTTTAGATTCAAGGGCTGTGAAGTGGCCTGAAATCGCCTTTTGAAGCGCAGCGCTCTCACCATCGGCACGTCAGACTCAATAAATGAATTTATTCGCGCCAGGGGCATCCTCCTGACTGCCTCGGATGTAAAGGATCGCTACACTCGCACGAACACGATTCTCGGAAATCACCTGAAGCTTCAATCATTACAATTCGCAGAAAGCTCAAGCAATCAGGCACAAACGCAGATCAACCTCAAACAATTGAGAGCTCAGATCCCTTCTGATGGTCTCATTATATGCGTGAAAGGGGGGAACCCCCCAACTGGCTACCGACGATCCCATGGCGTAGCGTACATCAATAGGTGGTTGTAATTACATTGCCATCAAAAACGATCAAAACTATGAAATCTATCCTCCTGCTAATAAGCGTATTCACCTTGCTGACGACCACGGGCTGCATTTTCCCCGGCCATCGGGGCGGCGGCGGGGATTATCACGGACAGGAATACCGCGGCCATGAGCAATATCGCGGTCATGAGGAATATCGAGAGCATTCGGGATTTCGCTCCGAACCCGGTGTTGATGTCAGGATTCGTGGAGACTAGCGGCAGGCCCATCAGGCTGTCCGCTTGCTCGCCGACCGACGCGACTGCGACTGAACCCGTGATGCACGCCTCAATTCGCTGTGAGTCGCTCTTTTGACATCATTCGTGCCCTGGTGCGGGGACATTCGAGAGCGCTCCCGCCAGCGCCCGACGGTGACTCGACTGTCAACGCGGAACCGCTTACAAAGGAGCCGAGCGCCGAATCGCCCCCCGCTGAGCTTGTCGCCGCGGCGGTGACCAAAATGACCCCGGTGCAAGTCATATTGATTGCACTGGGGACGATTGCCTTCCTCTATTTTGCCCGCCCCGTAATCCTTCCGATCTTTCTGGCTTGCGTGGCGGGAATGGCTTTAAAGCCACTGATCCGTTGGCTGTCTTACTGTCACATTCCGCCGGCGGTCTCAGCCGCTGTCGTTCTTATTCTTCTGGTCTCCTGCGTCGCGATTGGTTTCTTCCAACTGGGCCGCCCCGCGCTGACCTGGATGAACGAAGCGCCACAACACATGACCGAGTTGAGGCAGCGCGTACAGAAAATTTCTCCGCGCATCGCCCGGTTCAACGAGGCGGCGGCGGCGGTGAGCAACCTGGGGTCGGAGGAAGAACATAAGAAAACGACCGTGGTGGAGGTCAAATCAAGCCGCGTCCCGACGGCGTTCATTAACTGGACCGGGACTTTCCTGGCGGGCATTGGCGAGACACTGGTCTTGCTTTACCTCTTGCTCGCGTCAGGCGACCTCTTCCTGCAGAAACTCGTGCGAGTCATGCCAACCTTGCGCGACAAAAAGAGCGCGGTCGGAATCAGCCACGAGATTCAGCAAAACATTTCCAATTATCTGTTCTCAGTTTCGCTGATCAACATTGGTCTCGGCCTGGTCGTCAGTGGCGGCCTCTATTTCATGAGCGTTCCCAACGCAGCCATGTGGGGCATGCTCGTTGCGCTCCTCAACTTTGTTCCCTATTTCGGTCCCGTGGTTGGAATCACCCTCATGGCGGTGGTCGGTCTTCTTACGTTCGACAAATTGTGGCAGGCAGTTCTTCCACCCGCCTGGTATCTGCTGTCGCACTTGCTGGAAGCGAATCTAATCACGCCCGTGTTGCTGGGACGTCGATTCACGCTCAATCCGGTGGTCATATTCGTTTCTCTGATCTTCTGGACGTGGCTCTGGGGTGTGCCCGGCGCGTTATTGTCGGTCCCGCTCCTGGTTTCCATCAAGGTCGTCTGCGACCGCATTCCGGCGATGTCGTCCGTGAGCGAACTTCTCTCTCGGTAAGCTGGAAGTGTTTCAGGAGCACCGAGCTGTCTTATGGTATTGGTCGGGTGAGCGCGTTAATCAACTCGTTGATCTTGTTTTGAATCGCTTGCACCTGCGCTTGAGTCGGCGGATTTGAAATCGTGCCACCTAGTAAATTCACTGCGGGATTCTGCGCTGTGCCTGCTATCGCGTTACTTAAGGAAGTCGCTGCGTTGTTGGCGTTGAGATCGATGATAGATTTCAGGCCGGTAAGTTGGTTGCGTAATTCAGATGAAGAAATCTGCGAATTGTTTACGGGCAGTGTCGGATCAAATGCCATAACTTTCCTTTATAGAAAAATTCGGGCGGCAGTTGAGTCGCAACGACTGCTCGTGGTATCGCCGGGTGAGCAAGTCACTGGCGACTGCCGCCCGAAATTATTCAGGGCACGCCTTTCACTGCGGGGTCACTCCAAGGCCCCGGCGTGCTACCCGCGCCAATCGCCCGGACTCGCACCCACTGCCTGGTTCCGCTCGTCAGCCCTTGAATCGTCGCGCTGGATTTTGTCGAGGTTTGTTTGAAAGCCCACGAGGTAGGCGTGATTGGATCAACGCTGATCTGAATTTCATAACTCTGCGCTCCGCGAACTGGATCCCAACTTGAATCTAACGTGCCGTCAAAATCTCCTGCGGTCACAACGAGGTTGAGAACTTGAGTAGGCGTGCCAATCGGCGCATTATCATCGCGCACACTCATTCCGGCACTTTCGATCTTGGTTTTATCTCCCGCAGTAATGTTCTGCACGTAATCGGCTTCTTGCGTCAGCAGGGTTCGCAATGAGGTGAGTGCAGCATCCCGATCCGAGAGCGCCGTATCTGCCGCGGCCTTCGCAGATTCATACGTCGCGATCTTCGTTTGCGCGGTTGTGATGGCCGTGCCCAAAGCCGCAAGCGTGGGATTGGGCGTGGTAAAATTCGCATTCCCCGTCATTGCGGTTTTGATGGTATTCGCCAATGAGACCACTTCATCCGGCCCAAGATTTCTGAGGCCCAGCTTTACTTTTGCCATTCGTCTCCTGTTAGGTTGCGGCGAGGAAGTGTCATCGTACAACAGGCTGCTATCGTAAGTTGCCGTTGAATCATAGAAAGCCACGCCCGCGCCTTTGTTGAATTTGCCGTGGGTATGCCAGCCTGAAAGGAAGCTGGCAAGACTTTTTGGTTTGTCCGCCTGATTTTATGACCTGCCACCATGAACCTATGGCTTGCGCCCATGATCAGCACACCTGCAGATGATGAACACACGCTTGCAAACACCGATTTCAGGCTGCAGAACGCCAACTTCCGTTGGAAATGCCAATTGCACACCTGCAAAATCACATTACAGGCTTGCAAATACATATTTCAAGCGAGTAAACATCATTAGCAAGTCATAGAATCGTACTAGCAAGCCACAAAACAGTGATTCTGAGCCATGAGATTTGAGATTTCAGCCAAAATGCCATTTTTTTGGCCTTTTTTCGCCAATTCTGCTCTCAAGGATGCTGGGGTAACGGTTTCTTAGGGTCATAAATGGGGCAATCAATCTCAACCTCCCACCCTTGACCTTCGCTATGCACCTGTGCCCAAAGAGCTACAAATGGAATCAGCCAATCGGAAGGCTCAAAGGGACCACCAGCGTAATAACAAATCTTGGCTTTGGTAATGACCACATCTTTTACAGTCTTCCAATCGATCGAGGGCAGGTTTGCGGCAATCATGCCCTGCACCGCCCTGCCTTGATGTATCCAGCGGGTCAATGTTTCAGCGGGAACCGTCGAATATTCTTTGTATCGCTGCGGGTTTCGCCAGGAGATTGAAATGCCTGTCACCTTCCCGTGATCGCCGAAACGGATTTCGCCGTCCCCACCCGTTCGAGCACCAACGAATCGCGCGCCATTAACGGCGCGCGTAAAACGCAGGCCTCGAAAGGGAATGTTGGTGATTATGTTTCCCTTCACGTTGAACATGAGCAGCGAATCAAAAACGGCGACGTTCGGTTCGCCATTCTCGTTTTTCTCAATTTCGGAAGTTTGAATCCCTAATTTCGGCAATATCTCTGGGATGAGCTTTCGAAGCTCTGTCTCGGTGGGAACAGCTTGAGGTAGGTTTGTCGGGTAATAAATTGAAGGCGTTTCGTATTCGATATTAGCCAGGGGAAAATAAAAGGCTAGATGCCTAGAATGATCGTCACTCTCGAAAAAAATCGAGTTGGTATCATGCTTTTTTAGGTCGGCGTCAGTAAAAGAGCACAACGATGTAACGTTTGAGATGATTTCCTGAGAGAAATGATTAGGGGATAGGCGATATACCCAGACGGTCGAAGGCAATGTGTTGCTGGGAATCGCCCAAACCACATTTAAATCGCCACGCTTGAACGGCGTCCCAAACTTGAACGACAGGTTTTGGGAAAAACCTGCCGCCCAAGTGAATTGTAATAAGAGCAGTACGACCAGTTTTTTCACGATGAGCTAAGGCCAAACCTGTTGACTCAAGTAAAACGTGTCTCCCGATGGATCAGAATAGTTGTCGAGCTTGTCCCCTTGGCAGTCTGCGTTACCGGATGCTGCAAACTTCTGGGTATTCGTGTAGGCGAAACCAGTTGCTCTGTAAGCATCCTGAGCACCCGTAAACCATGCGTTTTCAATCGTCATGGGCGGGTTGGGCGTCTTCCCTTTAGCCATATATTTTGCCCAGGTCGCGGGAACATAGTCACCTGTCCAAATGACGGAGTCGGAGCCTAATATCAGATGCAGATTACCATTGTAAGGCACTTGGTCAGAGCCTTGCATGCTTGACCAGGAAGTGTGCTGCATGCTGTTGCAAGCCAGAATACCCATCCATTTCAAGCCGTTCGTATCAGCATTTCCCAAACTCATTTCGTTTGCGCGAAGATAAGTGGCACTGTGCCCGGAAGTAATCGGGAAATAAATCTGCTTGGTGCCGCTCGCATTGTAATCGGGAGCCGAACCATACGTTCCATGAAGCATTAGCAGGCCGAGTTTGACGCTGTTATAGATGTTCGCTCCCGAAGCCCTCAGGTCATTAATGGAGAGCTTATCATCTACTTTCGCAAAGCCCTGAGACCAATTGGCCTTTTTCATTTCTTCAATGAAGTTGTTCGCTTCTCTTTTGTACGGTTTGAGCGGTATGTAATTGAAGGTCGATTGGCTCACGCTCTTTCCTTCGAGCGCCACCCGCTGATTGATGTGAAGGCCGTTGTCGGGCGGAGCAACTACGAAGCCGCTACCGTTGGCGGAGTAAGTCTGATATGCGATTCCATAAACTCCAGCCCGGCCCTTCACGGCATGCGTCGGAGGGCGCTTGGGTGCGCGGCTGCTTTGCGAAGAAGCCCCGCTATAAAGAGGAGTTGCGCCAGTATCACCGCCACTCTCGCTACTTGAGGGGGTGGACTGAGAGGAAGTTGACTCCTGCCATGGATTCCACGACCAGGGTGCCTCAAAAATATAAAAGTCATTGGTATTGATGCCCGGAGGATAAAGACATAACGGGAAGATGCCTCCGTCTGGTTGCTGTACCCAAAGGCGTGAGCGTTCGGATTCACTGCTTGTTTCAGAGAATGCGGATGCGGATGACTCGCTACCGCCAGAGTCTGCCAGAGATTGTCCGTTGGTTTCTGCGGTAATTAAATAAGTGTACGTGCCAACGGGAAGATTTGTGCCACCATATCCCGTTCCATCCCAGTTGAATACCATCGAACCGCCACTCCCATTTGTCGAGAGCACTGTGTTGGTGTTTATGTCCTGCATTTCAAGCGTCCAGTTCACATTCGCAGCAAAAACAGCCCTGACTTGTTGCGTTTGCCCGTCTTCCGGCATAAAGAACGGCTCAGAAAAAGAAATTCGCGTGATCAGATTCGAAAATGTGACAGGCACAAAACTCGAAACGCCGTAACCTATGGACACATAGGCCCCGTCATGAACGCCTGCGGCTCCAGACTGGCAACTAGTGGTGGCGAAAAGCAGATGAGAACCGTTCGGCCATTCGCAGGTATTGATGATGTAGGTGTCTTGGACAAAGTTTGTAACGAAGGAATCGTCAGTCCAATTGGTACTCACGTCGGGCGAATTCATTTCTTGCCCATCGACGTAAAGCTTCGTGCTGAGGAAGAACTGATCCGAATATGCCGAAACAGTCACCGTGACGTCCCCATTCAAAGAGGCATTGTTAGTCGGGCTGCTGACAGCGACTGCTGGTACTGTGGCTGTTTCGTTCGTGCCAGTAAGAGCAATTCTGTAGTAGCGCTCAGTTGATCTGAACGGATGCGGGATTTCTGGATCGGCAAAATAATTGCCGGTGTCCAACCAAAATGTGTTGGTTCCTTGTGACGGATAATCCTCATAGAGAACATTCCAAGTGATTGAGCCGGTATTGGTATCAATTAGCGAATCGGCCTCGTCTATTTCATAAATCTCGCCCGGCGTGCTATTCCACGACAGACGGATCGCGCCTTCGACTGTTACACTCACGTTATTGAAGTTTAGATTTGTTTGTGCCTGGCAGATTGTGAGGCAAGCCCCGAGTGCTCCTCCCACGATCAGCCGTCCAACGGACATCCTGATTCGTTTCATGGTAATGATATTTGGTTAGTTATTTTCATCCGAGCGTTGTGCACGGACTTGAACCTCCTTATCTACCCTGAAAAGAAAATGCGCGCCGAGCGCAGCCTCTTCGAGGGCACAACGACGCGCCCAAGCCAAGTCCTACACCCGGACGCGCGATTGCTCGCGCATCGAGGCGATGACTTGGCTTTCGGAAATGTCGTTGTTTTTCGAAGTGGTTCGAGTCCTCGCACCGCGAAAACTCTATGGTAAAGATCAAACTCCTGGAAGTTTCCTTCCGTCATCAACGGTTATGCGACTTGTTGAAGATCGTTGCAATACTTTTCTTCAAGTTTCACTGCTGTGATCCCAACCATTTATGCCTGTTCACAAAGCAAAATCCGAGTAGCAAATGATTTACGCTTGCAGTCGGGGAAACACCCCACGGTCATTCCCATAATACCCTAAGAGAGGTATTCGGGTTTAGCCTCGTCTACTAGTGAAAACCAGGCAGGTGAAAATGATTCGCCGGATGACGCTTCGCCCCGGTGTGCGTGGCGGCCAGCGGATGAAGCTCGAAGAAGGCTCTTTGCTCCATAACCAATTGCTCAACACACGCGATTATGCCGAAGCAATCATAGGGGCGGTCCCGCCTCTATTGGTTCTCGACGAAAATCTACGCGTCCAGACGGCCAATAAGTCCTTCTGCAAAAGCTTCAAGATTTCCGCGCGTGAAACGGTGGGTTGCCGCGTGTATGAACTGGGCAACGGCCAATGGAACATTCCCAAATTGCGCACCTTGTTGGAGGAAGTCCTGCCCCGGAAGAAATTTTTCAAGGACTTTGAAGTAACGCACGAGTTTGAAAGCATCGGCCGCCGCACGATGCTTTTGAGCGGCCGGCAGGTGGAGCATCTTCAACGGATTCTTCTGTTCATCGAAGATATTACCGAGCGCCGGGAGGCGCAGGCCGGCATTCGGACTTCGGAAATCCGTTACCGCCGGCTCTTTGAAGCGGCCCGGGATGGGATCCTCATTCTCGATCCCAAGACGCGAAAGATCACGGACGCCAATCCGTTCATGTCGGAGCTGTTGGGTTACCCGCACGGTGAATTGCTGGGCAAAGAACTTTGGGAAATTGGCCTGCTCAAGGATGAAAAAGCCAGCCGGCTCGCTTTTCGTGAACTGCAAAAGAACCACTTTATTCGCTACGAGGACCTGCCCCTCCAAAACAAAGCTGGCCAGCGCCACGAAGTCGAGTTCGTCAGCAATCTCTACGACGAAGACGGACGGAAAGTGATTCAGTGCAACATCCGCGACATCACCGAACGGCGCCGGGCCGAGCAGGAATTATTAACCGCCAAGAATGAAGTCGGCCGGCATGCCGCTCATCTGGAGCAAGTGGTCAGGGAACGAACCGGTGAACTTCGCGAAACTATCGGCGAACTGGAAGGATTTTCTTACAGCGTATCGCATGATATGCGCGCGCCGCTGCGGGCGATGCAAAGCTTCGCGTCCTATCTGGTGGATGATTACGGCGACAAGCTGGATGAACAAGGGGTTAACTATCTTCACCAGATTATGCGCTCAGCCGTCCGGCTCGACCGGCTTATCCAGGATGTTTTGAGCTACACCCGAATTCTCCATGCGAAGTTGCCGCTGGAGCCGGTGGATTTGGATCGTCTCGTCCGCGATATTGTCGAGACCTTGCCGAACGAGCAACTGCTCAAACCGGAAATTCACATCAACGGCGCGTTACCGAAGGTCATTGGGAACCAGGCGCTCTTGGCGCAGTGTGTCTCCAATCTCTTAAGCAATGGGATAAAATTTGTGTCGCCCGGAATCACGCCGCACGTCGAGATTTCGGCGGAAGTCATTGACGATGGCTCCATTCGAGTCTGGTTCAAAGACAATGGGATCGGCATCGCTCCCGAAAATCACAGCCGAATTTTCCGTTTGTTCGAGCGTGTTCATCCCACCACGCAATACGAAGGAACGGGCATCGGCCTGACCATTGTGCGCAAAGCGATCGAACGGATGGACGCGCAGGTCGGCTTTGAATCGGACCTCGGTAGGGGCAGCAGCTTTTGGATTCAATTAAAAAAGGCATAAATCAACAAAACCCGGAAAAGGCAATCCCATGAAAACGATTCTCCAGGTCGAAGATGATCCAAACGATGTGTTCTTATTCAAACATGCCATGAAGAAGGTGGAAATGGCGAACCCCATCCAGGTCGCGAGCGATGGACAGGAGGCGATTGATTATTTGAGCGGCACGGGCAAATTCGCGGACCGCGAACAATATCCCCTGCCCGACCTGGTCTTGCTCGATCTAAAATTGCCGTATGTCATGGGCCTGGGCGTTCTTAAATGGATTCGAGGACAGCCCAACACGGCCCCTATCGTTATCATCCTCACGGCATCTGCGGAAGACGCAGACATTGCGAGTGCGTATCGCCTGGGCGCCAACGCGTTTCTGACCAAACCGTCCGAGGCCAGCAAACTCCAGGACATTGTCAAGGCCATCAAGGATTTCTGGCTGACGCACAATACTTTGCCGCAGCAAACCTTCGAGCAGCGGGCTCCGGCGCATTGGGACAAAATGGATGACGGCGCAAATAATCTTCTCGCCAGCGGCGCTGGCTGCGGAGACTGGCATCGAATGGCATCAATGTGAACCTATGAAAAAAATAACTGTATTGATTTGTGACGACCACGATGTGGTTCGAAAAGGCCTCCGGTTTCTCCTGGACACCGCGGGTGATATTGCGGTCGTCGGTGAAGCAGAAAATGGTCTTCGCGTGGTAAGTGAGGCGATACGACTTCAGCCGGACGTGGTTCTATTGGATATCGCCATGCCTTTGCTCAACGGGATTACAGCCACTCGAAAGATTGCTGTCGAAGTTCCTTTAGCCAAAGTGCTTATTCTCACCAGCTACAATGACGACCAGAGTGTGCAGCAAGCTGTCGTAGCGGGAGCCGCGGGCTATTTGACCAAAGAGGCAGCTTCAGAGGATTTATTGTTGGCGATCCGCGAAATATGGAAGGGCAATCCATTTTTCAGTCCGCCAATTGCAGCGCGCTTATTAAAACAGTGGCGAAATCGCGAGCTCGCAACTGCCGCCCCCGCATTGACTATTCGTCAAACCGAAGTCTTGCAGCTAATTGCCGAGGGTTACGTCACCAAGCAAATAGCTGGCGTGCTGTCGCTGAGCCAAAAGAGCGTCCAGAAGCACCGTCAGAGCCTCATGGATCTGCTGGGGCTTCATAAGGTTGCATTACTGACCCGGTTCGCCGCTTCGAGCGGCGCCATAGAATCGAATCGTCTGCCCGATTGGCCGTCGTCTCGAGAATTGCAGCAGCAAATTTGGAAATCCGGCGTCAACGTCCGTACAGGGATTTGATCGCACGACAAAACGTAAACTACACATCATGAAACATACTCAATTAATCATCGCCTTCTTATCCATCGCGGCTTTCGCGGTGGGCTGCAAGAAAGAGCAGACAGTTTCTCAACAGCTTGACCAGGTCAAAACGGAAACAAAATCGAACGCGCAAGAAATGAAGGATTACACCTTCGAACAAAAGCCTGAATTCGTCTCAAAGATGCAGGGTCAGTTGGACGCTCTCAAGAAGGATCTGGAGCAACTCTCGGCCAGGATCGAAAGCTCCAGCGATGCGGTCAAAGCCGAGGCCAAACCCAAACTTCAGGCCTTGCGCGACCAGGCAGCGCAAATGAACAAACAGTTGGATAATGCTCGCAATGCCACCGAGTCCACATGGGACAGTGTCAAAGCCACTTCCCAAAAAGGTTTTGATTCATTGAAGGACGGATTCCAAAAGTCGCGGCAGTGGGTGAGCGATAAAATCGCGCCTTGAGGCGCAAAGAAAACTTTATGCATAAAACAAATCAAGCAGTTATCGGTAGAATCGGAATCGTGTTATGTGCGGCAACCGCAGCAGTGCTGACAGGCTGCGTCGGGTACGTTGATGGGCCGCGCGGGGGAGCGTATGCGGAGGCTGCACCGGCTTACGGGGAAAGCGTCGTGCAGGACGACTACGTGTACTACCCCGATTACCAGGTCTATTACAGCGGCAACCGGCGCCAATACACATATCGGGATGGCCGCTCATGGGTTACACGTGCGGCACCGCCGCGTGTCTCGGCTGGTGTACTGTTCGCTTCGCCGTCGGTGAGGCTCGATTTCCATGACCACCCGTCGAACCATCATCCGGCGATTGCCCGACAGTATCCAAGACATTGGACGCCGCCGGAACAAACTCACGGCCACAACGACGGCCACAATGATCGTAACTAGGTACGAAAATGAGCCTCAAAAACTCATTGAAAGGCTATTATGAATAAAATCATCGCCCTGGCGCTGCTCGTCGGTGGAGTTGTGCTTATCGTCATCGGAGTTAACGCCACCAACTCCTTCAGCTCGGACGTTTCCCGGTTCTTTACTGCATCGCCGACCGACAAGGCCGTCTGGATGCTCATTGGCGGCGCCATCGCTGCCTTCGTGGGCCTGATAGGGACGTTGCGCGGTTCGAAATCCGCCGGAGTGGTTTGAGGCGGCGCAAAAATTAAAGCGGCGGATTGCGCATGACGATTCACCACTCACATGCAACCAATAATCGGAATGTCGGTCTTTTGGCTTAACTCGATTTCGGCCCGCGAGCAACACGACCTATACAAAGAAAGACAAACAAAAATATGTCATTAGTTACAATTGTAATCACTCTCATCATCGTCGGAGTCTTACTCTGGCTCGTCAACACCTACATCCCAATGGATGGTAAAATCAAAAAGATACTCAACATCGTCGTCGTGGTCGTAGTCGTTCTTTGGCTGCTCAATGTGTTTGGAATATGGAACCGTCTGGGCAACGTTCGAGCGCAAACTGAGCCCCCAACACTCGGCGTGCTAACCTGCGGCGTGGTCACTCGGCCGGCCGCGCAAATTTGATGCGATCTCACTCTCGCAAGAATCGATGCCCAGCGACCCGATGGGATGAGTCATTCCTGTGCTGCTGGTCGCAGCATCGTCATGGTGCTGGCCAGCTTCATTTCCGGGCGCAACCGGGCCTGGTGCAAAATGGAAAATGCATCTTAACACTCGATAAACCACAAACTCATTGAAAGGCTATTATGAATAAAATCATTTCTCTCGCGTTCCTCATCGGCGGAGTTGTCCTCATTGTCATCGGCTTCAATGCCACCAACTCCTTCAGTTCGGACGTTTCCAGGTTCTTCACAGGCTCGCCCACGAACAAAGCCGTTTGGATGCTCATTGGCGGTACTGTCGCGGCTATCATTGGCCTGACCGGCACGTTGCGCGGCTCGAAGTCTGTTTAGCCGTTTCGCAAATCAGCTCAGAAATTCTTTCACTCGCCGCGATTTCGAAATTCCGCATTCGAGATTTGAACACCCTTTCCACGCCCCGTTGCCTCGGGCCAAACCCAGTCTCTCCCGCCCCAAGGTCGTGAATTTTGCGATCCTTTGTCACCGGATTCCGAAATCGAGCTGCCTCCATCGTCGCGCAAGTTATCGCCTATCGAATAGAGTGTGAAAGTGCCGTTCTGGTTCAGGCGATATCGCAATGGCTCGCCATCCATCAAATCAATCGGCTTCGTTGCCAGGTATTCCGGTACCAACGCATCGAGATCCGAAGGCGCTTTCCCATAGCGCAACTCAAACCGTTTGATGGCAATAGCAGTGATTACCATTTCATGAAGCGTCAGACCTTTCATCGTCGTGAACCACGCCTTTCTAAAGTCCACGTATGGATACTCTCGGGATGTCGGCTCGGTGCCGTCGCCGAAATTATCCACCAACGGCAGACTTCGATAGAACCGCCAGGCCGCGATGGGAGCACGATAGCCGTTTCGATTCGTATTCAGTTGCTTGCTCAGTAAAAGCCACGACTGTTTTCTTGGAGCTTCCCGCAGGGTTGTTACGTCCAATTGTTCGGTTGCAAAAAATACAACTCCTCCTGATCAGCCCAGGCAAAGCTCCAGAGCGGATGATAAAACCACTGACGCCAATTCCTCACCACTGCTGCCGTGTCCGCGGATGGAGGCTTGTAGCCGAAGGATTCATATACCCCTGCGTTTCGGTTTATCCATGCCTGGTAGGAATGTGACCGAAACCACTTCAACTCATAAATCCGGTGAACGCGCTCGGCTTCCAACGTGCGCGGCATCTGCGAGAGAAGCCTCATGGGATCGGGGCACGCCTGCTGTAGCTCCGCCAATTGGGCCTCGGTCCAACCCTCCGCCTGAAGCGCGTCCCAGCAAACATCTGTGCTTAGACCGAGGATGGCAATCCGAATCATGTAATTGACCAGCGTGGGATCCGCCTCATACAACTTCGCGAACGACAAGAGAGCCTCAATATCCTGCAGGGCGGTATTCAAGTCACCCTTGTGCAACTCATTGAGCGAGGCCGCTTGCAAAGCTTGGGCGCCAATGCGGACTGCCACAAAGTTCGGCCACGAGCCGTCCTCCAGGCCTTTCACGATATCGAGGCTCATCGTGGCCGGCGGATCTTTCATCAACTCCCGCACCAACTGCAACGACGGCTGATTGTGCCGCAGCAATTCGTCCAACTCTTGCCACGTGTTCGTCGAATCTTTGCTATATAACATTCGCGGTTGGATTTCTTGACTGCCTCGCCGACATTTTCCGCCCTCCTCCACAACCATTGTTGAAATACTTCCCCCAAGAAGTTTCAGCGGCTGAGGCAAATCTCCTACCGCGCGTGCAAACTGGTTTGAGAACGCAACGCTTCGAACGTCAGCCGCAGGCCAAAGCCTCTTAACGTCGAAGATTTCACCGCTGGCCGCCATTTTGCCCTTCCAGCGTTCCAACGCCCACTGACCGCGCAACCTCTCTCCCACCAATGCCACGACAACTATCGGCAGCACCCAAAGCAGATCCCAAAGGCTGAAACGACGTCGTGGCCGTCTTGGTTGGGTTTTCAACTGTATCATGGTGCTGTTCTCCGCGTGCGTGCGGGACAGGGTTATGTGAGCAACTAAGATGCCGGTTCACATCCCTCCGCCGCCTGACTAAACGCCTATTTCCCCGGAAACGCTCGAATTCTTGCTTTCAATAATGCGCAATCGGCGATTTGCCCGCCGGCTCCAGTTGAACTGTCACCCGATTCGTCCGGCCGGCCTGCAGTTTGATACTCGCTTGCCGGCGCTTTTGCCCAATGCTGTCTTCGATGGCTGGAAGGTTGAACCGCGGATGCTCAGCGTTAAATTCCCGCGTCTCCAATGGCAGATTCCGGATCAGCACCAGCCCGGAAACATCGCTGGTTCCCTCGTACATCGCCGGTCGGTTTAACCACCACCAACGCGTTTTTCCCGGGTCGCGCACGAATTCCGCGATATTGTAACAATCCCCGCCAAGCAGCGTCGCGGACCATTCGCCGTAGCGAACATTCGGCCACGTAGCCACATGCGCGTCTTTGAGCGGTTTCCCCTGGTCGTCATTCACCCGAACTTCGAGCGAAGCCGTCGGCTCCATCCCAACTGTGACGTCCAGGTCGTTGGTCCCGAGCAAATATTTTTGCGGATAATGCATGCTCGGGAACTGGCCCGGGCCGTTCGTACTGACGAATCCATCGCAAAGAGCGACAATCTCCAGGTCCCCTTCCGGCAGAGAACTGATATCAAATGTTCCATCTGCGCGTATGTTCGACCACGCATGCCACTCGGGTGGCGAGTTTTGTGGTTTCTCGCCTTGCGGCCAGACATGCGCAATCGCTCGCCCATTTTGAACCGGCCGCGGAACTGCATCATCGAGCCGGCCATGAACCGCCGCGCCCGGCTTGAAGTCCACCACCAGTTCAACCGTCTGGCCCGCGACCGCCGTGATATTCGTCAACGGTCCGAACCAGGCCGCGCCGTTTGCATCGAATTGAATCGCGCGTATAATTTCCGGTCCGGGGCGGAGTCTCCGGGTCGCCAGTTCATTTGGCGCCGGGCGAAGCCAGAAATTCGTGTCCAGAGTATAGAGGGCCGAAACTTGCGCAAATAATGGCGCATCTCTCGACGCGCTGGACCCGGCCTTCAGCTTGAGGATTGCCCCTTTCTGAAGCACGATCGCGTCTGGCCGGACGACCAGCGTTTTGTGCAGAATTCGGCCCCATGCGTAATCAGCCCAGACCTTCCACGGCGCTCGCGATGGCGGTGCGAAGGTCACCATTCGCTCGGGCCGATCCGGGACATAATCCGGGTGATCCACCGCCAGGCATATCGTTCCCGTTTCGATTCGCTCGAAAACGTATTTCGGATACGGCACACGCGCATAACCTTCGATATCCGTCTTTACCGGCGCGTTTGAGACCCCCGATTCCCCCGCATTCCAACCGTACCAACCGGAGACGTACGGCCCCGGCTTGGTCCGCAACCCTTCGGGTCGGATGATTGCGCCGCCAATCGGCTTCCCCGCCCAATCAACCACCCGCAGCAACGCTTCCGGACGTTTCGGCGTGAGAAAGAAGGTCCATCCCAAAAGCCCGGCGGCGCAAAACAATGCAATCAGAACCGTTAATCGGATAGCCCTGGTTTTCATGGAATGCACTGAAGACGGTCCGGAATCCAGGTCCCGATTTCCAGCACAATCTCTCATGCTTCGTCAAGTATCCTTCACCACTCGACACACGGAATTTGTCACGGTTCCGCCGACTTGTCACGGCATGTCACGGATGACCTCGAAAAAAAACCTCGGTAAAACCGTGTTTGCCTCGCTGTCACGGATAAAAACCCCTGGGAGGGGGGTGCCCGCCAAATCGTCGTCGCTTGCCGCGCCGTCGTGCTTTGACGAGGGCGGGTCCTCTTGAAGATTTGCTCAACAGTTCGAAAGTCGGTCAAATTTCGGTCAGACAACCGCGAACCCGATAATCCCCTCGCGCCGAGCCTCGCCTACGGGCAATTGCGCGGCCCAATCGGCAACTCGACCGGATTCAATTGCCGCCCAACAGTGGACCAGTCGCGTCTCCGCATCGCGTTCTGCGCCGGGTCCGCACTCCGCCTGGGCGAAGCAGAAGAGGCAAACGAAAACGGAAAAAATGTTGGACGAGCCCCTCCGCGACCGCGAGAAATCAGAAAATTGGTTAAAGCAATTCATAATTTCTAAACCGCAACAGCTTAGCTTCAACTGATTAAACTACGGAAGGCCAGATGATCACAATCCGTAGCCAATTATTACGGACGAAATAGTCGGGTGGAAAACCAAGCAGACGATGGATTAATAAAAATGCTTAAGACAGAACACAGCGCCATCGCCGAGTTCATCACTTAACGCGGAAGTAGCCGCCGACGTAAGGAGGCGGAAAGTATCGGACTCAGATCGTAGCCGCCTCCTTACCTCGGCGGCTACACGGAAACATTCGGGCTGGCTTTCTCTGCGTTGCCTCGGAAACGGACTGGGCCTATTCTGGCGGCGATGAAATATCGTCGTTTTGGCCGGACAGAGTTGAACATGCCCGTCATCTCATGCGGCGGCATGCGGTATCAATACAAATGGCAGGACGTTAAACCAAAGGAGATTCCACGGGACAACCAGGCAAATCTGGAAGCGACCATTCATCGCGCGCTCGAAGTGGGCATCAATCACATCGAAACGGCCAGAGGCTACGGCACGTCCGAGATGCAATTGGGAAATATTCTGCCCCGATTGTCGCGCGATAAAATGATCGTCCAGACCAAGGTCTCGCCAAAACCGAAGGCGAAGGAATTTCTCAATACGTTCGACACTTCGATGGATTACCTGAAGCTGGACTACGTCGATTTGCTCGCGCTTCACGGGATCAACAATCGGGAACTGCTGGATTTTTCGCTCGGAAAAGGTGGCTGCCTCGAGGCCGCTCGCAAGTTGCAAAAGCAGGGGCGCTGCCGCTTCGTCGGATTCTCAACTCATGCTACGACCGACGTCATTCTGGATGCCGTGAACAGCGGCGAGTTTGATTACATCAATCTCCATTGGTATTTCGTTAACGATTTGAACTGGCCCGCCATCGAAGCCGCTCGCGCGCGCGACATGGGCGTGTTCATCATCAGTCCCAATGACAAGGGAGGAAAATTGTACGAGCCGCCGAAAAAACTGGTCGACCTTTGTGCATCGCTGTCCCCGATACAATTCAACGATCTCTATTGCCTCGCGCGCTCGGAAGTGCACACGTTAAGTTGCGGAGCCAGCAGACCGGCGGATTTTGATGAGCATATCGCTGCGCTGCAGCATTATGATCGCATTCCCGAAACGATCGGGCCAATCGAGAAACGATTGCGGGATGAAATGGAACGAACTCTCGGAAAGGATTGGTGTGCGCGATGGTTCGAAGGGTTGCCACAATATCTGGATGTGCCTGGGCAAGTGAATGTTCTGGAAATCCTGCGGTTATGGACCTACGCGAAATCGCTCGATTTAGTCGGCTGGGGAAAGATGCGCTACAATCTATTGGGTCAGGCAGATCATTGGTTTCCCGGCGAGAATGCGAGCAAAATTGAGCAAACGAATTTTGATGGAACGTTGAAGGGCAGCCCGTTCGCGGAACGCATTCCTGCGATTCTCCGCGAGGCGCACGAGATGTTGTTTGAAAAGCCGGTGAAGAGGCTCAGCGACAGTTAAGGCTTCTTCTTCTCGGCTTTTTTCTCGTCCTTCTTTGGCTCTTTGGTCTCGTCGGGCCGGGCGGCAGGTGCGTTAGCGTTGAGTTGCTTCACGACCTCGTCAGTGATGTCGTTTTCGCCGTTGTTGTATAAAACGACCGGTGACGAAATATCAAATACCTGCGCCAATCCATGAGATTTAGCGACCGCGCTGATGACGTTGCGGATTTCATTAACGAGAGTGTCAGTAAAGCGTTTCTCCCGCTCCTGCAGTCTCGCGGCAGCATCGCGTTGAAACCTGTTCGCGTCGTCTTCCCTTTCTCTGACTTGTTTGAATTTATCCTCGGCGAGTTTCTTGCGTTTTTCGCGTTCTTCCGAAGAAATAGCCGAGTCGCTGGCATCGCTCAGCAGTTTTTGATAACTTTCCCGCGCGCTCTTGGCCTCCTCCACCATGGTCTTGAAGTCCTTTTCCAGATCAGTCTTTTCGTCGTTCAACGTCCCGAGCGCTTCTTTGCGCTTCCAATAAGTGTCGAAGGCCTTCTTGAGATCGATGGTGCCGATGCGAGTCTGAGCGAAAGTCGTCCCGGTCAGCAGACTTATCAAAAACAACGCTCGGACCGTGTTTAGCAAATATTTCATAAAAGCAGAGAATCAGAATTTAGAGGTGCCGCCAACTGAAAAACCAATTGGCCGAAAGTTAAATGGGTTAATTGAGTTAATAATAGCCAAAAGGGGAAAGACCTTCACTTCCGAAGACGGAAGAAACGGCTGGCGTTGGTCGCCGGAATTTGCACCTGTTGAGTGCCGTTGTTTGTGCTGATCGGGAAGCCTGACACTGGAGTCCACCCGGAAGAAAACAACGGGTTCGTGCTCGATTCGAGAACAAAACCCGTTGCGGAGTCCGGCCATGCCAATTGGATGCTATTGCCGGAGAGAGTAGTAGTCAGTGTCGGCGGCACAGGCGGCGAGTTAGTCAAGCCATCGCCCAGGATTTTCGCGAGAAACGCGTCATTCGTTCCATTCCGCTTGGTATTAAAGAGCGCTGAGGCGTTGGTAACCGGGAAATTTCCCGAAACCGTGCGGCCAACAACATAAGCGCTGCCGGCTGAATCCACGGCGATGCCATAGCCGAAATCTTCATTGGCGCCTCCTAGTTCGACGGAGTAAATCATGGCGGAAGCGTCCTGCCTGAATGCGGTGATAAATACATCGCGTAGCGCAATGTGATTGGTGTGAAGAAACGGCGCGCTGTTGGTCGTTGGAAAATCTCCTGATGACGTAATCCCGACGACATACACATTTCCTTGGGGATCGAGCGCCAAATCCCAGCCAACGTCTTCCGATAGCCCGCCAAAAAGGCTTGAGTAGTAAATGCCAGGGGGATCTGTCACCACGTTATTCGTCGCAAAGCTGAATCGGATCAGGAAAGCATCGGCATTAGCAGCGGAGGCGTCCGCGGTCGGATGGGCAGCAAAATTATTGGTGGGAAAATCGGGGGAATGGGAGTTGCCGGTGACGATGACGTCGGTATTCGAGTAAAGGACCATGCGGAAAGCGGCGTCGCTATTCCTGCCGCCGAAGAGAGTCGAGTATTCAACCGAGTTAGTGCCGGATTTTCCAGTGTCGAATCTGGCGAGGAAAGCATCAAAAGGTATGTTCCGAACTCCCCGATAGATGTTAACGGCATTGGTTAATCCGTTGATTTCACGCACGCCGAGGCCATTAGTGCCGGGAAGGGCGTTTGCTGTCCGAAAGAAATTCGTTGAACCGGTAAAACCACAAACATACACATGTCCGCTGTCGTCTGCCGCAATACCTTCGCCTTCGTCGAGGCCGGTGCCGCCGAAAAGAGTGACATATTTCAAACCGGCTCCATCGGGAGCAATTTTCGCGACGAAAATATCGTTGCTGCCCATGAGCAAATTCGTATAGCCAACGAAAGTTGCTTGAGTGTTGGTAAAGACGCCGGAATTCGTTGGAAAATCATTCGAATAGGTGTAACCCGTCACGTATGCGTTCCCGTCGCTGTCCACGGTGATTGCCCCCGCGACATCGGCGCTGCCTCCGCCGAGATAGGTTGAGTACTTCAAGCTGCCGTTATTCGGATCCAGTTCTGCCACAAACGCATCCGTTGGGTAAGTATGAAATGTGGGATCGCGGAAACCCTTAATGGTCGGGAAAGCAGCGTTCAAAGTGGGAAAATTAGTGGAATCGGTGAAGCCGGTGATGTAGGGATTTCCCGAACGATCGAGGGCGAGATCAAGCGCGCCATCATCTTCATTCCCACCGATATAGGTGAAAAAGACGAGATTCGAAGCGTCATTGGAGAGCTTCGCAACAAAGGCGTCGCCGTTAAATCGGCCGCCGTTAAAGTTTGTGTCAGGTCCTACAAGTGGGAATAGCCACTTGGTCGAGAGGGTCTCTCCCGCGATATAGATAAACCCGTTCGTATCGACCTTCACCGCCAGGGCCACATCGCCAAAATTGCCGCCAAAAAAGCCGGAGTAGCTGAGGACAGGGTCGATGATGAGCGGCAAGTCGCGATAATATTCGCCGACTGAAAAAGTGACTGTTTGCGCGTCTTCGAATCGGTATCCGCCACTTACCGGCTGCCGCACGCCGTTGACTTCCTGGTAGAGAACGGGGTGATGAAAGCGGATTTCGTCTGGCCCAAGCGAAAGAACCATTTGTCCATCTTTGTCGATTTCGATTTTATCAACACCATCGAAGTGAAGGGCAATGGTTTCTGGCCGCGCATGCGGAGCGACGATGAAATCGTATTCCAGTTGGTTTTGGTTGCCATAGTAAATGAGATTGATGCCAGGATAAACATCATCGATCTCAACTTTGGAAAAAACAGGAAGCTCAGTGCGCCATTGAGAACGATCGCTGCCAATGAGATAATTCATTTTCCCCGAAAGCAGACCATCGCCGTGAATTGAAGCGTATAGGTTGGCGCCAACGAGCTGCATCTGGAGGGAACGGGATGTGGAGGCGTGTAGTGACGGATGATGCGTGATACGTGATGCGTAAGGAGTTGAATTGTCTTCTTCAGGTTCCGCTTTAGAGAGGGCGACCTGGGCTCCAGTCGCTGTGATGGCGAATTGATAGTTTTGGCCGCGAGCCAGAAAGCTGGCGGGTTCGCCAGGCGCGGAGTCCACCGGCTCGAAGAAAAGCGGCAGGCCGGAGAGGGAGACGGGTTGGGAAGCGAATGCGGGCAGCGAGAGACAATGCAAAATTCCGAGGATCAACCCTAAAGCTGCAAGCTCCAGGTTCCAAGCTCCAGAGAAGTCCCAAATTCCAACCTTCAAATTCTGACTTCGGTCGACTTGCCCCCTTGGAGCTTTATGTTTGGAGCCTCCCTGGAGCTTGATTGTTGGTGCTTGGAGCTTCATTAGAATTCTCGTGTATAGCCTACGCCGAACTGAAATCGGCCGGAGCCGCCGTTATCTTTATCGTGTGAAATTGGGATGCCATAGTCGAGCCGGAGTGGCCCGATGGGGAGGTTCAAGCGAAGGCCGAGACCCCAGTTATCATTAAAATGATTCAGATTGCTGTAATCGTACGAACCGCTCTCGACATTGCCGACATCATAGAACGCGGCCAGACGGATGCCGACACCGCGCTCTTTATCCTGCTGAAAAATTGGAATGCTGTACTCGGCGTAGCCAAACCAATAAGTGTTGCCGCCAATGGGCTCCGTGAAATCTCCCTCTCGCGGGCTGATGCTGCGGTACTTAAACCCGCGTAATGTGTTCAGTCCACCTAAGTACCAACGCTCATAAAAGGGAACCTCGCCGGAGCCGAGGCTGGCGGTGACGCCACTGTGCGCGGCTATTTCGAGAACGTGGCCGCTCGCGAAACCGCGGAAATACCAGGCGCTCTGCAGTTCAAGTTTGTAGAAATCTTTGTCGCCACCCAGCATTCCGCCGACAACTTCAGCCCGAAGTTCGGTGCGCTGGCCTTTGTTGGGCAGCAGACCGCCACCGCGCGTGTCGTACGCCAGTGAAGCGCGGGCGCGCGAAAGCAAATGATGGCCGGTTTCGATCAAGATGGCATTGGGAACGTTCGCTGCAACTTGTCTCACTTCGCCGCCACTTCCACCGGATGTTGGGTCTCCGGATGAAGAACCCGGACCGGGAACACTGGAATTGATTGGCCCGTGAAAGCCACTGTTGAGCGAAATCCCAACATCTTCAATTGTATAACCGATGCTGCCAATCAGGAAATCGCTTCCGAGCGCGCGGGTGAGGCCCACGCTGGCGCCCGTGCGGGTTTCATCATAAATGTTATCAAGGCTCTGATAATTCTTTTCCGTGTGATACGCATCCAGGCTCAGCGCCAATTTGCGTCCGAGAAACCACGGTTCGATGAACGTCACGACATAATCCTGGCGCACCGAACCAACCGCGACGCGCAAACGAAATTTCTGGCCGCCCCCTCGGAAGGTCGGAGGATTGAAAATATCGAAATTGCCCTGGTTTAGTTCAGCGAAGCCGACAATTTGATCGACCGAGCTGAACGCAGCGCCCAATTGAACGTTGCCCGTGTTTTTTTCCTCAACACCCACCACCAGGTTCTTACGTCCTGCAATCGGCGGATCGGTCGGCTCGGGGCGCGCATCGACCTTCCCTTGTTCAAAGTATTGCAGGCCTTCGAGGCGTTCTTTGCTCACTTTAACACGGACCATATCGAACACTTCACCGGGCGACACGGCTAACTCACGGCGAATTACCCTGTCCTTGGTGTTGATATTACCTCGAATCTCGATTTTCTCGATGTATGATTTTTGGCCCTCATCGATTTGAAACTCGAGATCCATCGTGCCTGATTCGGTGTTCGGGATCCTCAGCACGTTCAAATTACGGGAGGATTGACTAACATCTATATACCCTCTTGAGCCGTAGAAATCTTCAACCTGTTCGATATCTTTGCCGTAGCCCTTGGGTGTGAAAATGTCGCCAACATCCATTTGCAAAGCATTGGGACCGATCTTGGCTTTGACGTGTGCCAAATCGTGCAGGGTCCGCATGCCTTTAGCGATGTCGTTCGTCGTAAAAAGCTTGTTGCCGGTGAATTTCACGGAACCGACTTTGTATTGGGCGCCCTCATATACGATGAATCGGATGACCATGCTCCGCGGCGTCGGGTTAACGATTTTAACATCCTTAATGTCAAAGTCGATGTATCCGTGGTCGTGGTAATACTCGCTCAGCTTTTCTTTATCGTCCTCAAAAACATCGTCTTTAAAGTAGCCGCTCTGGGTAATCCACGAGAACATCCAACGGCGGCGGGTTTTGATGACTTTGCGTAATTTCTTTTGTTTGAAAGCGGTCGCCCCGACAAAATCAACTTCAACAATCTTCACCTTCGGACTTTCGTTGATGACGAAAGTGACGGTCGCCCGCCCCGCGGCTTCTTCGATTACAGGCTCGTATTTGACCTCGGTTTTGGGGTAGCCGGCCTTTTGATACATCTCCTGAATCTGCTGCGTATCATTGAAGAGTTTATGTTCGTCGAGCGGTTCATTGATTTTTGTCGCAAGTTTCTTTCGCAACTTTGACTCGCTGAATTTCTTATTGCCACGGAATTTGAGTTCGGTCAGGCGCGGCTTTTCCTGGAGCACATAAATCAGCGTAAATCCGTTAGGGCCGTCCTCGCGAGCGACCTGAATGTTGTAAAAGAATCCGGTTCCATAAAGATTCCGGACATCATCGTCCACAGCCGGCACCAGGTAAGGGTCGCCCACTTTGACGCGAATATTCGCGCGGATGAGATCATCGCTCACGGTGACTGGACCCCGATGCCGGATTTCAATCTTCGTGATTTTGGCGCCTGAAAACTGCGCCGGGGCGGCAAATATGAGAAAGAAAAACGCGACAATAAAAACGAAAGGGAAAGCGGCAGAGGACAGCCGCACTCCAAAACCTCGGGGGTGGAGTGGGGTGCGCGAAAACGCGCCAGCGTCTTGGAGTGCGGCTGTCCTCTGCCGCTTTTTGGTCCCCCGCAATGTTCTGCAATCAGACGCCGATTTGAGAGAAGAATGCGTTGTAGCGGGCGGAAGCAGCCGGGGCCACCTGCGCGGGCGAACCAATGATTTCATTCGCGTGATCAATTACTCACTGTTCGCCGCTGCTGTTGCTTATCACGATTTAAATTACCCACGGTTCACGCTTATACCTCAAACTGAGAGGCTTGGCTACGAAAATTTCGCGCCTCAATGAGGCATGTCTCGTCGCTAACTCTGACCGCGCTTTCAAATCGCGTATCAGATTTCAGAAACGTCAAATTCACGTCGCGGGGCCATGGCGTTGCTTCGCAATTAACAGATTCACTGGCTGCGCGCCATCTTACACGACCGGCGCGCTCAATTCTTTGGCCAGGCCTGGGTGCCATCGGGGGGCAATCCCCGGCTGGCGGTTTTCCACGCGTCGCGCAGTAGAATGGAGCAGTTGCGGGTAGTCAATCACGAAAAGCTTGATGCAGTTTTTCGGAGAGGATCTTGACACCAAACGCTTTGTCCGTCTCAAGTATGGAGTGCGGTGGCAACCCCGAAAGCTTTCGGGGGACACCGCTTTCGTAACGGCGGGCACGGCGACGTGAGCCAAAGCGCCGTCGCCGCTCCGCTCTGTCGGCGCACTCCATGGCGAGCGGTGTAAACATGCCCCCAACTCCGGATGAGCGTCGATGAAGAAAATGCAACGCCACGAATTGCGCGGATTAATACGAATTGAATATCAATTCGCGCTAATCAGTGAATTCGGGTCTCAGGCTGTAGAAAGAAGAGACTAATCTGTTTGCGAGGAGAGGACTGCGTCGCGAGAACGGGAAGGTTCTTCATGTCGATAACGCGGGGGTGTCTCCAGCAGAATCTGTTGTTCCACGAGTTCCCTCAACCGCTCCAGGTTCCCGCGCAGTTCGCTAATTGTTGCACGATAATCCTCGAGCACGGTAACGCAATCATCAGTCTCGGTCATCGCAACACTCATGTGCAGAGTTTTATATTTAAGGCCTTGCTTCGTCCATAAGGTCTTTTGCCCCGCGCAGCGGCCGAAGTAACGAGGCGGAACTCCTTAATCACGCCAAACTTTCCGCCTCGTTAACTCGGCGGCTACGAATCCCGAAACCAGGTCTACGGACCGCGCGGGACAGGCTGCGGTCTCTCATGATAAGCTTTCCCCGCACGGTACAGTTGGAGCAATTGCCTATTAATCGCCGCGAATTGCGCATTACCGGCGGCGACGGCAAGATTTGCGGCTTTCTCGCCAGTTGCGATCGCATCGCTGAACCGCCCTGCTTCGGCATAAGCGGCGGCCAGGGTTCCCACCGTCATCGCATCCTTATTTTGAGTCTGTTGACAGGCTGTTTCCGCAAATCGCACAGCGTCACCGCCATTTCGCTCCGAATCATCTGCGGAAGTTGCCAGTATCCATGCAAGATTGTTGAGAGCCTCGACTGAGCGAGGTTGCGTCTCCAACGCGCGACGATACTCAACGACCGCTTCGCGATCCCTCCCCATTTGGTGGAGCAAGCTTGCCAACTCCAGGCGCCTGCCAACTCCCTGATCCAAATCCGCCGCTTGACGAAGTTGCGCCAGTGCCTCGTCGCGCTTGCCTTGCCCGCCCAATGCGAAAGCAAGCGAACGATGAAACTCGGCCTCCTGAGGTTTGAGCGTAACCGCAGTTCGCAATTCAGCTTCCGCGTCCGTCAGTTTACCTACCTGCGTCAACGCCTTTCCCAAATTGCAGTGCGCCTGGGCATTTTTCGGGTTGTGACGAAGTGACGCGACGAAGTGCGCAATCGCTTCATCGATTTTATTCTGTTCGGCGAGAATGCAGCCGAGATTATTATGTGCCGGCCAGGCCGCAGGATTTTTGACGAGTGTATCACGCCATAATGTTTCGTCACTGGCCATGACTTTGGCTCGTTGTGCGGTCAGGAATGTCAGCCCGACGACCAGCGTTGCGCCGATCAGCAAATTGGCTCCATTCACTTTTATCCTCGAGACTCCCAAATCGATTACCGCCGCCACCAGGGCGACGATTCCGATCACCGGCAAATATTGGAAGTGATCCGATACTCGCGAAATCGCCAGAAAGTACATGTCGAAGAAACCGAGCACCGGAAATAAAGTTATTACAAAATAGCCGAGCCCGAACAATAATGGCCGCCCCCACTCGCGCCGAAATCGCCACAAAAAAAGAAAGACTCCGCATAAAAGCAGTAGCGGCAAATAAGCCAGCGGCTTTGCCGCATCGATTTGCCACCGGGGATAAATGAGACTCAGATTGAGTGGCAGCACCGCCTTTTCCAAATAAAACCAAACCGCCAGTCCCGCGCCGGCCAGCCTGCCCCAGAAATTTTCCGTTTGCACCCGCCCAGTTGTGAATGTTTGATGCGATTGAAACCAAATCGACATCAATCCAAAGGCCAGCGCGATTGCGAAAAAAGGAGCCGTTCGCAGCCAATCCTGCTTGGTGATCCGTTCGAGTTGCCACCAGGCGCAGCCAAGCAGCACGACCGGAAGCATGACTGTCGAGGTTTTGGCCAGCAGCGCGAGCACAAACGCAACGAGGGAAAGCGCATACCAAATGTGATGGCCCGCAGGCGCGGGACGTGATGCGTGATTTTCCGAAATGGCTTGTGGGGATTCGCGCAAATAAAACCAAATGCTTAGCAGAAAAAACGGCAGCGACAGCGTGTTTTTAAGTTCGGAAATCCACGCAACCGACGCGGCGCAAACGGGATGAACCGCAAAAATCGCTCCAGCCAGCCATGCGCCTCGGATCTTCAGGCGCGCCAGCAAACGCCAAACCAAAACCGAATTGATCGCATGCAGCAGAACATTGACCGTATGGTAGCCCCCGGCACTTTTGCCCCACACCAGCCATTGCGACCAGAACGCCACCACGGTTAACGGGAAGTCGGTTTGAAACCAAACCGAACGAAGATTCAGCGTTTGGGTTACCAGCGGATTTTTCTCCACCAGCAGCGGGTCATCCCAAATGAATTGCCCCCCGAGCACGGGCCAATAAGCGGCAAATGTTAGCAGAAAAATGAGACCCGCGCCGGGACCGAGCCGTGCAAGGACGCCGGTTTGGCTTGCGCCCGATCCGCCGATCTCCGCCAATTCTGTTGCCCGATGCGTTTCATCCGCCATGTTGGGGAGAGATTCTGGCATTTTCATGCCTGACAGGAAATGCAATTTGACCGCATCCGGCGAGAGCACGGGTTTAGCGTCCTGCAATCCCAACGGGATTGCGCCCTCCAGCCCAGGGTTGGCGAGGGCGGGCAAGTCCGGCTAGGACCGAGCCTACCCTGGGTTGGCAGGGGCCGAAGCTTGAACCCTGAATGGGTTCCGCCACTGACACTAAATACGCATCCTACAGCACTCCAGGCAGGTTGCTATAAATTGAGATGCTCCCATGCAATTTGACCGCGTTAAAAATTACGTGCCCTTCCAGCGTCGTTCGTCATAATCACGCCGCAAAATGACGGCGATTCCGAAAACGATGCCAGCGGTAGTTTATCGCGGCGCAAATGATCTGCGCGTTGAAACTTTGCCCGTGCCAAAAATCGGCGCTCGTGAGCTCCTCGTTAAAGTTGCAGTTTGTGGCGTCTGCCCGACGGACATAAAAAAAATCCACTATGGAACCGTGCCTCCGCCTCGCGTTTTTGGCCACGAAACAGCGGGCACAATTGTTCGGGTCGGCTCTGAGGTCAGGAAATTCAAGGTGGGAGAACGCGTCGCGCTGCATCATCACATTCCTTGTCTGAAATGTCATGCATGCCGGCACGGCACGTTTGCGCAGTGCGAACAATATAAACGCACCGGTATCACCGCCGGCTTCGAACCGGCCGGCGGAGGCTATGCAGAATATGTGCGAGTAATGCCGTTCGTATTTCCGGGCGTCGTGAAGATTCCGAACCGCAACACCTTCCTGGAAGGAGCGATGCTCGAACCGGTGAACACCGTCCTCAAAGCCGTCAAGCGACTCAGGCTTTTGCGGGGAGACATTGTGCTCGTCGCGGGTCAAGGTCCGGTCGGGCTCATGTTCACACGTTTGCTCGCCCTGCATGGAGCCAACGTCATTGCGAGTGACCTGCTCGATTCCCGCCTAAAATTCGCCCGCGAATTTGGCGCAAAATGGCTGTGCAATCCGCAAGCGGAAAAAGATTCAACCAATAAGCTGCAAAGTCTTCCCGACCTCGTCGATCGTGTCACACGTGGCCGGGGCATCGACGCCGCTGTTATCGCCGTGCCGTCAGATGACGTAGTCCGCGAAACTCAGGCCTTGCTGCGTGGCGGTGGACAGATTCTCCTTTTCTCGCATACGCGCCGCGGAGAACAAACCCAATTGGACCTCGCGACCATTTGTGTCGATGAGAAAGATCTCATCGGCAGTTACTCCGCAGACATCCTCCTGCAAAAAGACGTCGCGCGATTGGTTTTTTCGAGACGTTTGGACGTGCGCCGGCTGATAACACACCAATTTCCCCTGGCGCAAACCGCCGCAGCCATCGAACTCGCTTCTCATCCAACTCCACAGTCTCTGAAGATTGTCGTAGGCCAGCTATTGAGAGCGCAATAATTAGGATTTTCTGGTCCTCGGCTGGTGTTAGCAAGGTCTCAGGCTATTGGGTTGGGATCAAGCATCTTTGGAATCTTTTCCCAAGGGCGATGTGGCACTGAGTTACGATCCACTCAATCGATTGACGAACATGGTGGACGCCTCAGGCACCACGGCTTACACTTACACGTTAGGCAGTCAATTGCTGACGGAAGACGGCCCATTTTCCAGTGACACCATCACGAACACTTACGTGAACCGGTTGAGAACCGAACTCGATTTGCAGCAGCCGCTCGGCTTGTGGACGAATAAGTTCGTTTACGACGCTGCGCGCCGGCTGACGAATGTGACTTCGCCGGCAGGAGCTTTTGGTTACACCCCGGGTGCGACGGCCCCAAGCAGTGCGCTCATCAAGAAACTGCTGCTGCCCAACACTTCGTACATCACGAATGTCTTTGATGGGAGCGCCCGACTCACAGCCACGTCTTTGAAAAAGAGCGACAATACTACCGTTTTCGATTCGTACGCCTATATTTACAACCCGGCCAACCAGCGCACCAATCTCACCCGCGCTGATACCAGCACGGTTGGCTATGCGTACGACCCGATCGGCCAGTTGGAAATTGCGGATAGTTCTGTCCCTGCCGAAGATCGCGGTTACACTTACGATGCCGCGTGGAACTTAAACTGGCGCACGAACAACGGTGCTGCCAGCCAGTTCAAGGTCAATGGCCTCAACGAACTC
>Ga0193709_1000155_pt1 | contig 28634 bp, 25 predicted proteins | sample H3c2metaG_FD_160571 | JGI IMG/M metagenome (GOLD analysis project Ga0193709, IMG submission 160571) | Soil microbial communities from a riparian zone of the East river system, Colorado, United States - H3c2 | ecosystem: Environmental > Terrestrial > Soil > Riparian zone | place: USA: East River...
ATTTTCTCGAGCACTGCTTCAGGCTAATTCCTGCGTCCGGCAGCTTCGCGGCTTCTGCTTTCCCGGTTCCGCCCTTACCCCATTAGGTTCCCTCCGATAAAGCAGCCGCTCGCTTTGGAAGCAGAAGCCCTCGCTTTTGTGTGCCCCAAGAAAATGGGGCAAGAAAAAGGAGAAAATTCAGCTATGTCTTACCTCAACTCTATAACGATCGTCGGATTCGTTCGAGCCGACCCGGAGCAACGTCAAACGAAAGGCAACGGTTCGAAATTCACCGTGCTTTCCGTCGCCACGCAGCGCTCTTGGAAGAACGCAGCTGACGAATGGAGCTCGAAAACCGAGTGGCATCGCATCGCGATTTTTCGCCCTCGCCTGGCCGAGTCCGTCCTCAACACCATCAAGAAAGGCGCCCACGTCCTCGTCGAAGGCAGCCTTGTCAGCTCAACCTACGAGCAGCCGAACGGCAAAGGCAAGAAGGCGAAGACTTCGAAGATTACATCGTGGTCGATTCGCGCCGATGTCGTGCGCAGGCTCGATCGCGGCGAGCCGGAGCCGGAAGTGCATGGTTCCGGTTCCGCTGCTTCGGATGAAGCAGCCAGCGGGTCTGAAGCAGCTCCGCTCTGACAATTCGAAAATATCGGGCCCCGGTGCAGAGTCGGGGCCCTTTCCCTTGTACTACCGAAAGATCTGAACACGAGGCACCGCGAAAACGGCAGCCTCTGCATCACGCACCATCGGACCCGACCCGTAATCGACCTGCGCTTCTTCTCTCGCGGAGGTGAGGATGATTCCTACGGCTTGTGGCAACTCGGATCCACGAAGCTTTGCGCACAAAACCTTCACCGTTTGATAGCTGCCAGGAAATCCCTGATCGGAAACCAGGTCCTGTCAGATGGCTTTGCCATTGGTCCACGACCGAGTCCCTGCTCGATCAGTACGCGATAGGGTTCGCAGGCGCTGAGTGTGCATAGCTGCGATAAATTCCCGTCTCATGACTTATCCGGGCTGACATTCGTGGAAGTACGGATCTTAAAAATTGGAGAAACGGAACTGGGGAATGGAACGTCGTAATGGTAAGGCCCGAGTTGCAGCTCAAGGAAACAGAAGATCATGGAGGGAATCATGCACAGGTTTATCTTCTTGGCGATGTTGCTGGCGCCACCCGTGTTTGCACAGGATCAGGCGACCGATTTGAGGACGGCGGCGGGTTGCGGTCCGACGAAAACACAATTTGATGTAAAGGTGGATAAGAAGCAGCATTCCGTAGCGCGGTCGGAATCTGGCAAGGCGCTGGTGTATGTGATCGAGGAATATAAATCTGATCCTCACTTTCGCACGATCGGGCATGTGACGACGCGAGCAGGATTGGACGGGAATTGGGTGGGAGCCACCCACGAAGGCTCGTATATATCCTTTTTGGTGGAACCTGGGGCTCACAGGTTGTGTTCAGATGTGCAATCGATGTTCGCCTCAGCGCTGAAATTGAGTGGAGCGGTACAGCTGAATGCCGAAGCGGGTAAGACGTATTACTACCGCGTTGCAGTGGTGGATGAACGTAAACAGCAAACTCAGTTGTGGGTGAAGGCGATGGATGAGCCGGAAGGACTGCTGATGGTGTCGAAGTCGGGGCAGAGCAATTGGAAAGTGAAGAAATGAAAGAAGGAAGAATCTTCAGAAGCTAAAGCCTCATATCTACCGCAACGGACGATGAGTCAGTGCCTTATAAGTCGTGCCAGTTCAACCGGTCGATGCAACACCATCTGCTGTGAAAGCCTCAGTCTAGAAGGCGCTGAGTATTGTCGGGGCTATATTCAACACTGGCTGAGAACCGAGAAGGAAATCCCGAACCGGAGCGCAGCCCGTATTTTCACAGCGGCCACATCCATTCTGAAAGCGGAAGCTCTCGACGACCTTCACACATGGAGCGGTTTCCCTCGTTCCATAGATGTTTAAACACCGCCCCTTGTTGAATCCCAAAGGTAGCCGACCGAGCTATTCGGTCGTTGCACCGATGCCCAACGGATTTTCGTTCGGCGAGCGAACACGTGTCGGTCAGCGTCGTTGAGAAGAAGGACCGGCTTCGCAAATGGCCTCACCGGAAATTCCTGGTAGAGTTGCCGTTCGAGATACCTGCTTCCCTGTCGAGGTATACACTGCCAACAATGCGCCTCGAACTGGCGATAATGGCTCTAAGAATCGCGTCGAACGCGGACTTGCCGCCAGTGTTTCCTTCATCCAAGTCAATAGCTCGGGCACGAGTGCATCATCGAATTTCTTGTCGATCTCGAAGAGGTGATTCATGCGGTCGACAATGTAATTCCGAGCAGCCCCGGGGTGGACCCTATTGACGGATTCGGAGATGGCATCGCTGTCGGCGCGGCTCATGACCGTGTCTCCCGTCCCATAGACCACCAGCACCGGGGCGTTCAGGCTTTGCCATACTCGACCGAGATTCAACGCCTGCAGCTGCTGATAGAAAGCAGCCGGGCGCCCATACTGCCCGTCCGGCGTGTCGTACCACAAAGGCTTCCATTCCGGATGCTGCGCGATCGCCTGCCCTGGCGTCATCCCTTGGTTGAGATACAGATCGTAGAATTGCGTGAACGCCTTCACGCCATCATTGATCTCTGCCGCTGATTTGCCCGCGCTCGCCAGCCGTCGTCTCTCGTGCTCGATCATGTGCTCATACCAAGTGCGTCCCCAACTACTCGCGGCAATGTAGCCGCGCACCGGTCGGCCGCCGGTCACCAATGGCGAAAATCCTCCGCCATTGCTCATGCCCAAGACAATCACTTGGTCGCTGTCCAGGAATTGGTACTTGCTCATCGAGTCGAACGCCGCTCGCCATCCCTGTAGCTCGCTGTTGAAATCGGCTTGCGCGCAGTTGCCGTGGCTCTCGCCTACGCCCGGCTTGTCCATTCGAACGGTGGCGTACCCCGATTGCTCGATCAAGCGTCGGATCAACGCCCCAAAGCCGTCCGTTTCTCCATCGGGATATTCCATGCTGTCGCAGCTCAGCCATCCAACGAAGAAAATAACAGGCACTTTCCCCGCGGCGTTCTTGGGGCGCGTAACAAACGTCCGTAATTTCTCGCCTCGGTCGTTGGTTACCCAATCGTAGAGAACTTCGCTATTTTGGAAACGTTCTCGCTTCACCGGCGCTTGCTGGCCCACTGCGCTCAGCGTGACCAAGAGCAGCACAGCATACCGAACAACGGACATAGACACCTCCCTCTAGTAACCGAGGCAAACGCCACTTTAGACGCATGGTTGCTCGTTTGGTTTCTCCCAGAATACCAGCGCTTACGATTGTGAGTGGATGACGTAGTAACCGGAATATCTCGGCTCGTAAGTCTGGTTTTGACAAGTTGCGAATCGGTGCAAGTCCGGCGACCGAGCACTCGTTTACAGAGCGCTGAGTGCGGACCAAATTCGAAAGACGTGTCCTTCTTGCGAAGCACCAGACTGCGGCTCGCATTTTCGCCGCGGCGGGAATTCCCGATGCGGGCGGCCAGTAGGCTGCTCGCGGTTTTCTGCCAGTGGAATCACGCTTCGCAAGACTACGCCGCCGGCTGTCTCGCCTTCTCAGACGGCCAGTTCTTCGACACTGGGTGCTGTACTTCCAGGGTCGAAGGTAGAACCACATTAGGGCGACGAAAGCCGTGCCTTCCGTTTCTGCAGAAATCCGCTGTACGCTCGGTAGCACGGCGAACAAAGAGAAATGTGATTGAGGACCGATTCTTTTGCTTTTCGGGGCTTTTCAGCCAGCACGTTCAATTGGTCCTTCGAAGGGCAGCCTCGACGCTTTGGATTCGGAAAGTCTTCGGAAAAATGTTTCCGCCCCAGCTCCCGAAGCTTCTCTTCCGAAAGAGATTTCTTCTCGTGCTTCCGTGGCTTGCTCCTCGCATCCGGCAAGGCCAGAGTCTCCCTCAATGTCACGCCACCATTAATCCCCAACTTGCAATCCCTTGGCCTATAGTTTCGTTTTTTGTTAACACTAGACAATACTACCATTACAATAAGCGAGATCTCGATGATTTTGATTGGCGCTTATTTTCTGCCAGTGACTCGGCGGGCTCGGTCAAGAGATGCCAACGCCACAAAGCTGCTCAGGCTTCGAGACTCCTGCTTCGCGGCTTCTTCCAGCAATTGGCGCTCCTCCAGGGTGTAGTACGAAAATACTTTGGCCCGCATCGGTCGCTTGGCAGTGCGCCGGGAAGGAACGTTGTGAGCGTTCTTGGGCACCGCAAGACAATGGTAGCATTACAACCCGGCCGAAACTGAAGCATTTGCCTCGTTCAGCTATAATAGAGATCAGACGGGAAGTAAAGCTGCCCGTCAGGAGGTGCGCCGTGAAAAAATTAGCGGCATACCTTGGGACGCACGCCCTAAACAGCCTCATGAACAGCGAGGATAACCACAGGCCGGGGCGGCGGACTGGTAAGCAGTACCGGCGACTGCCCGCCGAAGGTTGATTTGAGCTGTGGGATCGCGGCATGGCTTGGTGAAGCACGGGGAACAAGAGGCAGGTCTTGTTCCTCACTTTTTCCCAGTCCCTTCTGTTCGGTTTTAATCATTACCACTCAATAGTTTTTGCCTTCTCCGTGAACCTTAGCGAAATTCTTCCGTCCTCGACGTCGTCACCCAACTGGTCGTTTATTATCTAGAAGACCTGCTTCAAATCTGTTGTTGCCCTTCCTGAGGAAACCATACGCCTAGCCACCCGCTTCTTCTGTCAAGATTGGAGCGCCCCCATTACATTCGGACCCCAAAATGCACCGAGCCGCAAAATGGGTCATCTCGAGTGCGAATGGAAGCAAGGTGTGAATGCGAGATTCAAGAACATGGATTGCTCGGTTCGGATTGAATGCGCAGACCTGAAGACGAAACATCCGGGCCATTTGGTTTCACCGTACTGCAATACTATGATGCGCCGCGAGAACGCTGGGAGGGAAACTATGCAATTTGGGATCTCGGTGCTGGGCCTTACTACAATACTGTTCGGCGGGTACGGGATCGTACCGCACGTCCAACAGCAGGAGTCTCCAAACAAAATCGCGGAAGCCGAGATTAAGAGTGCCATCAACAGCCGATCCGATGTAGAGGAATGCGAAAATCTTGACCAGATCCACATCGACCACCTCGAATACCACGACTTTATCGGCGATGGCCAAGAGCAAGCCGTAGTCATTGCCTCCACGTGCATGACCGGAACTGCCGGGCCGGACATTCATGCAGTCTACAAGCGTAACGGCGACAGCAAGGTCGTCGAACTTCCTTTTCGCCACGTGGAGGGAGACCCTTTTTTCAACCATAGCGGCTGGAAGATTCCGGTCTTTGGCAATGCAAACTATGGGCTCGCTGTCGAAAACGGCGAACTGGTGGCCCGCTGGAGCGATACTTCAGACCGCGAAGCTCCGGTAGTTGTTTGGTATAAGTGGGACGGCAAGAAATTCGTCATGGACCACATGAAAGTCGCTGGCCCGTTTCCGACCAGCTATGACTGTGCCCAAGCTACGAAAGAATTGGACCGCGCAATCTGCTACTCACCGAGCGTGGCGGCCCTTGATGTCCAGCTGGGCCAGGTTTACCGGGCGGTTCTGAAACAGCTCCCACCGGACAAGAAGCCAGAGCTTCAAGGCCAACAACGCGAATGGATGGCCCAGCGCGAGAAGGAATGCACCATCTATAAGTGGTGGGTGGACTGCCTAAAGGATCTCTACACCAAACGAATTGCCGAGCTGAAGCGACGATAATCATATTTACTTGTCTTAAATCAGAGCGTCCCTCCTCCTAACAACATTCCTTTGTGTCGGGCAACTCTCGCACCCGGCGTTTTTACGTCCATTGGTTCTTCTTCCGCCCTTCCTGCCGAAAGACTGCGCTTCGCCGCCTGCTTTTGCTGATCTAGGCTGTCCGCTCCGCTTCCGTGAACGCAAACCACGCGGCCTTGACAGCGCGGCCGGCAAAGCGCCTGGGACGGCTAGGAAGGGCATTGCTTCTTTTTTTCAAGCGGAAATCACGCTCGAAAAAGAGAGGAAAGAGGAAAAAATGGAAAAAGAACAACGTGCCACTTGGGGACAGCTACTGCGGGATGCGGTCGAAAAGCCGGGCCGAATGCTCGAAGCTTACACCGCATTTTACAACTATAGCTTTGGGAACGCGCTGCTTGCGCTCGAGCAATGTATCCGACGCAATTTACAGCCTGGACCACTCAACACCTATCGTGGTTGGTTCGAAAAAAAACGGCAAGTCCGCAAAGGGGAAAGAGGAATCACCCTCTGCATGCCCATGTCGTTCAAGAAAACCGGCCAAGCCGAAAACGTCAAAGACGAGACAGCCGAAGCACAGACATGCTACGCCTTCCGGTTTCGAGCGTATTGGTTTGTGCTCGCGCAGACTGAGGGAGAAGAGACCTGCGTTCAGACGATTCCCGGCTTTGAAATCGACACCGCCCTTCGCGGCATTGCAGATCACACGCACGCCATTTGACGAAATGAATGGGAACATTCAGGGTTTTGCAACGGGACGCGCTATCGCCATAAACCCCGGTCGCCGCACTCCCGCATAAGACCACATTCCACGAACTTGCTCACATTGTTCTTGGGCACACAACATCCGAAAAGCTAGTGGACAGCGAACTGACCCCCAGGCACATCCGCGAGGTCGAGGCGGGATCCGTGGCGCTCATCTGCTGTGAAAGCCTTGGTCTGGAAGGCGCGGAATATTTTCGGGGCTATATTCAGCATTGGATGAAGACCGAGAGCGAAATCCCGAACCAAAGTGCAGCCCGGATCTTCACAGCTGCTGCCTCCATTTTGAAGGCGGGCACTCTCGACGGGGGCCTTGCGAAGCAGCAAGCCGCCGAGGTGGAAACGTGACGCCGATCTGTTGACCTGGCTCGATTCTCTGCAATTGGACCATCTAGAGGCCACCTATTGAGCGAATGGCAGAAAGCCTGGGACTTCGCCCACTCCTACCAAAGCTTTCTGTTTATGATAGAGCGAACATGATCGATCCAAAACTAAACGACTGGTGGTCCCGAAAACACCGAACCGATGTGTCTGCAGTCGGTACTCTGTTTAAAGGCGCTGGTGTGAGTCTCCCAGTCCTTCTCCGTGCATTAATTCAGAAGAATCTGACTTGGTACACACTGATCTACGGAGATTTCGACGATAACGTTTTGTTGCTGGCAATCGATGGAAAAACTGCCAGCTCGTTCAATAACAGACCGTATCCTCAGAATGGCCCGATGCAGCGAGCGTGTGATGGCCGTGAGGCTTTTATGGAATATGCGTTGAGCAGTGAGATTCAGTCCGCGTTAGGCCTTACTATCGATGGAAATGACTTTCGTATTGAAAACCGTGAGGCTATTCAGCAACAGATCTATATCCATGACGATTGTTTCTTCGCGATAGAACCTGTGGACGGGACACAGCTCCGAGAACTGATCCACGGCATTCTTGAGCAGCACAGTTTTTATCTTCGTTCCGATGTGCATTGGGATAGCATTTTGGATGAGGTGGCTTCCCTAATGAAAAGGGTTGAGAATGTTCGAATCCAGAGCGATCCAGCTCGCCAACATCTGATCCTGTCCTGGATTACCCCGGGCTCTTCACTAAAGAGGATCTTCAGGCTGCGTAGGTCTCGCTGCATCAAAATTCGGAGCGGCATGGCTGAGTATGTCGACTAGGGAAACGCGAGAGAGCAAGTCCTAGCAAACAAGTCGCCCGAGTTGGCCAGAATTATGCGAAGGAAACGTCCCCCAAGAGTGCGCTTTCGAAGAGCTTCCGCGAGCCCCCTCCTCGTCTCCTCATAATTGATTCCTTCTCATAAGCTCATGTGCTCGTCGAAGGCAGCCTCGTCAGCTCGACCTACGAGCAAGCGAATGGCAAACCGCGCGAAACCAAAAGCCCTTTCGACCCTGGCGCTTAGCGGCTGGATTTCGTCCAAGCGTTCGTCCCTGGCGAGTGTCGTTTGTTCCCATCCCTTGACGGATGGCCCTCGCCGTTACGCGTGGCCGCGCCCCGAGGCCCCTTTTTCATTTCACTCGCGACGAAAGCCTTGTCTTCCGTGTCTGCAGAAAGCGGCTGTAGGCTCGGTAGCACGGCGAGCAAGACGAAATGTGATTGAGGACCGATTCTTTCGCTTTTCGGGGACTTTCAGCCAGCAACTTCAGTTGGGCATTCGGCGGACAGCCTTGCCGCTTTGGATTTGGAAAATCTTCGGCAAAGTGCTTCCGCCCCAGCTCCAGAAGCTTCTCTTGCGAGAGAAGCTTCTTCTTGTGCTTCCGTGGCTTGCTCCTCGCATCCGGCAAGGCGAAAGCCCTCCTCAACGTGCTGACCGTCGCACTCGTAGCAGTGATCGCGCCTGAGCTAATGCTCGGCTATACCGTGTTTCCGCGGCGTGGGTTTCCATGCCAAACTCGGTTGCGATCTCTTTCCACGAAAAGCCTTCGAGTCGACGGTAGACAATCTGTCGCGTGACTTTATCATAGGTCGCCATAACTTCGTCGAACAGCAGAGAAATTTCCGCCTGCACCGGCTGGCGAACGAAGGACTGCGTCTGGGCTTCTATTTGTAGGGATTTCTCGAGACGCGTTTGCTTGGCCCTGACAAGGCTCACTTTCCGAAGGAACGTGCGGTAGAGGTAGGCGGAAAGGTCGCGCACAGGACTAGCGTCCTTTGATTTTCGCTTTAGGGCTTCGGAGACCGCGGCGGCGGATTCCTCGAAGAGATTCATCGCCAGTGCCCCGTCTCCCAGAAGGCGTTCCCCGTAGCCCACAGCGCGAGGACCGATTTCGAGCGCGACGGCGAGAACCAAGGGGTCGATGGTCCGGCCCAGCCGGTCAACGGAGTGCAAGAAAAACGTCGTAGACACATTTCGCGCTCGCGGTGATTTCATCGGGGACCCTTTTTATTCCACGCGTCGCAAAGCCTTTTGAGGAACGGCCGCCGACTCTGCGTCGTCGCGGTACGTCGAATGAACGTCCATTCCTGATACACACCCTGCTCTGACTATAGATACAGAATCTTCGCCGAACGTTTCACGGAAAATTTAACGAAGGCTCTGTGCGCTGCGTAAGCGAAGGCTTGGTTGTACCACCGCAGCTAAGAAATATTCTTGGCTTCGGCATGCGTATTGCCCTTTCATCTCATAGAGATCAGTTGTATGTTCTCTCTCACTGGTTGTCGTTTGTTCATGCCGCGCAAGTGTCCATCACCGACGCTCAACTCTTCGCGAGCTATTGTGTGATTGTCGAGGCGACACGTGAGAGGGAAAGATGACGTTCTGGAAACGACCTCACGGTCCCGAACAACTTCGGGCTGACTCCGATGAAGCGTTATGTCGCGAAATCTCCAAAGGAGATCAGGAAGCTTTTCTCGTGCTGTTTGACCGCTATTGGCAGGATGTATTTCGTTTGGCGTATTCGGTACTGAGGAACACAGCAGAGGCCGAGGATCTCGTTCAGGCGCTTTTCCTTGAAGTGCACACTACCATGCTGCGGTATGACGAGCATCGAGGATCGTTTCGAACACTTCTACTGCGGTACGCGTACACGCGTGCGATCGACCATCGGCGTCATTTGGAAAGCCGTCGCTATTACTCCAGCGTGGAGATCGAAGAGATTGAACCCGAGCTGCTGGTCCGGCACGAGTCACTCGTATCCGGTCTAAGTCTGGAAGAAGGAACACACCTGATCGAACAGGCCCTGAAGCAGTTGGACGCCAAGCAACAGGCCGCAGTCACGGCGTATTTCTTTCGCGGCCTGTCGGTTGTCGAGATTGCGCAGGAGTTGGGTGAGTCGTTTGGAAATGCGCGGCATCACTTGTACCGCGGTCTCGAAAGAATGCGCAGATTCCTCGTGCCGCGAGAAGAAGAGGATGAGGCTTCGGAACCGGATCAAGGCGTCACGTTGAGATTACAGCGTCGAGTAACCAAGCGAGTGGCGCCGGAGGTGTCAGTTGTCAGAGCACGATCGATTTAAAGAACTCGCATCCCTAGCGGCGATTGGCGAACTCTCTCCTGAAGAGCATGAGGAATTCCAGCGCCACAAGGAAAACTGTCCCGAATGCCGCGAAATCATCGCGGAAACCACTTCTCTGGCGACCGCCGCGTTCCTCGTGGGTTCGCCTAACAACGAGGACGCCGCCCTCAAAGTTGAACGTCATCGCCGCATGAGGGAGGGCATTGCCCGACGCCTTCCTGCTGTTGTTTCGGTTTCGTTCGCCGAGCGCTACAAGCATCTTGTCGCAGCGGGGATTGCGGCAGCGTTCCTTCTTGGCGCAGGCGTTGGAACAGCGGTTGGATACCGTGCACTGCCCGCACGAATTATTAAGACGTCCCTTCCAGTTGACCGCCCCGCAGAAGCACAAGTGCCGAAGACATCCGCCGTTGCGGAGGGCGAAGGCGACCGCCTGCAGGCGGTCGTGGCTGAACTGCAAAAACGCGTCGAGGAGATGCGTGGGGACAATCGCGCATCCCGAGACAAGCTCGCATTATCGGATCAACATGCGGTTGAACTCGAAGCGAGGCTTAACGAGGTCGAGAAGCAGTCCAACGCGCAAGGCCAGGAGCTGGCTCAATCGCGGAATGATCTAAGCGCGGCACGAACTGAGTTGTCGCAAGCGAAAGAGTTCGTTTCAGTAGGCCAGAGAAAGATTGAATCGTTGCAGTTCGCACTGAGTGACAGGGAAGCGCGTTTGACCGAGGTTTCAGCGAGTGTTGAGCGAGAGCGGGAAATGCTCTCTGCAGGTCGCGAGGTTCGCGACATCATGGGCGCGCGCGACTTGCACATTGTGGATGTTGTGGACCGGGACGGAAAGGGCCGCGCCAGAAAAGCATTTGGGCGAGCCTTCTACACGCAAGGGAAGTCCCTTATCTTCTACGCGTTCGATCTACCCACGAAGAATACTGCGGACGGAAAGTTCGTGTACGCCGCTTGGGGGAGCAATAGTAACAACCTGAATAAAAAAGCGGCTCACAGTCTGGGAATCTTCTATAACGACGACCAGACGCAGCATCGCTGGGCGATGAAATTCGACGATCCGAAGCTTCTCGAAGAGATTGACACGGTTTTCGTCACTCTGGAGCCTGCAGGTCGGCCCTTTGCGACACCAACGGGAAAGCCTCTCTTAGAGGCGTATTTCGGCACGCCTCCTAACCACCCGTGACAAGGAACTGGCCAGTGGCATACCAGGCCGTGAAGAGTGAGGAGTGACGCACGCAAGCGAGCCTCCCGCGCAGTCGCGCCACAAGGGTCAACGTTTCAAATATGTAAAGTACTTTCTTCAGCGAAGCACAAAGCATCCGACTGGGTTTCAGGGTTTGTACTTGCAAACTCTGACATAAAAGGATGCGAGTCTCGGGGTTCTCGTATGCCCTTTTGTAGTCCGTCACGCCACAAGAGAAGTACGAAATTACTTATGTCGCCGCTCCGGGGACTTTGGTTTTTTCATGTCGCCTTTCACTGTTTCTCTCCTCTTCCTTCGGACTTTTTTTACTGCTTATTCATAAACGCAGGTACAAACGCAGTGGGCCGCTACGCAATACAGGCAGAGGAGAAATCTATGCCCTGTGTCCTGCGAATGAGAATGGTCTTTGCGGCGGTCGTTGTGAGTTTCCTGCTTGGTGTACCAGTTTTCGCGCAGATGGAAACGGCCACCTTGAGTGGAGTCGTTCAAGATCCCAAGGGAGCAGTCGTTCCCGATGTCGACGTAGTCGCCACGCGAATTGAAACCGGAACTTCTATGACGACCAAGACCAACGGAGCGGGCATTTATTTTTTTACAGGCCTAATGCCGGGGCACTACCACTTGCAGGTCCGCAAGCCGGGGTTCAAGGAAATTGCCATCAAGAGCTTCGAGCTTCTCGTTCAGGACAAACTGGAGCAAAACTTTTCGCTCGAGATCGGGTCCGTTTCGGAAAGCGTGACGGTGAATGCCGATGACCTGCACATGAACACCACTGACGCTTCAGTGAGTACGGTGATTGATCAGCGCCTTATGCGGGAACTGCCGCTGAACGGGAGGTCTTTTCAGTCCTTGTTTCAGTTAACGCCAGGCGTGACAGTGACGCCTACAAATGTACAGAGCGAAGGTCAATTTAGCGTAAACGGTCAACGTACAAATGCAAATTACTTTACCATTGATGGAGCGAGCGCAAATGCCAACATTGTTCCCAGTTTTCAGGGACCGCAGACGTTCGGAGGATCTCTTCCCGCTTTCAGTGCGCTCGGCGGAACCAACAGCCTAGTATCTGTCGACGCTGTGCGCGAGTTTGCAGTCCAGACATCGAGTTATGCGCCGGAGTTCGGTCGCTCACCGGGAGCGCAAATTTCAATTGTTACCAGATCTGGCACGAATCAGTTCCACGGAACGGCGTTCGAGTATTTGCGCAATGATGTGTTCGATGCCAACGACTGGTTCGCGAATCGCGATGGGCTGAAGAGGGCTGCATTAAGACAAAATGACTTCGGCGGAGTATTTGGCGGTCCGATATTCAAAGAGAAGACATTTTTCTTTTTCTCCTATGAGGGGCTGCGACTTCGTCAGCCTACCACCGGGCAAAGTGACGTACCGTCGCTGGCTGTCAGACAAGCCGCTCCGCTTCCAATGCAGCCATTTTTCAACGCATATCCCTTGCCTACGGGTCCCGATGAAGGTAATGGATTGGCGCCGGCGAATTACGCCTTTTCGAACCCCGCAACGCTCGACGCGAGCAGCCTACGTATAGATCATCGATTCAGCCAATCCCTGTCGATATTTGGACGATACAATTACGCTCCTTCCAGCAGTCAGGTTAGGGGAGGAGGAGTCCAGAGCCTGAATACCGCGATCGTTACCGCTGAGAAAGCCCAGACGTTAACACTCGGGCTTACAAAGATTCTGACTCCCTTCCTCGATACTGATGCACGATTCAATTGGACTCAAGCATCAGCCTCAAGTACTTTCCGGCTGGACACTTTCGGTGGAGCGGCCCCCCTATCGGTAGAACCGCTACTCCCGTCTTTCTGCAACGGGGGCCAATGCATTTTGGGGGTCTTCCTTTCGCTCGATGCACAGTTAGGTGAGATCGAGTCTGGAGTCAATGCTGCAAACCAGCAGCACCAGTTGAACTTCATAGACACTGTTAATTGGCAACACGGAGCGCATCTTTTCAAGCTGGGTGTCGACTACCGAAGACTCACGCCAGAGTTCAACCCTGCAATTTATCTGCAGCAGGCGGCTTTTGCAGACCCATTCACTGCGTTCACGCAGCAGGTCACCGCCGGCCAGGCTCAACACCGCAGTCCGGTCACTGGGACATTCACAAATTACTCGCTGTTTGTGCAGGATACCTGGAAAGTTACGGGGCGACTTACTGCAACCTACGGAATACGATGGGACGACAACCCAGCACCACAACTGCGATCTGCAAGTGGTCTCCGGCCTGTAGTTATATCTGGTGCAAGCACCACATCGCCGTTAATTGCGAATGGTGGTCTTTATAACAGTACTACGAACAATATCGCGCCACGTCTGGGCCTCGCGTTCAAGTTGCGGGACTCCCCAAACGGTCAAACGGTGCTCCGTGCCGGGGCAGGAATATTCTATGACTTAGGCACCGGATCGGCGGGGTATGCCTTACAAAACGCCCCTTTTTCTAACAGAAAACCGATTGCTCCCGGTTCACTGTTTCCCTACAGTGCAACCGATGCTGCACCAACGCCACTGTCTCAGGCTCCTCCATTTAGCCGCGTACTTGCATTTCCTTCCACTCTTAGACTGCCATACGTTTATCAATGGAATCTCTCGGCTGAACAGTCTCTGGGCAAGAGCCAAACACTCACGATCGGTTACTTAGGGGCCAAGGGACACAGTTTGCTCCGGACCAGCGTCTTTACTGCAAGCCCGAATGTGCCCGCCGGCGTCAGCAGCGTTCTGTACGCCGACAATAGCGGTTACTCAACCTATAACGCTCTCCAGACACAGTTTCGACGACATGCGACTAGACAATTGGATCTTATCGCTTCCTATACTTGGTCTCACTCATTGGACAACGTCTCCACGGACGCAAATCCGACTGGGATTCCTGGGCAATTCATCAGTCCATCGAGAGATTACGCCGCTTCCGACTTCGATATCCGGCACACTTTTTCTCTCGCTGGGGATTATGAACTACCGACCAGGCTCCGGTCGCGGGTGGCTTCAGCTTTTCTCAACGGCTGGGCCGTAGATCCCATTCTTACTGCTCGGTCATCGCCACCCGTCGACGTCGAAATAAGCAGAGATCTTGGTTTCGGAACTTACAACTTCAGGCCAGATGTTGTTGCAGGTGTTCCCACCTATGTGCGGGGCTCTGCATTCCCAGGTGGTCGCGGAATCAATCCGCAAGCTTTTGCTGTTGCGCCGACCGCAGTTCAGGGGAATCTGAGTAGAAACTCGTTACGGGGGTTCCCTTTATTTCAAGCAGACTTAGCCCTGAAGCGCCGGTTTAAGATCCGTGAAGCAATCGCGCTGCAGTTTGGTTTAGAAGCGTTCAATCTTTTAAATCATCCCACTTTTGCACCTCCCGCGAATACGCTTGGAACTGTAACGCCGACAGGACAGTTAATTCTACAAAACGGCTTTGGAGTGTCACAAAGCATGTTGGGCAGGGGACTCGCAGGGTCTGACCCAGGTAGCGGCTTCAATCCGCTTTATCAAATCGGAGGCCCACGATCCTTGCAGTTGTCACTTAAATTGCAATTCTGACATTGTGAGATTCGTATGAACTTACTCAGCGTTCTCCTCTCTTTAGCTTGTATTTGTGCGCCGATCGCTGCTGGGCAAAATACTGACACGGTCGAGGCCTCAACACCTCTCAACGCGCTCTCATTCACAAGAATTGAGGCTCTCGATCTGTCCCCAGATGGCACCAAAGTCGCTTTCGTCACAAGCGAACCCGATTTAGAGCACGACACATTTAGGAAGATACTCTGGACCGTCAGCGCCAATAGCAAGGGCGTTCCCGTCCGCCTCACAGACAGCGGCAATGATGAAAGCCCGAAATGGTCACCAAACGGACGCGATCTCGCTTTCCTCTCAACTCGTCACGGAATTTCCCAAATCTGGTCAATCTCCGCAAGGGGAGGACTCTTCCACAAAGTGACGAATATCTCCGGAGGCGTTGTGTCATTCCAGTGGGCTCCGAACGGCCAACAGATTGCCTTCCTTTGCCCAGCACCCAAAGCCCCCTATGAGTTACATCAGGACGATAAAGGCGGAGTTGTAGTAAACAAATGGGATTTCAGCATTTATAAACTGCTCCGGTCCAAACCCTTTCTCGACCTCGACCGCGGTAATCAATTGTGGATTGTTGACCTCAAGTCAAAACAATTACGCCCAATCCTGACAAAAGGTGACGTGACTGATTTCGCTTGGTCCCCAGACAGTCAGAAAATAGCAACTACTGTCCAGGTGCTCCCAGGGCTCAACTCTCGCCGCACCGACGTAATCATCTATTCGATTCCGCAAGATGAGTCACGAGTTGTTCTCAATGGCTCCGGCGGCCAATATTTTGACAACACCAGCTCGTATTCAAATCCAGTGTGGTCGCCGGATGGTGAGAATATTCTTTTTTTGAATCTTCACCTAGAGTCTCGTTGGCAAGCCACTCCCCGAATCGGCTTATACCGTCTAAGCGATTCCACGTTTACGTTGTTGCCCGCTGGTGATCACCTATCTCTTTATAACCCACAACTCTCTTGGACTCATGACAATGGCATTGTCCTTGAAAATACAGTCAATGGAAGCCGGCATCTCTTTTTCTTACCCAGCGTAGAGGGAGAGGCAGTGCTTCTCACAAGTAATCGCGGTAGTCAAAGTCACCACAGCTTTTCGCGGGACGGCAAATGCGTAGCCTTCATACAGGAATCAACGGAAGAACCTCCTGAAATACACTTGTCAGTTTTGCCTTTCACCACAAGCAAACCATTGACAACGCTAGGGCGACGAATGGCAAAGGGCATTACGCCCATTGAACAAGTGCAATGGCAGTCCACGGACGGGACAATGGTCCAAGGATGGCTTGTAAAGCCTGAAGGTTTTCGTGCCACTGACAAGTATCCGTTAATTGTTCTCTTACATGGCGGTCCAGGACTGGTTGTGTCTAATGAATTTGATATGTACCAAGAATGGCCTTATCCATACCGGGGTTTCGCCAGACGCGGATATGTAGTTCTAATGCCAAATTACCGTGGATCTGGGTCTTATCGTCCGCCGTACTCCGCGCCGCGTGATATTTCAGATGAACCAGTGGAGGATATAGTGAGCGGGGTCGAGTGGGTCAAAGCTCAAGGTTTCATAGATTCCGACCGAATTGGAATAGCAGGTCACAGTCACGGCGCTTGGCTGGGACCTCAAGTCATGACAACCCATCCCTTGCTCTTTCGGGCCGCATCATTCGCAGAGGGTAGTGTTGACAAGTTTTCGAACTACGGCGAGATGTCTGGATGGCTCAACATAAACGTACAAGATTACTATTATCTAGGGACTCCCTACGAGAACGCAGAGAGATATTGGCGCATCTCCCCTTTATTCCATGTTGCCGGCTTGAGAACAGCTACGCTCTTGGAGTCGGGCGACCAGAGCCTAGCCGTTCAGGGATTTGAATTTCAAACTGCGCTTTGGAGATGCGGCGTTCCTAGTGAGTTTGTTATTTATCCGAAAACAGGTCACACCATGGACCGTCCTCTACAGGAAGCAGCGTCCGCAGATCGCAATCTCGATTGGTTTGACTACTGGCTGCTCGGGCGAAAGCAGCCCGACCCACACAAGCGAGAACAATACTTGCGGTGGGAACGCACCGACAGCACAATGAGAATAATGCGTGGCGAGCATCCCTGCTCTCCCACGCCTGAGCCTGCGGACAACCAATAGTTTAGACATCGTCCCGTGCAGTGAGACCCATAGCGCAAAGATCCTGTAGCCAGCGAAGCAGTGGCCACGGGTGTTGGCTCGCATTTGAGGACTACTGCTCGATCGTGGACTCAATCAGAACGGGCCCTCGGTGTTCGATTCGGGCCGGAATGGCCACCCTGGAGAAGGTGCTTGTCTACCCAATGACTTTCATACTGGCTGGTTTCAACATGCATCTCATATGAGACTCACGAAGGATTCTGGTGAACGATTCTTCAGGACAGTCTCCGTTTCATGGGTTCATGGGGGGTTCTTCTGCGTGGTACTGCAATCGGCGCATGGTCGGAGGACAAAAGAGTGTTGGCCCCTGTTTTTGCAGCAAAACCAAGCTATGGAGGCCTTCCCAAGAAGAAGTAAGCAATACCCTGCTCCCAAGGTTCTGGAGGTCAGCTTGGACTAGTTGCTGCCTCAAGCCTGGAAAGTTGTATCGAAACTACTCAAGGATTGGCTCCTTACCAAAGTGAATTGTGTGGGCATCGAACTTTTATGGTTCCTTGGACGTCACAATCAAAGGCCACGGAACGAACCGATGAGGAGAAATCGTAGAGGGAGATGTCATATGTAATTGCGCCTGAAAACTCCTTCTGCGGTTACCGGGCATGAGTCGAGTTTGCAACAAGCTGAGGACGCATGAAAACAAGCCTTTTTGAAATCTTCAAGATCGGAATTGGTCCCTCAAGTTCGCACACGGTGGGACCGATGCTGGCAGCAGGCGAATTCGTTTCCGATCTTGGCAGGAAAGGTCTTGTGCTCGACACCCGGAGAGTCGAGGTTCATCTTTACGGATCATTGGCGCTGACGGGCCGGGGGCACGCGACGGACCGTGCAGTGGTCCTGGGACTTTGCGGAGACCACCCGGAGTTTGTCGACTTAGGAACAATTGAGTCACGTATCGCGACGATTCGGGAAACACGGGCGCTGCCGCTCCGCGGCGTGCATCGCATCGAATTTATCGAAGCGCGTGATCTTCTCTTCCACAAAGACCAGACACTGACGCGTCACTCGAACGGTATGCGTTTTCGTGCCTACGGCGTGGCGGGTCAGCTAATCATTGAACAGGTGTTTTATTCAATCGGCGGAGGCTTCATCGTGCTGGAGGGCAGCGAGTCGGTCCCGGCAACAATCCGAGTCGTTCCCTATCCATTCGGCAGTGCTGCCCAACTCCTGCAGCGGGCCGAGGAAAGCAGCATGCCGATTTGGCGGGTGATGCTTGAAAACGAGCAAACGTGGCACAGCGAGAATGAAGTTCGAGGCTATGTAGACAAGGTGTGGAACGTAATGCAGGAGTGCGTCCGGCGGGGCCTTGAAACCGAAGGGATTTTACCAGGAGGACTGAACGTTCGGCGGCGGGCAAGAAAACTCGCAAAGCGTCTTGAACAAGAAGGAGCGAAGGATCCGCTGAATGCGATGGATTGGGTGAACGTGTTCGCGATGGCAGTGAATGAGGAAAACGCCGCCGGCGGCCGTGTGGTTACGGCACCGACGAACGGCGCAGCGGGAGTGATCCCAGCCGTGGCGCATTACTACGAAAGATTCGTAGAGCCCGCGGCGAAGGAAGGATTGCTGCGATTTTTTCTGACTGCCTCGGCGATCGGCATTTTGTACAAGGAGAACGCTTCGATTTCTGGCGCCGAAGTCGGCTGCCAAGGAGAAGTTGGGGTCGCGTGCTCGATGGCGGCGGGAGGACTCGTTGCCGCCCTAGGTGGGACGGACCAACAAGTTGAGTACGCTGCCGAGATTGGAATGGAACACAACTTAGGGATGACTTGCGACCCCATCGGAGGCCTCGTTCAGATTCCTTGCATTGAACGAAACGCGATGGGCGCGGTGAAGGCCATCAACGCGTGCCGTATTGCGATGCGAGAGAGCGGTGAACACAAGGTGTCGCTCGACCAGGTGATCAAAACAATGTACGAGACGGGAAAAGACATGCAAACCCGCTACAAAGAAACGTCGCTCGGCGGACTGGCGACGTTGAACATCATCGAATGCTGAGTAGTTTGCAGTCCACAGAGAGTCTGCCGAGATAAATGCTATTAATTGGACGAACTTAAGACTGACGTGGTATTTGATAAAACAGATGGAAAACAACAGTCAATTCCGGCGTGTCTTCGCCATACCCTATTATTCCATGCAGGGTTTGTTTGCGCTTTCCTCTTTTCCTGCCGTGAACCTCAATGGAGTCCTCACCGTAACGGTTGTCGCGATCGTGCGAATTAGCCTGCACGCCGAAACCGGATAGCGACCAGCGCAAAACGAAGTTGATCAAGTGCCAGTGGCCGTTATCCGAAATGGATGACGGCCTCGTTCTTTTTGGGGAGACGTGCAAGGACGGGAGAACTCGATATGGAACTCATGCAACTTGAAATGTTCGTGGCGGTCGTCGAAGAGCGTAGTTTCCTGCGAGCCGCGGAGCGTGTTTTTCGTACGCAGCCGGCAGTCAGTATTGGCCTGCGGAAGCTTGAAGGGAAAATTGGGGTTCCGCTGCTGGATCGCTCCCAGCGGCGGAGCGCGCGGCTCACGCCTGCCGGCGAAGTCCTTTACGAGTACGCGTCGCGCATTCTTGGGTTGCGAGACGAGGCCTTGTCCGCCTTGAGGGCAGAAGATTGCACGCGCTCTGGAACCCTGCGAATCGCTGTTGCGAGTGGCGAGAATTTCGACTGGATTCCTCAGCTCACTAGAAAGTTCAACAACCAGTGCCCTAATATTCGCCTGGAGATTCTTTGTGATCGCCCCGTCACTTTCTTTAGCGACTTGGCGGAACGACGCATGGACATCGCGTTGCTGTCCGGCCGGCCGAAGAGTGATGTTAAGAGTAAAAACCTGATCGTGACGCGCGTAAGAGGATCGCAACCGCACGAAGCGTTTTGGGTCGTGCGGCGCAGGCTCGGGCGGTCCCCTCTTGCTTGTGCGTTCGAGGAGACGCTGATGAAGCACTTTCAAAGCTCACTCGATAGCCAGCAGCTCAAGAGAAGTGAACTTCGACGTCTTCCTGCAACCAAAAGGGGTGGGATAGACCGCCTCATTTCCATCAAAAGCACCTGCCGATAAGCCTGCCTCAATTCGAGCCGGCATATGACCGAAACGGTCACGAGGGCCAATCGCGAATGGTTACTTCTTCCTAGATTGGTACAGAGGTACGCGTTCGCTGCGCATATCAAGTAGAGACCAGTTCGTGTGCGCGCACACGAGACAGGTCAATCCCGCAGAGGGAGCATGCATCCAATGTCTTGCCCTCCGCACCTCAATGCGAAGAAGTCCAGCTTCGAATCTAGTCTCCAATTGAGAACCGTTAACGACGGTGGCGTATTGTTCGATCTTGAGCACGACCGGCTTCTGAAATTGAACCCGGTTGGTGTCGAGATATGGAAGTTGCTCACCGCGGGCGAGTGTGAACCGCTCATTGTCCATCAAATCGCAGAAAGATATGGCATCGATCAGGAACGCGTTGCGCGCGACGTTCGCGCGGTCCTAGCCAGAATCGCCGAACTGCAGCTTCCGATAAGCAGCTCGGTATCCGTACATCAATTGCAGTCTAACTCCCCGGCGAAGACGCAGCCTTCCTATCCGTGGTATGGGCAAGACCCCACCGCTGCCCGTCCAAATCCTAAAGCCGTAACTGTATGCCTGGCGCTGATCGGGCTCACGGTCTTTGATCTCATCCTTTCCCTTTTCTCTTTGAAGTTGCTGTGCACTTGCGTCAAACAATGGCCGCTACGCAACCGCACGAGAGTGGACTCAGACCCGGTCGGCCAAGTCTGTGGCGCAGTCGATCGAGCCACTGTTTGGTATCCCAAGAAGGCACTCTGCCTGCAACGTTCCGCAGTCACCACGTGCCTGTTAAGAAGTCACGGAATTCCAGCATGCATGGCTCTTGGTGTGAGACCCATGCCTTTTATGGCCCACGCGTGGGTCGAGGTTGAAGGTTCCGTGGTGAATGACTTGCCGCGGGTAAAAAGTTTTTATGCCTCGCTCAGTTCGTACTGACATTCGTCGGCTTATACATTTATGAAACTGCAACTCGGATTGCTGAACATCGATGGACGGCCGGCAACGACAGAAGATTTGGCGACGCTGTTAGGAGAATTTGTCGGTACTCCGGCTGAAACCTCCGGTGAAGTTGCTGACGGTCCTCTGCTGTTGGCGTATCGGGGAGATCGCATCACCTTCGAGGAAGATTCAGAAACACAACCGCTGCAGCATGGGCCGTATACGCTGACTTGGGACGGGCGCCTTGACAACAGAGAAGACTTCGCGATCTTCCTCGGTCTTACCGACCTTCCAAGCGTTCCTGATCCTGTGATTGTACTGAAGGCGTATCAAATGTTTGGCGAATCGGTCTTTGAGAAATTGATTGGCGAGTTTGCGCTGACGTTGTGGTCCGAGGCGACAAGATCGCTCCTGTTTGTACGCTCTACTTGCGGGGCTCGCACGCTTTACTACGTCTTGGGCAAAGACACTCTCACGTGGTCCAGCGACTTTGCACATCTAGTTAGGGTTTCGGGCGTCGCTCTCGACGTGAACGAGAATTACATCCTCGAATATCTTGTATCCCAGCCCAGTACGAAACTGACTCCACTCACGAAAGTGAACGCCGTCCCAGCCAACAGCATGGTCTGTTTTGAGAACGGAAGACTTAAGTTCACGCGCCAGTTGTGGGATCCCACACGCATCTTGCCCCTTCGCTATCGATCCGACCGGGAGTATGAGGAACACTGTCGAGAAAAACTAACAGAGGCGATGCGCGTTCGACTGCGCGCCAAGCATCCAGTGTTTTCAGAGTTGAGCGGCGGGCTGGATTCCTCGTCGCTCGTGCTAACGGGCGACCGCGTGCTTGAAGCCAGGAATAAACCTCGTGGGAATCTGAGAACGGTGTCTTGTGTATATGAAGAGTCTCAAAGCTGCGACGAACGAAACTTCATCCGAGCGATCGAGGAAAAACGCGGCATCGATACGCTGCTCGTACATGAGCAAGACCAGAGAATCACGTTAGGCCTAAAGGATCCCACGTTTACAGGCATACCAAATGGTCTCCACTGTTTTCCAGGAAGGTACCCGAAGTTTGCTGAGCTTATGCGGGAACACAAATCGCGCGTGCTGTTAAGCGGGAGAGGAGGCGATCACCTTTTTTGCAGCGAACCGGACGGCGCGGCAATCACTGCGGACGAGTTGCGCCGAGGCAATCTGTTTCGCGCGCATCGCGAGTGCAGCCTTTGGAGCCGCTTCATGAACGTTCCCTACCATCGCCTAATGATGGGTAGGGCGCTGCCTCTGGCGGTTCGGAGTTTCTTCCCTGGAATGTTTCAGTATCTGAGGCCCACCATTCCAGGATGGATAGCTCCCAATCGCCGTAAGGCGATCGATGCGGCGTTGGCAGGCTCGACCGATTTCAAAGCGCATCGGGCGATTCCGAGCCAGCAAGCCAAGCTCTGTGTCGTTGACCACATGTTTCGTTTCCTGGGGTCGGGCTTTCTTAGCGAATATCGCGAACTGTATGTCAGCCATCCCTACAGTCATAGGCCGCTGGTGGAGTTTTGCTTCGCCGTACCCATTTCGCAATTTCTGCGTCAGGGGCAAACGCGATCGTTGATGCGTCGCGCGTTGTCGAACGTGCTTCCGGCGAAGACCGCGAAACGCGTGGGCAAAGGGCTGCTGGATGAGGCGCTCCTCCGAGCATTGCAAAGAGAATGGGATGAGGTTTCCGATGTGCGGGACTGGCAACTGTGCAAACGAGATTTCGTCGAACCAAAACAGCTTTCCGATTCTCTCCAGAAGATGCGGCTTGGATTCATAGATCAGGCGGTGGGTCTGCTCCGGCTCGTATCGCTCGAGCAGTGGTTCCGATCGCTGGACTCCGCACACTCCAAATCTGAACAACCAGCGATATCAGCGAATGCCTTCGCGGATTGCCCGAGTTTGTTGCCAATGCATTAGGAAATCTTCGAGAGCCCCCGCCAGGCTCCGACGGTCGACTAACAATGGGGCGGAGAAAGGAGAAACCATGGAATACGAGACACCAACTGTAGAGGTTGTGGGGCCAGCAAGCGAGTTGATCCAGGCTTATATGGGCCCTCGAATGGATGGGGACGGCTATCAGTTCAGTCTGGGCCTCACTTGCAGCGCGTTGGAGGAGGAGTAGGAAGTGGAGGCGGAATCGTTGGCAGAAACGATTCCACCTCGGGCACCAATAGTCTAAGCGGGCGGACTGCGATTCAGGGGCTCCGCCCGCTTTTTCAATTTCAGGATTCCGAAGGAGGGTGAGATCGAGATGCTGAACGGAGCAGCTTGGGAGGATTTCCGCGCGAACGTGAGGTCAGTGAAGATGGGATGGACCACGGAGGAAGTCACACGCGAAATGTTAGATGAGAAATCGAGTGACCGTTACTAAGGATGAGTACAACTGTGATTCCTGCAATCGGGCTAGCGTCAACGCAAGCAGTTTATGTACTGACGACGGGTGGGACGATGGAGAAGGTGTATTCGGAGCAGACCGGCTCAGTCGCAAACGTCGACAGCAAAATTGGCCGTTACCTAGAACTTTTGCGGCTGCCCGACTGTCAACTGAATGTTGTGCCGGTCATGAACAAGGACAGTTTGGAAATGACGGATGCCGATCGTGTGTTGATCCTCGGAATGGTACGGGCGATATTAAAGGAGAATGCGCCGATTGTCATTACGCATGGCACCGACACGATGGTCGAGACGGGACTGTACCTGCAGCGAGCGCTTCCCCAGCTTGAAACCCCTATCGTTTTGACCGGAGCGATGACCCCGCTCGGCTTCGAAGGCAGCGACGGACTGCAAAACTTAACCGAGAGCTTGCTTGCCGTGCAGCTTCTGCCAGCCGGTGTCTATGTGGTGATGCACGGTGCGGTCCACCCCGTTCACCGCTCTCGCAAGGACCATAAGCTCGGCCGCTTCGTCTTGACCGATATCGAAACACAATGACTCGCGAAAGCCGCTGCCGGTTCCTTACCCGTTGCGGGACATCGGAACCGACGCATGATTGATCGGAATTCGAAATGGGACCGGCAAGAGCTCTACGAAAAAGCCTGGCAATTTCCGCTTCGCAAACTCGCAACCGAATACAACATTTCAGACGTGGGCCTCGCCAGAGTCTGCCACAAGCTGAAGATTCCGCTTCCCGGACTTGGCCATTGCTCAGTGCAGGTTGGGCAACATGTAGCCGCGCCGCAGCGCGGGTGAAATTGAGTACCTCCGCCAGCATAACCACATAGCGGTAAAGACGAAGTTCGACGCCGGGGTACATGGAAACTCCTCAGCCCGCAGGAACGGCGTAAGGAGCCGTTCCAAAAACGAATCGCTCCGCCTGCGAATACTGGGTCGGTCCAGTACCCACCACTTACTTATCTATACCCTGAAAATAGCCGGTGTGTTTCAGTTGGTTGCGTCACTGTGGGAGAGTGGCCGCCGTTGTATACCCTGAAAGAGGCAATTTGTATCAGTCAGATGAAAAAATAAATCGGGTAGTTAGAGTTCATTGACGCTTGTTGGGACCGAAATCCACGCTTATAATCCGCTGCAAAATGGCAGGACACCAGCATGTCGGATTGCTCACCGATGAAGCTCTGCTTCACAACATCGCGCACGGTTGCGAGGATTGCTTCGACCTGCTCTTTTTGCGTTTCTTTCGGCCAACACTAAGCTTGGCGTTCAAGATTCTTCGGGATAAGTCGGAGGCGGAAGATATCGTTCAAGACGTGTTCCTTGCCATTCACCAGCAGCGTGAACGGTTTGACCCTTCTGTGGGTACGGCGAGGACGTGGGTCCTGCAATTCGGTTACTACAAATCGCTGAAGCGCCGTACATACCTCTGGAACCGCCAATTTTACGCTCCACGCGTGGATGAAGCTGGTGATGGCCATGATCCGGCGCTGGTCCAGCCGGAATTTATCCAGAGGAGTGTCGAAGAGAAAGAGATCGTCGAACAGGGTCTCGCGTCCCTAAGTCCGGCACAGCGTCGAATCATGGAGCTGCTGCATTTCGAAGGCCACACTTTGCGCGAAATTTCGCAGCTGGAAGGAAAAGAATTGGGTGCAATCAGGAATAGCTATTACAGAGGGCTGAAAGCGTTGAAGACAGTTTTGACTGTGGGAGTTCGCCGAACAACAGTTCGGACGACGATTTCGGCAAAGAGGCGGGAAGAGTATGAAATCGAGCTTTAACTCGTGCCCACAGCACGAGAGCTTTGAAGAACTGGCGGCTCTTGCCGCTGTTGGAGAATTGAGCCCGCTGGAGCTGCAGCGCCTTCGTCACCATCTCGCGGAATGTTCACCGTGCCGGGAGTCGTGTGAGGCATATGCAGATGTGGCCTCGAACGATCTTGGTGTAGCCGCTGCAGCTGCCCACCTTTTTGAGGATGTCGGTCTTGGCGACGCTGATGAAACGGAAGCGCGTGAAAATCTTGGACGCCTTCGGAATCGGATAGCGACCCATGCCGCGGGCCAGCAACTGCCTGTCAGTGTTCGCAGGGACGGAGGAGGAAAGAATCATCGTGCGCCGCTTTGGGCTTATCGCCTCGTCGTCTACGGCACTGCCGCAACGATTGCCCTAGCGGTTGCCGTCGCAAGTGGAATTGCTTTCTGGCGCACCACGAAGGACGTATCGGCGGAGCGCGCACGTTCACGCGGATTGCAGTCGGTCGTTGATTCTTTGAAACAAGAGAAAAAGAATGACAGGGGTGATTCCGACAGTGCTGTATTGCGGTCCCTGAAAGAGAGTCAAAAAGCACGCGATACCCTTGAGAAGTCTCTAGCAGCGTCCGAAACAAAGAACGAAGAGCTACGCGAGAGAGAAAAAGCAAGTGAAGAGAAGCTGGTAGGCGCAATTGCGACCGTGGAACAGCTCAGACAGCAGATCGCAACGAACGATAGCGACCGGGAAAGGCTGGGAAGGGTTCAACGGGATTCTGACGCGAAACTGCACGAAGCTCTAGCAGAACTCTACCAGGCGCGGCAAGCAAGTACGCAAGTGGCTGCGAATGGCGAGACACGCGAGGATACGATTCTTGAAGCAGACGTGCGGCCTCTTTCGGAAAGCGGGGGACCCACGCCCTCGCCGAGCGAAGGCGAGGCACGAAATCTATTCGGGGCACGAGATCTTCATATCGTCGACGTTTACGACGTGACGGGTGACGGCAAAACGAAGCGCACCTACGGACGCGTCTACTACGTGGAGAAGAAGCTTCTTGTATTCTACGCGTTCGATCTGCAGAACCGGCAAAATCACAAACTGGGCGCTTTCCAGGCTTGGGGATACCGCGAGGCTAATCTAGGCAAACCCCTCGATTTAGGCCTCTTCACCGTTGACGACAAGTCGACGAGCCGGTGGGTTCTGACAGTGAACCACCCGGATGTACTGTCCCACATCGACGCCGTATTCGTCACTGTCGAGCCCCCTGGTGGCAGCAGGGCTCCACGCGGGAAGAAGGTCCTTTACGCAAATCTCATAGGCCCTCCGAACCATCCCTGATTTACGTTCTCGAAATAACCGTCCATGAAGGTAATGAAGCGCTCGATGCCCACGTCTATTGGTGTTGCCACTCTGCACTGTGCTTATGCCACTTCTCATCGAGCGATCACTTTTGCCATACGTAAAACGATGAATTTCGCCGGTGGCGGTGGATACAAGAACCGCCCGCCTGGGGTCGTTCAGACAGCATTATCAAACGAATAGGCGACGTCGTTCCTTCGCGCAGGTCCGGGGGATGCGGTGTGTGCTAGAGAAATATTGGAGACGGTGGCCCGCGCGGATCCAATTGCAGGGACCGTTCCGTGCATGCACGGGTCGTTGTGGGTTGACGTGAGGAAAATACCTATCGGGATAACCAACCGCGAGCGAAGCAGGTGGTGGGAATTTGGGGGGCATAGAGGGAGAACATTCGTACGCACTCGTCGCGAGGCACTTGGCTCTTGCCACTGCTTTTGGGCTCTCTTGCGATTTCACAGTTGCGAGGTGACACAAATCGATTCGAAACGGGAATAGATAGTTAGAGTGTTCAGTTCCTTGAAGGAGAACCGCCCGTGAAACGATTTTCGATGCGAGTGTTCGTATTCGTGTTTGCCTGCCTTGCGGGTTTGGCAGTTTGTCGAGCCGATGAATTGGCTGCCGTCACGGGACTTGTAACGGATCCTAACGGACGAAGTGTGCCGGGTGTCACCGTCTTAATTACTAATCTCGGGACCAACGTGGCGTCGGGAACAGTGACAAACGACCAGGGAATCTACCGTCTCCCGTCGCTTCAACCCGGAATCTACCGGATCACTCTCGACAAGGACGGCTTCAAGAGCATCGTGAAGGGCGGAATCGAACTTCACGTCCAAGACGTGGCGTCAATCAATTTTGAACTGCAGATCGGGTCTGTGAACGAGACTGTGACCGTCGAGGCCGGGGCGCCGGTGGTTGACACACAGAGCGCAGCGGTCAAAACGGTTGTCGACCGCCAGTTCGTGAAAGAGATGCCATTGAATGGGCGGTCGTTCCAGACACTATTCCAGCTCACGCCAGGCACCGTAATTGCCACTACCAGCTATGGGGAACAGGGTCAATTCAGCGTCAACGGACAGCGCGCGAACGCGAACTATTTCCAGGTTGACGGTGTCAGCGCAAACGTTGGGGCAGCAGCTGGCAACTCGCCCGGTCAGTCGATAGGAGGCTCCCTTCCGGCGCTGACGGCGGCCGGAGGGACCAACGGCTTGGTTTCGGTGGACGCATTGCAAGAATTCGCGATCCAAACCTCCGGGTATGCTCCCGAATATGGTCGTACGCCTGGCGCTCAGATTTCTATTAGCACCCGGTCTGGAACAAATGAGTTCCACGGTGATCTATTCGAATATTTGCGAAACGATCTTTTTGACGCAAACGATTGGTTTGCCAATCAGCTCGGCCTGAAAAAAGCTGCCCTAAGGCAGAATGACTTCGGCGGAGTGGTAGGTGGTCCGATCGTGAAGAACCGGACTTTTTTCTTCGTGTCTTACGAGGGTCTGCGCTTGCGCCAGCCAAGGACCGGTATCAGCGATGTTCCAACCGTCGCTGCGCGTCAATCGGCCTCGCCAACGATACGGCCCTTCTTGGATGCTTTTCCTCTACCCACCGGCCCAGACGAAGGAAACGGGCTGGCTCCTGGAGACTACGCATTCTCAGATCCATCTCGGTTGGACGCTGCCAGTATTCGGCTAGACCACCACTTCGGTGAGAAGCTCGCACTGTTTGCCCGATACAACTTCTCGTCCTCCTATTCCAAGCAGAGGAGTGCGGGCGCAGACGCACTTTCGATCATTGAGACGGTACCTATTCGACTTCACACGGGAACGGTGGGAGCCACCCTCAGCGTTAGCCCGAAGGTGGTCAACGAACTCCGTGTCAATTGGAGCAAGGCGACTGCCTCCAGCATCTTTAACAGCGATAATTTAGGGGGTGCCGTGCCCGTGCCCTTCGCGACTTTGTTGCCAAGCGGACAGCACCCGGGCGCCAGCAATTTTGGCTACGCTCTTGAGAGCGGAAACTTGGCAATTATTGATTACGGGCAGAACGCTCGGAACGTGCAAAGGCAATTGAACTTCGTCGACAGTCTTTCGTGGCAGAAGGGGACACATCTATTAAGATTTGGGGCGGATTATCGAAGGTTGACGCCACAGGAAAATTCTTCCAACTACTCACAGTTTACGATCTTTGGCA
>Ga0193709_1000156_pt1 | contig 28498 bp, 41 predicted proteins | sample H3c2metaG_FD_160571 | JGI IMG/M metagenome (GOLD analysis project Ga0193709, IMG submission 160571) | Soil microbial communities from a riparian zone of the East river system, Colorado, United States - H3c2 | ecosystem: Environmental > Terrestrial > Soil > Riparian zone | place: USA: East River...
TCGGCCCTTCCATCGCCAGATAGGTCGCCCCGCGGGCCACTCTCGCCCCGGTGCTTTCAACCGCCCGGACCGCCAGCCTGGTCAGCCGTCCGCACACTGGATCGGCCATCGAAACATGGGCGACGATCCCTTCGCCGAAGAAGCTGCTGACCCGTCCGCGCGTACGATCGATGAATTGATCGACCGCGACAAACATCCCCGGCGCAAGTTCCTCACTCAGCGACCCTACCGCCGACACCGCCAGAATGTCGGTCGCCCCCGCCCGCTTCAGCGCGTCGATGTTGGCGCGATAATTGAGATGACCCGGCGCAATGCGGTGGCCGCGCCCGTGCCGCGGAAGGAAGGCGAATTTGCGTCCCGCGATCCGCCCAATGCGGATTTCATCCGATGGCGGCCCCCACGGCGTGTCGACCGCGATCCATTGCGCGTCTTCGAATTCGGGCAAGTCATAGAGGCCCGATCCGCCGAGCACGCCGATGCACCAGTCGCCCATCGTCTCGCGCCTTTCCGTGGGCGCACCAGTGGCCCCCGCGGGTCATAGACCGGAGGGGCGGCGTGACAAGAGCGAGATTACCCCTTGGTCTTGTAGCCGCAGATCACGCCCAGAACGAATGTCGTGAACAGCGCCAGCTGGACCTTCCCATTGGGGTCGCTCCAACCGAAATAGCGCTGACCAAATGCGATCAGGGCGACAAACATAACGAGTGAGAGCCCGGTCATGCTGGTCCATTTCCTCTTTTTGCCGGGGTTCCACATTCCGGCCGGCCACGAGGTTGCGCCCGCTTAGGTAAACAGATGGTAAAGCTTGCCGCGGCAATCGCCCGCCGTCATAGGGGCGCCATCGGCGGATTTGGGCGAGGACTGTCATGAAGGCGCGTGTTTTCGTAACCCTGAAGCCCGGTGTACTCGACCCGCAGGGAAAGGCGATCCACCACGCGCTCGAGGGTCTCGGATTCAGCGGAATCAGCGACGTCCGCGCCGGCAAATTGATCGAATTGGACTTGGCCGACGGCACCAGCGAGGCCGATATCGAGGCGATGTGCCGCAAATTGCTCGCCAACACCGTGATCGAAAATTTCCGCATCGAGCAGGTCGTGGCCTGACATGAAGAGCGCGGTCATCGTCTTTCCCGGATCCAATTGCGACCGCGATCTCGCCGTGGCGATCGAGGCAGTCACCGGGCGCGCGCCGGCGATGGTCTGGCACCGCGACACCGAACTTCCCGATGGCGTCGGACTGATCGGCATTCCGGGCGGTTTTTCCTACGGCGATTATCTCCGCTCGGGCGCGATGGCGGCGCGCTCGCCGGTGATGCAGGCGGTGGTCGAAGCCGCCGGCCGCGGCGTGCCGGTGCTCGGCATTTGCAACGGCTTCCAGGTCTTGACCGAGGCCGGGCTGCTGCCGGGTGCACTGATGCGAAACGCCGGACTGTCGTTCATCTGCCGCTCGGTCCCGCTGACGGTCGAGAACAGCCAGAGCATTTTCACGTCCGCCTACCGCTCAGGCGAAGAAATCGCCTTTCCGGTGGCGCACCATGACGGCAATTATCAAGCGGACAGCGACACGCTTGACCGCCTTGAAGGCCAAGGCCGGATCGCGTTCCGCTATGCCGAGTCGGTCAACGGATCGGCACGCCAGATCGCCGGGATCGTCAATGGCGCGGGCAATGTTCTCGGCCTGATGCCACACCCGGAACGCGCCTTCGAGCCGGCGCATGGCGGAACCGACGGCAGACGGTTGTTCGAAGGGCTGCTGGAAGCCGTCGCCTGACCGCTGTGCGCGCCGCGCCTTTGCCGCTAATAATCCACGCACGCGCCCGTAGCTCAGTTGGATAGAGCACGAGCCTTCTAAGCTTGAGGTCGCAGGTTCGAATCCTGCCGGGCGCGCCATTATCCGATCAATTTGCCGGGGTTCATCAGCCCTTGCGGGTCGAACCCATGCTTGATCGCCCTCAGCGCGAACAACCGCGACGGCGAGGACAGCCGCTCGAGCTCGTCCTTCTTCGTCTGCCCGATGCCGTGCTCGGCCGAAATCGAACCGCCGGCTGCGGTGACGAGATCGTCGACGAAGCGCGTCACGGCGGGCGCCTCGCGGTCGTACCAGTCGTCGGCGGCACGGCTTCCGGCGCGGACATGGAAATGGACGTTACCGTCGCCCAAATGACCGAACGCCGAGGCCTGGGCGCCGGGGAAGGCCGCTTCGACTTCGCGCGCGGCCTCGACCATGAAGTGCGGCATGTCGGTCACCGGCACCGAAATGTCGTGCTGGGTCGCGGGGCCGCTTGCGCGCTCGGCCTCCGAGATCGAATCGCGGATCCGCCACAAGGCGTCGGCCTGCGCCTCGCTCGCAGCGATCACCGCATCCTCGATCAGCCGGCTTTCGAGCGCTGGCGCTAGCAAGCGCTCAAGCAGAACAGCGGGTGCCTCGTCACGATCGCTCGACGCCGTCGCCTCGACCAAGGCGTGCCAGCGGTGCTGCCCGGTAAGTGGCGAACGCGTCCCTGGGATATGCTGCAGCACCAGCGCGAGCGAGTCGCTGGGGACGATTTCGAAGCCCTCGACGGCCTTGGTGTGGGCTTCGAGCATGCGCAGCACATTGAGCGCGGACTGCGGGTCATTAAGCCCAAGCCAGGCGACCGCGCGGCTGGTGACGGCCGGAACCAGCCGCAGGCTCGCCGCGGTGACGATGCCGAGCGTGCCTTCGGCCCCGATCAGCAATTGGTCGATGCTGTAACCGCGATTGTCCTTCTTGAGCGCGCCGAGCCCGTTGTGGATCGAGCCGTCGGGCAACACCGCTTCGACCCCCGCGACGAGCGCCCGCATCGTCCCGAAGCGCAGCACCTGGGTGCCGCCGGCATTGGTCGAAATCAGGCCCCCAATCGTGCAGCTTCCCCGCGCGCCCAAGGTCAGTGGAAAGCGCGTCCCGACTTCGGCAGCACGGGAATGGAGGTTGGCGAGGATCATCCCGGCTTCGGCCACGGCGAGCCCGCTCTCGGCGCTGATCGAACGCAATCGGTCCATCCGCCGCAGTGACAGGATCAGTGCCGATCCATCCTCGGGCGGTGTCGCCCCTCCGACCATCGACGTGTTGCCGCCCTGCGCGACCAGCGGGACGCCATGCTCGACCGCCAGCGCGACCATCGCCGAGACCTCCTCGGTCGATCCAGGCGCGAGGATTGCCGGAGATGCCCCGCGAAAGCGCTCGCGCCAATCGGTCAGCCACGGCGTGATCGCGTCGGCGTCGGTGACAACCGACTTTGGCCCGAACCGGTCGGCGAGGATCGACAGCATTTTGGATTGAGCCGGTGTCACGTTTTCCCGTTAGCGCGCCACGCCGTGCGCGCCAAACGCTGTTCGGAGTTGGCATTCGCATCCCATGCGACCAAAGCAGCGGCGAATTCGTTATAAAGGCCAGTCATGGACAATTTGATCTTGGGTATCCTGGCCGTCGCGCTAATCACGGCGTCGTTGTGGTGGGCGGCGCGCGCCTATCGCCGCGGGCTGCGCGTGGCGCGTGACGACCACCGACGCCGCCCAGCTCTGTGGAATCGCTTTTACGCCCATGATTGGGGCGCGACGACCACCAACAATTACGGTTTTGCCCCGGCCGAGGGTGACGACCCGCAACGCTTCCAGCACCAGATGTATCTCGAGATGCTGGCGCAGCTCGAAGCCCGCCGCCCGCTATCGCCGGGTCTCAAGCTACTTGAGGTGAGCTGCGGCCGCGGTGGCGGGCTTGCCGCCTTCCTCGCCAAGTCGCGTGAAATGATTGACGCCACCGGCCTCGATGTCGCCGCAAGCGCGGTCAAATTCTGCCGTGCGACTTATGGCCAGCGTGAGGGCTTGCGCTTTATTGAGGGATCGGCGCTCGACCTGCCATTCGACGCGGCGAGCTTCGACGTCGTCCTCAACGTCGAAGCGTCAAACGATTACGGCGACCGCCCGCGCTTCCTCAGCGAGGTGGCGAGGGTCCTCAAACCCGATGGCGTGTTCCTCTACACCGACACCTGCCGCGCCGGCCGCCGCGAAGAGCTGGAACTTGACATGGAGTTGGCGGGCTTCGCCGCCGAGTTCAAGGACATCACCGCCAATGTCGTCGAGGCATGCCGGGCCGACACCCCCCGCCGCCGTACCGTTATGCGCAGTGAAGCCCCTCTTCTCGCGCGCCTGGTGCTCGGCCGGCAACTCGAAAATTATGCGGCGGTCGAAGGCAGCAAGAAATTCGCGAAATTCGAAAGCGGCCGGCGCACCTATTTGATGACCGCGGCGGTCAAGGCATGAAGCGCCCGCCAATCACCATCGTCGTTGCTCGCGCGCTCAATGGCACGATCGGGCGCGACGGCGCGATGCCGTGGCACCTTCCTGGTGATTTGAGGCACTTCAAGGCGGTCACCATGGGCTCGGCGATGATCATGGGCCGCAAAACCTTCGACAGCTTGCCGGGCGTGCTGCCCGGGCGGCGCCACATCGTTATGACGCGGGATCTCGACTGGTCCGTGCCGGGAGTGGAGGTCGCGCACAGCCGGGATGAGGCGCTGAAGCTCGTCGGAAAAGACCAAGTCACCGTCATCGGCGGCTCCGACATCTTCGCCATGTTCCACGATCTCGCAGACCGCATCGAGCTGACCGAGGTGCTGGCCGAAATCGATGGCGACACGTTCATGCCCGACCCGCGCAAGACCGGCAGCTGGCGAGAGACGGCATACGAAGACCATCTTCCAGCAGGCGAACGCGCCGGCTTCCGCTTCGTCAGCCTGGAGCGCGCCTGACTATAAGGCGCGAGGCCGGTTGACCGCGAACGCGCGGAACCGCTTGACCTGCTCGCCGATCACCTTGTCGACCTGGGGCGCGAGTTCCACGCCATTTCCCTTGGCAAACCCGGCCGCGCGGTAGCTGAGCGTAAATCGCGCTCCGCCGGCGATGCGTTCGAACTGCACGTCCATCACGCCGACGACTGCTTCATAGAGCAAGGGCCCGAGCGCGCCGGTCATCAGCACGCGCTTGCCCGGATCCAAATAGGTCACGCGCATGTGCTCGACACCGCCGCCATCGGGAAAGCGCTCGCAAAAGCAGCCGCCGGGCGACAGCGACAGGCGCAGATTGGCCGAATTGCCGGAATAGGTGTGATCCTTCGACCACCACCCGCCGATCTGACCAAATGCGGCATAAACGGTCGCCGGAGGCACCGTCAGTTGAAGGCTGTGGCGGACTTCGAACCCGTTGGGCGCGGCGCTGACGACTTCGGCTTGCGCTGCGCTTCCGGCCCCAAGCAGTGCAGCAGCCAGGATCGCATTGCGCTTCGACATCGGCCCCTCCCATTCGAGGCGCCCAATCTAGCCTAAGCGGCGGGACTGTCGAGGATCGCGTCGATGGCCGCGGCGACGTCTTCGACGGACTTCATCCCGTCAACACGTCGGACTAGCCCTCTGGCTTCATAGATGGGCAGGATCGGCGCGGTCTTGGCGCGATACTCCGCCATCCGCTTGCGCACCGTCTCCTCATTGTCGTCGGGGCGGCGTTTGAATTCATGGGTACCGCAAACGTCGCATGTGCCAGCGACCTTGGGAGGATGAAAATGATCGTGATAGGGCGCGCCGCAATTGGCGCAGGTGAAGCGCCCGGTGATACGGTCGACCAGCGCCTCCTCGTCAACCACAAGCTCGATGACATGGTCGACCTTGCGGCCGCGCTCACCGAGCAGAATTTCGAGCGCTTCCGCCTGATGCCCGGTGCGCGGAAAGCCGTCGAAGATCGCACCATGCTCGGCGGCGCTGTCGAGCCGCTCTCCGATCAGCGCGGAGACGATCGCGTCATTGACGAGATTGCCAGCTTCCATCACCGCCTTGGCCTTGAGCCCGACCGGGCTGCCCTTGGCCACGGCTTCGCGAAGCATGTCGCCGGTCGACAACTGGATCATGCCGCGCTTCGCCTGGAGCCGTTGCGCCTGCGTGCCCTTGCCCGCTCCCGGAGGCCCTAGAAGAATGATATCCAATGGTTGGACGCTCCCCTGTTCGACGCGGTGACTAGCGGCGGCGTCCGCCCTTGAGCTTCGCCTTCTTGATCAGGTCGCCATATTGATGGGCGATGAGATGGCTCTGGATCTGGCTCACCGTGTCCATCGTCACGTTGACGACGATCAGAAGGCCCGTGCCGCCGAGACGGAAATTGAGGCCGGCCTGCGCCGACAGCACTTCGGGGATCAGACAGATTAATACGAGATAGGCCGCACCGACCACCGTGATGCGGTTGAGCAGATAATCGAAATAGAGCTCGGTCGCCTTGCCCGGACGGATGCCCGGGATGAAGCCGCCATGGCGCTTCAGATTGTCCGCGGTCTCTTCCGAATTGAACTGCACCGCGGTGTAGAAGAAGCAGAAGAAGATGATGCCGCCGGCATAAAGCGACAAATACAGCGGCGACCCATGCTGGAGCAGGGTCGACATTGTGATCAGCCAGTCGCCGGTCGAGCCTTCGCTGGACGCTTTCGCGCCGGCCATCTGCAAAATCGTCAGCGGCATCAACAGCAGCGACGAAGCGAAGATCGGCGGGATCACACCGGCGGTGTTGATTTTGATCGGCAGGTGCGAGCGTTCCTGCTGCATCGCGCCGCGCGCGGTCTGACGCTTGGGATATTGGATCAGCACTCGCCGCTGCGCCCGCTCCATGAAGCAGATGAACAGGACCAGCGCGACGCTGAGCAGGATGACGCCGATGATCGTCAGCGGGTTGAGCGTGCCGGTGCGCGCGCCCTCGAGCAGTTGCACCACGCCCTGCGGCATGCGCGCAACGATGCCGGCCATGATGATCAGCGACACGCCGTTGCCGATCCCGCGGCTGGTGATCTGCTCGCCGATCCACATCAGGAACAAGGTTCCGCCGACCAGGCTGATCGTCGCGGCGACGCGGAACATCATGCCCGGCTCGACGACCGCGCTGATCGCCTGGTTGGAGCTCAGGCTTTCGAGGCCGACGGCGATAAAATAGCCCTGCACGGTGGTCAGCGCGACGGTCAGGTAGCGGGTATATTGGTTGAGCTTCTTGCGCCCGACTTCGCCTTCCTTCTTGAGGGTCTGCCACGGGCCGTAGAGGGTGGCGGCGAGCTGAACCACGATCGACGCGGTGATGTAGGGCATCACGCCAAGCGCAACGACGCTCATCCGCCCGAGCGCGCCGCCCGAGAAGGTGTTGAAGATGTCGAGCACGCCGCCGCTCTGCGTTTCGAACAAAGCGGCCATGGCGCGCGGGTCGATCCCCGGCATCGGCACGAACGACAGGAAGCGAAACAGGATCAGGGCGCCCAGGGTGAACCACAGGCGCTTCTTGAGCTCGGTTGCCTTGGAGAAGCTCGACAGGCTGATATTGGAGGCCAGTTGTTCGGCTGCGGATGCCATCGATGATCCTGTAATAAAATGACGGGCGACGACGAACTAAGAAGTCCCCCGCCGCCCGATATAGTGGCTCGAGTGCGCTTGTCTAAGCCCCTCGCCGGATAGTTTCGTTCAGGCCTTCTTGGCCGCGGTCGCCGCCTTTTGGGTGGCGATCCGCTCGGCGCGGATTTTGCCCTTCTTGGCTGCGGCCTTTTCGGCCGAGCTGACCCGCTCGATGATCTCGACCTTGCCGCCCAATTTCTCGACGGCTTCGAGCGCGCCCTTCGACGCGCCGGCGACCTTGAAGCTGACCTTGGATGTCAGCTCGCCCTTGCCGAGCAAGCGGACGCCGTCCTTGCCGCCGCGCGCCAGGCCGGCGGCCTTCAGCGCGTCATGGTCGAGCGCGCCCTTGCCGTCCAGCTTGCCGGCATCGATCATTTTCTGAATCGCGCCCAAATTCACTTCGGCATAATCGCGCGCGAAGATGTTGTTGAAGCCGCGCTTCGGCAGCCGCATGTGGAGCGGCATCTGGCCGCCCTCGAAGCCCTTTACGCTGACGCCCGAACGGCTCTTCTGGCCCTTCTGGCCGCGCCCGGCGGTCTTGCCTAGGCCCGAACCGATACCCCGGCCGACGCGAACGCGGCTTTTGCGGGCACCCTTGTTGTCGCGGATTTCATTGAGTTTCATGTCTTTGCACTCGCTTTCGCTTATTTCGCGCAGGGATCCGAAGACCCCGATTAAACTAGTCCTGAACAGTGACCAGATGCGCGACCTTGCGCACCTGGCCCATCACTTCGGGTGTGGCTTCGCATTCGACCGTGCGGTGCATCTTGTTCAGGCCGAGGCCGACAAGCGTTGCGCGCTGGGTCTTGTCACGCCGGATCGGCGATCCGGTCTGGGTGATCTTGATCTTCGCCATTTCGCTTACTCCGCGATCGCTTCGGCAACCGCTTCGGCTTCAGCGCCCTGCATTCCGCCACGGCCAAGCAGGTCGGAGACCTTCTTGCCACGGCGCTGGGCGACCGAGCGCGGGCTGGTCTGTTCCTTGAGCGCCTCGAAGGTCGCCCGAACCATGTTGTAAGGGTTCGACGTGCCGACCGACTTGGTCACCACATCGGCCACGCCAAGGCTTTCGAACACGGCGCGCATCGGGCCGCCGGCGATGATGCCGGTTCCCGACGGAGCCGAGCGAACGGTCACCTTGCCGGCACCGAAATGGCCGTTGCCATCGTGATGCAAAGTGCGGCCGTCGCGCAGAGGGACGCGGACCATCGCCTTCTTGGCCGCCGCGGTCGCCTTGGAAATGGCTTCAGGCACTTCGCGCGCCTTGCCATGACCGAAGCCCGCGCGGCCCTTGCCATCGCCGACCACGACCAAAGCCGCAAAACCGAAGCGCTTGCCGCCCTTCACGGTCTTCGAAACGCGGTTGATGTGAACCAATTTCTCGATCAGTTCCTCGCCGCCGTCGTCGCGCGGCGCGCCACGACCGCGATCGTCACGACGTCCGCCGCCGCGATTGCCGCCACGGCCACCGCCGCCGCCAGGGCCTCCACGACCGCCGCGACCGCGCGGAGGACCGCGGGTTTCGACGGGAGTCGGCGCTGCCTCGGCAGGCGCGACCGCCTGAGGAGCGGCCTCAGCTGGAGCCGGAGCTTCAGGCGCAGCCGCTTTAGGAGCGGCCTCAGCCGGAGCGGGAGCTTCAGGCGCAGCAGCTTCAGCAACTGGAGCCTCTGCAGCAGCGGCTTCAGGGGCAGATGCCTCTGGAGCAGCCGCCTCTGGAGCGCCGGTTTCCGGAGTCTCCTGCGGGATTTCTTTTTCGTCAGCCATCTAGAACTCCAGTCCGCCTTCGCGAGCGGCATCGGCCAGGGCTTTCACCCGGCCATGAAACAGGAAGCCGCCGCGGTCGAACACGACGCGGCCGACACCAGCCTTCTTGGCGCGCTCGGCAAGGGCCTTGCCGACGGCAGCAGCGCCATCGCGGGTCGCCGCGGTCTTGCCGCGCAGATCCTTGTCGAGGGTCGAGGCCGCAGCCAGCGTCTTGCCGGCGGCATCGTCGATGACCTGGGCATAGATATGCCGGCCCGAACGGTGAACCGACAGACGCGGCTTGCCCGAGGCGCGAGCGCGAAGCGCGGTACGAACCCGGCGCCGGCGCTGATCGAAGAGAGACAGTTTAGCCATGGCTTACTTCTTCTTGCCTTCTTTGCGGTAGATGTATTCGCCGCGATACTTGATGCCCTTGCCCTTGTACGGCTCGGGCTTGCGCCAGCGGCGGATTTCGGCCGCGACCTGACCGACCTGCTGGCGATCGATTCCACTGATCTCGACCGTGTTGGGATCGGGAGTCTTGACATCGATGCCTTCGGGCACGGCATAATTGACGTCGTGGCTATAGCCGAGCTGCAGGCGCAGATTGCGGCCCTGCGCCGCGGCGCGATAGCCGACGCCGGTGATTTCCAAGACCTTGGTGAAGCCCTCGGTCACGCCGGTGACGAGATTCTGAACCAACGTCCGCTGCATGCCCCAAGCGGCGCGGGCGCGCTGCGTCGGGCCGACTGGCTTAATGCTGATCGCGTCGTCGCCGACATCGTAAGTGACATCGTCGAGCATCGCCATCGCAAGCTGGCCCTTGGGTCCCTTGACGGTCAGCGTGCCGCTTTCGACCTGAGCGGAGACGCCGCTCGGCATGGCTACGGGTTTCTTGCCGATACGAGACATATCAGAACACCTCCGCCAGAACCTCGCCGCCGACATTCTGTTCGCGCGCTTCCGCGTCGGACAGAACGCCACGAGGCGTCGAGACGATGGTCATGCCAAGGCCATTGCGGATCCGCGGCAGCTCCTGCGCGCCCGAATAGACCCGGCGACCGGGCTTCGACACGCGCGCCAGATGCTGGATCGCCGGCTGGCCTTCAAAATATTTGAGCTCGATGCGCAGACCCTTCTGGCCCGACACCGGCTCTTCGGAATATCCGCGGATATAGCCTTCGCGCTGCAGCACATCGAGGACGTGGCTGCGCAGCTTGGAAGCCGGCGTCAGGATTGAATCCTTGCGCGCCTGCTGGCCATTGCGGATGCGGGTGAGCATGTCACCCAGGGGATCGGTCAACGCCATCTGCTAACCCTTACCAGCTCGACTTGGTGAGACCGGGAATCAGGCCTTTATTGCCCATTTCCCGGAGCATGATCCGCGACAGGCGGAACTTGCGATAATATGCGCGCGACCGTCCGGTCAGCTCGCAACGATTGCGCACGCGGGTCGGATTGCCGTTGCGCGGCACTTCCGCCATTTTCAGGCGCGCGATCAAACGCTCGGTATCGTCCTTCGACGTATCGGCCGCGATCGCCTTCAGCTTCGCATATTTCGATGCGTGCTTGAGGACGAGCTTGCGCCGCCGCTCGTTCTTGTTGATCGAACTCAGTTTCGCCATGACCTAAGCCGCCTCTTTCTGCTCTTCATCACGCGGGAAGGGGAAGTTGAACAAGCGCAGCAATTCGCGCGCTTCGTCATCCGTCTTCGCGGTGGTGGTGATGATGACATCCATGCCCCGGACCTGGTCGATCTGGTCATAGTTGATCTCCGGGAACACGATTTGCTCCTTGAGACCCATTGCGTAATTGCCACGGCCGTCGAACGACTTGGCGTTCAATCCGCGGAAATCGCGGACGCGCGGCAGCGCGATCGTCACGAGACGGTCGAGAAACTCGTACATCCGCTCGCGGCGCAGCGTGACCTTGCAGCCGATCGGCATGCCTTCGCGCAGCTTGAACTGGGCGATCGACTTCTTGGCCTTGGTGATCACCGGCTTCTGGCCGGCGATCTTTTCCATTTCAGCGGCGGCCTGATCGACCTTTTTCTTGTCCTGGGTGGCGTCGCCGACACCCATGTTGATGACGATCTTGTCGAGGCGCGGCACTTCCATCCGGTTTTTGTAACCGAACTTCTCCGTCATCGCCTTGACGATGCGCTCGTCATAATCGCGGCCCATGCGGGTGCTCTTGGACTTCGACTCCGCGACCGGCTTCTTTGCCTTGGGCTGTGCCGTTGGCTTGTTCGCCTCCGGCTCGGCCGCCGGCTTGGTGGTTTTGGCCTCAGCCATCGATCTTCTCCCCGGACCGCACCGCGATGCGGACCTTCTTGTCGCCGACCATTTCGAAGCGGATGCGCGATGGCTTGCCGGTCTTGGGGTCGGCAATCGCGACCTTCGACACGTGCATCGCCGCTTCCCTGCGCTCGAGTCCGCCCTGCGGATTGGTCTGGCTTGGCTTGCGGTGACGGGTGGCGATGTTGACGCCCGCGACAACAACCTTGCTGTCCTTCGGGATCGACTTCGTGACTTCGCCGGTCTTGCCCTTGTCGCGGCCGGAAATGACCACGACCGTGTCGCCCTTGCGGATACGTTGCGCCGACATCACAGCACCTCCGGCGCGAGCGAAATGATCTTCATGTGCTTGCGGGCGCGGAGCTCGCGCACCACCGGGCCGAAGATACGGGTGCCGATCGGCTCCTCGTTCTTGTTGACCAGCACCGCGGCGTTCGAATCGAAGCGGATCACCGAACCGTCCGCACGGCGAATGTCCTTGGCGGTGCGAACGATCACCGCGCGGTGAACGTCGCCCTTCTTGACCTTGCCGCGCGGCGCCGCTTCCTTGACGGACACGACGATGATGTCGCCGACGCCCGCAGTGCGGCGCTTCGAGCCGCCCAGCACCTTGATGCACTGGACGCGCTTCGCGCCGCTGTTGTCGGCAACCTCAAGGTTGGACTGCATCTGGATCATGGTTCGATCCTACCTTTCAAATTCGCTCAGGCCTTGGCCGGCTTGGACTTGGCGGCTTTGGCCGGCTTGTCCTTGGCGGTCTTGGCGGTCTTTTCGGTCTTTTCGGTCTTCTTGTCGGCCTTCGGCTTCTCGGCCTTTGCCGGCTTTTCGGCCTTCACGGGCTTTTCAACCTGTGCGGGCTTCTCAACCACTTCAGCCTTGACGGGCGTCTCGGCCTTTTCAGCCTTGGCCTCGACCTCAGCCCTGTTAGCCGCGGCCTTGGGAGTCTCGGCCGCGGCCGTCTCGACGATCTCAATGTCGGCCGGACGCGCCGCGCCGAGGCGCTCGAGCACAGTCCAATTCTTCTTCTTCGACAGCGGCGCGCACTCTTCGATGCGAACCTGCTCACCCAGACGATAGACATTGCCTTCATCATGGGCGTGATACTTTTTCGAAAGACGGATGATCTTGCCGTACAGCGGGTGCTTCACCCGCCGCTCGACACGGACCACCACGGTCTTTTGAGGCTTGTCGGACACCACGGTGCCGGTGAGGACGCGCTTGGGCATATTCTCTTCCTTATGCCTTCGCCGGAGCGGCGCTGGCGCGCTCGGTCTGCAACGTCTGGATACGGGCGATGGTGCGGCGCACCACGCGAACCCGCGACGGCTTCTCGAGCTGGTTGGTGGCGGCCTGGAAGCGCAGGTTGAACTGCTCGCGCTTGAGCTCGACCAACTGCGTTTGCAGCTGATCGTCGCTCTTGGCCTTGAGGTCGGAAATCACAGACATCTTACTTGTCCTCGACTAACGATTCGCCAAGGCGGGCGACCACCTTGACCTTGATCGGCAGCTTCTCGGCGGCGCGCTCGAAAGCGACCTTGGCGAGATGCCCGGGAACGCCGTCCAATTCGAACAGGATGCGGCCAGGCTTGACCCGGGCGACCCAGAATTCGGGGCTGCCCTTGCCCGAGCCCATGCGGACTTCGGCCGGCTTCGACGACACCGGAACGTCCGGGAAGATGCGGATCCACAAACGCCCCTGGCGCTTGATGTGGCGCGTGATCGCGCGGCGGGCCGCTTCGATCTGGCGCGCGGTGATCCGTTCCGGGGCCATCGCCTTCAGCCCGAACGAGCCGAAGTTAAGTTCGGTCCCGCCCTTGGCGTTGCCATGGATCCGGCCCTTGAAGGCCTTGCGGAACTTGGTGCGTTTGGGTTGCAGCATCTCTAAAGTTCCTTAGCGGCGATCGTCGCGCGCGGGACGCACGCCGGAGGTCTGCGCTTCCATCATCAGGCGATCCTGGGCGAGCGGGTCATGACCCAGGATCTCGCCCTTGAAGACCCACACCTTGACGCCGCACACGCCGTAAGCGGTGTGGGCCTGCGCTTCGGCGTAATCGACGTTGCCGCGCAGCGTGTGCAGCGGAACGCGGCCTTCGCGGTACCATTCGGTGCGCGCGATTTCCGCGCCGCCGAGACGGCCGGCGCAAGTGATCCGAATGCCCTCCGCGCCAAGGCGCAGAGCCGACTGGACCGCGCGCTTCATCGCGCGGCGGAAAGCAATACGGCGCTCAAGCTGGTCGGCGACACCCTGCGCGACGAGGCGCGCATCGATTTCCGGCTTGCGGATTTCGACGATATTGAGGCTGACTTCGCTCGACGTCATCTTGCCGAGAGTCTTTTTCAGCTTCTCGATGTCGCTGCCCTTCTTGCCGATGATCACACCGGGGCGGGCAGCGTAGATGCTGATGCGGCACAACTTGGCCGGACGCTCGATGACGACCTTGGAGATGGCGGCCTGCGGCAGCATCTTCATGATCGACTTGCGAATCTTCAGATCCTCAAGCAGCAGACGGCCGTAATCCTGGCCTTCCGCATACCAGCGGCTGTCCCAGGTACGGTTGATCTGCAGCCGAAGCCCGACCGGATTGCTCTTCTGACCCATTATGCTTCTTCCTGCTCGCGCACGACGACGCGGATTCGGCTGAACGGCTTGACGATGCGGCTCGACCGGCCGCGAGCGCGGGAGGCGAAACGCTTCAGCGAGATCGACTTGCCGACGCTCGCCTCGGCGACGACCAAGGCATCGACATCAAGATTATGGTTGTTCTCGGCATTAGCGATGGCCGAAGCCAGCACCTTGCGCACGTCATCAGCCACGCCCTTGGTGGAGAATGACAATATGTTGAGCGCGTCACCGACCTTGCGGCCGCGAATCAGCTGCGCAACCAGGTTGAGCTTCTGCGCCGACCCACGAATGGTGTTGCCGACCGCCAAAGCTTCCTTTTCGCCGACGCGGCGGGGGGATTTGACCTTGGACATCAGCGCTTGCCCTTCTTGTCGGACGCATGACCGGGGAAGAAGCGCGTGGGAGCGAACTCGCCCAGCTTCATTCCAACCATGTCTTCATTGACCGACACCGGCACGAACTTGCGGCCGTTGTAGACGTTGAAGGTCAGGCCGACGAACTGCGGCAAAATGGTCGAACGGCGCGACCAGGTCTTGATCGGCGTGCGAGCACCCTTGTCCTGAGCGCCTTCGGCCTTCTTCAGCAGCGAAAGCTCGACGAAGGGACCTTTCCATACGGAGCGAGCCATTACTTCTTCCTCGCGTGACGCGACCGGATGATCATCTTGTCGGTCGACTTGTTGTGACGGGTGCGGGCGCCCTTGGTCGGCTTGCCCCACGGAGTGACTGGGTGACGGCCGCCCGAGGTGCGGCCTTCACCGCCGCCGTGCGGGTGGTCGACCGGGTTCTTGGCGACGCCGCGGGTCAGCGGGCGCTTGCCCGCCCACCGCGTGCGGCCGGCCTTGGCCAGCGTCTGGTTGGCGTTGTCGGGGTTCGACACCGCGCCGACGGTCGCCATGCAGTCCGAGCGGACATAGCGCTGCTCGCCCGAGTTCAGGCGGACGATGACCATCCCCTTGTCGCGGCCGACGACCTGGACATAGGTGCCAGCGGCGCGCGCGATCTGGCCACCCTTGCCGGGCTTCAGCTCGACATTGTGGACGATCGTGCCGACCGGCATCTGGCCGACTTCCATCGCGTTGCCGGGCTTCACGTCAACCTTCTTGCCGGCGACGACCTTGTCGCCGGGCGCGAGGCGTTGCGGAGCGATGATGTAGACCTGCTCGCCGCCCTCATAGGTGATGAGCGCGATGAACGCAGAGCGGTTGGGATCATATTCCAGGCGCTCGACGGTTCCGGCGATGTCCCAGTTGCGGCGCTTGAAATCGACGATGCGATAGCTCTGCTTGTGACCGCCGCCAATGCCGCGCGAAGTGACGTGACCCTTGTGGTTGCGTCCGCCCGACTTGGTCTTGCCTTCGGTCAGCCGCTTGACCGGCTTGCCCTTCCACAGGCTCGACCGGTCGACGAGGATCAAGCCACGGCGTGCCGGGCTGGTCGGTTTATATTGCTTGAGTGCCATCGCCTCAGATCCCGCTCGTGATGTCGATCGACTGGCCTTCGGCCAGCGTGACAATCGCCTTCTTGGCGTCAGACCGTTTGTAGGGTTGCCCCTTCCACTTCTTGGTCTTGCCCTTGGTGACGATCGTGTTGACCCCGGTCACATTGACGCCAAACAGCGCCTCGACCGCGGCCTTGATCTCGGGCTTCGAGGCGCCGTTGGCGACCTTGAAGACAACGGCGTTGTGGTCCGACAACATCGTCGATTTCTCGGTGATGTGCGGCGCCAGGACGACGTCGTAGTGGCGGATGTCGACCGCCGAGGTTGTGGGCTTCTTAGCCATTGAACCGGGCCTCCAGTTTCTCGACCGCGGCGCGGGTCAGAACCAGCGTTTCGTGACGCATGATGTCATAGACGTTGGCGCCAACCGCGCTCAGCAAATTGACGCTGCCGATGTTCGACGAAGCGCGGGCGAACCCAACGTTCAGTGCATCGCCGTCGATCACCAGCGCGGTCTTGCCGAAGCCGAGCTTGCCGAGCTGCGCGTGCAGCACTGCGGTCTTGCCGTCGGCAACATCAAGGTTGTCGAGCACGACCAATTGGCCGTCCTTGGCTTTCGACGACAGCGCCATCTTCAGCCCGAGCGCGCGAACCTTCTTGTTGAGGCCGAGCGTGAACAGGCGGGCACGCGGGCCGTGGGCCTTGCCGCCGCCGATGAAGATCGGGGCGCGGCGATCGCCGTGACGGGCGGTGCCGCCGCCCTTCTGGCGGCCGAACTTCTTGCCGGTGCGGGCGACGTCGCTGCGCTCACGCGCCGCGCGGGCCATGCCGCGACGGTTGCTGAGCTGCCACGTCACCACACGGTGGAGGATGTCGGCGCGCGGTTCGACACCAAAAATGGCGTCGTCGAGCGTGATATCGCCCTCGGCCTTGGCATCGAGGGTCTGGACCTTGACCTTCATCGCTTAGCTTTCCTTGCTTTCGTCAGCTTCGGGGGCATCGCCCTCGTCGCTGCTGGGCGTTTCTTCGGCAGCCGCTTCTACAGCGGCCGATTCATGCGATTCCGCTTCGGCGGCCGCTGCTTCTTGCGCTTCAGCCTCGATCATGCCGGCTTCCTGCTCGGCGGCGATCGCGGCGACTTCGGCGTCGCTCGGCAGCGCGGGCATCTCGTGGACCGCGGCGTCATCGACCAGGCCGGCCGGAGCGTGCTCGACGTCAAGGTCGGCGTTCTTGTCGACCAGGCCTGCCGGGTAAGGAGCATTCTCGTGGCGCGCGACCTTGACCGCGTCATGCACCGCGAGCCAGCCGCCCTTCGAACCGGGGACCGATCCCTTGATGAACAGCAGACCGCGCAATGCATCGGTGCGAACCACTTCCAGATTTTGCTGGGTGCGATTCTTGGCGCCCATGTGGCCCGCCATCTTCTTGTTCTTGAAAACCTTGCCGGGATCCTGGCGCTGGCCGGTCGAACCCAATGAACGGTGAGAGACCGACACGCCGTGGGTCGCGCGCAGACCGCCGAAGCCCCAGCGCTTCATGCCGCCCTGGAAGCCCTTGCCCTGGGTCACGCCCTGGATGTCGACCAGCTGGCCGGCAACGAAATGGTCGGCGCTGAGCGTCGCGCCGAGGTCGAGGAGAGCGTCCTCGGCGACGACGAATTCCATGACCTTCGCCTTGGGCTCGACTTCGGCCTTGCCGAAGGCGCCGCGCTGCGGCTTGGCGACATTCTTCGCCTTGGCCTTGCCGGCACCCAGCTGAACGGCGGTGTAGCCGTCACGATCTTTTTCGCGGCGACCGACGACCTGCACGTCTTCCATCTGCAGGACGGTAACCGGCACATGCCGACCGTCCGCCTGGAACAGGCGGGTCATCCCCATTTTCTTCGCGATCACGCCAGTGCGCATGATCCATACTCCCATACAGAGGCCCACGGCGGATTGCCGCGGGCGTGCCAGCCCATGATTAAATGCGTGCCCCGCTTGGGCTATTCCTGCCGAGGCAGGATGCGGGGGACGCAGTCCGCAGCGATAAAGGTGCTGCGCGGTATCCCTAGTGTGGCTCCGGGAGGAGCCGGTCCGACCGGTTAGGCCAGTTTGATCTCGACATCGACGCCGGCGGCCAGATCGAGCTTCATCAGCGCGTCGACCGTCTGCGGCGTCGGCTGCACGATATCGAGCAGCCTCTTGTAGGTTCTCACTTCGAACTGCTCGCGCGACTTCTTGTCGACGTGCGGCGAACGGTTGACGGTGAACTTCTCGATGCGCGTCGGCAGCGGAATGGGACCGCGGATAGAAGCACCGGTGCGCCGAGCGGTGTCGGCGATATCGCCAGTCGCTTGATCAAGCACACGATGATCGAACGCCTTCAGGCGAATCCGGATATTCTGCGTTTCCATGTCCACTACCGATGCGAAAGAGCCGGCCCCGAGGGGCAAACACAAATTGAACACTCGCGCCGACGGGCCTCTCGGCTTAGCCGGCGCGCTTGTTCAACGTTGAAAAGCGATCCGCGCGAATCTCGAAAGAGCCGCGCGGATGGCGCCCTATATTACTTAGTGATGTCCGCGACAACCCCTGCGCCGACAGTCCGTCCGCCTTCGCGAATTGCGAAGCGCAAGCCCGGGTCCATCGCGATCGGAGCGATCAGCTTCACCGCCAGCGAAACGTTGTCGCCCGGCATGACCATTTCGGTGCCTTCGGGAAGAATGACCTCACCGGTGACGTCGGTCGTGCGGAAGTAGAATTGCGGCCGGTAGTTGGCGAAGAACGGCGTGTGACGGCCGCCCTCGTCTTTCGACAGCACATAGACTTCTGAGGTGAATTCGGTGTGCGGCTTGATCGAGCCCGGCTTGCAGAGAACCTGGCCACGCTCGACCTCTTCACGGCCGACGCCGCGGATCAGCGCGCCGATGTTGTCGCCGGCCTGGCCCTGGTCGAGCAGCTTGCGGAACATTTCGACGCCGGTCACGACGGTCTTCTTGGTGTCCTTGATGCCGACGATTTCGACTTCCTCGCCAACCTTGACGATTCCGGTCTCGACGCGGCCGGTGACGACCGTGCCGCGGCCCGAGATCGAGAACACGTCCTCGATCGGCATCAGGAACGGCTTGTCGAGCGGACGCTCGGGCTGCGGGATCCAGGTGTCGACGGCTTCCATCAGCTTCAAGATCGATTCGCGGCCAATTTCCGGGTTCTTGTCCTCAAGAGCGGCAAGCGCCGAGCCCGAGACGATCGGAATATTGTCGCCATCGAAATCGCGCTTGGAAAGCTCTTCGCGGATTTCCAGCTCGACCAGCTCGAGCAGCTCGGGATCGTCAACCAGGTCGACCTTGTTGAGATAGACGACCATGGTCGGAACGCCGACCTGTTTGGCAAGCAGGATGTGCTCCTTGGTCTGCGGCATCGGGCCGTCATTGGCCCCCACGACCAGGATCGCGCCGTCCATCTGCGCGGCGCCAGTGATCATGTTCTTCACATAATCGGCGTGGCCGGGGCAATCGACGTGCGCATAATGGCGGGCGGCCGTCTCATATTCGACGTGGGCGGTCGAAATCGTGATGCCGCGTTCGCGCTCTTCCGGCGCCTTATCGATATTGGCGTAGCTCGTGTACGTAGCGCCACCCGTCTCCGCGAGGATCTTGGTGATCGCCGCGGTCAGCGACGTCTTGCCATGGTCGACGTGACCGATGGTGCCAATGTTGCAGTGCGGCTTCGTCCGCTCAAATTTCGCCTTCGCCATTTCACGCCTCTTCTTGTCTAGAAATATTGGGCCGCGCTGCCCGGTGCGAGCGCGCCCATAACCACTATTGATTGCTTACGCCAGCTTGGCCTTCAACTCTTCGGCGACATTCTGCGGCACTTCCTCATAGTGGGAGAAGTGCATCGAATATTGCGCGCGCCCCTGAGTGAACGAGCGCAGCTGGTTCACATAGCCGAACATGTTGGCCAGCGGGACCATCGCCTCGACCACCTGGGCGTTGCCCCGGCTGTCGGTGCCCTGGATCTGGCCGCGGCGGCTGTTCAAGTCGCCGATGACGTCGCCCAGATAATCTTCCGGGGTGACGACCTCGACCCGCATCACCGGCTCGAGCAATTTGATGCCGGCCTTCTTGGCCGCTTCACGCATCCCGCCACGCCCGGTGATTTCGAACGCCAGCGCCGATGAATCGACGTCATGGTAGCCGCCGTCATAGAGACGGGCGGTGAAATCGATGATCGGGAATCCGATCAAATAGCCGGTCGCTGCGATTTCGCGGATGCCCTTTTCGACCGAGGGAATATATTCCTTGGGAACGTTGCCGCCCTTGACCTCGTCGATGAACACCACGCCCGAACCGCGCTCGCCGGGTTCGACGGTGAACTTGATGCGGCCGAACTGGCCCGAGCCACCCGACTGCTTCTTGTGGGTGTAGTCAATGTCAACTTTCGAGGCCAGGCTCTCGCGGTACGCCACCTGCGGCGCGCCGACATTGGCTTCGACCTTGAACTCGCGCTTCATGCGATCGACCAGGATCTCGAGGTGGAGCTCGCCCATCCCCTTGATGATCGTCTGGCCGCTCTCATTGTCCGAAGACACGCGGAACGACGGATCCTCGCGTGCCAGGCGATTGAGCGCGACGCCCATCTTCTCCTGGTCGGCCTTGGTCTTGGGCTCGACAGCGACTTCGATGACCGGATCGGGAAACTCCATCCGCTCGAGGATGATTGGCGCGTTGGGCGCGCACAATGTTTCCCCGGTGGTGGTGTCCTTGAGGCCCGCAAGCGCGACGATGTCGCCGGCGTAGGCCACCTGGATGTCTTCGCGGTCGTTGGCATGCATCAGCAGCATGCGGCCGACCTTTTCTTTCTTGTCCTTGACCGAGTTCATCACCACCGACGCGGTCTCGAGCTTGCCCGAATAAATGCGCGCGAAGGTCAGCGTCCCGACGAACGGGTCGTTCATGATCTTGAACGCCAGCGCCGAGAAGGGCGCATCGTCCGACGGCGGGCGCGTTTCGACCGTCTCGCCGTCGAGCTTGAGACCTTCGACCGGCGGGATGTCGAGCGGCGACGGCAGATAGTCGACCACCGCGTCGAGCAAGGGCTGGACGCCCTTGTTCTTGAACGCCGAGCCGCACAGAACCGGCACGAACGAGAAGTTCAGCGTGCCCTTGCGGATCAGCTTCTTCAACGTCGCCGTGTCGGGTTCGGTGCCTTCTAGGTAATGCTCCATGACCTCGTCGTCCTGCTCGACGGCCATCTCGATCAGCTCCTGGCGAGCGGTCGCGGCGGCGGCGGCGAGGTCGGCCGGAATCTCTTCATAGACGAACTTGGCGCCGAGGCTCTCGTCGAGCCAGATGATCGCGCGATTCTCGACCAGGTCGACCAGGCCCTTGAAGCCGCCTTCGATCCCGATCGGCAAATACAGCACCGCGGGACGCGCGCCGAGGCGATCCTTGATCATGCTCACGCACATTTCGAAGTTGGCGCCTGTGCGATCGAGCTTGTTGACGAAGCACATGCGCGGGACGTGATATTTCTCGGCCTGGCGCCACACCGTCTCCGACTGCGGCTCGACCCCGGCAACGCCGTCGAAACACGCCACAGCACCGTCGAGCACGCGCAGCGAACGCTCGACTTCAATCGTGAAGTCGACGTGGCCCGGCGTGTCGATGATGTTGATCCGGTGATCATTCCAGAAACAGGTCGTCGCGGCGCTGGTGATGGTGATCCCGCGCTCTTGCTCCTGCTCCATCCAGTCCATCGTCGCGGTGCCTTCATGCACTTCGCCGATCTTGTAGGACTTGCCGGTGTAATAAAGGATGCGCTCGGTCGTGGTCGTCTTGCCGGCATCGATGTGCGCCATGATGCCGATATTGCGATACATGCTGAGCGGATGGCTGCGGGCCATGACAAAATCCTTGAGCTTTTGGGGAGCCGGACGATCCGGCGTCCCCATAATATAGGTACGGTTACTACCAGCGGTAGTGGCTGAAGGCGCGGTTGGCTTCAGCCATGCGGTGCGTGTCTTCGCGCTTCTTGACGGCGTTGCCGCGATTGCTCGCCGCATCCATCAATTCGCCCGACAGGCGCGCCGACATGGTCTTTTCCGACCGGGCGCGCGCCGCGGTGATCAGCCAGCGGATGGCCAGCGCCTGGGCGCGCTCGAGGCGGACCTCGACCGGCACCTGATAGGTCGCACCGCCGACGCGGCGGCTGCGGACCTCGATGCCCGGCTTCACATTGTTGAGCGCTTCGTGGAACACGCCGATCGGATCCTTCTTGAGGCGCGCTTCGACGCTCTCGAGAGCGCCATAGACGATCCCTTCGGCGACCGACTTCTTGCCGTCGAGCATGACGCTATTCATGAACTTCGACAGGACCTCATCCCCGAACTTGGGATCAGGCAGGATAACCCTTTTCTCTGGGCGACGACGACGGGACATAGCAAATTCCTTTTGACGAATGGCGCGCGCGAAGAACCGGCGCTGCCTTCAAACCAGCTTATTTCGGACGCTTGGCGCCGTACTTGGAGCGCGACTGACGGCGGTCCTTGACACCCTGCGTGTCGAGCACGCCGCGCAGCACGTGATAACGCACGCCGGGAAGATCGCGCACACGACCGCCGCGGATCAGCACGACCGAGTGTTCCTGAAGGTTGTGGCCTTCACCCGGGATGTAGCTGATGACTTCGCGCTGGTTGGTCAGGCGAACCTTGGCCACCTTGCGCAAAGCCGAGTTCGGCTTTTTCGGAGTCGTCGTATAGACACGGGTGCAGACGCCGCGCTTTTGCGGGTTCTGTTCCATCGCAGGGACCTTGGACTTGGCCTTCTGCGGGTCGCGACCCTTACGGATCAGCTGGTTAATCGTCGGCATGAAGCCTTCACCTTCTCTTGGTTACTTTGCTCCACGCGAAAAGCGCGAAGACTTGCGGCGGGCTTTGGTGGCCTGCCGGGCCTTCACGTCGTGGAGCAATGTTCAGCTATCCGCCGGGGCGATATAAGAATCGCTGGTCCGCGGACGAGCGGCCCAATAGCCGGGTGGGTCCGTTCGGTCAACACGAGCACCCGGATCTTTGCCACCGCATCTGGTGAAGGCTATCGCGAGCCATGATGATCGTCGCCCTCACTCTTGCCCTGGCCGTCATTGCCTTCGCGGCCGCCTTTCATCTGCACTGGGCGCTCGGTGGCAAGCTCGGCTTGGCGGTCTCGCTGCCGCAGCGCGCCGATGACCAACCGGTGCTCGCCCACCTCTTTGCGCTATGGCGAGCGGCCGCGCTGTGCGTCGCGCTTGGCCTGGTGGTGCTGGCCGTGCTGGCACTCGCGCAAACAAAGGTCCTCACCCTTGGTCTCAATGCGCAATGGGTACGCGGGGCCCTCATGCTCGTTGGGGTCGCCTTTATCGCTCGCGCACTCGCCTGGGGCCGCTACGTCGGCCTGTTCAAAACGCTTCGAACGACACGCTGGGCGCGATACGACACGCGCCTCTACAGCCCTTTGTTCCTCATCCTGGGCGCCTCATTGTTGTTCCTCACCAGCCTCTGAGGCGGCAATCGAACCTTTGATCTTATACGCCGCCAGTCGCTCATAATAATGCCGGCAGCGTCTGGCGAGGCGTCGCGCCTCGTTGGGAAGCTCGATCGGCTCATGATCCGGCGGGCCGAAACCGGTGCTTGCCTCCACCGCACCATACCAATGCGGCGCCCAGACGCCGTCGGTCTCGCGGCGTCCGGGCAGCCACCGAAGCATCGCCGGCTCCCAGCTTAGCCCAAGCCGATCGCACAGCGCGGAGAGCACGCCCTCCGGGTGCTCAAGAACGTCATTGGCATCGATCACCGGCGGCGCCTGGCCCAGCCGATCGGCTTCGCGCTCGAAGAAGTCGGCCTGCCGCTCCAGTCCGAAGTCCTCAAACACCGCACATTCCCGCTTGCGCAGGTACGATGCAATCATCTGCTCGGGCTCGCGGATCAGGAAGGCGTGGGCGAAGCCTTTGAAATCGTCATGGCCGATCGGACCGACCATGTGGTGCCACATATGCTTCTGGTACCAGACGGGCGCACCATCGGGCGTCGGTCCAGCGAGCGTAGCTATCACGCTCCCCCAGTCGCAATCCATCGCCGCGACCACTTCATTGCGCATTGGATGGTCGGCGCCGCTCGTCTTGAGAAACGCACCGTAGAAAGGCTCATCGGAGACAAACGTATCGGCGCGGTTGCCGAAGCTGCGCATCATCGCGGTCGAAAGATTGCGCGGGCCGGACCACATCGCGATCCGGATGGTCACGGCCGCTTGGCCCTTGCGACATCCTCCTCGATCCGCGCCCGATAGAGGCGCTGCAGCCGCTCGACCATCGGTCCGCGGCCGTCGGTCATGTGCCGCCCGTCGATCTCATAAACCGGCACGACCCCGGCGAAGGTGCCGGTGACAAATGCCTCCTCGGCGCCATAGACGTCGGTCAGGGAAAAATTCTTCTCGCGCGCCGGGATGCCATTTTCGCGGCACAATTCCAGAACGTTGGCGCGAGTGATCCCGCCGAGGCAATAGTCGCCGCTCGACGTCCACACCTCGCCCTTGCGGACGACGAAGAAATGGGTCGAGTTGCAGGTCGCGACGAAGCCGTGCGGATCGAGCATCAGCGCCTCGTCGGCGCCGGCCTGGGCCGCCTGGATGCAGGCCGTGATGCAGTTGAGTTTCGAGTGCGAATTGAGCTTGGGATCCTGCACCGCCGGATCGCCGCGACGAACGTGGACGGTGAACAGCTTGATCCCTTTTTCGACGATCGATGGCTCGGGCTCCTTATACTCGGCGATGATGACAATGGTCGCTCCGCCGACGACAACCCGCGGGTCCTGATAGGGCGTCGAGCGCACGCCGCGCGTCACCATCAGCCGAATATGAGCGCCATCGGTCATGCCATTGGCATCGAGAGTTTCGTACAGCCGGCGCATCAGCGCGTCGCGATCGAGACCAATGTCCATCGCAATGGCCTTGGCGCCCTCGAACAGCCGGTCGAGGTGGCGGTCAAGGAAGGCGATCCGGCCCTTGTGGACGCGCAGCCCCTCCCACACCCCATCGCCGAGGACGAAGCCGGAATCGAATACCGAGACCACCGCCTCGCCACGCGGCTTCAACTCGCCGTTGACGTTGATCAATATGGAGGCGTTGCGCGGGTCGCCGCTGCTGTCGTGGATCGATTTTGCCATGCCGGAAAGGTGCAGCCCTTGTCCCGCCTTGGCAAGCCGCTACTCGGTCGTGGCCCCGTCCCATTCCTCGTGCGGGTGGCGGCGGTCGGCATCGGCCTTGGTCGCCTGGACCACACCGTCCTTATGCTCGGGCGGGCCGTAGAGGGTGTAGAGCTTGAGAGGTGCCGAGCCGCGGTTGATGACATTGTGGCGCGCGCCGGCGGGGACGATCACGGCCGAACCATCCTCGACCGCATTGTCCTTGCCGTCGATCACCACCACGCCTTCGCCATCCTCGATGCGGAAAAACTGGTCGCGGTCCTCGTGGACTTCGGATCCGATCTCGTCACCGGGCTGGAGCGTCATCACCACCAGCTGGAGATGGTGGCCGGTGTAGAGCACGCGGCGGAAGTCACCGTTGGAAGTCGTCAATTTCTCAATATCGTCGCAAAAGCCCTTCATTCGTCAGTTCCTTGAATGCTTGCCCCTGCCCGCTCAACCCGGCAGCCGCAGGAAGGTTCATCAAGCGTCGCTCGCGCCGCTTTGCGGGCGAATGTAGAGGCGTCGGACCTCGGGAAAACGCGTAATCACTTCCTCCTCAATCTCGCGCACCAGCCGCTCGACATCGCGGGCGCTGATATGGTCGTCGAAGTCGACCGACAGCATCGCGGTGATCTGGTCAGGCGCGTTGTGGACGGTCAACACTTCGGCAACGCCGGTCACGCCGTCGCGCGCATGAACCATCGTGCGCAACGCTTCGACAATCTCGGGGTCGGCCGCCTCACCGATCAGCAGCGCTTTCGATTCATACGCGAGGACGAAGGCGGTGACGGCGAGGATCACGCCGATGATGATCGACGCCGCGCCGTCATAGCGCGGATCCCCGGTAACCTGGCTGATCGCAAGGCCTATTGCCGCGACAAGGATCCCGGCCATTGCCGCGCCATTTTCCAGCAGGACGATGAAGCCCGGCGGATCTTTCGAGCGGCGCACGGCCTCGACCCAACCGAGGCCGCCCTTCGCCTCTCGAAAATCCTTGAACGCCTCGTAGGTCGATCCGCCTTCGAGCACGAAAGCGATCAGCAGAACTCCGTAGGCCACAATCGGCGATACCGCGGGCTCCGGGTCGGCGATGTGAATGATGCCTTCGTAAATCGACACTCCTGCTCCGAGCGCGAACACCATGACGGCGACGACGAAGCTCCAGAAATAAAGCTCACGGCCGTAGCCGAAGGGATGAAATTCATCGGCCGGCCGCCGCGCCGCGTGCCGCCCCCACAGCAATAGCAATTGGTTCGTCGAATCGACCACGCTGTGGACGCCCTCGGTGAGCATCGCCGACGATCCGGTAATCGCCGCGGCGCCGAACTTGGCCGCGGCAATGCCGAGATTGGCCCCGAATGCGATCCACAAGGTGCGGTTGTTATTGCTCATCTGGGCGCCTTGACCACCACCCCGCCCTTAATCACCGCGTCGACATGCTCAAGGCTGCGGACGTCGCGTAAGGGATCGCCCGCCACCGCAATCATGTCGCCATAAGCGCCCGGAGCAATCGTCCCGACTTCGCCGACCTTGTCGAGCGCCTTGGCGGCGTTGACCGTCGCCGCCTGGATAGCCTGAAGCGGCGTCATGCCCCACTCCACCATCTTGGCGAACTGGCGGCCGTTGTCGCCATGGGGATAAACCCCCGCGTCGGTGCCGAAGATCATCGGCACCCCGGCGCGGACCGCGCGCTGGAAGGTCTGCCGCTGCTTCAGGCCGATCATTTTTTCCTTGTCCAAGCTCTCCTGCTCGGTGCCGTTCGAAGTGCCCGTCGCGAGGATGTAGTCGTCGTTGTAAATGTCCATGTCGAACCAGGTGTGGCGCTGCGCAGCGAGCTTGATCGTCGCGTCTGATGCGAGGCTGACATGCTCGATGGTGTCGATCCCGGCGAGGATCGCGTCGTGGATCCCCTCGTCGCCGTGAGCGTGCGCGGCGACCCTCAAATGAAGCATGTGCGCCTCGTCAGCGATGGCTTTCATCTCCTCCAGGCTCAATTGCTGCCCGCCGACGCTGTCGCCAAGCGAGAATACGCCACCGGTGGCGCAGATCTTGATGACTTCGGCGCCATATTTATGCAGCCAGCGGACCTTGGCGCGTCCTTCGGCCGGGCTGTCGACGACGCTGTCCCATTTCTTGTCGTAGGAGGGGGGCAGCGAATTATCGTCGCAATGCCCGCCGGTCGCGCCGATCGCATAAGCCGCCGGGACGATCCGCGGACCCGGCACCCAGCCGCCGTCGATCGCCTCCTTAAGGCCGACGTCCTGGAAGTCGGACGAGCCGACGTTGCGCACCGTGGTGAAGCCGGCGTCGAGCGTCTTGGCGGCATTGGCAACGCCGACCGCGCCCCAGAAACTGTCTGTGTACCTCAAGCCCTGATATCCGCCGATCTCGGCGAGGCTGGTAAGATGGACATGCATGTCGATCAGCCCGGGGAGCAAGGTCCGTCCGGGCAGATCGATCTGGCGAACATCGCTGCCCCAACGCACGGTGCGAGCATCGGCGACGCTGGTGATCCGTCCGTCATCGCCGATGAATATCGCCGGGTGCTCGATGATCTTGCCGGTCGTGACGTCGATCATACGGTCCGCGGTGACGACGACTTTCTCGGCACTTGCCGGAACGGCAAAGGCAAGGGCCGCGACAGCGGCGAGCAGCAAACGCATCAATATCCCCCTAGAAAGATCGCGTCAGATGTGGATCACCCGGCCATAGGCCGCAAGCACGCTCTCGTGCATCATCTCAGACAGGGTCGGGTGCGGGAAGACCGAGTTGATGAAGTCGGCCTCAACCAGCTCGGCGGTCTTGCCGATGGTATAGCCCTGGATCAGCTCGGTGACCTCGGCGCCGATCATGTGCGCGCCGAGCAATTCGCCGGTCTTTGCGTCGAACACGGTTTTGACGAACCCCTCGACCTCGCCGAGCGCGATCGCCTTGCCGTTGCCGATGGCGGGGAACTTGCCGACGCGGACTTCGTGCCCGGCCGCTTTGGCATTCGCTTCGGTCAGCCCGACGCTCGCCACCTGCGGGCGGCAGTAGGTGCATCCCGGGATATTCTTCACGTCCATCGCATGTGGGTGGACGTCCTTGTTGCCGAGCGTCTGCGCGATCGCCTCGACCGCGATCACGCCCTCGTGGCTCGCCTTGTGCGCCAGCCACGGCGGCGCGGTGACATCGCCAATCGCCCACAGGCCCGTGACGTTGGTGCGGCACATGCCATCTGTGTCGATATGGCCCTTGGTGGTCTTCACACCCAATTTCTCGAGCCCGATATCCTCGGTGTTGGGCACGATCCCGACCGCGACGATGGCGTGGCTGAAGCGGTGCTCGGCGACCTTGCCGTCGGTGGTTTTGATCTTCGCCGCGACCCCTTTGGCATCAGACGTTAGGCTTTCAACCCCCGCTCCGACCAGCAAGGTCATGCCCTGCTTGGTGACCGATTTCGCCAGCGCGTCGCTGACATCCTTGTCCTCGACCGGCACGATCCGGTCGAGCATTTCGACCACCGTCACCTTGCAGCCGAGGTCGTTGTAGAAGCTGGCGAACTCGATCCCGATCGCGCCCGATCCGATCACCAGCAATTCGCTCGGCAAGTCCTTCGGCACCATTGCGTGGCGATAGGTCCAGATGCGCTCCCCGTCGGCCTTGGCGAACGGCAGCTCGCGCGCTCTGGCCCCAGTCGCGACGATGATGTGCTTGGCGGCAAGCTCGGTCGCCTTGCCGTCCTTGGTCACCGTCATCCGGCCCGCGCCGGTCAATTTGCCGTCG
>Ga0193709_1000158_pt1 | contig 28159 bp, 22 predicted proteins | sample H3c2metaG_FD_160571 | JGI IMG/M metagenome (GOLD analysis project Ga0193709, IMG submission 160571) | Soil microbial communities from a riparian zone of the East river system, Colorado, United States - H3c2 | ecosystem: Environmental > Terrestrial > Soil > Riparian zone | place: USA: East River...
CCCCTCGTACTATAAACAGGCAACCCCGCTGGGGTTTGAATTTTCAGAGAAAACAAATGCGCACCCTCACCCGTGGTTGAAATGAAATGCTGCGGTCGACACGCCACCGAAGAATTCTGTCTCGCGCCCCGTTCCGCGCCGCTCCGCCTTTCAGCGTTGACCCTTCCAGAGCCCCAGCCCATACTGCACGCTCATAATCTTTTCAACCAATCGACAATAGCATGTCCCATAACCCGACTGAACACGTTCAGGAAGAATTGCAACACCACGCCAGCCACGGCTCAGACCATGGCCATGGCTCAGGAAGCAAATGGATCACAGCGGCGGCGACAACTGCTGCCATCCTCGCCGCTTTCGCCGCCGCCGCCGGCGCTCTGGCCACCAGCCATCTCACCCAATCCACCCTTATCCGCATCAAAGCCAACGACGACTGGAATTTTTACCAGGCCAAGTCCATCAAATCCTCGCTTCTCGATGCAAAGATTTATTCCGCTCAACTGATGAAAGCCGACCCGCGTGAATCAGACCTCAAAAAGAAAAAAGAATACGCTGACGAAATGCCGGAGATTCAGCAGCAGGCCAAAGAACTTGAAAAACTTTCCGGCGAACATCTCGAAACCCATGAGACGTTTGAAATCTCGGCGACTTTATTCCACATCGCCATCGCCGTCGTGGCCATTTCCGTTGTCGCCAGACGAAAAGAATTTTGGTTCATATCAATGCTCGGCGGCCTTGTCGGCCTCGTCCTTTTTGGAAAGGCTTTGCTCCATTCTCCACCGCCATTAAAAGAAGAACCTGCGGCCAAATCGGCGCCTGCAATCGCCACTGAACATGGCTCCAAAAAGTCCTGAATTTACGTATCTGAGTGACGTGAGCATCTCATTACTGCCACCGGATCGCGGCTGGGTGCGAAGCGCCAGCCGCAGCAACATCAGAATTCGGTGTGATTTCGTCGGTTTAGCGATGGTCGCTAACTTATGGGCTCTTTCTTGTTGGCAATGTCAGGATGCTCACCTGAGTAACCAATCTCTGCAAAAGCGCTTGCAGAAATTTTAATTTTGTATTTTCTTCAGCATGTGAAATTCCGCCGTCCTGACGTTCTGACATTTCGACGTTTTAACGCTTTAACGCCGGCGCCCGCTTTCACCCTCATCGAACTGCTCGTTGTCATCGCCATCATCGCTATCCTTGCGGCCATGCTTTTGCCTGCGCTCTCGCGCGGCAAAGCCGCCGCTGTCCAAACCAAATGCCTCAGCAACCTCAAACAGATCAATTTTGCGATGACACTTTATTGCGGCGATAATCGCGATAAAACGCCGGGGCGAGACGCAGTTGTCATCAATGGCATTCATGAGGACATCTGGTGGTGGTACAAGGAATTAATTAAGCAATATGCCGGCATCAAAACGCCTTCTGCCGATCCCGCTTTACCGCAAGGAACAAACGACTATGTTTTCCAATGTCCTAAAGACCGCGGTTGGATAACCCATGGCTACGTTACTCCTCATTACCTCAATCGCAGTCTGGACTGTAGCAGTTACGTTTACAACGGCTGTGATAACAACAACAATCCGATTGGTAATAACCTCTTGGGCAACGACGAAAATGGAATGCTCCTCGGCAACGTGAAACACCCTTCACGCACCGTCATGATGGCCGAGTGGACCATTCATTGGGGCTATTCCTGGCACAAAAACTTTTTTGGCAATCAGGATATTTCTTACAACGATGCCATCAACAACGTCAGCTTTGTGGACGGCCACGCCAAATACATCAAACTCTACTACAAGCCTGCCGTCAGCACTTCGCCTTTCACCTATACCACTGCCCAAATTCCTGGCAATTACGACTATCAATTCGCTCCCGATTGATTTCTGTTCGGATTGTATCAATGAACACGGCTTTGCGCCACGGTCGTCCTGCTCCTCGAGACCACCCATGTAACCCATGTAACCTTCTTAACTTATTTAACATCTCCATTCACTTCGCGTTTGCATTCTTTTTCGCTCTCATCCTCAGCGGCTGTACCTCCAAGGAAGCCAACGCCATCCTCCAACCTGCCGAATCACTCGCTCCTATCCTCGCTGAAGAAACCATCAGCGCCGCAGGAGCAAATCGAAAAGTTGCCATTATTTCACCCGACTCAAAATGGGGCTCCACCTCGCCCGTCGAGCAAGCCTTCCGAGCCACTTTAAAAAAGCAGGGCTTCACCATTATCGACGCCAGGCCTGCCTTCCTCGGCGACCCCATGCGCTCAGGCGAAGTCGGCCTGAAATCATCTGACTTCATCGATGTGCTTGAAAGATTTCCGGATATCGGAGCCATTATCTCCTTCGCTGGCCCTCCGCTGCTCAAACCGCAAGATTTTTCAAAAGTCGCCGCCCAACATCCGCCAGTCCTGGTCATCGCAACCGCAATCTTGGGAACCTCGCCGGGCGTTCCCGGTGATCGCAACCAGTTCCCTCGTCTCCTCGATTCAAAAGCCGTTCAACTTATTATCATCGATGGCGCCGAGCCCGCTGCCCCGACCTCAACAAAACGCGATCGGACCCACGACCTCTTCTCCCAAAACTTCCGCGTCCTGCGTCCGCTCAACTGAGCCGCAACCGTTCAGTTGAAATGGGGGCGGCTCAATCCCCATTCTAACTTATTTTGCCATTTAGCTCATTTAACGTCTCTAATATTTCCGTACTTGTACGGTAGGACCGTAAATGTCCCACCCCTCGCGCTACGCTCAAACGTAAAATATGAAACTCTTTGAGCGCCATCCGCCCTCGCCCGTCATTGACCGCCTTCCAACCTGTCTGCTCGCACTCCAAATTCTCGACCGCCTCGATTCCGCCCAGGTCCCGAATCCCCCGAGCCTCCTCACCATCTTTCGTCTTTATTGTGCCCAACGTCTCACCGTTACCCAGGTTGCCCGCCAATGCGGTTGCTCCCTCGGCACCGTGTCCAACCGGCTCCGGCTTCTGCGCTCCATCATCGGCATTCATCCGACCCGCATTAGAAATGCTCCTCGTCCCGGTGATTCCTACCCACTCCAACCCGAACAATTTGAAACGCAAAATCGGGGTTAAGCCCTTGTAAACGCGCCACTTAACTTTTTCCAAGGCCTCAAAATTTGAAATTCCACGCTAAGGGTGAAGGGATCGTGATCTGGATAAACAGGTCCCTGCGAAAAGAAAGGAGCCATGAATACAAACGGACTGAAAGTCAGGAATGCGAAGTCACGGAACTCGCAACACTATCTCATCGCACTCGTGTCTCTTCCACGGTCCGCGCCCATCTCCACCCAACTCCACCCATCTCCCAGTGATCTCCGGTAATCCTTTTATTCCGTCCGCTTTTTCACTTGCACGATCAAATCATCCGCTTATTTTCCGCTCGATGAAACGAAATATCCTCCTTGCCCTCGCCGCCACAGCCATGCTCTCGCCGTCACAACCGCTCCTCGCCGCCGACTCCGAGGAAGGCTTTGTCCAACTCTTCGACGGCAAAACTTTCAATGGCTGGAAGAAAGCCGAAGAACACCCCGACACCTGGAAAGTCGAGGACGGCGCATTGGTCGCCCACGGCGATCGCTGCCATTTATTCTATGTCGGCGATGACAAGCCATTCAAAAACTTCCATCTTAAAGTGGATGTCATGACCGCCCCTCATTCCAACGGCGGCATCTATTTTCACACCAAATATCAAGCTAGCGATTGGCCCCGCGCCGGTTTCGAATGCCAGGTCAACAATACCCATAGCGATTGGAAAAAAACTGCGAGCCTCTACGACATCGTCAACATCGCTCAATCTCCGGCGCAGGATAACAAATGGTGGACGCAAGAAATCATTGTTCAGGGCTCAAGCGTAACTGTCATTATCGACGGAAAGCGAATCTTTGTTTACAATGAACCTCCCGGCACGCAGCCGGGTAAACCATTCGCGCGCAAACTTGATGAAGGTACATTCGCCCTTCAAGGTCACGATCCGAACAGCACGATTCACTACAAAAACATCCGCGTAAAACGACTGGATTGAAGAACGCGCGGACCCGTGGGATCAAAACGCAAAGCGCCAGGGCAGTCGGACTCCAAGATGCTGGCGCATTCTTTTGCGTGCCATTCTGTCATCGAGGTTTTGGAGTGCGGCTGTCCTCTGCCGCTTTCCCGCAAAGTTCGTGGACAATTAATCGCAACGGAACCCAAACCTGCTACCTCACCAGCGTCAAAATCTGTTTGAACTCCTCCGTCCCGGCTTTTTCCAGCAACTCAAAAAGCACCATTTCAGCCGACACAATCACCGCACCTGCATCGCGCATTCGCTCGATTCCAATTCGTTGATTTTCCGCCGAGCGTGATGAAATCGCATCTGCAACCACAAAAACTCTGAATCCATTGTCCAGCAAATCGAGGCATGTTTGTGAAACGCACACATGCGCCTCGATCCCACAAAGAACCACATCAGACACGTTCTTCGACTCGATCGCCTCTTCAAAATCTGCCGCGCCACACGCGCTGAAGGCCACTTTCTCCATCTGCGCGAAACCTGCGATTTCCGCCGCTATGGCAGGGATAGTCGCTCCCAATCCTTTTTTATACTGCTCAGTGACCAACACTGGAATTTGCAATGCCCGCGCGCCTTTGATTAAGCGCAGAGTATTTTGAACCACGCGTTCGCTTTCAAAAATCGCTGGTAACAACCGTTCTTGAATATCGATGACTGCCAGCGCGGCTTTTGCCCGAACAATTCGGCGCGTTTTGCCCTTTGATTTTGTCCCGGTTGACTTCATTTACGCGAGCCTATTTGCCCATTCGTGCCCGTTTCTTACCGAGTTCTTTCATCAATTGTTTCAATGGTAACGTATTAATGACATCATCTTTGGCAAGCCATCCTTTCCGGGCGATTCCGGCGCCCAGCCTCAAAAATGCCGCATGTTCAAATCGATGCGCATCACAATTAATAACGCACTTTACTCCCTTGCTTTTGGCATAAGGCCAATACCGCCAATCCATGTCGAATCGATATGGGCTCGCATTCAACTCGATCCACGTGCCCGTCTCCGCGCAGGCATCAATCACCGCGTGTTGATTCAACTTGTAGGGATCGCGTTCCAGCAGCAGTCGTCCCGTCAGATGACCAAGAATATGCACGTAAGGATTTCGCGCCGCGCCGATAAGCCGATTCGTCGTTTCCTCTTCGCTCTGGGTAAAACTTTGATGGATGCTCGCAATCACGACATCAAGCTCGGCCAATACGTCATCGGGAAAATCGAGCTTTCCATCCTTCAAAATGTCAACCTCGGTTCCGATCAACAAACGGAAGTCCGTTCCTTCCCTGGCAAGTTGTTCGTTAATCTCTTTGACCTCTTTGATTTCCTGGCGCAATCGATTTGCATCCAACCCGTTCGCCTGGAACGACGCTTTCGAGTGATCGGTAATTCCCCAGTAAGCCAAACCGAGCTCGCGCATTGCTTTGGCAATATCTTCCGGGCGCTGGTGCCCATCGCTCCACGTCGAGTGATTATGCAATGAGCCTTTGAGCTCCGTCCATTCAACCAGTCGCGGAACTTCGCCTTTCTCGGCCAGTTTGAATTCGCCCATGTCCTCGCGCATTTCCGGCGGGATGAATGACAGCCCGAGCTTTCCGAAAACTTCCTCTTCCGTTTTGCACGCTTCCAGCAGCTTCGGGTCGCGCGTCTCCGTTTTGGAATGAAACAGTCCGTACTCATTCAAGCGCAATCCGCGCTCGATCGCCCGCTGCCGCATCACAATGTTGTGCTCTTTGCCGCCTGTGAAATACATCAGCGCAAATGGAAATTCCGTGTCGCTCACCACTCGCAGATCGGATTGAATTCCCCCTTCCAAAAGGATGCTGGCCTTGGTTTCTCCTTTGGCGATGACGTTCAAGATTCCCGGCTGCTTTACAAAAAAGTCCAAAACATTCGCCGGTGTCTTGGACGACGCCAATAAATCAATATCTCCGATCACTTCCCGATGCCGCCGCAGACTGCCCGCTGTACTGCACCGAATTACATCCGGATGGGTCCTCAACGCCTCCAACAACGGCTCGGCCAGTCCAAGAGCATCCGCGATCAGATGCCTCGAGGCATACGAGCGACGGCGGTCGATGCCGTCGCAAATGTTCTTCTGAGTCTTCTCCCCAAATCCCTTAAGCTTGGCGACCTTTCCGTCTTTACACGCCTGTTCGAGTTGTTCGATGGTCTCGACACCTAATTCATCATGGATGGCTTTGATTTTCTTGGGCCCCAATCCCGGAATGTCCAACATCAAAACCAGTCCCGGTGGAGTCGCTGCCTTGAGTTCCTCGTAATATGCCAGCTTGCCGGTCGTAACGAGTTCACAGATTTTCTTCTGCATGGATTCGCCGATGCCCTTGACTTCTCCAAGCCTTTCGTCGGCAATGATTTTATCCAGCGGCTCGCTTATGCCCTCCAACGCGCGCGCAGCGTTGACATAAGCCCGCGTCTTGAACGGATTCTCATCCTTCAATTCCAACAACGTGGCAATGTTCACCAAAACCGCAGCAACCTGATCCTTGTCCATGAGCGCAATATGAAAGCAAATTTCCAAACTTCAAAGTCCAAACTCAAGTTACCAGAGGTAACGCATTAACATTTCGCGCGACCCAGTCGCCCATTACACTCGCATCGTGCCGAAACGAAAGTCTATCCCAGTCGCTCTCACCATCGCCGGCTCCGACAGCGGTGGCGGCGCGGGGATTCAAGCTGATCTAAAAACTTTTGCTGCGCTCGGTGTGCATGGCGCCAGCGCGATCACCTGCATTACCGCCCAGAATCCGGTTCGTGTTTATGGCATCGAACCCTGCACTCCAGCGATGGTCCGCCAACAACTCGAAGCCGTGTTCGACCAACTCCAGCCGCAGGCTGTGAAAACGGGCATGTTGTTTTCTGCCTCAGTCATTGAAACCGTGGCAGATTTCTTTGAAAATCGCAAACATCCGCCGATTATCGTCGACCCGGTGATGGTTTCGACCAGTGGCGTAGCCTTGCTGGAGCCTGAAGCGGTTGAGGTGCTCAGGAGGAGGCTGCTGCCCATGGCGACTCTGGTAACTCCCAATATCCATGAGGCAGAAATTTTAAGTGGGGCAGAGGTTCGATCGGTCCCCGATATGCGAAACGCCGCCAGAACCATCCAAAAGCGATTTGGCTGTGCTGCTTTAGTTAAAGGCGGACATCTACCAAATTCCAAAGAAGCAGTGGACTTTTATCAGGACGGCCGGTGGGAGGTGATCCTGAGCGCTTCCTATGTTCAAAATGTTAACACGCACGGCACGGGCTGTACATTTTCAGCTGCCATTGCGGCTTATCTGGCTCGTGGTCTTTCACTAAGAACAGCCGTGAAAAGCGCTAAGGGATATATTACCGATGCCATTACGAATTCCAGGCTCGCACGCAGACATTTCGTCCTCGGAAACGGCAATCAAGCCGAAGAGTTAACGTCACAAAATTCAGAAAAAAAGTTGCGAAAAAAGATACGTAGTTTATTGGACTAAGGGGTATAATAACCAACGTTAGAGATATTATGAAATTATTGAAGACCCTCACACTGGCTATTTTGCTCGCCGGCTTTGGTGGCTCAGTTTCAACCTCGGTCGGCGCGGACAAGGACACGACAACCAAACCTTACCCGCTTGACAAATGCGTCGTTTCCGATGAAAAACTCGGCGAGATGGGCAAGCCCTATGTATTCAAGCACGAGAGTCGCGAAGTACAGCTTTGCTGCAAAAACTGTCTCAAAGATTTCAAAAAAGATCCAGCCAAGTATCTCAAGAAACTGGACGAGGCCGAGGCGAAGGCCAAAAAGTAGGCGATTCGAGCGTTTTTCCCGCTTTAATTCAGCCTCTGGCGCGGGAATTCGGGAGAAGCTTGCCTAATTGGCAAGGGTCGTTTGGTCCTCAGAATTAGGAGTCGAACTGACACCCACCTCCTTGCGTTTAATTTCGGCAGTATCTTCCTGTATCTTTTTCAGACAGTCTGGACACATTCCATGTGTCGTTTGGATATGAAATCCCTCGGCGAAATACCTTTCCATCTTCAGCCATTTACCGTTGTGACCCACCCGGCGGCACCAGGCGCAAACCCGGAGCAGCCCCTCCAAGTGGTGTAAGTGATCGACTAGCCTCTTGGTGAGGCCAAAAACAATCGCCCAAACGTATATAATTACGAGAGTTTGAGCGGCTGTCCCGCGCCAATCTCGCTCGGGAACTTTTCCTCCGAACAAGAACTGTGGTAATCCCTCGATTTCATTGACCCAGGAGAGCGCGATAATCAGCAGAAAACCAATGGCTTCATACCACAACACCCACGACCCATTCTTACGTAACTTCATACTTCAGTTTCATCTGCAAGAAAAAAAGTCCGCACACATCATGCCATGACATCTGGGGTCAATAGCCCATCATCGGTTCGGTATCGTATGCATTCGAACAGTGACGCCTGATGGACACTTAAAGCATGCAGGCTCGACGGTGAGCCGCCGGATCTCCAAGACCTCGCGAGCACGAGGGTGTGATTAAGCTGGCGGGCGACAACGCACCGCGGCTGTGTCGGCAGCATCCGGAGCAAGTCGGATGACTGGTCCGGTTTGATAACTTCCGTGCGGCGCGGCGTTTGCGCACGTTGCAACTGATCTTCGAGCAGTCCGCTCCTGCTCGACGTTTAATCACACGCGCAACCACAGCTAAGCCTTGCCAAAAATTTTATTGCCGAATAGAATCGACCTACTGCAAAAGAGTTTTAAATGCTATTTGCTGCCGGTGCTCTTGCTGGCCGAAATGCAAACGGCTTCTCTTTTTGGCAGCGACTGGACCTTGGTCGATCTCGGCACGCTGGGAGGTTCGCAAACATTCGCGGATAGCATCAATGACCTCGGCCAGGTCGTCGGCATTTCACAACTGCCGAACGACGACGACAGCCACGCTTTTTTTTACGCCAATGGCGTGATGCAGGACATTGCCCCGATTAACAGTGGCGATATTCGAGGAGGTCGACTTGGCTTAAACAATTTTGGAAATATTGCGAGTGGCGTAGTGGTAGGTGGCGCGTATTACCCGGCGATATACCAGGGCGGTCAAACCACGACGCTCGGCTCGCTCGGATGCATGTCTGACTTCACCGGAGTTGCGACGGCTATCAACGATTCGGGTTTGGCGGTTGGCTATTCCTATCTGAGCGCTGGCGGGGTTCGCCACGCTTTTGCTTACCGCGATGGATCGATGAGGGACCTTGGGTCACTTGGTGGGTACAGCGGCGCTCTGGCTGTAAACAGCTCCGGAGTGGCCGTTGGTTTTGCTTCGGATACGATGAACGGTTTCGGGCGCGCTGTGGTGTGGGCGAACAATTCAATTCTGGACATCTCACATGGTTTCGAGAGCGAGGCGCGCGGGATCAACGATCTTGGACAGATCGTAGGAGAAACCATGGGTCCGACTGGAACCCGCCAGGGTTTCCTCTGGAGCAATGGCGCCAGCGAAAACCTCGGCACCTTGACCACCGGACGCAACAGCGAAGCTTACAGCATCAATAACAGCGGAGATGTTGTCGGGACGGCCGATGTGATTTCGAGCATTAGTTTCGAAACCAACCCAATCACTCGCCAGATTACAACCATCACCAATTACCATAATCATGCATTTCTGTTCAGCAACGGCTCGATAGTGGATCTCAACAGTCTGATTTCGACGAATTCCGGCTGGGAACTTAATTATGCCTTTGGCGTAAACAATTCCGACCAGATTGTCGGTTGGGGTTCGATGGATGGCGGCGAACATTTTCGCTCATTCATTCTTGAGGTGCCCGAGCCAAATTCGTGCGCAATTGTGGCCTCTGCAACTGCGGCAATCCTCATATTCCGCCGTTGGCGTCGAAAACGAATGCGCAACGTTTACGGATAGCTCAGCCGATAGAACCGGTTGGAAATGGAAAGCGGCTCGACGAATTGAGCGAAGCCTAGCGTCGCCGGAATGGTAACGCTCCCAACGGTCGTCCATTGCGGACCGGCAAGGTCGGCAGCGGACTGAATCCCGTAGGTTCGTCCGGGAGTGCCGACCAAGGTCAGGGCGATGCTTCCATTCGTCGTCTGTGCGGCTGTGAAGAAGCTATTGGTTCCTGGCCGCAACATTACGCTTCGTTGCGACAGCCGAGGCGCATTGGCGCTATAGTACCAATAAGTTCGGAAATCGTAATGCTTGGCTGCGATGGCATTGAAATTCAGGGTGAACGGTTGGTAAAGCGTATTGGGGAATTGATTGCGTAGAATATTTTGGGACGCGACCACTGCGCTCGTATCGGCGTCAACCACTGAAATCGTCGCTACTGTCATATTATCCCAATTGAAATTATCCGTCTTCAATTCGAATTGAGCGGAGTAATTTCCACCGAGAATATCTCCTGTGGCGGGTCCGCGGGTGACATATCCCGATGCATGGTCCCTGATTGGATCGGCTTCCCAGGCGTTTAGCCCATCCAGCCTGCCAATGTCGTGCGTTAAATTAGCCGCGCTCCAATTTAATAATCCGTCAGTGGTTACGTCAGTGACCGTAAATGCAGGCGCGCCGGAGGCGTGATTCCAATACACTCGGAATTCGAGAGCATCAGCCGGCACGGCATTCGTAAATACTAATAGGAAATCACGAGGCTTATTGATTTCCACAAACGAATTCCAAGGCACATCCATGGCCGCAATCGTGTTTCCGGTATTATTCTCACGCACATCCAGGCGAGCCAGATTTACCGTCGAGTTGCTGAGGGCATCGACAGATATTTGAAAATGCGCGGCGTGAATTCCGCTGGGCAAATACGAAATATAAGGCCCATATTCCAAAAAGTCCGCCCGGGTCGCGTTTACAGAATTACAAAACCAACCCAGTATCCCCGACGCAGCTCCAATCGCATGACTAAATGCTGGATCTCCTGAACCTTTTGCGAAGGGCAGGGGAGCGGTAATCGGTTCGGCCAGCGCGCTCACTGCCATCATCGCCGAACTCTGGCGCGCCGCATCAGCCGTGTCGAAGTTCTGGCCCCATCTCAAGCCAAGTTGATTGAATACATTTCGGTCCGTAAACCACACTGAATGTCCATTTTTGAATAAGAAATTGTAGTAGGCGGGATTGCGAGTGACATCATACAAATAAGCGAGGTAACGAATGAAAATGCCTTTAAACTGCGGGCCGTCGCCGCCGCAGTCCCCCGACTCACACGGTTCGCGCAGGATGCCATTGCCATCGATGAGATTGGCGACTGCTGCATTCGCGATCAGCGTTGCCTGGTTCAGATACGTAATATCGCCCGTCACCTTGTAGAGGTCCGTCAAGCCGCCAAGAATGACGCCCTGATTGTAAGTCCAGGTTGTGGACCCATTATTTACGCAGCCATTGAGGCCGTCATTGACGAGGTTTTGGCCATTAATCATCCCGCTCGCATTGAACCAGGCCCATTCATTGGTCGCCCAATAGAAATAGCTGCCCGCGCCCGCATCGCCGGGCGTTCTCTGATGCAGTCGAATCGCAGCGAGTAAAAAGAGTTCGTTGGGAATCGCATTTTTGTAAGGCTGCGTCGTGCTCTTATTCCACCAAACCCCGCCGGGGCAGGCGGAACTCGTGTCCCAACCGGTTAGTAAATCCGCGAAAATCGTTTTGGCCATGCTCAAAAAATTCGTGTTGCCGGTAAGATCATACGCGCGAATCCATACATTGGCCCACCAACCTTCATCGTCGTAATAAAAGTTCAGAAAATTCCCGCTCGAATTGCGATTGAACGTGTTGGTAAGGACATTCAAGTATTGAAGATCATTGTTCGCAAAGATCACGTTCTCAATCGCTTCCACGCAATTCGCGGCATTCCACCAGCCGGTTGTATCATAAAGTCCGTTGCCGTTATACCACTGCTGCAAAATCGTTGCGGCGGCTTCTGTGTTCGCGTTGAAATCGTCCCTGGCCAGCGGCAGGCTCGAAGAGCCTCCGCTCACCGCGAAAACCGCAGCGTTGGCGCTGCCGCTCCCTGCTTGAAACGAAAGAACGATGTTCGTTACGGGATTGGCGCTGTTTGCCAACGGAACATCAACCGCGTAGAGTCGAGGATTGTTGCCGTTGATTGAATCAACAGTTTTTGTGCTGACGTTCACTCGTCCATTGGCCGTCAAGGCAACCGGTGATTTTGTAAACCAATCTGAAGCAACAATGGAGTGGAGCTCTGAACCGCCATTCGCGAACCGAACAAGGCAGCCGATGGTTTCCGGTCCGTTGCCCGCCGCGAGCAGAAACGACAATGCCGGATAGTTGGTGGAAGCTATCGGTACTAAACTTGCGGACGGTGTGTTGGAACTGACGATAACCGCATTGTTCAACGAATAACTCGACGCCAAAACATAACGATGATCGGGTGCGGAAAGATTCGTGATGACCGAACCGGGATGAGGCAAACCCGTTGTTGGCGAGGAAGCCACATAACCCATCTCGTACCACGTGTTCTGAGAGTTATTTGTGCCCGTATCCATTGTTGCCGTGGTCACGCCGGTCAGAACTCCAGGCTTGCCAGCACTCGCTTCAACCACAATGTCCTTGTTGTAGCCGGTGACTGCGATGGGGCTGAAGTTTGCTCCAGTCGCTCCGCTCACTGCCATAATCGCGCCATGCCCGGCCCCGGAGATGTAGTTGAAATCGATGCTCGTCACCGGGCTGCTTGTATTGAGTAGATTCACATCCAGGGAATAGAGCCTCGGGTTATTATTGTTAACGTTGTCAAACGCGAATGTTCCGACATCCAGGCGTCCATTAGCTGTCCAGGCGGGGCTGGCGCCATTGAACCAATCCGCACTGCTCCCGCTTCCGCTCTCGGTTGCGCCATTTTGATGATGAACGACGTAATTAAACGACACGCCTCCATGCCCGCCGCTTTCAAGGAACGACAGTCGCGTAAATGCCAGAGGTGTCGTTAGGATCAGTGACGCAGTTGTCAAAACGGAGTCGAGCAAGACAGCATTATTGGACGAATAATTTGGCGCCATCCGGTATTGATGATCGGATGCGTTTTGATGAGTGAATACTGAACCAGCAAGCGGTAATCCGGTCGTTGGGCTGGCGGTATTATAGCCCAGCTCGTACCAACTGAATGCCGAATTGGCCGCACCGTTATCCATCGAAGCCGTCGTGTACCCTCCCGCGATGACTGGCGCTGGGGCGGTATTTTCAACCACCATGTCTTGATTGTAACTGCCGCTCGTCAATGCAATCGGAGCAAAGTCCGCTCGTGCAATGTCGAGGTTCACGATCATCAACCCGAAGCAAAGGAATACTGACCGCAACGCACTCATTTGAGTTCCTTAAGCAGACTCTCCCACGTCCGAGTGGTCGTCTTCAAGCAATCGTTCTCCATCTTTTCGTAAAGCGCGAGCGCTTTCTCGCCTGCGCGCGTTAATTGAGCATTGCCACCGCCTCTTCCGCCGCGCGATTTTTTGACCAGCGGCTGCTTGAAACAATTCTCCATCATCTTGAGCAACTTCCACGCGCGCATGTACGACATGTTCATGACCTTTGCCGCTCTTACAATCGAGCCGTTGCTTTGGATGTGCTTGAGCAGTTCCACCTTTCCTGGGCCCAAAGCGATGTCGTTTCCACATACGACGCGCAATCGCGGGAGCAACATTTTGCGTTGGGACTTCTTCATTCCTTTCATGCTTCACTCATCAGTCCTCATTTCACGGCTGATTCCTCAATTACCAAATCTCCTTTGATCGCGTCCAATGTGGCACGTACTCCCACGGGCAGCGTCGCGTTCATCGGCACATGTCCGAACGGCAGCCCCAGAACGATGGGGACTTTAAGCGGCCATAATCTTTCTTTGAAAACATCTTGCATGGTTTGTCGATACTCTTTGCAACCTTTTGCCTTTGGATCGATGCAATCTTTATTGGTGCCAATCGCGATTCCGGCCACCTGCTGCAGTAAGCCCGCATTCAGCAAATGGGTCAGCATACGGTCGAACCGGTAAGGAACTTCGTCCAGGTCTTCCAGAAACAAAATCCTGTCCTTAAAGATTGGTTGATACGGCGTCGCCAACGTTGTGCAAATCAGCGAAAGATTGCCTCCAATGAGCTGGCCCGTCGCCTTTCCCGGCCGCAGGACGCAAATCTCCTCGGCTTGTGGCTTCTTCCCTCTGCCCTCTCCATCCGATCCTTTCCCAATGCTCTCGGCCGGTTTCGGTTCCATCAAGGTCCGGAGAAAACTTTTCAGCGTAAATTGCGGCAGTTCCTCTTTGATGAAGTCCGAATTCAGCATCGGACCGTGAAACGAGATAAGATTTGCTTTTACCAGGAATGCGCAGTGCAAAGAGGTAATATCACTGTAACCGATGAAGATCTTCGGATTCGCTCGGATTTTCCCGTAATCAAGCAGCGGCAACAGCCGCGCTGTTCCATAACCGCCACGCACGCAAACAATCGCATTCACCTTGCGCTCCGTGAACATTTTCATCAGGTCTGCCGCTCGTTCCCGATCACTCCCGGCCAAAAATCCCCAGCGCCGGCGCACGTTTGCAGCCAGTTTCGGCTTGAATCCCAATCGTTCGAGTGCTTCGACCGAGTGGTCGATTGCTTTTGGATCGGGAGGAGCGCTCGCAGGCGCGATGATACCCACGGTATCCCCAAAATTTAGACGTGGTGGTTTGATCGGCACGGCGGATGTGAGCGAGTTACGCTTACCCTAACGGCTCCCACAACTCGATCCGGTTTCCTTCCGGGTCGGTCAGCCAGGCGAATCGTCCGTAGTCGTAATCTTCGACCTTTTCGACATTGACTCCGTTCTTCCGAAGCTGTTCCAGCATTCGCTCCAGGTTCGGAACGACATAATTGATCATGAACGCGGGTTTCGCCTTACCGAAATAATCTGTGTCAGCGGGAAAAACGGACCAGACTGTCCGTCCCGATTGATTCGGCGAGTTTTTCGGTTGCCATGGGAAATCAGCGTGGCCGTCCTGGGACGACTCGATCCCGAGATGCGTCCGGTACCATGCCGCAAGTCCCCCCGGGTCACGCGCTCTGAAGAATATCCCACCGATGCCAATGACGTGTTCCATCTGAAATTGCTTGATGGACTCTTTAGACTGGTATTCGGCTGTTTACAAGCATGTTCCGCGCGTGATGCGGGTGAGAAAACGTGTCCGGCTTTTGAACTGCGGCCGTCCTATACCGCTTGCGCTCAGATGTCCATAACCGACTGTTTTAATTACGGAGCGTCATTTAACTTGACGTTGCCCCCTGCCACTTTCATGCTTTCGGCAACGCTGGCAAACGATGACTTCACACGAAAACCGCCCTGTTCTTGCAACGCACTCGGCTTTCACTCTAATCGAATTGCTCGTCGTTATCGCTATTATCGGCATTCTTGCCGGGATGCTTTTACCGGTCTTGAGCCGAGCGAAGCAAAAAACAAAAATCCTCCAGGCCAAGCTCGAAGTAGGAAACATTGTTAATGCGATTAATAAGTACGAGGGGGATTATAACCGATTTCCAGCAACAGCTCAGAGGATCAATGCCGCACAAGCAGTTCCAGCCAATACCGGCGGCCCGAGCGATTTTACTTACGGCACTTTTAACATGGCGGATTTTCTCACACCAACCGGAACTCAACCCATTCTGACCTCAGGCGCTGCGCCCGATCAGCAAGCCAACAACTCCGAAGTGATGGCCGTACTGCTCGACCTCGAATATCTTCCCAACAAGACATTCACCGTGAATTTGAACCACGCCAAAAATACCCAGAAAACAAAATTTCTCAATGCACGTTTTTCTGGAGACAATAAATCACCCGGTATCGGCAACGATGGAGTTTACCGGGATCCGTGGGGCAGCCCTTATATAATCACGTTGGACCTTAATAACGACGAGAGAGCGCGCGATTCCTTTTACTGCTTTCGCGACGTTTCGCAAAGCAACGGCCAAACCGGCGTCAACGGCCTTTTCAATTGGCGGGACTCGAATGGCGATGGAAATTATTTTGAAGTCAATTCGCCGGTAGCCGTCTGGTCGCCCGGACCGGATAAGATGGTGGACCGGCTCCGGGCTGATAAAGGCGCGAACAAAGATAACATACTAAGTTGGAAGTGATGCGAGAGTATCTTGCCACTGCCGCGGACCGCGACTGTGTGCGAAGCGCCAGTCGCAGAAACAGCCGAATTTCCAGCGATCTCAGTCCTCGCCAGGCTCACGCTAACCTACGAAGTCCCCACCGTCGGGGCAGTAGCGAGATGCTCCCAAGTGATGCGACGGCACCAGGGTAAAGTTGACTCCACCGCCTGTTTATTATAGCCATCGTCGTCCTCCTCCCTGATCCAATGCACGTCCTCAAAGATCGGCGGGAACAAATCCGCCGTTCATCCATCGCATTTACAAGCGGACAACTCTAGACAACCGAAACCAGACAAGGCGATTGGCTGCGCAAATCGGATTCTAATCGCTTTTTTAACTCAAACCTCAACAGATATGAAACGTAAACTCAGCCAATTCTACCCCCTGTTCGCGGCCGGCTCTTTGATGCTGGCGGCCTTTCCCGCTCTTGCCGATCATAGCTCTCATAACAATCCCGGCTATCTTCAGTTCAATCTAGTCTCTGACAACGCAACTAACGGACTTCGCGCCGATTCGCGTCTGCTAAATCCCTGGGGCCTTGTTGCTGGTCCCGGCTCGATATGGGTTAATGACAATCATTCCGGGCTTACAACAGTCTATAATCCCTCCGGCCGCACGAGCGATTTTGCCATTAACGTCCCCGCTCTGGGCGGGGGCCCAGGAGCGCCGACCGGTTTAGTTTTTAACGACACTTCCAAGTTCGTCATCACGAATGGAAATAGACACGACGAAAGCACTTTCCTGATGGCAACCGAAGATGGAACCATTACCGCTTGGAGTCAGCGGGTTTCCGGGTCTGACGCCACGATTGTTGCGACTGTCTCGAATGCCGTCTACAAAGGTCTCGCCATCGCTCGCGATACCAACGGCGCACCGCTCATTTACGCGGCCAATTTCCATGCCGGTGTCGTGGATGTGTTCGACGGTCAATTCCAATATGTCTCCTCGTTCACAGACTCGAACTTGCCGCCGAACTTCGCGCCCTTCAATATTCGCAATATCCGCGGGAAACTGTTCGTCACCTTCGCGCTGCAAAAGCTGCCGGACGCCGAAGATGATCAAGCCGGCCCAGGCAATGGTTACGTCGACATCTTCGATACGGATGGCACGTTGCTCCGCCGGTTTGCTTCTGAAGGCGTGCTCAATTCACCCTGGGGCCTCGCCGTCGCTCCAAGAAATTTCGGCAAATTTAGCCGCGCTTTATTGGTCGGCAACTTCGGTGACGGCGCCATCAACGCCTTTGATCTGCTGACCGGCAAATCTCTGGGCCCGCTCACTCAACCGAACGGTGACCCATTAGTCATTCCGGGTCTATGGGCTCTGTCCTTTGAGCGGGACGAAGTGTTCGAGCGCGATTGCGAATTCGATGCGCAGCGCTTGTATTTCACGGCCGGTCCAAACGATGAAGAAGATGGTTTGTTCGGTTTTATCCAACCCGCTTCTCAATTCTTTCCGCGAGCGGATTAAACCTGTCCGTCAGCGTTTCAATGGAACCAGCCTTGAGGTTGGTTCCATTTTTGTTGTAATCGCTGCGCCATTCGTCGCATTTACGGCTTCCTGATTTGGACGCCGGAATAGCGGTTAATGCATTTGATAAAGAAGAATTCTGCTTCTCGAATCACCGTTTTAACGTTTTTAACGTTCCAACGCTTCACCGTTCTTGCTGTTTGCTATTGATTGGCAAGACACTCCTTTTGTGGCAGCTTCCCGTTGAATGGAACAGTCGGGCAAAGCCACGAAGTCCGCAGCCTGGCAGGTTGAAGAATCCTTTGTGCTCGCAGCCATCTATTTTGGTTGCGGCGCATTCGGTCTTTCGCTGGCGCTCGTTAATAAGAGCGCTTCGGCAGTGTGGCCTCCGAGCGGTCTCGCTTTGGCCGCGCTCCTTTTAGGCGGAACCCGGCTCTGGCCCGGAGTCTTTGCTGGCGCCTTTCTCGTAAACATTCTCACGCAAGGTTCGGTGGCAACTTCGTTCGCTATCGCCACGGGCAACACCCTTGAAGCCTTCATCGGAGCGAAATTGGTCTTTTGGTTCGCGAATGGCGCGCTGGCCTTCGATCGCACGAAGAACATTTTCAAATTTGTCCTTTTCGGGGCCATGCTCAGCACCTTAATCAGCGCCACCATCGGCGCGGTGACGCTGGGTCTCGCCGGCCTGGCACACTGGCACGAATTCTGGGCCATCTGGCTCACCTGGTGGTTAGGTGACATGGTCAGCAACCTTATCATTGCACCTCTACTGATATTGTGGGCGACGAAACCTTTCCCGCGCATCAACTCCCATTCGTTTTTCGAGGCTGCAATCCTCTTATTGCTGATTGTCTGGGTTGGCCGCGTGGTGTTCCTCGGCAAAGCGCCATTCTCCGGCGATTCCTACCCATTGGAGTATCTCGCCATCCCGCCATTGTTATGGGCCGCATACCGCTTTCAGGAGCGCGGCGGAATTACAGCATCAGTTATTATGTCTGGCATCGCCATTTGGGGAACCCGGCATCAACTTGGCCCGTTTGTGAGGAACGACGCCAATGAATCCATGTTATTGCTGCAGACTTTTACTGGCACTGTCACCATGACCGGACTGGTGCTGGCCTCGATTGTTTCAGAGCGCCAAAGGGGCGAGCAGCGTCTTCTTGTGCAAGACGCCATCAGCCGCGTTCTTGCCGAGGCGGCCAACCTTAAAGAAGCCACGCCAAGAATATTTCAAGCTCTCTGCGAAAAGGCCCAGTGGGATGTCGGGGCGATTTGGGATGTCAATCAGCCCGCCAATGAACTCACCTGCGTCGAATTCTGGCATGTCCCGAGCCGGAACTTTCTGCAATTCGAATCGCTAACGCGCGAATTGAAATTCAAGCCCGGCCTCGGCTTGCCCGGACGCGTTTGGAGCAGCGGCAGACCGGTCTGGATTCGTGATGTCGTCGAAGACAGCAATTTTCCGCGAGCCGCCGCCGCGGCAATCGACGATCTCCACGGCGCATTGTGTTTTCCTCTAAAGCTCCGCGACGAAGTCGTTTCTATCATCGAATGCTTCAGCCGCGAGTTCCGGGAACCGGATGAAGACTTTCTACAAATGCTGGATGGCATCGGCAGCCAAATCGGCCAGTTTATCGAACGTAAACGGGCAGAAGAGGCACAAGCGAAACTTGCTGCCATCGTCGAGTCGTCCGGTGATGCAATCATCAGCCAGACGCTCGCTGGCGTGATCACAAGTTGGAACAAAGGCGCGGAACGAATCTTTGGCTATACCGCGGTCGAGGCTATCGGGCAACCCGTTTGGATGCTCGTCTCACTGGAACAGCAAAAAATGGAACAGGAAATCCTGGCGCGCGTTCGCACGGGAGAAACCATCGATCATTATCAGACACAACGCGTTCGCAAGGACGGCTCGATCCTTGATGTTTCATTGAGCATTTCACCAATCCGGGACGGATCCGGCCAGATAATCGGTGCCTCAAAAATCGCTCGTGATATCAGCGAGCAGAAAAAAACCGAACGCGCCCTCGCCGACGCCGAAACAGCGCTTCGCCAGCATGCGGAAGATCTCGAGCGCCGCGTCCAGGAACGCACGGCGAAATTACAAGAGACGATTCAATCGCTCGATGGATTTTGTTATAGCATCGCGCATGATCTTCGCGCCCCGCTTCGCGCTCTGGGAGGTTTCAGCAATGAATTGTTCAAGGATTACAATGAGATACTGGATGATGCGGGCAAGGACTACCTCCGGCGAATTCGCGCCGCCGCGGCCCGCATGGATCAGCTCATTCTGGATCTGCTTCGATTCGGTCGCTTGAATACCGCCGACCTTCCGGCACAAATCGTGAAACTGGAAGAAATTGTCCGGATCGCTCTCACGCCGCTCGAAGATGAGATCAAATCCAAACGCGCTCGCGTCAACGTCAAGACACCCCTCCTGGTGGTTCGCGCGAATTCCGTGATGGTCGAACAGGCGGTAGGAAACCTGATTGCCAACGCTCTCAAGTTCGTTCCCAGGGACATCCAACCGCGGGTGGATATCTGGACCGAACAGCGCGACGGGATGGTGCGCCTCAGTATTCAGGACAATGGCATTGGCATCAAGCCGGACCACGTGAAGAAGCTCTTTCAACCTTTTGTCCGGTTGGTCAATGGCTCGGATTATCCCGGCACCGGCATCGGGCTCGCGATTGTTCGCAAAGGTGTCGAGCGCATGGGCGGTCAGGTTGGCCTTACTTCAAAACCTAAAGAAGGGAGTTGTTTTTGGATCGAGTTGCCGAATGCTTAGCAGCAACGCGGACATTGGTTTTTCCCTTCACTCATCCCCAACTTTCAGGACCTCAAAATGCGCCGTTTTTCCCGTCACAAGATTTAAAACGATCCCCTTTTTCAGGCTGGCCGTTTTCAACGCCTCCCGGAATTGCTTTGGATTCGCGACCGCCTTCTGATTTACCGCCGTAATAATGTCTCCCGGTCTTATTCCGTGCCGTGAAGCCAGTGTTCCCCGGTCCACCGACACTACGATCACCCCGTCTGTCATTTCCGCGCCAAATTGCTTTGCCACCTCGCGTGTCAACGCGTGAATTGTCAATCCGAGTCCCGAGCGGTCATCCTCCCGCTCAGGGTTGCTTCGAACCAATTCCGGCACGGCTGGCGACTCGACCCATTCGGCGGGCTTCACCTTCAATTGCAAACTCTTGCCGTTTCGGACTACGTCGAGCGTCACTGGCTCCCCGACTTTCTTGCCCCGGACTTCGCCGCGAAGATCCTGTGGAGTGCTGACTGGTTTTCCGTCCACCGCGGTGATGATATCAGTCGGTTTCAAATCGGACTTGTATGCGGGCCCATTCGTTTGCAGCGACACGACCACGACGCCGTCGGTTACGCCCTTAAAACGCTCCTGAGAATCCGGGTCGTCACGATACGCGCGAATACCGATCCCCAGCCACGCGCGCGTAAATTTTCCATCACTGATCAGTTTATCGGAAATCTCTTTTGCCAGGCTGCTTGGAATCGCGAAGCCAATCCCGGTGTGCAGTCCGCGAATCAACGTATTGATCCCAATCACTTCGCTGTCGATGTTTACCAGAGGCCCGCCACTGTTTCCGGGATTGATGTTGGCGTCGGTTTGAATAAAATCCTGATCCATCACGGCGCCGCCTTCACCTTCAATTATGTTCGAACGACTCTTCGCGCTGACGTGCCCATACGTCACGCTATAATCGAGGCTGAATGGCGCGCCGATCGCGATTGCAAATTCTCCGACGCGCGTTTTCGTCGAATCCGCCAGCGCAGCTACCGGCAGCCCCTTCGCGTTGATCTTGATGACAGCAACGTCCGATTTAGGGTCCACGCCGCGCACTTTTCCCTTGAAAACCCGGCCATCATGGAGCCGAACGGTTATTTTGTCGGCATCTTCAACCACGTGGCCGTTGGTCAGGATATACCCATCCTCGCGGATGATCACACCCGAACCTTGTCCGAACGCACGCTCTTGCGGCAATTCTTCATACGGCAACTGGAACTGCCGTTGGAACTCGCGCGGCAACGAATCGTCTGGATCATCGCTCTCCTCCTGCGGCGTGATCACCGTCGCCTTTTGAACAACGTTAATTACCACCACTGCCGGAGTCACCTTTTCGGCAACGTCTACAAATGCCTGGTTAAGCTGGCGGGCAACTTCGATGTTGGTCGGAAGCCGCTCGGCTGCAGGGGTCAATTGCAAAGGAACAACGAGGCCCGACACAATCAACGGCAGCCGCGAACGCAGGAACTTGTTCATGTGACTCAAAATTTGGACCGAAGATACGCTCGATTGGATTTATTGGCTACCAAATCTTGAACTCATTCAGGTTGCGAACGGGCGCGACTTAAGGCTTTCCCGGCATAGTTGATGGACGAGATTGAGCATGCACCCAACGCTGATGTTGCCATCTTACCGCACGGTCCAGCAACGCCTTGTCTGCCTTAGTGCGGGCGGCCGCTTCTTCGACCTTTGACCAATACTGCCCAAAGAGACTTGGTGCGTCAGTAGGAGAGGCGGCCTGAACTGCTTCGTAAGCTTTAACGAGGCTCTCCAGTTCGGGGTGCATCGGGGAAAACCTGCTTGAGAATAGCTTCAGCTTCAGCGTCAGGCATTGGGTCGTGTATTGTCTCCCAGGCCTGCTCAAGCTGGATAAGGCGACCTTCCACTTCGGGAGCACACTCGCGAACAGGAAATTCTGGATCCATCAGCATCGTTTGCACGAACCGCGTCCATCGTATGAACCACGCACCTTCGCGGCGATGCCTTTCGAGATCCTTGAGAGATGGTTCTTTTTCAATGATTTCCTTGCGCTCCCATCGGCGAAAACGATCCACCGCTTTGGCCCAGTTTTCAACCGTGTTCAAGGCCGCCCAATGGCTCAGCGAGCCGACCACCGAATCCTCGGAAGTATCATCGCGTGTGGCCGCAGCATTCATGGGCAGTAGGTTATCACACAAAAAACCCGCAGGCAATGCGGCATTGGCCTTGGTTTTGTTAGCTGATCTCAATGAGCATGCGCATGCGCCGCAGGCGTGCCGTCCTCGGACGAAACCGCCGTTGGCAGCACCGGCTCGGGATGGGCCTGCAAATATTCTTCGACGGTTTTTGTCACGACAAGCTGTCCTCGCATGACCTGGTAATGCCCGGGGAATGTGCAGAGATACTCATAGTCGCCTTCAGCGGTTGGGGCCGTCACCCGCAAGGTCTCTTTTTCGCCAGTTTGCAGCATCTTCGTTGCGGCGAGAATATCGGAGCTTGCCGGCACATAAGTCCGACCCTTCGAATCGAGTTCCTCGGGTCTCATTGCGGCGGCAGCGAGGCCAATTTTCTCGCGCGTGTTCGGTTTCACGAGCAACAGGTTATGAGACATGAAGTCTACGTTCTCAAAAATGATTTCGAAAGGTTTGCCCGCTTCCACAACCAACCGTGGCGTATCGTAACGCATCTGCTCACGAACCGTGCGGATGACAAAAAGCGAAACATGCAACTCGCGGAGTTCTTTGCGCACATTGGCCGCCTGTTCCGCCGGAAGCAGGCCGGCAATATCGCCCGCAAGCTGGACGATTTGTCCGTAGTCCTGCGTCGTGCGCTCGGCTATGGGAACACTCTTCGCCCAGGCAACCATGCCTTTAACGGCCGGAGCTGCTTGCGTCCGCGGCCATTTTGGGCGGGGAATGACGCGCAGTCCTTGTGCCGCTGCCGGCACTTCTTCGCCGCGGCCAATCAACGCTGCGAGCGAAGAGAATATCGCCTCCGGGTCATTATTCATGCTGACCAAAGCGCGAATCGCAGCGCGACGCACCTGGCTGTCCGTCTGGCGGCTTTCCACCAGCGGCTTGACTCGGTCATAGGTCCGGGCGCGAAAATCCGAATCGGTCAGCAGCGGAATGCCATTCAACAAATCAGCCAAGGCTGAAGATTGCTTCGATGCTGTTGCCCAAATCGTATCGAACGAACCGTCCGCCAGCGCCAAAGCGGCCCAGGCATTTTGGCGAAGGTCCGCAGATTCGCTTGAGGTCAATTGCGCGAGCCGGTTTCGAAAACTTTTCAAGGCGTCAGGAATTTGGCTCGGAAAAAGCCGAGCCAAAGTAGAGACACTGCTCGAAGATGTTTTATCACGTCCACTCGAATTAAGAGCCGTGTCAATTTCCGCCAGCAGAACCGCGACAAGATTTGTCTGTCGCGCCTTGGCCAAATCGCCGAGCGCAACCATCCGGTCCGCATCGGAGGCATCGGCGCGAGTGAGCAGCACCTCGAGGATCATCGGGGAGCGAGGGAGCTTGAATAGTTCGGGAGTGTTAATGGTTTGCAATAGAAAATCGCGGCCCGCCGGATTATCGACGGCGAGAGGTACGCCTGATTCAAGCGCCTTCTGGCGCCAGGGATCGAGTTGCCGCATCGTCTCGCGCAACGTGTAATCGAGATAGTAATCGAGTGGATGCTTCAAGGCTTCCAAGGCTACGTCGATGGCTTCGGGCGTCCGGAAAAAACTCGCCCCGCGCACAGCTTCGAGCCGCACACGAGGATTTTCGTCGTTCGCGAGCGTTTTGAATAAGCCGAGTGCATCGGGAACCCGATCGCGCCAATAGCAAAGCACGCGGCCAGCGGCAGCGCGCGCATGGGGCTCCGGCGAGCGCAACATTCGTTTCAAGAGATCGGCATCCACGACATTGAGCCATTGATGGACCCAGAGTGCTTCCATCATCGTGTGTTCATGATTCGCGGCCTGCGAATCGAGCTTCGCCGCCCATTTGTTCACGGCGGCAATCACATCGGCCGCGTTGCGTTTGCCCAGTTCAACCTTGGCCCATTCGCGAATTTGATTCTCCGGTTCCTTCAATAACTCGAGCAGAGCAGGGATGGGTTGGCCGTCGATTTTCGGCGGCTTCATCAACGGACGTCCCTCGTAAGTAATCCGATAAATGCGGCCATGCGCGTGATCCCGATTCGGATCGCGCAAATGATGCTGCATGTGACCGATGATCGGGTTCTGCCAATCGGCAAAATAAATCGCGCCATCAGCCCCGACATTCACCGCGACGGGCCGGAAATTGCCATCGCTGGAACTGATGAGATCTTCCTTCGTCTCGCCCGTCAGCCCCGAACCATCTTCCGTGATCTTCACGCGATAGATGCCCTGGAAGCCGATGACATTGCAGTTCAGAAAATTCCCCTGGAACTCCTCTGGAAAATGACGGCTCGTCAACAGAGCCGTTGCGGAGCATGGCCGCGACGGGCGGTCCCAAAACTGTTTCATCTTGTGATGTTTCGCCGGGTAATCGATATGTCCGCTGAATCCCGGCGCGAAGTAGCTATTGTTTCCCGTGCCATCGGTGATGATGTCGTTGCCCCAATAATCGAACGCGCGGCCATGGGGGTTGGCGAAATCGTAGGAGGCATACGTCTCGAATTTTGAGGTGCGCGGCTCGAAACGATAAATCGCCGCGTCATTATTCCGAACCGGACCTGACGCCGTTTCAACCTGCGTACGATGAAAAACTCCATCGCTCAGGTAAATCGCGCCACCCGGATCGAGGCAAATTGAATTAGCCGTGTGATGCGAATCGGCCGACGAAAGGCCCATCAGAATTCGCTCCTGCCAATCGGCCTTGCCATCGCCGGTCGTATCGCGAACGAACCAAAGGTCCGGCGCTTCCATCACCAATACGCCATCCTTGTAAAACTGAAAGCCAGTCGGGGCGTTTAAGTCATCGATGAAATGCGTACACTTGTCCGCCTTGCCGTCGCCATTCGTGTCCTCGAACACCAACAGACTGTCGCCTACTTTGCTGTCGGGCGTGCGCTCCGGATAATTCGGCCAGACCGCGACCCACAATCGTCCTTTCGTGTCCCATGCCATCTGCACCGGCTTGGACAATTCCGGAAATTGTTCCTCGCTCGCGAACAGGTTCACTTTCATTCCCGAATGCACCTTCATTTTCTTGATGGCCTCTTCACCGCCCAAAAACGGGAACGACTCGTCCGCGTCCGGCCCCGGCTGGTTCGATATTACTTTTGTGACCGGCGGCAAATTCGAATCATCCACCTTCAGGTCGCCGCCCTTCGCGATCGCCCAAACACGCTTGTCGCGATTGGCTGTCATTACATCGCGCTGCGACATTTCCTCCTGCATCACCTTGAAATTCGAGACATACGGCTCCGGCGGGGTTCGGTCTTCGATGAAGCCGCCCTTTTCCGGCTGATACGCCAGCTTCGAACGTCCGCCATACACATTGTTGCCGTCGATGGTGCGGTATCGCGCCTCCCACTGTTCATTCTTGTCATTGACCGCCTGGCGCAGTTTTTCAATCGTTCCTTCTCCCTGGCTTGGTTTCGCCCCAATCGGAATGGGCAGTTCGGTTCCGAAAACGCCCTTGAACATCGCCTGCGCCAGCAACTTATCGCCCTGGTCGCCGAGATGAATGCCATTGATGGTCAGCGATTCTCCACGGGCGGTGGCTTCAGCATAAAGTTCCTCCGACGGCTCGAACAAGTCCACGAACAAAACCCCATTGGCGTTCGCAACCTCGCGCATCGCGTCCGCATAAGCTTTGATGTTCGCATTATTCGCGGTTGGCTCGGGAAAGTTAGGGTCCTTGTGTTTCTCCTCGGCGATGGGCGAAAACAAAACCACGCGCGGCGCTCCCTTGCCCGAATAATTCTTCGTCGCTGTATCTTTCAGGAGATTGTCGAGGTCACTTCGGAATTTCGGCAGACCCTCCGGACCGTGGAACGATTCGTTAAACCCGAAGAACGCAAAAATCACATCCGCCTGCGCCTTCTTGAGCCATTCATTGGCCGAGCCAAAATCAGCCGGGCGATGGCGCAAGGCGACCTCATCGCCTGCGACCGCCAAATTGCGAAATACCAAATCCAGATTGGGATACTTCGAATAAATGAAGGTCTCGAACCAGCCGGAATGCTGAAACCGATCCGCCAGCGTATTGCCAATAAGTGCAATATGATCGCCTTGCTTCAATTCCAGTGCGCCTGATCCGCTCGGAATCGATGAAGTGGCGAGCGCATTTTGCCCCGTGCTGGTAGAACCCGTACGGATAGCTCCCAGCCCCGTGCGGATAGCATCGGGTTTGACTCCTTTCACAAACCCGTCAAAACCGTACATCGTCGGCGCATAATCCCCCACGAGCGTGACGTTCGCCTTGGCCGGCACATCCAATCCAACACCCCAATACACCGCGTTCACCAGCAACCGCCGCAAACCTTCGTTCAACAAATCCGTTGCGGCACCCATCGTCGTGCAAAGAATCTTGTTCGTGTTGCCTGCTTCATTCTTGTGGAGCCGCGTCCAAATGACCGGCTGCATCGGGTCGTTCTTCTTCCCTTCAACTGGCGCATCCGTTGGATTCATGCCACTCAACACCTGGCCGCGAACCAAAATCTTCACATCCGCAGGCGGATTCGCCGTGTAGACGTCCGAGTTGCCGAATAGGTCAGTTACCCCTCGCAGAATCGGATCGTCCGCCGCGCCTGCCTCAATAATCCCGCGCGTCGCCTCCTTCTTATGCGCGCCATGATGTGCCACCCACGTTTCGCCCAGGACTTGTTTGCCGAAACCGCCCGGCCAAACTTTGCCGTTCCAACTGAACTTCGCGTAAGGACTCGCCGCATTCTTGTAATCGAACGCATGCGTGCTCGTTCGCAGCGCGATGATTGGCTTGCCCGCCAGATACGCGTCCACGAAATGTTTCATTTGCGCATCCGGCCATTCCCGGAAACGCAGCGCCATGACGATGGCATCGGCGGAGTCGAGCGCCTCGGCGCCAGGCATGTTCGTCTTGATGTTCGGATCAATCGTCCCGTTCGCTGGATTGATTGCGAACAGAACGGTGCACTTGAACCCGTGCCGCTGCGCCAAAATTTTCGCCATTTGCGGCAGCGATTCTTCCGAGCGGTATTCCTCGTCGCCTGAAAGAAACACAATATGCTTGCCCACTCCGGGGCCGGATTTGCCTTCGAACACCAGGAAATCCGCGGCTTGAATGTTAAGGACTGCAGTCAGTCCGACTGCCGTGAACCAGCTTAAAAATCGTTTCATGTTTTTGCGATGGCGGAAGAATTCTACTTAAAAACCCCCCAGCCGCCATAAGAATCGGGGGCGGAGGAGTAGAACGTTTGTTGGGTTGGTAATTGGTAATTGGTGATTGGTCAGTTGTCGGGAGTTGGATTGTCGTTATTGGGATTGGGTTGAGGGTTGAGGGGGTCCCCTGGTTGGATTTGGTTGGATTCGGTTGGACTGGGTCGGACTGGGTCGGACCCTCCTTCGTCAAAAGCACTATGGAGGGCAGGCTGGTCGGACCGGTAGGACGGGTCGGAGGGGTCAGACGCGGGTCCGGGTGAAGCCAGACTTTGGGACTGAGGTTTGTCGGGCTGGAGATCGTCGAGTTCGGGATGGGTCTCAGTGAGCGGTTTTTCGGGGATGGTGGGGAAGAGTTCGTCGAAAGGCATGCCGATAGTGGAGATGCGAGGAGGAGGTTCGGGAGTTGAGGGTGCTGAGCCG
>Ga0193709_1000159_pt1 | contig 28024 bp, 32 predicted proteins | sample H3c2metaG_FD_160571 | JGI IMG/M metagenome (GOLD analysis project Ga0193709, IMG submission 160571) | Soil microbial communities from a riparian zone of the East river system, Colorado, United States - H3c2 | ecosystem: Environmental > Terrestrial > Soil > Riparian zone | place: USA: East River...
CCAGAAGGACATCATGTTAAAGCGTGGAAACGCCATATCTTCCGCGCCAATCTGAATCGGCAGAAAGTAGTTGCCAAAGCCGGCGAAAGGCGCGTTAGTCAAAACAAAGAACACCATCAGCGTGCCATGCATGGTCAGCAACGAAAGGTAGTATTCCGGAGTCATGACTCCGCCGGGAGCGCCATTCTTCGAAAGCAGTTGCAACCCGGGGATGGCGGCGGTAGTCCAGACCAGGTGAAACCGCATCAACCACGAAAGCATCATGCCGATGAACACCGAGACCAGTGCCAGGCCATAATATTGTTTGCCGATGACCTTATGATCCGTGCTGAAAACATACTTCCAAATAAATTTGCTAGGGGCAGCGTGTTGGTGAACGGCTGGGGCAGAGGCATCCGACATTTGATAGCTTCTCCGAAAAAACCGACGCGGGCGGAAATCGTTGAGGTGCCCGAGTTCGGTGCGTACGAAAAACCCGCTATGGCATTACTGCGACTGCTGCTTTAACCATTGGTCAAAATCCTCCTGCGACTTCACCTCCAGAAACGCACGCATGTTGAAGTGCCCGAGTCCGCACAATTGCGTGCAAACGACTTCATACTTACCGGCCTTGGTGGCCGTAAAATGCATGGGAATATCCAGACCGGGCACGAAGTCTTGCTGAATGCGCAGTTCGCGAACGTAGAAGGAATGGCCCACATCTTTCGCATGCATCATCAACAGAATTGGCTTGTTCACGGGTATTACCAGGGACGCGGCAACGATGTCATCGCGCGAATCCACATCGTTGGCTGGATCGAGACCGAAGAAATTCTGGTTTCCTTCGTCAATCTTGTCCGGATGCATCGGGCCAAATTTTCCATCTGGACCCGCATAGCGGAAATAGAAACCAAACTGCTCGGCTTGTACCTGAATGGGAAGCGCGTCCGCCGGGGGCTTCTTGAAATAGACTTCAGCCCAGGCATCTTTACCGAACACCCCTAGCGCCAGGACTTCGGTTCCGACCAGCACGACCGCGGCGATAACCACGAGCCTCGCGCCACCGGGCAAATGTTTAGCCCGGCGTCCGTCTTTCTTGTCGCCGAACATCCCCACCAAGGCGGCCAACACCAATTGCGCTGCGACAAAAGCAATCCCCGATTCGGCCATCGTTTCTGACATTTGATGGTCGATCATGTGCCCGTGGGTGGAAATATCTTCGGGCATCCACCAGGTGTGCATCAGAATGGGGACAGCCGAACCGATCGCGATCAGCACCAAGACGACAGCTAAAAGCTTGCCCATGCGGCGGCTCCTCGCGGAAAAACTAATTTAGATACGGCATCCTTGCCCGAAACAGGCCGGCAGGGCGTTGTAAGGCCGGGGCTCAATAGGGTTTTGCGACAAACGAAAAATTGACGGTCTTAGTTTCGCTCCCGGCAATCGTAACTTCCTGGGTTTGCGTGCCATAGCTCTCATGCCACGCCGTCAACGTGTACTTCCCCGGCGGAAGATCCGGCAGCTTGAAATCTCCGGAAGCGTCGGAAACGGCATAATGAGAGGTACTGAGCACCGCGAAGTAGCCATGCATCCAGGGATGAATGTTGCACTTCACGGAAATGAATTCAGGCTTGTCATACTTTTCGCTCAGCGGAGGCGTTCCGGGTGGCTGTGACTTGTTCCATTCGCGATTAATTTTCGCCAGCGGATGAATGTTGTGGGAAGTCTGATCGCTGTTCACTACCTTTAGTTCCTGGTTCACTTCGAACGCCAGAACATGCGGCGTGTAATGGCAACCTTTCTGGTCAAAAGTTGCCGGCGTTGACGGTGCGCTGGACCCTGCCGGAGCTCCCGCGGAAATATAAACCACGACGTATTCCAAGCTGTTTCCGGGACCGGTCACGGCGCTTTCTGTCATTTCCGGCGTGCTGTGCTGCTTTGCGCAGGTCGGCTCCTTGGACATATCAATGGGCTTGGGCTTGGCCGGCGTCCCGGTATAAGTCACCTTGCCGGTCACGGTGCCCGCGCCGGGAGCGGCCGTGACGATCGCCGACACTGAGAGCACCGCAAGAATTGCGCTACACGCTCTTAAGACTTGCATTGAATTACTCCTTTGCGGACTGAAATCACTTCCCAGCAACATTGTTAAGAACTTCAATTAGCGACCGCCCCCAGAGGAAGCCTGGATGGGCTGCAACTTCGTTCCGGAAGACTTCAGGAGAGCACGCTCCGGGCCTTCGCGGTTAGTTTGCAGCGTGCGTAGAAAGTGAACCAGATCCCATGCATCGTTGGGCTGAATGACATCAGCGAAGGAAGGCATGGGAGTGCCGTCGACGCCGGTCATAAAAATGCGATAGATGTCCTGGTTTGTGGCGCCACACTTGAAGCGTGATCCTTCAGCGAAATTGTAGGGCCGAATGGGCTGGTCATTCGAATCGGTGAGCGTGGAAGCGGAAGGTCCGTCGCCGCGGCCTTCGGGGCCATGGCACTTCCAACACTCCAGCTTCTGAAAGAGGTCGTGACCGTGTTGGATACTCTGCACGGTAACTGGCGTTTCATTTGGTATGTTGATGGGTGCTCCAGCCTTGTCATTCTGCCAACGCGGAGAGAAGGTCTTAATGAAGGCCACCAGGTTAATGCGATCTTGATCCGTCAACGGCGCCCATGACGGCATATTGGAATTGTCGAATCCGCGCCCAATCGAATTGTACAAATCCGAATCGAGAGGAAGAGTGCCGGTCGGCGTCGAGCGGCATTTGAAAGTCGCTTGCGTGAAATTGCGCGGCTTGGGATCAATGTACGGAGCATTCTCTCCAGCGCCGTCGCCGCGTGGCCCATGGCAGCCGATGCAATAGCGGCGGTAAAGCTGCTTGCCCTGGTCGGGGTGGCCGCTCAACTTGCCGACTTGCGCTTCTTGTGCGCGAGCCGCCGGAAGGTTAACGAAACAGGCCAAGAATGCGACTGCGAAAAGCGATTTGCAGAAGTTGGTTTTCATGGTCAGCATCCTCAGTAAATAAAGTCGAAGCCCAGGAAGAGACTGCTACTGGTTACGTCGAGCCCGGTAACTGGCGCGACCTTTCTCTGACGGACGATTGCGTATTCGTTGTGGAACGCGAAGCCTGCCCGGCTATGCATGAACGGATAATAGCGATAGCCGAAGACCAGAGAGTCAATGTCGCCAAGATCGCCCGGGTTTCCAGGCAAGGCCTGCTGGGACATGCGGATGAATTCGTAACGATTAATCAGAATGAGCTGTGGATTGACAGTGTAGTGCGATTCGAAGAGCGCGCCGTTCCATTGCGGTGAGCGCGCACCAAACGGCAAACCATTCGGGTCGTTTGCAGCGGTGCCGGTGCCCAGGAAAGCGTTCTCGCTGCCATGCATGAAGAGAGTGGTGACATCGAACTTTTTGATGTACCACATTCCAATGAAGCCAGCACGATAGAACGATTTCTGGCCGAGGCCGTCGAGCTGCGCCCCGCCCTGTGTCTCGTAATACGTCGGTGAGCGTCCAATGTAGGCGAATGCGCCGACACGCTGAAGACCGAGGCTGCCTGCCTGAAAGGCCTGGCTGGCGGTAATGTACGTGTCGTAGCCGTGACCGTTGGGCACGCCTACGTTGCCATCGTTGCTGGACAGCATCGCGATGGAGTAACGCGTGCGATCATTCGCGGAATGGCCCATTAGCTCCGCACCGATCTGGTTGTCGCCCAAGCCAAAGATATTGGTATCTCCAACCGGAAGGAAGTGATAGAGCTGGTAGCCGCCGCCCTGGTCCGAGAGCGTCAAGCCACGCTTCTCAGAGAGCAAGTTGTCCAACTCGAACTTGCCGACCTTCACGTTGAGCCAGGGGGAATGCAGCAGGTTGTCAAAGCGCACAAAAGCCGATTCGAATCCGACGCCACTGCCTGAATCTCCGATCGAAGGCACCAAAAGAAACGAAATATTGTTCGCTAGCGTGCCACCCGTAAGGATGTCGAGACCCGACAGATCAAAACCGTGCGTCGTGGTTTTTTGTTCGAGCACGTTGCTCGGATCATTCGGATCATCTATCGAGTTCCGGTTTACGCTTTCGCGATGCCAGTTAGGAGTAATGCGCATGGCGATCGGCCAGTAGGTTGGTTGCTGCCAGATGGGCGCGTCTCGATCATTCATCAGCTGATAGCCGTTGTCTTTGAAGGTCTGACCGAATGCGTTCAGTTTTGGCCAGGCTTCGTGACAAGCCGAGCATGGCAAGCCGTACTTTCTCGCAAACGCCGGGATAGCCCGGATTCCCGTCAATGGAGCTGCCTGAGCCGTCGGACTACACATGAAAGCAAATAACAACAAGGGAGCAATCAAGAGAAGAAGCGAGGCGCTGCACCCGAGGACGCCCTTCTTCTTTTTTTTCGCGTAGCCCTGGTCACGCACGTGATCAGACATGCTGCCTCCTAACCGGAATAGACAAAAAACTGGAAAAGCGTAAAGCGGAACGTTCGCACGAAAATTCCCCAAAACGCGGCGCGGGAAGGAAAACTCCAGGCGTGCGGCAGGCGACGAGTTTCCGCCCGGACGAACGATCCGGAAATCGAAAAGAGAGTCCCCCATTGAAATCCGATGCCCCCGGTTCGTCTCGAAAGGCACCTTCTCGGTTACAAGCTGCGGACAAAGACTTTACAAAACCTTTACAACTGCAAAACGCGCAAATCATAGAGGGCTGGAAAACCGAATGCAAGCGAAAAATCAAAAATTCTTAATGCGCGGAACGAAAATTCCGATGGGAGGGTCTAGTACTGCTTAATCATATTTTATCAGGGCTTATCAAAGTTCACCCAGCCGGCGACTTATCGTGACACGATGCTATCTTCAAATCCTTTGCCTCGCAACCGCTGCCGCGGTTGCCAACTTCGGCACCGTTAGGTAATACTTCGGGTGTTTCTTCGAACCGGAAAAGCATAGGGTCCCATCGAAATCATGTTCGGTTCTGTCAAATCTCAATTGCCATCGTGGCCCCTTCGAATTCGTGCGACGTTCGCGGTGGCTTCATTCACAATCTTATTCTACGGCCTGACCGGACCTCTACTTTTCTCCGCCGACAAGTCACAGCCATCGTCTTTCATCGCGGTCCTCGAAGGAAAAGAAACTGACATCGTTGAGGCGGTTGAGGACGTTGTGAAAGACACCGTCATACACGGCACTTTTGTTTACGACAAAGAAAAAACTCTCGGAGGAGCGGAAGACGAAAAGTCCTCCCAGGCTTTTGGCCAGTGGACCGGAGGAGGCAAAGTCTATTACAAGGTCGCGCACGACGCCCTGGCTCCAAGAAACTTCAAAGGCAGCGAGGACCAGGGCACCATCACGGTGCGTTATGTTCTGAAAAGCGAAGGCCCGGAACGATTCCGAATTCAGATTGACGCCATATTCGTAGAGACCGAACGCAGATCGGTGCATCCATCCGAAGGACTGGTCGAATCCAGCGAATTCAAGGAAATTGCTGAACGTTTGAAAGCCATCGAGCTTCAGCAACAGAGGGATGCCGACTCCAAAGCGCGAATCGATGCTGAAATTGGCGAGAAGCAAGACATGTTGCGTCGCCGCCAGGAAGAAGCCAGCAAATTGGCGGATGCCGATTCGTCAGCGCAGGATCTCGTTAAGCGCGTGCAGCAGTTGCGCCACAAAGTAGAGATGAGGGTCGGCTCGGGCGGCGCACACGTGAGATCCGCTCCTTTTGAGGCTGCGGCAACACTTGAAACCCTGAAGCAATCAACCGACGTGGTGGTGCTCATTCTCACGCCCTACTGGTTTGGTATTGAAACCAGTGATGGACACCGCGGCTGGCTCCGGAAAGAAGAACTGGTGCCCCTGCCTTGAATCTAACGCCTCTAATAAATATAAGGACACTACTCTTTATTTTGCTTTCTGGAGTCTTACTGCTGTCGGGATCTTGTCTTCTCGCCGGAAACGATCCCATCGAGCGTACCTTCACCGAGCCGCGAGCCGACGTCGAACGCGCCGTCTCTGCCGCCAAGTCCAATTCAAGCGGAAAGCTTCCAGCACTCGAAGGCTTTGTAGGCCAGATGTTGCGACCCGTTGAGCGTTACGAGAAGGCGTACTATCAGTGCATTTTTCAGGTGATACCGTCGGTTACCGGCGAAACGTCCGTGCGGGTCACGGCAAAAATCACCGCCTGGTATGACGATCCGGACCGGCAGAAATCGGGCTATGAAGTGCTCCCCTCGAACGGTCGGCTTGAGAATGACGCCCTGGATCGTGTGGAAAAGATTCTGGAGCCGGAAGCGGCTTCCGCAGATGCGGAAAAACTGCCGAACAAGAAATACGACCTGTCATTGGGATCGGTAACGCCGCGTGGAACTGTGCCGGGGGTAGCTGGCCGGGCGCGCAGGGAAACGCGACCCGCGCCAGTGGTTACGATATCGTCTGCGGTGAACGAAGAGGAAATCCAGGAATTACGAACCAAGAGAGTCGCGGCCGAGAAACGCGTTCAGCAATTGAACAACGCAATGCAAAATCTGCAGCAACTTTACGACAGCCAGAGCAAACCAAGCAATCTTGTCGCCATCAAGAAAACTGGAACACCGGTGTATGCGCACCCAGAAGAGGGCGGCAAACCGCTGTTCACTGCGACCGCTAAAGACCAATTCGAGATGGTCGAACTGCGCGGCGAGTGGATCCATGTGAATATTTCCGGTGAGTCGCGAGGCTGGATCAGAAAAACGCAGGTGGAATTCCCCGACGACGGTGCCGGCGCAAAGAGAACCGACGTCGATGCAATTGCAAAATCAACGGAATTATTTCGGGTTACCCGCGAAGAAATTGGAACATTCCCAGGAAACTGGGAACCGCTGCGCGGCAAAAGCGTAAAGCTGTATTCGGTGCAGCCCGCGCAGTCACCGTCGCAACAAACTCTGGCCCGGGACAAACGTAATTTTGCGAAAGAACTTTTCCTGCGAGCGATGCAAGAACAATCCACTCCGGAGGCCACCATCGCTGGCGTCGTGGTGATCTTTGATTCCGCTGATGGCGGTCAGGCCTCCAGCACTCTGGCGTCGCTTAAACTGTGGCGCGACGGAAAAATCTCCGAGTCAGCTTTTTGGGATGCGTGTTCGCTCGATCCAACCGAGACGTTTTCAGCGCCCAAGAAACCATGAGTCTTTCTGGCGGACTGCGCCGCCGTGGAACGCCGCCAGGAATGGACAATGATCGACAGCGCGATGGCGCGATCACCTCCGATAACAAAATTGTTAACCGAGGAAAAACTCGGCAAACTTTCCCCGACCTACGCCGCTGCCTTCATTGCCAGCGTTTCGATAACGGATATATTTTGCAGCACATCCTGTCGCAGGCCGTGCCGTTCTTTTAGATACTCCGGGCTGTTAAACGAAACCCATACCTTCCCCTGATCATCTTGCCAAACCAATATTTTTAGCGGAAGGTCAATGGCAACGCTGGGAGCGGCGAGCATAAGCGGCGTTCCTGCCTTAGGACTGCCGAAGATCAGCAGCTTGGTGGGGCGCATTTTTATTCCCACTTTTTCCGCTTCTCCACTGTGGTCGACCAAGGCAAACAATTTAATTCCCTTGGATTGCAGAATATCCTTGAGGTTCTCGACGGTTTGATCAACCGAATGATTGCTGGGCTTGTCGATGATGCCTTTTTTTGTGACCGACGCCACGGATGCCTCCTCGCGATTTTCAGAATAAAGTAAGTGGAACTGCGGACAGCTCGACCGCCATTCCCACGCCGGTCTTGAGGAATTCCTTCAGCACGCGCAGCGACACCGACTTACTATTTTTTCGGGACTAGCCGCCACGCGGTGAATGCGCTTCCGATCGATAGACCGCCGCAGCACAATAAAACTACGCGAAAGCCGGAGAGGAACGCTAGCGAAACAGCAGTTCGGACCTGCGCGCGAGCGTCAGTTTCTAGATCCCTCGGCAGCTCCATGCCGGCCAGTTCGATTTCCTTCGAGCGAAGTTCGCGTACAGTCTCGGCTGGAAGAGAAAGCGTCGCGAGGTCTCGATTCAAGTTGGTCCCGAATACTTTTACCATCAGAATTCCAAATATCGCGATCGCCAGCACTCCGGCGACGCGCGCGACTGCATTATTGATTCCCGACGCAGCACCGGCATGATTGCTGTCCACCGAACCCATGACTACAGTCGTCAGCGGCGCCACGGTTATCGCCATTCCCAAACCCAACACCACTGAAGCCGGAAAAAACGTCGTCCAGTAGCTGGCGCCACGAGAAACCACAGCGAACAAAACAAAACCGAACGCAACTATCAGCGGCCCAGCTACCAACGGAATTTTCCCGCCATATTTGGCGACCAGGCCACCTGACCAGCGCGACAGAACAAACAGCAGCAGGATTATGGGCAGACTTGCTGCGCCCGCAGCAGTCGCCGAATATCGGTGCACCTGCATCAAGGTCAGCGGAAACAGAAAAAAGAAAATGCCGATTGCAGCGTAGAGAAAAAGCGTCAAAAGGTTGGCGCCAAGAAAAGCCCGCGATTTAAATAATGAAAGTGAAACCATAGGTGACGATCTGCGAGCTTCGACACGTAGAAAAAGAACTGCGAGAAATAGTCCACCCAGCACGCTGGCAATCACAAAAGGATTTCGCCAGCCCCGCGATGAGGACTCGAGCAGGCCGGCGACTACAGCTCCAAGACTCGCCGTCGCAAGTACCGCACCCAACCAGTCAAGACTGTCACTCTGTGAGTTGCGGCTCTCCGGCACATGACGAAGAGCGAGAATCACCACGGCGGCAGCCAGCGGAACGTTCACGAAGAAAGCCCACCGCCAGGACGCATGTTCGATGAGCCATCCGCCAAGCACCGGACCGAGCGCCGTGGTTATAGCCGTAAAGCCGGACCAGGTACCAATGGCCCGGCCGCGTGCTTTTTCGTCAAATGACGCGCTGATGATTGCAAGGCTTCCGGGAACCAGCAACGCCGCACCGACTCCCTGAACGCAGCGCGCAATCACCAGCAGCGGAATGCCCGGAGCCAGGCCGCAGGCAACCGAAGCCACCGCGAACACTACCACACCAGCAAGAAACACCGCCCGGCGACCCAACCAATCACCCAGCGCACCGCCCACGAGGATCAAAGATGCAAGAAAAAGTCCGTAAGACTCGATCATCCACTGCACATCAACGACGGTCGCATGGAATGCACTTTGAAACCTGGGAGCTGCAACATTGACGATCGTGCCGTCAATAAACGCCATACTCGAAGCCAAAATAGTTGCCGCCAGTATCCACGGGCCGGCCTTCGCCGTACAAGGCGCGCCGGCGCTGCCGGATGTCATCGATATTTCATCGCATGGCGTTTTCATGAAAGTCCTGAAGGGTAAATTCGCCATTCCGGGCCGAGCGATACAAATTCGTGAATTCCCGCTGGCGTGCAAAATCGCTGGCACTCAGCCTGGCCCGGGTGCACTATCATGCGCGCAGCGGCAAATCGAAACAAATATATTGATTGGTAGAGACTCGAACAGGAGACGTTGAGGTAACGGAGTTTGCTAGAGGTGGTGGGATCGAAACAACAACGTTAGGAATTTCAAGGACTTACGTGTAAGGCGAAGGAAATGCGAAGGAACACTAAGTCATGAAAAGGAACGAGAGGGCAGGCAAAATCCTTATTGCTCCCGCAAAGCTCGCTCGGCATTTCCTCGGCTGTTGCGATTCTTGTGCGATGTTTTTTCTCACTCGCTGCCCTGAACACGACGTTGGCTTCAGGCCCAGATTTCACTGCGGCGCGGTTGGCAAGCCGACGCCCTGAGGTCAGCTCGCAATCTACAAGAGCCACGGTCGCAGTGTCGCGAAAAAAAGCGCTTGCCGCACCCGCTCCCGGCGCCACCGCGAAGGCTCCCCTTAGTACTCTACTTCTGCGCTGCTTGCGCTTCGATCTTCTCAATCACGATGGCTTTAGAACCGCCCCGTTTGTAAACCTTGCCGCTTGCGGTGACTTTGTCTCCAGCAAACGGCAGAAGCTTCGGGTTCTGGCCGCTCGATGGTGTGGTGTCCGCGATCGGCCAGTAGATTGTTCCATCGTCTGCGAGAATAACAAGCTGTGAACCCGCATTCGCACACGAAGTGGCGCATTCTTTGCTGATTGGTTTGTGGAGATCCTTTGTGAACGCACACGCGGAATCCAGAACGTAACCCTTCACGGTCGCTATCGGGCTATCAGCGGCGCTCGCGCAAACCGCTGCAGCCAGCAAAACCACAAGGACCGCTTTTGAAGCGAGTGTCATGAATCTCATTTTTGCTGCCTCCTGTTCGGATGTGGACTTACGAATTTCACTCTTTCTCGCCAAGAACTAATCTTTGCAAGGTTTCGGCAACCCTTCGGCTTCACTTTCTTTCGAATGTACCTGTGCCGCGCCACCACCTTGGCGTCGGAGCAACCTCCCGGCGTGACGGCGGAAGGAGGCGCAAACGTATATGGAACGTTCGGCCTTGTCTGTAGTATTTTTCCAGTATTGCTGTTCCGCGGCTTCCAGTCCAATGTGCCGCCCCGGGCCCGGTTCATCAACGTGCGGGTCGTCGAAATTCGAACCGCTGGCGGGGCCGCTCAAACTTTTCTTTCGTGTGGGTTTCTGAGGTCGTTGGTTCAACTCAGGCCCCAGCAACCGTGGAACCGGGCGCTCAATTCCATGTCCGCAGCTCGGCTGCATGTTCAGACGGACGCGTCACATGGGGAGGACGGTGTTAGATTGCAAGGATTGGACGTTCTACGATATGGGGGCGGTCCGCGGCCGCGTTGTTTAGTTTCCAGCCCTAAAATTTCTCGCACGTTTTTTGTTTTCCAGCCTAACGCCAAAAAAGGTGACCTGTACCCTCGGACAGTGTTGTCTTCGCGGCATGGCCAGTTCGGCTTTCGCCGCGGTCTGCGAGACTTACAAAATGACGCGTAGATTCATCTTCGTAGCGTTGTGCCTCGCGACGGCCTCGGCGGCGCTCGGCCAGAATGTCCGGCCAGCCTCTGGGGAAACGTCCGGACCGCGTCCGATCGCCAGAAAAGAGGGTCGCAGGATTCTGGCTACCATTCCCACGGTAGACACCCAGTCCGAATCCGAAACGGACTGTTCTCACCTGGTTCACGACGTTTACGCACAAGCCGGCTTTCCGTACGACTACGTCAGTTCGCGCGAACTCTACATCGGCAACAAGAATTTCACGCGTGTGCACTCGCCCCAAGCTGGCGACCTAGTTGTTTGGCGCGGCCATGTCGGCATCGTCATCGATCCCAAAGAACACTCCTTCTTCAGCTCCGTGCGTTCCGGTCCCGACACGCAGCTTTATGACTCGCCCTATTGGCGGTCGCGTGGTAGCGCGCGTTTCTTGCGCTATACGACCGGGAAGCCGCTCCCTTCGGGCCGCACTCTTGAGGCTACGCGTCACGCGGACCAGCAACCTCTTCAGACCGCCAACCGCAGTTCGGAGAATCGACCACCCTCCAGAATGGCGAAGCCGGCACCTACGTTCGAGTCGAACTCTACCCCCGCGGCTGAAACCTCCAGTTCAGCAACAGTCGAAACTCCTCAAGAGATCGTTCTGCAAGTAGCCCGAAAAAATCCTTCGCCAGACGAACTCTTAGCCGCGTTTGCCCAAATGAATCGGGATTCCGGTGAATCCCTGTGCACGCGCGGGCTGAATAGTCCCGGTAAACCTATAATCGTTTACCGCGACGTGCGCGTCTCAGCAATACAAATCAAGGGCAGGCGGGGAACTGCGCTCGTTCGGATCGAATCGTTAGGTGCTGCTCCGAATATGCAAACGGACTCACAGCGACGCTGGAAGGAACAGTCTCTGGAATTCGAGAAGACGAAAAGAGGCTGGGTGATGAGTCCCATCCAGGAAGCTGCTTACGTCAAGCGTGAAGTTGCTTTGCAAGTCTTGTCGGCGCGGCTCGCGGAGCTCGCGCAAAACACAGACGCCACTCCCGAACAGGAACGCGAGCAGAAACAAATCATTCGCTTCCTGAATTTGCTGGTTACCGACGATTCCAGCGCTGCGTCAGCGCAGAGTAATTAAGATGCGAAAGGCGAAGAGCTCGAGGTTCAAAGACGGTTGCGACGAGGAAACCGCGTTGCGTAATGCGCAGCGGTCTTCCGTGACCCGTTTGTTTCTTATCAAGATATAGCAACCGACCTCGTAGCTCGCTAACCAGAACCAGTGCCGTTGCCAATTCCAGTTGATCGGAGTAATAGTACGGCAGATGCGGCGAGTATTTTTTGAACCTCCCGATCGCACTCCATCCTAAGTGCCGAGGCAAAAATACTAGAGGTACGGAAAGTCGTCGCCCTACTTCCCTGCTTTGCACGGAAACGCACGCGCTAACGCTACTGAGGCTATGAAACGAGTCGCCCGATGCGCTTTATCGGGATTCTCCGTGAGGTATTTCTTCATCACGCGAACGATTTGAATAGTGGTTATCCCGCGGGGCACGCAAACCATCCTGTCCTTTTCCGGTACGCCTAGCAGTTCATCATGCACGCTGAAGCCATCTCGGAAACCTTCAACCCAGCCCAAACAGGTGGCATGGTTGTGGATGCGGACGAGGTCTCCGTTTGGCTGGTTATCTATATCTGAACAGATCTCCAAGAACTTGCTGCCTGAGCTGCTGATATCCGGCTGCTCGGCGGCGCTCCTTGAACCAACGCTGCCCGACGAGCAAACAAAGCAGACAGCAACAAGTATGAAAACAGAGAGCATACGCATGGAAACCCCCATCGCTCGGAAAGGAAGTCTGTCTCGACATTTTAGGCGCTGGCACTCGAAGCAAGTTTCCGTCCTGCTTTCATACTCCTTGCTTCTTGAACACCCGCCCTGCCGGAAATAAAATCAGGTTCTATCCCCATGGCTCATCCTGGCAAGTAAGGACAGCAGCTTCCTCATCAGCCCACGGAACGAGACGCTTGCAAAAAAGCGTTCCGTCCTGTGCTTTGCGGCCTTAGCCATAGCGCTTGGTGGATCGATTTGAGAAGAGAGTCACGGCAGCTCGCCTCGACTTAGCCACTCCCTGAGGCAAAACAATTCTCAAAACCTTCCACCCGGTACCATGTTGGCAAAGAAACAGCCAGTGGCGCTACTTACAAACACCACACTTTCCACCTTCCTTGGCGCAGTGTTTGCAATAGTGACAGTTCTTACATGCGTTACATGGGTCGGACCCGGTGCAGGTCGATGAAAGCATATCCAACGAGACTTGGCTTATTAAAATTGCTGACAAGAAGACCTGCGCCAACCTACAAACCAGCTTCGATTCCACTGTTGTGCTCCCTTCTAAGTACGATAGTAACAACTGGCAGAGGATGAACCGGCAGGTATTGCCTGTCAAGCCTTCACTGGACGGCCCTTTCTTTTATTCGGCCGGTTTCGGCACCGCAAAGCCAGACCATTACTCACCTAGCTGCAGCTCTTCTCCGAGCTTCAGCCCCCAGCGAACAAAATCCGCTTTTCATGCGAACCATTGCAATTCAGGGAGAACGCCTCCGACTTCTTCACAACTTTGTCGAGAACTTCCGCCTGCTCTCGTGTCACGCGAAAATTCGTGCCCCGCGCACACCGCAAAATGCTGAGACCGGCCAATTCGGGCCGCGACATCAAATACGTCCGCGAAATCGCAGGCGCAATGCGCTTGACGATTCGGAGCTTGACGCGGAGCCGGTCACCCGCGAACCTTTCACTCTCGCAAATGAACGGAAGCTGCTCCGCTGGCTCCGGCTGACTTCGCGGCGCTTCGGTCACCTCTGCCAATGCGATGATTCCGGCGCGCGGCCCGCATTCCCACAGATAGACTCGGTCGCCAGGCCCGATTTCTTTGCTGAACTGATGGACGAGACACACGGGCTCTTCGATCGAAAGCACAGCGCCTTTCACGTTAGAAAATCTCGGGCTGGACTGGAAAATCCACGTCTTCGGATCACCAGCAAGGGCCTCCGTCGGTGCGGGCTCTCTTGGCGCTGGCCGTTCCTTGCCGCCGGCTTGCTCCCCACCCTCAGGGTCCGAAACCCGCGGGCCCGGTCGGGTCAGGTAGGCCCGAATCGGGCTTCTCGAATCAGGGTCTGGAAGAATGGAAAGGGTTGTTTCAAACGGCCTATTCACGACCACGACTTGTCTCCGATCTGAGGTGCCAGTTCTGCGCGCCTACCTTATATAGAGCGGAGTAACCGTCCAAATTTCGCCGTCCTCATCGCAAGAAATTTCTTTCTCCCGGGTGGCCAAAACCGTGCTCCTGCCTCGCATACCGACTGGTGGATCTCTGTAGCCCTGCCAACCGCTTCATGCTAAAAGTTTACGGGTCAGCTGTTTAGACGGCCCGGAGACCGCCCTTGGCGGAGCAGCAGAACGTGGACCTCGGCGAATTGGCTCTCCGCCTGGCAGCTTTTGCCCGGCGGACGTTTGCCGACTTTGGACTTCCGCGCCACGAAGCGACAGTCAGTGGCGTCGGCTTATCCATGGAAGATTTCGTGTGGGCAGTTCTGGAGGAATATGTGGAGGGCAGGCTCGAACACCAGGCGTCCCGAGGCGATCTGTTCTCCTTGCTGGCCACGGCGATGCGGAATGACATCATCGATTCCCTCCGCAAAGCCGCGCATATGCACGAGGAGCCTCGGTCGACGTTGCCTCGCGAGCCCCATTCCACAATGGATCGACCGTCGCTAGACGAACTGCCCAGTGCCGCCGTCGACGTTCCGGCAATGCTCGACGAGGAAAACTATCGGAAGCGCGTCTGGGCCTCGCTCGCCGGGGAACCCGAACTGGCTAAGGTCGTGAGGGCCATTCTGGATCTCAACCTCTACAAGCCGCGAGAGATCGCCGCAGCTTTGGGCATTTCCGTAACCGAGGTCCATAATCGCAAGAAAAGGTTGCGGCGGCGATTTATGGAATTCAATTTGGTGCAACGGAACTTCCCATGACCGAGCGCGAAAAACCCGATCTCTTCACCACACAAGCAGCTCGCCTGGCTCTTCTCTCCGACCGAATCTTGGGTGATCCGGAGGAAATCGACGCCGCAGAAGCGCAAGAACTCTTGCTGGCCGTGAACATTGATGCCACGGAACTCAAGGCGCGTTTTCATCGGCGGTTTGACAATTTGGCCAAGGTGTACGCCGCCAAAGGGCAGCGCGTACCGCCGCTGCTGAAGCAGGCCCTCGCCGATTTGCGCCCCGGCGTGTCGCACTCGCGAGCTGAGAGAGAGTTGCTGCGCGCGGCGCAAACGGCGGTCCGACATCTCTTGAAACAAGCCAAACAGCTGCCTCAACTGCTCAGGAAAACCCCCAATCTCACTTTGGCAGCCGCTTATCGAAACAAAAAGGAACTCTCGGAGCACGACAAGAAACTTCTCGACGATGTTGCCAGGAATATCGAGAACCGCAAAAAAAATGTCAAGCCCGGCGGGCGGGCGAAGGCTAGTGTATGACCGGACTTGCCAAAGGCGCCGCCTATGCCCGTGCCCTCGCCCGCGAGTTGCGCGGTGGGCCCGGAAATCTTTTCCGCATCGCGCCGCGACTCGGCTTGGAGATACGCGAAGTGAATGCGGACGGGTTTGATGGAGCCTTGATTCGCGCGCGAGAGCTTCCACTTGGAGCGATTGTGATCCGAAAATCGATCCGTGAAGCCGGCCGCAAAAATTTCACTCTCGCTCACGAAATCGGCCATTTCCTTCTTCCTGGCCACGACCAAGCGGAACTCATCTGCACCAAGGCGGATGTCGGAAATTGGGGCGATAGTTCGAAAGAAATCGAACGCGAGGCGGATGAATTTGCCGCGGAACTGTTGATGCCAAGCGCCTTGGTCCAGCGAATCATCCGCTCCGCCGCGCCTTCCCTGCAACTCATCGAGAAAATTGCCAGCCAGTTTCATACCTCGCTTTCCGCTGCGGCTTGGCGCTACTGCGATTTGGCGAAGGAACAGTGTGCGATCGTATGGAGCGGAGGCAAACGGATTGATTGGTCGAAGCGCTCGGGAACTTTCGCGCTCTCTTTACGCCAAGGGACTCCCATCAACAAAGCTACGTTCGCCTTCCGCGCTTTTGACGGACAAGCAGTTCCAAAGCAGCCCCAAGAAGTTCCTGCCAATGGTTGGATCTCGGCGAACGATCTCGCCGAAAATGCGAAGCTCTGGGAGCAGTCGAAGGCCCTGCCGGCCTACGGCAGCGTCATTTCGCTCCTGTGGCTCCAGCCATAACTTTCCTCGTACAGGCAGGGCGGGAACCCTACTGCCGCCCCGCCTGTCCCCTACCTCATTGCAATGCGGCGCTGGATTCCGTGATGAGAACCTCGCTCGCGACGATTTCCCTATAGGCGTGCTTCCTATTCTCTCGGTCGGTCCAATTGCGGATGGCGCGGCGCCCCTCGACGTACACTTGCACACTCCGCCGTAAATCCCGAACTAACCGTTTGTGCAAGTTCTTCACACACCGGCACGCGATGCCATTCCGTCTTCTGGTGCCATTCCCCCCGGAGATCTTTGTAAGATTCATCCACAGCCGAGAAGTTGGCTACGACGCGGCCGTTCTTCGTGTGCCTTACTGGCGCATCTCGCCCAAGCCGCCCCGTTACGTGGACTCGATTGAGTCCGCTCCTTCCCGCGAATTCGGCAATCCATTGTGACGCACTGCACGCCGAGGAGGACCTCAATCGATTCCAATTTCAGCAAGAAAAGCTGCCGATATCTCCTATGCGGGGAACCGCGCCAGAATTGCCATCGAAGACCCAACAAAATTATCTCTCGATCCAGCGGCTGAAATTTCATCGCCTCTTCGCATACCTCCTCTCAGGGCTACGCCGATCTTCTGCACAATCTGCCCTTCCTGCGTGAAGACTGCGCCTAACCGCCCGCTTCTCCCGTCAAGGGCGTCCGCCGCGCCCCCGTGAACGGGTAAACCAGGCGCCCTTGACAGCGCGGATGGCTAGGCCGGGGGCCACTTAAGAAAGGCATTTCTTCTTTTTTTCAAGCGAAAAACCACGCCTGAAAAACGGAGGAAAAGAGGAAAAACAAAAATGCCAGATAAACAACACGCCACCTGGGGAGAACTCCTGCGTGATGCGGTCGAAAAACCCGGGCAAATGCTTACAGCCTATACCGCATTTCATAACTACAGCCTCGGCAATGGGTTGCTTGCGCTCGAACAGTGCGTTCGGCGCAACTTGCAGCCCGGACCACTCAACACCTATCGCGGCTGGCTTGAACGCAAACGGCAAGTCCGCAAAGGGGAGATCGGAATCACCCTTTGCATGCCGATGCCCTGCAAACGAAACGCTCACAGCGACGAGGCGGAGGAAGAACCAGCAAAACCACCGACACACAACGCCTTTCGCTTCCGTGCCTATTGGTTTGTCCTTGCACAAACCGAAGGCGAAGAAACCTACATTGCACCGATTCCCGGCTTCGACTTGGATACGGCGCTCGGCAGGTTGAATATAACGCGCACGCCGTTTGACGAATTCAACGGCAACATTCAGGGGTTTGCAAGGCACCGGGAAATTGCTGTAAGTCCGCTAGCCGCGCTCCCGCACAAAACCACGTTCCACGAAATCGCCCATGTGGTTCTCGGGCACACCAGCTCCGAAAAGCTTGTGGACGGCGAACACACTCCCCGCCATCTGTGCGAGGTGGAAGCGGAATCCGTCACGCTCATCTGTTGCGAAACGCTGGGCCTCGACGGGGCAGAGTTCTGCCGGGGCTACATCCAGCACTGGCTGAAAACAGAAAAAGAAATCCCCAACCACAACGCGGCGCACATCTTTGCCGCCGCCACTTCCATTTTGAAAGCGGGAATTCCCGCGGCGGGCGGCCAATAGGCTGCCCTCCGTGTTTGTCCACGCCTCGCAGTTCCGGTGCGACGAGAAGAGAAAAGATGTTGCGAAATAAATAGCGAAAAAGGAGCAAGAGAAATGAGCACCAAAGAAGTAGTGAAACCGTTGCACGCAAGTTCTGATCAAATCGGACCGCTAGATTTTCCCTCTCCTTCCTTTTTTATTCGCTTTTCGTAGTTTTTCAAGGCCCCGTTCACGGTCCATACATACAAAAAAGTGGTCGATGAAGTTGGTTTTGCGTCTGCAGCCACAAACTACGTGCAAGAATTTGCGCGTCGTAGCGGAATTGAAATCGACATTTCGGTGGACTTGCCTAATCGACTTCAAGCCGACACCGAAATACTCTTGTTTCGTGTGCTTCAAGAATCTCTGACGAACATTCATCGCCACTCAGGCAGCAGCCGCGCAAAGATTCGTGCGGGTATCGAAGGAGAAGAAGTCAGCCTAGAGATAAGGGACTACGGTCAGGGAATTCCCCAAGAAGTCCTGGAAAGTTTCAAGACCTCAGGAAATGGCGCTGGAGTTGGCCTGGCGGGAATCCGCGAGCGATTGCGCGAAGTCGACGGCAAGCTCGATCTTTCTTCATCTGGAGATGGCACAGTCTTGCGAGTGAGCTTGCTGGCTACTAACAGTCGTGAATCATACCGAAGTTTTGCTGCCGGTCTGCGCTGAGCAATTTTGCACACGCCGAACTTCCTGTGGCTCTCATTTTGGCGGCGACCGATAACAGGATGCTAACCGGCCGCCTCTCTAAATCCAACTCCGTATAACTATTGTAAGGTTGGCGCCTGCAATGCGATGTAAAGGTAGGACCTATGGCCTGCGAATCTTGCGACGCACGTCTTCCGTCGCACATCTTGGTGAAAATCTCGCAGCTGCACTAAGAATAGAGCTATCGATGAATGACGAATTCCCGCTGCAACGGTGGTTTGAACCGTTGCGCTTCGTGAGTCAGGTACAACTCCCCAGCTGAGAGGCGACTCTCGCCGTCACAGCTCATCGGGCGTGCGCAACGCGCGAAACAATGCCGCACTGCACGAGGCGGAGATCGCTGTCGCAAGCCACAAGGCCGCTGAGATGGAGTAACGTATGATGACCGCGCCCAACGCCGCACCCAAAAACATTGCGACGACCGACTGAACCCTTCTCGCCAATCTTGGGTTGTTGCCGTTCGCGATCGAAGAGTCCGCGCCGATGCCCGTGATCGTTAGTGTCAGGACGGTTGTCGTCAGATCGGGGATTGCGAGCTTCCGGACGGCGGCATTCCGTGTGCCCATCGCGAGCGCCGTAAGGGCGATAAGAGCAAACGGTTGAAAAGAATGTCCCAGCAAGTCGCTTCTGTATCCGATGCTGCAAAATGACGCCACCGAGAGAAAGACCACCTCCAGCACGAATGCTTGTGCCGCGAATCGAATCTGTGAGTCGGCGCCGGCTCGGGCCATGATCCGTCCGCCGAATATCGCCCCTACTAGAAACGACAAGAGCGCCGTTAAGGAGTACGTGATGGACAGTCCGGGTACGCGCGCTGTCGCAAACGCCAGAATCACGACATTCCCCGTCATGTTCGCCGTGAAGACGCGCCCGAGCGATAGGAAACTGACAGCGTCAACAAGGCCAGTGACCGCTGTCATTCCGAGAAGAAGGTACGGTACGCTCTTTTCAGTGATTGAGTGCTCGCCATGACCAGCCAGCCGACTGGGTACGTTATTACTCATTGCCGATGCTGCCCCTAAAACATCCCGTTTGCGTGCGCGGCCCTCTTTCGGGCTTAAGACACATCAAAATGTCCACCGTAACACGCCACAAGAGCAACGTACTCAGGGACAATCCGTAGATTGCAAAGAACCACAGAAGCCGGCTTTTCCGAGTGGTCACGCTTCCCATCCCTGCTCAGGCGTTTCCCCACGGAAAATCCAATACGCAAGTGCGGAATACGCGAGCACTACTGGCGTGACGAAGGCGGCGCCCAGCAACGGCAAAGTTTGGCTTGTGGAAGATGATGCTGCTTCCCACAGAGTGACACTGAACGGAACGACATCCGGAAATGCAATCAAAGCGACACCCGAAATACCTACAACAAAAAGGGACAGGCCTAGAAGGAACGGCAAGGCCGGTCTAGCTTTCTCGGTCATCGTCGTCAAAATGCCCGAGGCAATGACAAACAAGCCGACAAGGCGTGCAAGAGTGATTCCATGTGAGGCCCACTTGGAGTGGATGCTGGGCTGGATTTTTGACGCATAGATACAAGCTATGCCGAACGGGATGGCAAAAAACGGCGCCGAAACACGGATGGAGCGATTTGCAAAAGTTTGCAGTGACAGATTTGATTTCAGTTTGAGCCATCCTCCTCCCAGTACGGCATAGCCGAATGGGAGAGCCAGGCCGCTGATGACAGTCAGAGGATGAACGAAGTCTAGAACATTTCCTGCGAAATGCTGATTCTGCACGCCTTGCATTAGGCCACCCAAAACGACGATGCTGCTTCGACTGCACGCGGAACTGAACTGAGACACCGCGAAATCCCAATGCCAGCAACATAAGGATGATTGGAAGATAGAACGCTGGTAGCAAAATTGCATATGCGACAGGAAATGCGGCAAGCAGTGTTACGCCGGCCATGATGATCCAAGTCTCGTTGCCATCCCAAGTCGGGGTAATCGAATCCACCATATGGTCGCGAGAGGCCGTCTCGGGCTGGACCAGGAGCAATATGCCGACCCCCAAATCAAATCCGTCCAGGATCACGTAAATAGTGAGTGCGACCGCCAGGCTTACCGTTCCTCATAGATTCCTGCGACTTTCATTCGGTAAACGACGAAGATGAAGTGATAATTACGGCTCGTCTTGCTTGCTCCTAAAACTTGTATCCCGTCCATAACGCCCAGTAATTCAGGTTGCGGCCTGGCTGGCTTTCTTTCACGAACTTGCCTGCATAAAAAATTCCGTAGTCGGCTTGAAACCAGAGGTGGCGATTCGCCTGCCAGCGCACTTCCGTGCCCGGACGGTGTCCGACGAAACGTGCGTCGCTCTTTCCTGCCGGAATAATTAGAAATCCGGGGACGGAATACACTCCGTCTCGCAAACTCTCGCGCCACTGAAAGATCCAATCGACGGAGACAGTCACACCCCGCGGCAGAGTTGCTTCAACGCGAGGGTGGGCGTCGATAAAGTTGATGGGGCCGGGGCCAGCCGTGGCGAGGACGCCAAAATAATTGCCCTTGGGGAATAGCGGATTGAAAGTGCCGAGTGTGTTCGTCCTCGGATCGTCGCCGCTCGAGATGTCCGCCTTCACACTGAACCGCGGTTTCAGCCTAACGTTCGGCAATCGATAGCCGGTTTCCGACGCCACGGTCCAGGCGCTTATGTTTGCGGAACCGAAACTTCCGAATTGCCAAAGCGCTTCGTAGTCGAAATCCCAGCCGGCCTTCATCTCGGCGACAGGACGAGACAGACGTGCACCGATGCTGTGCCGCACTTCGTGGCCGAGACCTCTGTCGAATGCGGCCGTCTTTCGATCGAAGCCAAGGTAATAAGTATCTAGGGTGATGCTCCTTGCCAGAGGTCGGACAGCATATACGCCCCACAAACCGACTGCATGATTGGGCGCGTTGTTAAAAAAGCCCGGCTTGTCCAAGTCCGGTCGTACGGCGAAGCCGTCAATCTGCCAAGGGCCGATGCCTGTCGTTACCTTAAATCCGTCAAAACTCAAGCGGACCTGCGGACCCTCGCGCACATCGATCAGTCGCCCAGCGCCGTATTCCATCTCGTGCCGGCCGACTCTCAACTTAATCCACTTCCGTTCATCTCCTGTTCCGACTTCGAGGAATGCCGTCTGGAAATCCAGCTTCTTTTCGTCGATCGGTCGCGGGCCGCCGATGCGGTAAGAATTCAAACCGCTTTTTAGCTCAACGAACGAGCGAACGTGCTTGCCGTAGTGAACGTCAAAATAAAACATGTACCGTTGGTTGAAATAGCCGTTCATGAAAGGCTGTTGGCCCCAATTGTCGTTTCCGATCTGTTCCCAAACCTCGCGAGCTTCGCCGCCCATGGATAGGAACCAGCCATTCCGGCCGGACCGCAGACGAATGTATTTGACGGGGTCCCAAAACTCCTGCCGCTTACCCGGATCAGCGAGAAAACTCCAGTCATCGTCCTCGCGAAGCAAGTGATAGGTCCGTGCCGGCGCCGGGGATTCAACGGTGGGAACCGATTGGCCTCGCGCGAGTAGCGGACTCGCAAAAGACATGAGCATTAAAATCGTCATCATTCGCATGTATCTCTTCGTTCTAATTCCAAGTGCGGCCTTTTTTTCGTCCACCATCGTCGGAAGTCGCTTGCGCGCCCTATTTCTTGGTAACCGAGTGGATTTCCGCGATGTATCCTCCGGGGAACTGCACGACAACGGCTTCTCGTTCGTCGGTCTTATACGGAGGTACGATCACGTCGACGCCGCTGCCTTTTGCCTTAGTGAGCGTGTCGGTCAGATTCGTCACCTCATATCCGGTCGTCTCCCTGCCGTATGGATACGGAAGGTGACCGTCGGTAACCAGCGCGGTCAGCTTCCCGAACTTCGATTCGATCCTTACTCGGCGATAGGTTTCTGCAGGTCGTCCGATTTCGACGCCCGGTGCGTGCGGTTCATCAGAGACGACACTCCCTTGAGAGAAGGCAACAAAGCTGCGCACAAAAGCATCCACTCGGTCCGGCGAGACATAGACCCGATTCTCCGGAACAGTTTGCAGCGGGGCATAGGATGGCGCGGTGGTGTGCCAGTACAGTTGTGTGTTCACGCCACCCGGCCATTGAATAATCGCGTCTTGACCGATCGGATCGTTGAAGGGAGCGACCAAGACATCCGCGCCCGTGGCCTTGGCGGCGCGGATCGCCTCGTCCATATCAGTGACCAGATAGCCTGTGCGCTCCAACCCGAATGGATACGGAACCGGCGTCTTGAATCCGAATACTGATACGGTGCCTGCAGGAGTCATGACCAGCTGCGACATGGTGCTGCTGGGTGTCGGAGTTACCGTGAAAACGCCCTGCTTGGCTGTCGTGCCACCGAATGTGGCAATCAGGCTCGCGACAAAACGGTCAAAGTCCTGGGGAGCAACGTAGACATGCGTCGTGTCGTACTGCGGGCCGACAGCTACGCCCGCCGTTTTGGGTATCTGGAGACTTTGCGCGAATGTGCTGAAGGATCGCGATTGGCACGCGAAGCCAATCGTCAGGAAGATAGCAACAGACGTTCCAGCAAGGATCTTTTTCAAGCGCATTCTATTTCTCCTAAGTCGCCAATTACCTGATCGCTATGAAACTGGTTCCTGTGTCTAGCCAGCTCTCACAGAAGATCACCTGCTGTGTACGTCGGTCGTATCTACTTCGTCGGTCATGGCCATGTGTTCTGCAAAGATGGAACTTGATTCGCAACGCGTCTTGCGTGATGGAGGACTGTAAAGCGGACGGTCGTAGCGTTCACCGACCAGGCAAACGGATGCGGCGTGCGAAACGTCGAGCTTCTTGGTATGAATCCAAACCCCGAACTGTTCCCCAAGCACCATCCCCAGGAGGCCGAGCAAGGCGACGATGGGCGGCGCCGGACTTTTTACCCGGATGAGTCCGTAGAGGACACCGACTCCGAGACCAACGATGAAAGATAAAAACAGTACCTTCATTTCGATTCCTCCAGCGACGCGTGAATCAGAATGCAAAGCAGTCGCAACCGAGCTCCCATAGGCCAAACTCACCCAGCACTTGAAGGTGCGATCGCGTCCTGCCATCTGCCGATGCCTCAACATGCGAACAGGCAGCGGGGTGAGATATATCAAGAGTGTGGTCGAGCGCCTTCGCGTAACCTCCATATTGTTTGACGGGAGACCAGCCTGGGCTCACTGGCAGGGGAGGCGGCGAGAGTTTTGAGAATTCTTCGGTGGCATAAACGACTTTCCCACCGACGATCGTAAGTACCGATTCGAGATGCTTGATTTCCTCTTCGGAAATGGAAAAATAGTCTGCAGAGAGAACCGCCAAGTCGGCCAGCTGGCCAGGAGCGAGCGCTCCTTTTTTGCCGTCTTCGGTTGAAAACCAGCTGCTCCCCACGGTGTAGAGCTTGAGCGCTTCCTCCCGGTCCAATCGGTTCTCTTGCGGATAAAGACTGAGCCCCCCGATGGTCTTGCCGGTGATAAGCCAGTACAGGGAAAGGTAAGGGTTGTAGCTCGAAACCCGGGTTGCGTCGGTTCCGGCACCGACCGGAACACCCATCTCCAGCATGCGTCGGATCGGCGGAGTGCGCTTGGCTTGCTGCGAACCGTAGCGCTCGACGAAATACTCGCCTTGAAAAGCCATGCGGTTCTGCACAGCGATACCGCCGCCCAATGCCTTGACGCGCTCGATATTGCGGTCGGAAATTGTTTCGCAATGATCGAAGAACCAATGCAGGCCGTTGAAGGGGATTTCGCGGTTCACCTCTTCATAGACATTCAGTGCCCGCTCGATGGTCTCGTTGTAGGTCGTATGTATGCGAAACGGCCAGCGATTCTCCACGAGATGGCGAATCACGGCTTTCAGCTCGCTTTCCATGACGGGGAGCATGTCGGGTCGCGGCACGAGAATGTCTTCGAAGTCCGCGGCGGAGAAAACCAGCATCTCTCCCGCGCCATTGACACGATAGAAGTCGTCCCCGTCGCCGGGCTTCGTCATTTTCGTCCAGTTCTCGAAGTCAGCAAGTTCCTGCTTCGGCCTCTGCGTAAAGAGGTTGTAGGCGAGGCGAATCGATAGCTCGCCATTGCGGTGCAGTTCGTTCACTACGCCATAGTCGTCGGGATAGTTCTGAAATCCGCCACCGGCATCGATCGCGCTGGTGATGCCGAAACGATTTAGTTCTCGGAAAAACAGCCGTGAAGAGTTGAGCTGGTCTTCGCGGGAGAGCTTTGGTCCCTTGGCGAGGGTGGAATAGAGAATGTTGGCGTTGGGCTTGGCGATGAGAAGACCCGTGGGATTTCCGTGGCGATCACGCTGAACCTCACCAGCCGGGAAATCTGGAGCGTTCTTGTCATAGCCCACTGCATGCAACGCCGCCGCGTTCAACAGTACGCGGTCATACAAATGCATCACGAACACGGGTGTGTCTGGGGCAACGGCGTTAATCTCATCGAGCGTAGGCATGCGGCGTTCGGCGAACTGAAATTCGCTCCAGCCTCCGATCACCCGTACCCACTGGGGCGCGGGAGTCCGTGCAGCTTGTTCTTTCAGTATGCGCAATGCATCGGCCAGCGAAGGGACACCGTCCCAGCGCAATTCCAAGTTGTAGTTGAGCCCGCCCCGGATCGGATGCATGTGTGAATCGTTGAGACCAGGGATGACGGTTCGTCCTCGCCCGTCAATTACACGCGTTTGCGGAACCCGCAGGCGCAGGATCTCGTCATCCTTCCCCGCAGCGGATATCCTCCCCGCTGTTATGGCGATGGCTTCAACAAACGAGGGTACCCCGTTCGTGGCGATCTTGGCGTTGTGCAATATGAGCTCAGCAGACACAGCAATCTCCGTTTCGAATCTCTTAAAATGGATTACGAAGGGCGGAGGATGCTCCGCCCGTCGGGTTTTACTTGTGAACTGCGACTGCAGCGGGAACCGCGTACTCCGGGAATTTCGTGGCCGGCGCACCGTGCACCATCGTGTACACGTACTCGACGCCGATCCCGTAGGCTCCGTAGTGGTTCTTCACGATGTCCATCACGGCGTCGTAAGTTTCTTTGTGAGCCCAATCGCGCTGCCATTCGAGCAGCACCGACAGGGAGGTGACCGGCTTTGCGCCGGCTTGAATGACGCGCTTCATTGCGTTGTCGTGAGCCAACTGGCTCACGTCGCCGCAGCAATCTTCCACAACGTAGACTTCGTAGCCGTCATGAAGCGCCTGCACCGTCGGCAGGGCAACACAGGTTTCCGTCCAAAGGCCGGCAATGAGAATCTTCTTGCGTCCGCTTTTTTCGATCGCGGCGACAAAGTTTTTGTCGTCCCAAGAGTTCATGGAAGAACGCTCGATGGGTTCCTGCCCCGGAAATACGGCTCGCAGCTGCGGCCACATATTCCCGCTGAAGGACTTGGTCTCGACCGTGGTCAAAACCACAGGTACATCGAACACCCTTGCAGCTTTTCCGAATGCCACGGTGTTGTTGATGATTCCCTGGCGGTCGAAATTGCTTGTTCCAAACAGCATTTGGCCCTGATGGTCGATCAGCGCCACGACGCAATTGTCTGGAGTTAAGAGTCCCTTCTCACTCCGTTTTGGACGATTGCCGTTTGATGATTGTTGAGCCATACGATTTCAGATTCCCCTTTCCATTAATAGCCTCGAAACTGGCGCTATAAGGGAAAGCAGTTGTGTGTCCAACGCCGGACCTGGGCGTGAGAATTGGCGATCTGCCTTGTTTTCAAGCAAAAGGAGGCGGTAGGTTCGCAAAGAAGAGTTTCTCTTGCGGCTAGGTCATGCCTAGGATTTGACGATAGGGTCGAGGTCGCGACTGAGTTCCGAGCTCTTGCACGCCGTGCCAATGTAGCAAGCCCGCGCAGACCTTCGCGCAATCTCTGGCGGTATCGCTGATCACACAGCGTTTGCGATTTCTTTCTGCAACGAACTCGTTAAGCTTTCGATTCTGCGGTGCAGGGAAACGAATGCCTGGAAGCGATCTGCGGTCGCTGGTTGTGGTTCCGATCCCTCGTAAGTCCTGACCGCGCGTTCCAGACGCGCAAGCGACTCTGCAAAGAGTCCTACTTGCGGTGGCCGTCCTTCGATTCGATCTGCGATGGCCTCCAGCGTTTGCGCCAGTTTGGGCTGCTCGCCTTTTGCAGGCATGGTTTTGGGTTCATCGTCCGCGAATACAACACCGCTGAACAAACTTCCGGACAGGATTACGGTCAGCAATACGCACACGAACTTGGCCTTCTGGGTGATTAAACATATTCTTGTCTCCTAGCCTACGGCCCGCTCTTCGTGAGCCCAGAATCGTTCGCGAAGAAGCCTTTTGAGGATCTTGCCGGAACCGCTTTTCGGCAGTTCGGTATCGGAAAACTGGACACGGCGGGGGATCTTGTAATTGGCCAAGTATTGCCTACAGTGGCTGGTCAAGTCGTTGGCGACGAGAACCATCCCCGGCTTCAACACGACGCAAGCCGTCACGAGTTCACCCCATTGGGGGTCAGGGATTCCGAAGACCGCCACTTCGCGAACCGCGGGATGTTTGTAGATGACCGCTTCTACCTCGCCGGAATAAACATTTTCGCCACCTGTGACGATCATGTCTTTCAGGCGGTCGAGGATGTAGAAATATCCCTCCGAATCCTGATAGCCGATGTCTCCCGTGCGAAACATTCCGTTTCGAAATGCGAGAGCCGTGTCTTCTGGGTCGTTCCAGTAGTCCCGCATGACGTTGGCGCCCCGTGCGACCAATTCCCCGTGCTGCCCGACTTCCACTTCCTTTCCCTTCTCGTCCTCGACTCGCAGATCAATTCCTGGACAGGGCCGCCCACAAGATAGGAGCTTGCCCTCGACATGCTCCTGATCTTTGAGACCTGTGAGGAAGCCGGTCTCGCTCAGTCCATAGCACTGGAGAAGTTTCACGTTCGGCAGAAGCTTTCTCACCCGATGGACAAGTTCCGGCGCCATTGGAGAGCCGCCATAAGCCAGAACCTCGAGGCTGCTCAGGTCATACGGTTTTGCTTCGGGCATCTGCGTCAGCAGGTTCAGCATGGTCGGGACGAGCACCGAGTGAGTTACGCGTTCGCGTTGCACCAACTCACAGAAACCTTGCGGGCTGAACTTTGCAATCGTGATTTGGCGCGCACCGAAAGCCGGTGCTGCGAACATGGCGGGAAAGTCGGCAATGTGAAAAATCGGTGCCGCATGCAGATAGACACCGCCTTCTCTTGATCCCATCCAATAACTGAAGTGGTCGACGTTGGCCAGGATGTTGGCGTGAGTCACCATGACGCCCTTCGGCCGGCCCGTCGTGCCGCTGGTATAGATGAGAGCCAGAATCGCTTCCGGGTCATAAACAGGTTCTGGACAGGACTCATTCTGAACGTCGAAAGGCTTTTCATCGAGCACCAGTTGCCACGGAAGCTCGACCGCAGGCTTCGCGAGCGAGGAATGCCGCACCAAGCCGCGCGGTCTTGCATCAAGCAGAACTCGATCGATTTCGGCCGCGGAGAGCCGTACGTT
>Ga0193709_1000160_pt1 | contig 28005 bp, 23 predicted proteins | sample H3c2metaG_FD_160571 | JGI IMG/M metagenome (GOLD analysis project Ga0193709, IMG submission 160571) | Soil microbial communities from a riparian zone of the East river system, Colorado, United States - H3c2 | ecosystem: Environmental > Terrestrial > Soil > Riparian zone | place: USA: East River...
CAGATGAAATCTCGGGCGGCGTTTTCGCTCGAGCGCTGCAAGGAGTTGGAGCGGGTTCTGAACCATGATGTGGTCGCCTTCACGACGAATGTGGCGGAAAACATCGGTGAACCCGCCAGCCGCTGGCTCCACTTTGGGCTGACCAGCAGTGATGTGATCGACACGGCTTTTGCGGTTCAAATGGTTCAATCCGCGGATATTCTGCTGGCTGACGTTCGGACGCTTCGAAAGGCCATCGCTGCCAAGGCGCGGAAATTCAAGTTCGTTCCCATGATCGGGAGGAGCCACGGCATTCACGCCGAGCCGACGACTTTTGGGCTGAAAATGGCGCTGATGTACGACGAATTCGGGCGCGCTCTGCGGCGGCTCGAGACGGCTCGCGAAACGGTTGCGGTTGGGAAACTTTCGGGTGCGGTCGGAACCAGCGCTCATCTTTCGCCGAAAATCGAAGCATCGGTATGCAAGAAACTTGGGTTGCGGCCGGCTCCGATTGCAACGCAGGTCATCCAGCGCGACATCCATGCGGAATTCATGAGTACGTTGGCGCTGATTGGCGCGAGCATCGAGCGATGGGCGACTGAATTTCGGCATCTTCAACGCACCGAAGTGTTGGAGGCCGAGGAGTTTTTTGCGAAAGGTCAGAAGGGATCGAGCGCGATGCCGCACAAGCGCAATCCAATCACCGGCGAGCGATTGACTGGCCTTGCGCGGGTCCTGCGCGGGAATGCCGTGGCGGCGCTGGAAAATGTCGCGCTTTGGCATGAACGGGACATCAGCCATAGCTCGGTTGAACGCATCATTTTCCCGGATTCCTGCACGCTGCTGGATTACATGCTCGTGACGCTCACAAAACTGGTGGACGGTCTCGTCGTGTATCCCGAGAACATGAAGAAGAACCTGAGCCTTTCGCTGGGGATGTGGAATTCGCAAACGGTGCTGCTCGCGTTGATCAAAAAGGGCCTGACGCGCGAGCAAGCGTACGAGCTCGTCCAGCGCAATGCCATGGAGACCTGGGCCGTCAAACATGCGGGCCGTGACGATGCCAATTTTCTCAAGCAATTGCAGTCGGATCCGGAGGTCGCCAAGCACTTTAAAAATGGCGAACTGGAAAAGTTGTGTTCGATTGATTTTCACCTGAAGGAGATTGAGAGTCGGTTTCGGAAGCTGGGGCTATGATGCGCCATACGGCGGGAATTCCGACATCGCTGCGGCTCGGCTGGCGAAAATTTGTCGGGCTGGCGCCTCGGAACGACACGCAAGTTAGGTTGAGAACCCAACGTTCGGGAGAATGGCAAAAAGATGATTGGCAAGAAAATAGAATGCCAGGAATTGTTAATCCGCTAATTGCGCGAATTAACGCGAACAGGATTATGATCGTGTCAGTAACCGGGCTTCACAATCTTTTCAGATGGGCGAGTCAAGTCGCTGAATTCGCATAATTCGCGGATTAACTTTTCCTGCGATGCCGTGGATCGTTTTTTCGTTTTATCCAAAATCTTCATCACGCGTTCCGCGGCCCCGCTTTGAGGTCACACTTTGTGACCTCATACCAGCCAGCGCCGCAGCTTCGGCCGGAGTCAGCCGAAACAGGAAATCCTCGCGGAACTTGTCATAATTGCGTTTAACGGCCTGAGGCCTGCGCTTCATTTCCCGCGTCGATGCGGATCTGGCACACGCTTTGCTTTTAACTGCCGAAAATAGCCAAACAGAAGCATGAAAAAATTGACCCCAGAAACTGGTCTTTGTCTGCTGTGGAACCTCCTGCGTTTCCGAGCCGGCCACACCGTCGCTATCCTTCTCTGCGCGTCGCAAGGAATTGCCCAGGTGGTAGTGGAAACCACGCCGCAGCGTATCGAGGAGGCTCGCGCTTTGATTTTCAAAGACGATAAGGTCAGTCGAACACCTGCTTCTCTGAAATTGACCCTGGCATTGGCCGGGCCAGAAGCGGAGTCCGCCACCCAGTACGGCCATCTGAAGCTCGAGGAAGCTACGGACAGCATAGGAACCAGCCTGATCCCTGGCCACGACAGCTTCCACGATCCTTCAAAATTCACAGAGTATGCGAACGCTTTCTTCCGAAATTCAAAGTTTGGCCAGAAGTCAGAAAGCGCGAAACCCCAAGTGGCCATCGAGCTGGCGGTGCCTGCTCGGGCGGCCGCCCGGATTGTGCGCCTTCGCGGTTCGCTTGACCTATCCGACGCCGGAAAGACGAATACGGTGGAACTCGGGGGCTTGAAACGCGCCGGAAAAAGGGAAGTTCCTCTGCCAAAGGGTTCTCCGGTCGGCGTCACGATTGTGGTGCCTTCCGATGACAATGTCCGTTCCATTAGCCTGGAGTGCTCGGGGGATGACAGCGCGCTCGCGTCGGTTGAAATCGTAGACGGCACTGGCAAACGCATTTCGACTGGCATCTCGAGTTGGTCAATGAACGGCGGACCGGTGCAGAAATCGCTCGGCCTGACGAAAGCGTTGGATGACTCAATGAAACTGGTGGTAAAAGTCATCTCGGACAGGAAATTCACCAACGTCACCTTTGACTTGAAGGACATACTGCTGCCTTAGGTTGCGGTCAATTTCGGCAGCGAAGTTACACCTCCAACAATGGGGACCCCAAGTGTATTCCCCCCGTACTTGTCAGAGGTCAAAACCACACGCGTTGGACAAACCAATAGCCCCCAAGAATAGCCACGACGACCGAGCAGACGGGTATCCACCGCGTGATAAAAGCGGGATTGGTTCGGAGTTTCCAAATCAGCGGCAAAACGAGCGCGGCAATCGCAATCTGGCCGAGCTCGACCCCAAGGTTGAAGGAGACGAGCGGCACCGCGATGCCGCTGCCATTGACGCCGACGCCGAGTTCGCGCAGAACGGAAGCGAACCCGAAGCCATGAATGAGGCCAAAGGCAAAAGTGAGCAGCCAACGACCTTTGGGATCGTCACCACGCAGGAGATTCTCGATCCCAACATATACAATGGAAGCAGCGATCAGCGGTTCAACAATGCGACTCGAAATTTTGACGAGGCTCAGAGTCGCGACGGCCAGCGTGATCGAATGAGCGATGGTGAAGCAGGTAATAATTTTGAAAGACGAAGCGAAATTGCGAGTAACGATAAGGAGGCCGAAAAGGAACAGCAGATGGTCGTAGCCGGTCCAGATGTGTTTGACACCCATGACGAGAAAATCGGCGAATGAATTATTTCGATCAATGGCAGCGGGACTGGAATTCACTGGTTCCATCTGAATCGTCACGGAATCGGAATTGGCGCTGAGCAATCGCTCCGCGAGAATCTGGCCATTTGGATTTTGCACCGAAAGGAATTGGCGATGGGCGGGTGGCAGCAGGGCGAGCCATTTGGACCGGAGTTCGAGTTTCGAGAAATTCCGCGCGGAGAAGGTGATTGTGACGCTGGCGTTGTCACTCGGATCGAAGTTGCATTTCACGCTAGCCGGCGCGATGGATTGGCCGTCGAGTTTAACGTCGAGGGCGTTCGTGCCCAGCTTTTGCAGTTCAATCGTGGCGTCGGCCAGTTCTTGTTTTGAAATGTGCGCGTCGCGGTCTTTGTCAATTGTGACGATCTCGGCGATGTCGATGATTGAGAAGCCAAGAGTGACTTCGATTTTGATCTCAGTCAGACGGACGGTGGCGGTGCTGAGGCCGGGATCGTGAGCGTGGACTGGAAACGCCAGCAATATCAGAAACGCAGCAATCGAGGGAGCGTGCAAAATCAATTTGAAGACTGGCTTGATCACAAAGCTGAATGGTAGCTGCATTTGTCCGGAAAAGAAATCAGAAGAGGACTGAGCGTGCGATCAGGGCGCATGACAAAATTCCTCGCTGCCGCATGAATGCGGCGTTCCACTGCACCGAGGAACGCCATTTATGCGGTAGAGGGAAAACTCAGAAGAAATTTGTATTACGGCCAGCAATTATACTGGTTGCCCAAGTAATTTCCGCATGTGGCAGGAACGGTGCGCTGGGGACACTGCGGCCTACCTCGGGAAGTGGAAATTAGCTTTGGCAATCGCTTTAGTTACGTCGGGCATTTGGAGCGCTTTCATAACAAAGCGGCATAGGGCTGCCGCACTCCAAAACCTCGCGGACGGATTAGCTTGCAAGAGAATGCGCAACCAGAAAGGACAACTATTGGATTTTGACGCGTAGGGGCCAAAATCATAATTAATACGTGTAAGTATTTTATTTGCGCCGCGGCGGTGGGTGGAGGATACTATGCGGGCGCACGGTAATTAGCCTGATTAGAACGGTTCTACGCGATGCATTTGAAAAGACCAGGTTGGGAGATCGGTTGCGTTGTCGCAATCCTTGTGCTTGGGCCGTCGGCGCGCGCGGACAGTTGGCCCATGTTTCGGGGCGGCCAGGCGTTACTTGGGGTCGCCAAGGGGAATCTTGCGGGAAAATTGAGTCTGTTGTGGAGCTTCAAGACCGAAGGGCCGATAAAATCGTCGCCGGCAATCGAAGGGAACCAGGTATTTTTTGGGTCAGGAGACGGCAACATTTACGCGCTCAATTTCGCTGATGGAAAGAAGCTGTGGGAGTTGAAAACTGGCGGAGCGATTGAATCGTCACCCCTTGTGCTTGAGAATAGGGTCTATATCGGTTCAAGCGATTCATCGCTGTACGCGCTCGACGAAAAATCGGGCAAACTGTCGTGGAAGTATCAAACGGGCGAAAAAATTCTCGGAGCGCCCAATTGGGTAAAAGCTGGAGACGAGTTAAGAATTCTCGTCGGCAGTTACGATTTCAAGCTGCACTGTGTCGAGGCGGCAAAAGGGCAGGTCGTTTGGACCTATGAGAGCGGCAATTACATCAATGGCTCGCCTGCGGTGGCGGATAATCGCACGGTGTTCGGCGGATGCGACGCGTTGCTGCACGTGATTTCCCTGACGGACGGCAAACAGGAAAAGGAAGTGGATGCGGGTGCATATGTGGCTGGTTCGGTGGCTTTGGCGGACGGGCGGGCGTATTTCGGCCAGTTCGAAAATGAATTTTTGTGCGTTGACTTAAAAGAAGGAAAAACGGCGTGGCAGTTTCGGGACAGGAATTTTCCATTCTTTTCGTCGCCGGCGGTGCTCAAAGATCGAGTGGTATTCGGCGGACGAGACAAGCTGCTGCATTGCGTCAAGCGGGAAGACGGAGCGGCTCTCTGGAGTTTCCCGACGCGAGGCAAGGTGGATAGTTCGCCGGTGATTTGCGGAGACAAGGTGGTGGTTGGCTCGGATGACGGACGTGTGTATCTGGTTTCGCTGGAGAAAGGGACCGAGTTGTGGTCGTATGAAATTGGTAGGCCGGTCGGAAGTTCACCCGCAGTGGCAGATGGGAAAGTGGTAATTGGGGCTGATGATGGAGTGGTTTATTGCTTTGGAGAAAAGAAAACGTGAAAATGATATGAGCTCAATCGTTGTAACATCCGTGCCTACGCCAACGCCCGCGCCTCCCCTGCAAAAGGAGACGACTGCGGGGAATTACTTTGTTTCAAATTATCCGCCTTTTTCGTTTTGGAAGCCGGAGTTTGCGAATGAAATTTTCGAAGCGATTGACCGGCCGCATCGACCGGGTAATCCGCTCGGGATTTATGTGCATATCCCGTTCTGCCGGAAGCGCTGTCATTTCTGTTATTTTAAGGTCTATACGGATAAAGATTCTTCAGCCATTCGCGGCTATCTTGAAGGAGTATTGCGGGAGTTGACGATTTACGCGCGAAAGCCGTTTGTAGGCGGACGGAAGCCGAACTTTGTCTATTTTGGTGGAGGGACGCCATCCTACCTTTCCGTCGATCAGCTTCGCCATTTGACAGATGGAATGAAAGCGCTGCTGCCATGGGATGAGGCCGAGGAAGTGACGTTTGAGTGTGAACCGGGAACGTTGACGGATCACAAACTCAAAGCGATTCGAGAGATGGGCGTGACGCGGTTGAGTCTCGGTGTGGAGAATTTTAATGATCACATTCTTGAAATCAATGGGCGCGCGCACCATAGCAAGGAAATCGCCCGCGCCTACGCCTATGCCCGGGAAGTCGGGTTTCCGCAGATCAATATAGATCTGATTGCCGGCATGGTGGAAGAGACGGAAGACAATTGGCGCGACTGTGTGCGGAAGACGATTGAGATGTCGCCGGACAGCGTCACTATCTATGAGATGGAAATCCCGTATAACACGACGATTTACCAGCGGATGAAGGCGGAAGGGAAACTGGTTGCGCCGGTAGCGGATTGGGAAGTAAAGCGCGGCTGGGTCAAGTACGCCTTCGGCGAATTGGAAAAGGCTGGGTATAAAGTTGGGAGCGCTTACACCGCAGTGAAGGATCCGTTGCGAACACGTTTTGTCTATCGCGATCGGTTATGGGAGGGGGCAGATTTGTTATCAGCGGGCGTGGCTTCGTTCGGCCATATCAACGGAACGCATTATCAGAATCAGCACGATTTCGAGCCGTACATCACGCGCGTGAACCTGGGTGAGTTGCCTATCTGGCGCGCGCTAACGCCGAGCGAAGAGGAACGCCTCATCCGCGAATTTATTCTGCAACTTAAGCTTGGTCACGTTAGCCGGGCATATTTCAAAAAGAAATTTGGCGTGGAATTGACAGAACGATTTGCAGTTGCGATTCAGCGGTTGAAGGATTGGGGGTTTCTCGCCGTCGAAGAGGACCAGATATTGCTGAATCGTGATGGCCTGCTGCAAGTGGATCGGCTCCTGCACGAATTTTTCCTGCCACAACATAAAAACGCAAGATATGCCTGATCGTCCCCAAGCTGTGAGCGCACCGGCCGCGCTGCCATTTGTCTATCCGCTGGACGATTTTTATGCGCGAGCGGGATTGCCTTTGCCGGGAATCGAGCGGATACAAGGCGAGGAGATGCCGGAGCCGTATCGCTCTTTATTGGTGCATGATCGGGACATGACACCAACGTTGGAGAAATTTCACAGTTCGGATATTCATCTGAAGATCTTGAAGCGCGAGCAGCGTGGAGATTTTTATTTTCGCGAAGTCGTGCTGTCATTGGATGGGAGCGAATCGCCGGTCGAATTCGGAGCGAATAAGGTGAGCCTGGTGCTGTTTCCGCCCAAAGCGCGGCAAATGATTTTGGAAGAGCGAGTGCCGCTGGGCGGCATTTTGAAAGAGTGCGAGATCGGTCACACGACGCTGGCGAAGGCATTTTTTCGGGTAGCGCCTGATGAACTGATTAGCAGCGTGCTGCAATTAAAGACGCCGAGCCCGCTCTATGGGCGGAAGGCGACAATCTTCGATGCGCAAAAGCGGCCACTTTCCGAGATTGTCGAGATCCTTCCGCCGTCTCAGGGAAAGTGAGAACGTCTAAACCAGACGACAGAAATGTTTGCGCGTTTTGGTAGTGCTGGCTGGGATTTATGACGTTCTGTTTAGCAACCGCCTTCGCAAATAATGACCAGATTTATTAATGAAAACTAACGACAAATACGACGTAATCGTCATTGGCGCCGGACCGGCAGGTTCGACTTCATCCGCGCTGCTCGCTGAAAAGGGACATCGCGTGCTCGTGCTCGAGCGCGAAAAATTTCCAAGGTATCATATCGGCGAATCGCTTCTGCCGTTTACTTTTCAACCACTGCAGCGCCTCGGACTGATTGACAAGATGCGCAAGTCGGCTTTCGTCAAGAAGTACAGCGTTCAATTTGTCTCCCCGAATGGAAAGGCATCGCAGCCGTTCTATTTTTTCGATCGTTATGATCGCGATACGGTGGCGCAGACATGGCAAGTGTTGCGGTCGGAATTTGATTTGATGCTAATGGAAAATGCGCGTGCCAAAGGAGCAATCGTCCAGGAGGAAGTGACGATAAAGGAGTTGTTGAAGGAAAATGATCGCGTGGTTGGCGTTCTTGGGCAAACAAAGTCGGGTGAATCTGTTGAATATCGAGCGCCTATCACTTTGGACTGCTCCGGCAAAGAAGCGTTCGCCGCCGGGCGGAATAATTGGCGGGTTCGAGATCCCTTTCTGAATAAGGTCGCAGTATGGACTTATTATAAAGGAGCGAAACGGGATCCTGGGATTGATGAGGGCGCAACAACGGTTGCTTATGTGCCTGAGAAAGGATGGTTTTGGTACATACCACAGCACAATGAAATGATTAGCGTTGGTGTCGTGGCGGAGGGTAAGTATCTGACGCGGGAAGGAGTGAAATCACCCGAAGCCATATTCAAACGGGAAATCGAACAGAATGTTTGGATCAAGGAGCACTTGGCCTGCGGCCGGCAGACGGGGCCTTATTTCATTATAAGTGAATACACGCATCATGCAAAACATTGCGCGATGGAGGGATTGCTGCTGGTGGGTGATGCGTTTTGCTTTCTGGACCCTGTGTTTTCGAGTGGAGTGATGCTAGCACTGAAGAGTGGAGTTCTCGCGGCGGACAATGTGCATGAGGCCATTCGCGCAAACGATTTTTCGGCGGAGCGCTTTTCGGAATATGCCCGCACCTTGCGCACGGGCGTGGAGAACATGCGTAAACTGGTTTACGCTTTTTACGAGCCGAAATTCAGCTTTCGTGATTTGACGAATAAATATCCGGGCGCGGTTGGTGAAGTAACCGATTGCCTTTCGGGAGATGTGAACAAGGACTTTTCTCAGCTCTGGGAATGGATCGCGGAATTTGTTCCATTGCCGGATGCGTTGCCTGTTGGGCAACCGCTCGTAAGTTCCCAATCCAATCTTGCCGTAATGGACCAGGAGGAAATGGCGAAGTAGCGCCCAGCTTGATTAGGCGACAGTGAAGCCCATTTTCACTTGAAAAATGCGGTAAACGAACTTAGCGTCGACTGACGCTACGAAACTGAGCGGCAGAGTTCGCGATGAATATCGTCCATATTACCGCTGGCGCTGGAGGGATGTATTGCGGCATTTGTTTGCGCGATAATGCACTGGTGGCGGCGTTGAAGAAGATGGGCCATCAGGCGACGATGGTCCCACTGTACCTTCCGTTGACATTGGACGAAGAGGATCAGAGCACAGGCACCCCTATTTTTTTCAGCGGCATCAATGTTTACCTGGAGCAAAAATCGGCCTTGTTCCGGGGTGCGCCCGGTTGGTTCCATCAATTGATGGCCGCGCGTCCCTTGCTCAAGTGGGTGGGCAGCAAGGCCGCAAACGCCCGTCCGGAGGCCCTGGGGGATATGACGCTCTCAATGCTGCGCGGCGAGGAAGGATTCCAGGCGCGTGAGTTGGATGAATTGATTGCCTGGCTGCGGACGCAGCCCAAGCCGGATGTCGTATGCCTGTCGAATGCGCTTCTGGTCGGGATGGCGCGAAAAATCAAATCCGAATTGCGCACGCCAGTTGTTTGCATGATGCAGGGTGAAGTTGATTATCTCGACGCGTTGCTTCCGGAATACCGCACTCAATGTTGGAAGGTGCTTTCGGAGCGAGCCAAAGATGTCGATCTTTTTGGCGCTGCAAGCCGATACTTTGGCGATTTGATGAGCCAACGCCTAGGCTTGACTCCCGATCGGGTAAAAGTCGTTTATAGCGGGATTAATCTCGACGGCTATGGCACTGCGCAAGCGGCCTCGTCGCCCGGGACCGGAACGTCCGCGCCTGTGCTTGGATATTTCGCGCGAATGTGTCCGGAAAAAGGCCTCGACACGCTGGTTGAGGCGTACATTGAGTTGCGGCGGCGAGATCGAGTCAAGGGGCTTCACTTGCGAATCGGCGGCGGGAGCGGGCCGGGAGATGCGGCATTTGTGAATGCACTGCGGCAGCGGTTAAATGAAAGTGGCTATCTGAAAGACGTGGAGTTCTTTCCGAATCTCGACCGAGCGGCCAAGGTAAAGTTTCTGCAATCCTTGTCAGTTTTCTCGGTGCCGGCCCGGTGCACGGAGGCATTTGGATTGTATGCGGTTGAGGCCATGGCGGCGGGCGTGCCTGTGGTTCAGCCGCGGCGGGGCGCATTTCCTGAGATCATCGAAGCTACTGGCGGGGGCGTTACCTACGACGGCGATTCGAAGGACCTGGTTGCTGCGCTTGAGAAACTGCTCACCGATCCCGAACGCGCGCGCTCACTTGGCCAAGCCGGCAGACGGGCCGCGCTGGAGAAATTCAGTGCCGAAGCGATGGCGCGGTCGGTGCTCGATTTTTATCAGGAAGCGGTTTCAAGTCCTGTGACGGTCGTTTAATCATGAGTTCGCCGGTTTTCAGGGAATCTGAAACCCCGCTCTCAACAGGAACCTCGAAAACTACCAGCCGCGTTCGGGCATTATCGATTCACGCAGTCATCCTCTTCGGTCTGCTGCTTGCAAACCTGCTCCTCTATTATCGGACCGTCGGAATCGGTTTCCTCTCGGTGGACGACCCGGATTACGTTCAGAACAATCCGCACATCGAAAGCTTCGGCGCCGCCAACCTGAAATTTATTTTGGCCAAGCCTTACGCAGCGAATTATGCACCGGCAAACCTGCTAAGCTATGCTTTGGATGTCGCCATTGCGGGTGGCAAAAAGGCGTCAGCGTTTCATCTCTCGAATGTGATTTGGCACGGGCTCGTCGTTTGCGCGGTCTATTTACTGGCCTTCACGATTCGAGGAGAATTTATCACGGCTGTCGCTGCTGCCTCGCTTTTCATGCTACATCCGGCGCACGTCGAAGCGGTCGCGTGGATTTCCAGCCGGAAAGATCTTGTAGCCACGGCCTTTGCTGTCCTTTCAATGACCGGTTACGTCCTGGGACGGCGCAGATACTTCCCTATTTGGTGGTATTGCGGCAGCATCATTTGCTTCCTTGTCGCGAGCGCCGCCAAACAATCCGTGTTGCTGCTTCCGCTCGTCATGCTGACGTGGGACATTCTCGTGGAGAAGCGGTGGAGTTGGCAGATGTTCGCCGAAAAAATTCCTTTTGGGGCAATCGTCATTTTCTTTGGCTGGATGACGTGGCAAGCGCAACCGAGCACCAACCAGCATTCGAGCGCGTTCACGCTCGCCATGACGGAATTAACGAACCTTGGCCTCCTGAGTGGATGTGGTGAATATGTTTTATATCGTTCTGCGCCCGACCCTACTGCGTGGTCGGCGTTGGCCCGCATCGGAATCATTTCTGCGGCGGTGATCGCCTGGGCTTTGCCGTTGCTGCTGTACTGCGCGCGCCAGCCGATTCGCGCCGCATTAGGCTACTGGATATTGGTTCAAATGATCCCGCCGATGCTGCTCAGTTTCATTGTGCCGATTACAGATCGTTACCTGTTTTTGCCATCCGTTGGAGCGTGTATTTTATTGGCAGATATTGCCGCCGGATTGGCAGGGCGTTTCGGCCGAGTGGGTTGGTTATTTTGGGGAATGTTCCTCGGATTCGCGGCGTTTTGGGGCGTGAAAACATCGGACTACATTGACGAGTGGCGCGATCCGCGCTCGGTTTGGTATGGCGCACATTTGAAAACCAAAAATCCGCAAGTGTTCCAGTTTCTTGGGGAGGTTTATCAGAGTGCCGGAGATCGGGTGAACGCGCACATAAATTCCGGCGCGAAACTGGACGACACCAATGAAGTGAGGTTGGCCGAAGCCGTTCAGAACGACACGGCTGCCACAGAGAGATTGACCGCTGAATGGCAGGGGAGATTAGCGACCAAAACGAATTCTATCGTTTATCGGGACCTGCTGTGGAATCTGGCGTGGGAGCAGTATCAAATATCTCTTGCGCATCGAGGAAGTCTGAGCACGCCGAATCTTTTCATGAATCGAGGCAGGCTGCTGGTGAGCGAGAGAAAATACGAGGCAGCGATTGTGGAGTTTCAAAACGCACTTCGATTCGCAGAAAACAGCAGTTACGAAGTCATTCGACAAGAGGGCGCAATCAATGCATTACGCGCAATTGGCGTGGCTTACTGGAGTATGCGCAACTACAAGGAAGCGGAGCAATGGTTGCTGAAGGCCCAGGCTGTCCAAAAGAAATCCGGGCAGGCATGGGTTCCTACGCTTGACCAGGAAGTCCAAAAAATTCGCACGCTTGCGGCGAATCAGAAATAACCGCCCCATAACTCACAGCAGGACGTGAAAAGCAGCCTAATTCTTCGCCTCAGCGAAACGAAAACCATCCGCGATGCCATAGCGTTTCAGCACTCTCGCGGTGGCTTCGTGTTCAGTGTCACCCGCAGCGAGGACCATTCGACGCAAACTATCCCCTTTGGCAAACTCGATCACATGGACGCCATTCGTCGCATTTTGCAATGCTGCCTGCAGCTCTGGCAGGTAGTGCACGGGTTGACCATTTACTTTGTCCACGACCAAATATCTCTGCTCCTGGTACCCTATGTTGTAGCTGTCCGGAAGGACTTGCGAAAGGAGCACCAGGGCAGGGTTGCTTTTTAAAGGAGGTTCATTGCGATAAAAGTTAAGTCGAAATGGCGCGCGCCGTTTCCATTCGTTGCCCCAGCTGGTGAGATAAGATTCCGTGAGCGGTTGGAAGACGAGGCCGCCGACGATCAGGTAATCTGGTTCATGGTCAAAATTTGCAGCCGGCACAAGTGAATTGGTGTATTCAAATTTTGGCAAACGATACGTGACGTCCAACTGTTTGCCATCTCGCCAGATTTGCATTTTGACATCATCACCCGCCCATTTTTTTCGGGTGGCAAGATTTTCGAGGAGCAGAGGACCGAATTCGGGGTCAATGTAATCACCCTGGATATCCAAATCGAAGCCATCGATGCGGAAGATAACGTCCAAGGGCTTGAGCACTTTCGGGCCGCCATCAGACCGCTCTGGAACATCGATGACCACTACGCCGCGTGGCTCGCCAGGTACTTTGAGGCGCGCGAGCGACGCGGGATTTTCTGTCGGTTGCCAAAAGAAATGGAAGTAGCCGAGGCCGTGGTAATCCCCCTTTTTTTGAGCGTCGATAATGGATTGGATGAACGAAGCCGGGATGCCCATGCAGGTGCGAGTCTCCTGAGCCCATAGAATTCCAACGACCTTTGAGTTTGCCACTACAGGCTCGCCCCAGCCGACGCCTTGAATCTCCGAACTGACTTCGAGCGTCACAATGTCCAGCGGGCACAATTGGGAATCGCGAACGGTGAATTGGCTGAATTCCGCCCGCCGATTTTCGAGCTTTCCTTCGCGCCAGCGAACAATTTGATAGCCACCATCGGATTTAGCGGCGCTGCCGAAGCTGACGGGCTTGAGATCGCGCCAGAAATTCTCGTCGGAAACAGTCACAAGCGCGAGGTTGGCATGGTAATCAAGCCAGGTCACTTCCCCGAGCCACCAGCGACCGCGCCCCCCTTTTTGCAGGCGAATGAGCGTGCGTTCGAACAATTCATCGGCGGTGGTGAGGATTTGCCGTTCGCCAATCACGGTGCCGATCTTCTGGAAACGGCGGGTCCGTTTGCTCCAGGGCTGGTAGTAATCATACTGTTTGCGGGAAACCTCGATCGTCACAATCGAACGTTCCCAGCCAGCCAGTTTATCTTCCTGGGCGCGGGCGCAAATCGAAAAACTCGTTATCGCGATGAAAACGAGCACAATGATCGCGCCACGAAGTCTTTTAGCGACGCGGGCGCTGTTATGAAGTTGAATATCCAAGTTAAAGAAAAAATTGCTCATAATCTGCGGTCGCTGGACAATCCATACGTCTTGAGAATACCCGCATTCACTTTCGCGACATCCGCGTGATCCAGGCATTCGAAACTGTGGTGTGAAAGAAACTCAATCACATCGTAATCACCCGTGCTCGATTGAAAGGCGCGGACGACATCCTCAAGCTTCTCGATTCGAACACCATTGATCTTATCCACCAGCATGCGCCCGCGGGTCGAGACGTTTGCGTTAACGGCATCGGCCAGAACGGACGTGAGGACGATCGGTTCCGGGCGTGCTTTGGCGGGGTCTTCATAGCGCCGATAATAGAGCTCGTAATACAAATCGCTGTTGGACTGTTCGGCGTTTCGGCCCAACGTTCGCAAATAATCCAGGCTCAGCGGCGTGAATACCAGGCCGCCGTAGACGAAATAGCGTGGCAGGCTCGTGTACTGAAAGCCTCCCGCCCAATCTCCTTCGTAGATATTTAGCGGCAAGGCGAGTTCCTGTTTGCAACCGTCCCGCCATACCTCTATGGGCACTGTCTCCCCGTGCTGCGCGAACTGAAACGCCAATGCGGCCGAAAGCCGATTTCCCTGGTAAAGGATTGTGGCATCGCTGGAGACGGTGAATTGACCAATGCGCAATAGCACGTCATCAGGATGCAGAAGTTTTTCGCTGCCCGGGATCGGCAACAGGCTATCCACTCGCGCGCCAATGTTGTCATCGGGCAATTTGAGCAGCGTGCGATAAGCGGGATTTTCCAGCGGGACGACGCGGGCTCCGGCTTGCGGGAATCCATCGTAGCGGTTATCAGCAATATCTTTCAAAAAATGTTCAATGACAGGCTGGGGGATGAAAAAGCCCGTGTTCTCGAGCCCGGGCGTCCCCTGGAAGGCCACACCGACGACGCGCTCGTCCTGAATGACGGGCCCGCCACTGTTGCCGGGATTTATTGCCGCATCGGTCTGCACGCTCAGGAACTGCCGGTTGCCAATGTGCGCGTATGGCTCCAGTTGAATGCGTGACACGACGCCGCGCGTGTAAGAAATCTCTTCGCCGCCGGCTGGATAGCCATAGGTGAGAACGGCGGAGCGCACTTTCGGTAGCTCGCCGAAATCCAGCGGTTCGAGATTTTCGAAGAAGCGCTTATCCTCGACGGTCAATACGGCGAGATCACAATCATGGCCCACGAATTCTACTTCTGCGACGTAAGGTCTCGGGTCCTGGTAACGGTGAACGATAATCTGACGAGCCCAGCTTACGACGTGCGCATTGGTCATGATGCGTTTGCCCTTGATGACGAAGCCAGTTCCGCCCGCGCGCTGAACGGACTCAAATCGCCATGGGGCGTCCCAGACAGGCTGCTGCATGTACGAGGTGATCTGTATGACCGAACGCTCTGCGTCCGCCGCGCGGCTGCCTACAGCCCAGCCGCAAATCAGCGCAATGATTAGTCTATTATTGAGCACTAGCAGAAAATGAAATAGTCGGAATGCGAGGTCAAGGCGCAATCAATGTCAAATGAGTTGAAAAGGCAGTCGGCGGCGCTCCCATCGGTTCCAAATGGCACTTAATTTTATAAAAGCCGAATGGAGTTTGCGTGTGATATTCGCGGCGTGATGAAAGGAAAAATTCAGAACTCTCCAATCAGGCCCCCGAAGAACTTACAGCCGCATCACATACGGCACATGATCAGCGGGACTTTGGCTTTCCTGCTGGGAGTTGCAGCGAATGAAACGATTATGTACGCCCGACGGCACTGGCCACGAAAAGTCAGATGGACCGCTGTCGAGGTGCAACACGATTATGTTCCCACGAGCGGATTACCCGGAACAAATGTTCAAGTGGAGACGGGATTAACCGAAGATGGAATCGTGGTCTGGAGGGCGAAGAAAGAGTAACGGATTCATATGCCGAGTTCGCGCTTCACATCCGTGAAGGCCTGAATCGCGAACTGCAAATCCTCACGCGAGTGTGCGGCGGAGATTTGTGTTCGAATACGAGCTTTTCCTTTGGGAACGACGGGATACGAGAAGCCTATGACATAGACGCCGCGGGCGAGCATCGCATCGGCGAATTTTGAGGCGAGTGCGGCGTCGCCGAGCATGAGCGGAGCGATGGGGTGCGTTCCGGGAAGAATATTGAAACCTGCTTTAGCCATTTCCTGGCGAAAGAATTGGGTATTGGCTTCGAGTTTGTCGCGTAACCCGGTGGATTTCGTCAGCAGTTCAACGACTTTCAAGGAAGCGCCAGCGATGCTCGGCGCGAGCGTGTTTGAGAAGAGATAAGGTCGTGAGCGTTGACGAAGCAGCTCGATGATTTCTTTGCGTCCACTCGTATAGCCGCCGCTCGCCCCGCCGAGCGCTTTGCCAAGTGTGCCGGTCAGAATATCCACACGGCCGATGATGTTGTGGTATTCGTGCGTGCCGCGACCCGTTTTGCCCATGAAACCGACGGCGTGCGAATCGTCCACCATCACCAGCGCGTTGTGTTTTTGCGCAAGCTCGCAAATACCGGGAAGATTGGCGATGTAACCGTCCATCGAAAACACGCCATCGGAGGCGATCATTTTGAATCGACAGTTAGCAGCCTCCTTCAATTTTTGCTCGAGATCTTCCATGTTGTTGTTGAGGTAACGGAAGCGCTGGGCTTTGCAGAGGCGAACGCCATCGATGATGCTGGCGTGGTTCAACTCGTCGGATATGATTGCGTCCTCGGCTCCCAGCAAAGTCTCGAACAGCCCACCGTTGGCATCGAAACAGGAGCTGTAAAGGATGGTATCTTCGGTGCCGAGAAACTCACTGATACTTTTTTCAAGCTCCTTGTGAAGACTTTGGGTGCCACAGATGAAGCGAACCGAGGACAGTCCGTAACCCCAACGTTCCAACGCTTCGTGAGCCGCCTTAATCACTTCTGGATTTTCAGCGAGGCCGAGATAATTGTTGGCACACATGTTGAGGACACGCTGGCCCCCGGCGACTTGAATGTGCGCGTCTTGCGGCGTGGTGATGATTCGCTCGTTTTTGTAAGTGCCTGCGGCACGGATTTCGGCGAGCTGGCCGAGGATATGGTCGCGATACGCGTTTTGCATAAGCTAAAACGATTTGTGATTGTGAGCGTCCGATTCCGAACGCCGCGATTCGAAGACCGGCAAGGTTAAGCGCCAGCGAATGCCGACGAGACGCAAGCCCAACACGAGTGCCAGACCGAGAGGAGTTGCGACAGGTTCGTCAAGACCGAGCCTGACCAGGATGACGAACGCGGCCGCGCCTGCCAGCGCTGCGGTGGCGTATAAGTGAATTTCGGGTTGGAAGACCAGCGGCACTTCGCCGGTAAGAACATCTCGAATAATGCCTCCCGCAACGCCAGTCACAACGCCAAGCAGGACCGTGACTGGAGCGGAAAAGCCGAAGGCAATGCCTTTGCGCGCGCCCAGCACGGAAAAAAGCGCCAACGCAAAAGCGTCAGCCACCAGCAACACGTTGTGCGGAAGATTCCACATTCGAACTGTGAAGAACGTGAGCAGAGCGACGCTCGTTGCGTTCAGCAGAAATTCCGGGCTCCTCAGCCACACGACCGGCAAATCGCCAGCCAGCAAGTCCCTCACCGTGCCACCACCAAACGCGGTGACCAGTGCGAGTACCAGGACCCCAAAGAGATCAATGCGTTTGCCTCGGGCGGCCAGAACTCCCGTGATAGCGGAAACGGCAATGCCAAAATGTTCGAGACACCGTTGGAGGATCGGCATGGCCATGCACGCGAATCAGGATTTCCAATTCAAAATGACTTTGCCGGACTGCCCCGAGAGCATCACATCAAATCCTTTCTGAAATTCCGTGTAATGAAACCGGTGTGTGACAATCGGATCGATGTTCAGTCCGCTCTGCAGCATGACCGTCATTTTGTACCAGGTTTCGTACATCTCACGACCATAAATACCTTTAATCGTGAGCATCGAAAAAATGACCGTGTTCCAGTCGATCGCCATCTCCTTTTCGGGAATGCCGAGCATTGCAATCTTAGCGCCGTGGCTCATGTTCGCGAGCAGGTCATGAAATGCAGAGGTGTTTCCGGACATTTCCAGTCCGACATCGAAGCCTTCGTGCATGCCAAGTTCTTTCTGAACGTCCTTGAGATTTTTTGACCGCGGATTCACTGCGAGCGTGACGCCCATCTTGCGCGCGAGGTCCAGCCGATACTCGTTCACGTCCGTAATGACGACGTAGCGGGCAGCCGCATGCCGAACAATCGCCGCTGCCATAATGCCGATGGGTCCGGCGCCCGTGATCAACACATCTTCGCCGAGAACTGGGAAGGATAGGGCGGTGTGGGCCGCATTGCCAAAAGGATCGAAGATAGAGGCGATGTCACGATTAACGCCGTTGGTATGGACCCAGACATTACTCATCGGCAGCGACAGATATTCCGCGAACGCACCCGGGCGATTGACACCAACGCCCAGCGTGTTCGCGCAGAGATGCCGGCGCCCGGCCAGGCAATTTCGGCAATGCCCGCAGACCACATGGCCTTCACCGCTGACCACCTGGCCCGGGAAGAAGTCTTTCACATTCGAACCGACCTCGACGATTTCCCCGACGAACTCGTGACCGACTACCATCGGAACGGGAATCGTTTTCTTCGCCCATTCATCCCATTTGTAAATGTGAACATCTGTGCCGCAGATGCCCGTGCGGTCGACCCGAATGAGAACATCGTTGATGCCGATTTTTGGTTCGGGCACGTCTTCGAGCCAGAGACCCGGCTGAGATTTCCTTTTTACGAGCGCTTTCATTATTCAAACCTTTCTCGAACTATAAGGAGCCTCGTCCATTATACAAGAAATAGTTCCAATATTTTAGACAATGCTCAAGCCTCAAAAAATGTAGCCGCCGACGTGAGAAGGCCGTCTCCGGTCTGAGGCGCCATCGTCCGCCTCCCCCGAGACTGGGCCCTCGGGGCGGGGCTCACGTCGGCGGCTTACGACTTCTTCAAGCGCCAATCGTTTTCCTCAGTAATTCGATGCTCCTGGGCACCGCGATATCGGGATCTTCTTTGCCTTCAAATTCGAGTGATACGTAACCCGTATAACCAGCGTCGGTGAGAATCTTTGCGATTCGACTGTAATCCAAATCGAGCGTGTACCATTCCCCGCCGCCATAGTAGGTTTTGGCCTGGGCATAAACCGTTTTTGGAGCGATCATCTTGAGCTTGTCATAAGGGTCTTCCATGAAGTTGCCGGTGTCCATCAAAGCGCCAAGCCATGGGGAAGGCACCGCATTGATAATCCGCAATTGGCCTTCCGGCGTGCGACTCAGGCCCCAATGGTTTTCAAGAGCCAGGACGACTCCGCATTGTTTGGCTTTGGGAATGCATTTCTCGATGCACTCGATACACCACTTAAAACCGTCATCCTCGGTGTGGCCCGGCAGAATGGGCTCAATTCCGCGGGCTTTCATGAGATCGTCGAAATCCTTAATCGTATTCCAGCGTCCCGAATTCAGTCGAATGCACGGAACGCCGAGTTCATAAGCGATCTCGATGCATTTATGCGTGTGCTCGATTTGCTTTTGACGCTCGGCCGCGTCAGGGCTGACAAAGTTCTGATGAATCGACAGGCACGCGAGGTCAACGCCGTTATGAAACGCGTGCCGTTTCAACTTCTGCAAGTACGACCGATGCGCAGCGGTAAGCGCTTCCTTCTCAGGGAGGTCCATTTGTCGATGCAAGATATCGAGCCCTTCAACGCCGAGCTCAGCGGTCTTATCAATGACGGTTTCAATCGGAACTTTTTCAGTTTTGAAGTGCCAATAGGAATAAGTGGCAATGCCAAGTTTGATGCGCTTTTTATGCGCCGATGCGAGCATTTTCGCTTCGTTGTTTTCAGCGCCAATAGCAAGCGTCGCGCTGAAACAAGCGGTGCTGGCGAGGAAAGATCGTCGATTCATAATGAGATAATGATTGAAAGCAAGATGGCTTGCGCTCCGGCATAAGCAAGGACGTTTGTCCTGCCATTTTCGAGCCGTGAAGCTGGCGAGGAAGTGACGTTCGACTTGCCTCCGGCACGCATTGAAAGTAAAGTTTGCAGGAATGTTTGACACGATTACAGCCGAGTTGACGACTGCAAATGACAAGTTAACCCATTTGCGGAGGTTTCTTTGACGTCCCGGGCGCGCAAAAACGCCTCGCGGAAATCAATTCGTTGATGGCGGCTGATAATTTTTGGAACAACCGGGAGCAAGCGCAGAAAGTTATCGAGGAGGCCAACACGCTTCGCGGGAAGACGGAGCCGTTGCTGAAGGCGGAGAAGCAACTCGAAGATTTTCATGTGATGGTCGAGTTGGGCGAAGCCGAACCGACCGAAGCGCAGGCGAAGATTCAGGGCGAGTTGGAGCGGGACATCTTGAAGTTTTTCAAGGAACTCGATTCCCTTGAATTGAAAGTTTTTCTCAACGGCCCGCACGACAAAAGCAACTGTATCTTGAGCATCAACGCCGGCGCTGGCGGAACTGAATCCTGCGACTGGGCGAGCATGCTGATGCGGATGTACCAGCGCTGGATCGAATCGCGTGGCTGGAAGTTTGAAGTCGAGGATGTGCTGCCCGGCGAGACTGCCGGAATCAAGAGCGCCACGATGTTGATCACGGGCGAAAATGCATATGGCTATTGCAAGGCGGAACGTGGCGTGCACCGGTTGGTGCGCATTTCGCCGTTTGACTCGAATAAACGACGCCATACGAGTTTTGCGAGTGTCGACACCATCGCGGAAATCGAGGAAACGTCTTCGGACATTGTCATTCCGCCGGTGGAACTGAAGGTGGATACCTACCGGTCAGGGGGCAAAGGCGGACAGAATGTGAACAAGGTGGAGACGGCGGTGCGGATTACGCATCTTCCGACCGGGATTGTTGCGGCATCGCAAAACCAGCGTTCGCAGCATCAAAATCGAGCAACGGCGATGACGATGCTCATTTCCAAGTTATACGCCCAGCGCGTCGACGAACAAAAAGCGGAAATGGAGCGCTTTTATGGTGATAAAGGCAGTGTGTCCTGGGGCAATCAGATTCGCAGCTATGTGTTTCAGCCTTATCGCATGGTGAAGGATCTGCGCACTGGGGTGGAGACGAGCAATGTGCAAGCGGTAATGGATGGCGATTTGGATCCATTTGTGAACGGTTGGTTGAGGGCAGGGTGTCCGGCGAAGCGGATGCAAGGAATTAAAGACGACGAGGGATAATTAACGCGTTGAATTGAGCCACAGATTGTGTTCACTGGCAGGGTGAAATTTCTAAAACGCGTTTTACTTGGCGGTGTTTTGTGGGGTGCAATTTCGCAGATTTTTTGTATGTCAGCAGAAACTAAATCCAGCCTCGCGTATATCGGCACTTATACAGGAGCAAAGAGCAAAGGGATTTATGTCGCTCGATTCGATTCAGAAAGCGGCAAGCTGAGCCACCCGGAATTGGCGGTAGAAACGAAGAATCCGACTTTTTTGGCGCTGCATCCGAATGGAAGCGTTTTGTATGCAGTCGTTGAGATGGACAATTTTCAAGGGATGAAAACAGGAGCGGTAAGCGCATTCTCGATTGATCGCAAATCGGGCAAGTTAGGTTTGCTTAACCAGAAACCATCGGGCGGAGGCGGGCCCTGTCATTTGTCTATCGATAAAACCGGCAAATGTATATTGGTGGCGAACTATGGCAGCGGCCACTTCGCGGCGCTGCCAGTTGGGGCCGATAATAGACTCAGTGCGCCTCGCCAGCTCATTCGGTTCGACGGCTCCAGCACAAATCGCGAAAGGCAGACCGGGCCACATGCGCACTTCATCAACTTTGATCCCTCAAACAATTTTGCTCTAGGCTGTGACCTAGGCTTGGACAAAGTATTTGTTTGGAAGGTCGAGCCAATGTATCCTGATTGGGGCGGATTAAAGTTGGAGTGTTCTTACCCCATCAAACCGGGCTCTGGCCCGCGCCATCTGGCCTTTCACCCAAACGGACGCGTGGTTTATTTAATAAACGAAATGGCGGCGACGATCACAGTGCTTGCTTACGATTCGGATAAGCCAGCTTTGAATGAACTGCAGACAATTTCAACGCTGCCCGAAAAGTTTGAAGGCTTTAAAAGCGGGGCCGAGATACAGGTCCATCCTTCCGGAAAATTCGTTTATGGCTCGAATCGTGGCCACAACAGCATTGCGGTTTTCGCCGTCGACGAAAAAAGCGGCAAGCTGACGCACGTCGAACATCAGAGCACACAGGGAAAGACGCCACGGCATTTCGCGATTGATCCGACAGGCAAATGGTTGCTGGCGGAGAACCAGGATTCGGACAACATCGTGATTTTCCGTATCGATCAGGAAACGGGCAAATTGTCACCCACCGGAGAGAAGGTAGAAGTCGGCGCTCCTGTTTGCATTCAATTCGTTCCAGAATCCGCGCAATAGATTGTGGCAAAGAATATCGTTTATTTCGATCTGGAAACGCAGAAATCAGCGGATGAAGTAGGGGGATGGGACAAAATCAGCCGGATGGGAATGAGCATTGGGGTGACTTTCAGCACGGGCCGTGGCGACTACAAGATCTACGGTGAGAAACAGGTCGACGATCTGATCCGGGAATTGCAGCGAGCGGACTTAGTGGTGGGCTTCAATCATCTACGGTTCGATTACGAAGTTTTGCACGGTTACACAGCATTGGATCTTCGGCAGCTTCCGACATTGGACATGCTCGTCGAATTGCAGAATCAATTGCAGCATCGACTGTCATTAGATGCGATCGCGACGGCGACCCTTGGTGTCGAGAAGATTGCGGAGGGTATGCAGGCGATTCAATGGTATCGGGAAGGGAAGTTAATGGAAATCGCCGAGTATTGCTGCTATGACGTGAAATTGACCCGCCTCATCTATGAATATGGCGTTCAGAACCGGCGGCTGCATTACGTGAACAGATTTGGAGCAAAACTCACTGTGCCGGTTAAATGGTGAGGCGAGGTGCGAGCCGGGAGAATCCGTCCATCAGTGCTGCATCGAATTCGCCGTCAGGCAAATGGGATGAACCGGTCCGATTGAAGCCGTTCCGGGATGCTTGCCGCCGAGAAAAAGCGCAGTTCGATGCTGGTGCGGTCCCTGGTCATTTCGGGCAGGACATGTGTGCGATGGAGGATGTCCCCGCGGAACAGCAGCGCATCGCCCGGTCCGACGCTTGGCCGCCAGAAATTCTCGGACGCGAACCGGGCTTGAACGGATTCGACCCGCAACTCAGATGGTGCAAGCAATCCGCCAGGTCTTTCTGTGACCAACTCGAGACCAGGCGCGTCAAGCCCGCATGAGTCCAGGGAAATCCAGCAAGTTACCATATTCAGCATGGCGTTACGCGGGAGTTGATCCCGGGAATGAGACACAAAATCAAACTTGAGCGCACCATCCTGATGCCAGCCGTGTGGCGCGTGTAATGGCGGATAACGTGAAGGCGCATATTGTCGGCGCACCCAGGACTGATCCAGGTTGCAAAGGAGGCGACTACCGAGGAGATTCCTGATCCATACTCCTGCAACCCCGGTTGCTACTGAGTTCAGCAATTCGCTGACGCCCGTCCCGGAATCAACTGCGCCAATGGTAAATGAAGATGCGGTTGGAACGAAACGTTCGCGGGTTCCGACCAGCCGAGGGATTGTTGCCGTATCGCTATTTCGACGCGCCACTTCAAGTTCCTCATAACGTGTGTCGATGGCGGATTTCCATTTCATTAGGCGCTCTGCGGACAATATGGCGCGACAGAGAATCATGCCATCGCGGGCGAGGAGTTCAGCAATTCGTCGTGCCATTCGTGCGAGCCTAAGGGCTCAATGGCGTGCCGCGAAGATCTCGTCCAGGTGTCTTAACCGTCGGGAGACGTCGCGAGCAATATTCAGAACGAGAATGCTGTGTTGAGCGGGCATGGTCTCATAAAGATGATAAAAGGCAAGGGAGGTCAGACTGTAAAGAGTGGTATCCGAGACGGCCTGGACCGTGGCTGAGCGTGGGAGGGTCTCTAAAATGCACATTTCGCCGAAAAAATTGCCGGGCGCCAGTTTCGCGAGTTCGATTTCATCCGGCTGGCCGAAGTGTTTGCAGACTCTGACTAAGCCTTCGCCAACGACGAAAAGCCGGTTTCCAACTTCTCCTTCGCGAACGACAGCGCTCCCCGCAGGGGCTTTGATTTCTGTGGCGCGTTCCCAAAGCAGATTCAGGGAAGCCTCGCTCAGGCCCGCGAAAATTGGCACGTTTTGCAACGCAGCGCGCACGACTGCAAGGTACGAAATTGCCCCTGCGGAGGCGAGAGAAGTTTCGGCCTACAAACTCGCGAATACCTTTTCCAGGTATTCACGATTCCTGCGCATATTCTCCGTGACCACATCAGTGGTATCGCCGAGGGCGCAACATTCAACCATGACCGGTCCATTAAAGCCGGATTTCTTCAATTCGCCAAAGACTGCGGGAAAATCGACTTTGCCGGAGCCGAACTCGAGCCAGACGTTGCCTTTTTGCTTATCGCAGTCTTTGGCGCAAAAACCGGTTACGTATTGAACGACCGGTTTGAGTTGCTCGAGCGGATCTTTGCCAGTGTAGTAAATGATATTTCCGGCATCGAACCAAATTTTGAAATTCGGATGATTTACTTTTTCGATGCAACGTGTGATTTCTTCAGCATCACCACTGGAACCGCCATGCGGTTTTAGCACCAGCTTCAACCCGTGTTCTTGCGAGTAAGCGGCAGCGTCATGCATCAGTTTGTAATAGTTCTCGTAATGCTCCTCTTTTCCTACGCCAAACGTGAGCAGGAATTCGACACCGACAAACTTCGCATTATCAATTTGTTTGCGCATGCCTCTGATTTGTTCGCCAAGGGGCAGGTCATCTTTGGTGCGGAGGGCGGCCATTACAGCCGTCAGGCCGCGCGCGGCGATTTTTTTCTTCAGGTCGGCCAAATACTCTTCGCTGGCGTCTTCACCCGTAAACGGCTGCTTTTCAGTTCGAGTGAGCAGGCCGGTAAGTTTATAGCCAGCCGCTTTCATTCCATCCAGCGCGGCATCGTAGCCCCAATTCTTTTTGTCGCCGGCCCAGGGTCGGTTGAATGCACCGATGGGCCAATGGGCGCCTTTCGTTTTGTCCTCGGCTGCCGATGATACGGGTAAAGGGAGCATGGTTGTCGCCGCGGTGGCTAACGCGGTTCTTCGCACGAATTGTCTTCGATTCATTTGACCTTTCAGTGTTTGACGGCCTTTGATGCTAAATTGAACGAACCCTCGTGAACACCAAAAAGCTATCTTGCGAAAATTCGTCGGATAACTTCTTCGATCGGAACTTCCTCAATGTCTATGTCGCTCACCGGCAATTCGTCCAGCAGGGCTTTACACACGGCAATGACCCGATCTCGTTTCACCTTCAATTGGATTGTGCCGGGCTTTTGCTGGACAATTTCGCCGTATTTGCCGAGACGATCCGCAGAACAGTTCGCCGCGCCTTCGCATTGGATTGTGATCAATTTGAAGTCCGCGAAACGGTCCAAAACTTCGCTAAGGCGTCCATCGAAGAAAATCGTGCCGTGATCAATGATGATGACGCGTTTGCAGAGTTCCTGGATGTCGGTCATGTAATGGCTTGTCAGCAGGATGGTTGTTTTATGCTTTGCGTTATGTTCGCGGAGAAATTCGCGGACGATTTTCTGGGATACGACGTCCAAACCGATAGTCGGCTCGTCCAGGAAGAGCACTTTGGGTTGATGCAAGAGCGAGGCGATCAGCTCCATTTTCATGCGCTCGCCGAGTGAAAGTTCGCGAACGCTGACGTTGAGCTTGTCCTTGACCGCGAGCAGTTCACTCATTTCGGCAATCGTTCGTTCAAGAGTGTCGGTTGGGATGCCGTAAATTTTTGCGTTCAAATCAAGCGATTCACGAGCGGGCAGGTCCCACCAAAGCTGATTTTTTTGGCCAAGCAAAAGCGCAAATTGGCGGCGGTAGCCGTCCTCGCGCTGCCAGGGGACATAATCAAGCACTCGCGCGCTGCCACTCGTGGGATAGAGGAGGCCCGCGAGCATCTTGAGAGTGGTTGTTTTGCCTGCCCCATTTGGACCGAGAAATCCCACGAGTTCACCCGGCTCGACATGAAAATTTACATCCTTGACGGCAATGGTCTGCTCATATTGACGATGAAACAGCCCTTTCACCGCGCCGCCAAAGCCCGGCAGCTTTTTGTAGGTGCGAAAAGCTTTGGTCAGTCCCGTTACTTGAATGGCAGGCATGGAAAAGTTTTAGTCTTTAACGTTTCAGCTTGCCGACAGAAGTCAAGGAAGTCGGGGCTGAATTGTTCGGCGCGTGATTCGTGCAGAAGGATTTTGGCCGCGAAGGAACGCAAAGAGCACAAAGAGAGGACACGAATTTCACGAATGAGCAGGCCTGAATTCGTGATAATTCGTGAAATTGGCGTCTCTTTTGAAACGCGCCGTTACCGCAGCAACTGCTTTTCGAGATAACTTACCACCTGACGAACGTTCGCATCGACCTCCATGCGATCTTTGACCAGACGGCAAGCATGGAGCACGGTGCCATGATCGCGGCCACCGAAGGCCTCGCCGATAGCGGTCAGAGAGGTTTCAGTCATTTGACGCGCGAGGAACATCGCGATTTGACGAGGGAAAGCGATGCTTTCCGGACGGCGCTTGCTGGTCATGTCCGCGAGGCGAATATCGAAATGTTCGGCAACGCGCTTCTGAATCAGCTCGATACTGACCGAATGGCGGCCCTCCTCGTGGAGCACTTCACGGAGCAGACCTTCGACGACTTCGACGCTGAGTTTTTTGCCAGTAAGGGCAGCAAACGAAGCAACGCGAATTAGAGCGCCTTCGAGTCGGCGGATATTCGTTCGGATACGATTAGCCAGGAAATTGATGATGTCGTCGGGCAACTCCACGCCCATGAGCTGGGCCTTCTTGTGGAGAATGGCCAGGCGCATTTCGACGTCCGGCGGCTGCAGGTCGGTAACCAGGCCCCATTCAAAACGAGAGACCAGGCGATGTTCGAGGTTTTGAATTTCACTGGCAGGACGGTCGCAGGTCAGGACAATTTGTTTGTGAGCTTCATGCAACGCGTTGAAAGTGTGAAAGAATTCTTCCTGGATACGCTCTTTGCCGGCGAGGAATTGGATATCGTCGATCAGGAGGACATCCGTCTGGCGGTACCTCTTGCGAAACTTAACGAGCTGATTGTTTTGGATGCCGTCGATGTATTCGTTTGTAAATTTTTCCGACGAAACGTAAGCAACACGCGCGCCCTTTTTGTTGACACTGACGTGATGGCCAATCGCGTGGAGCAAGTGAGTTTTGCCAAGACCAACGCCGCCGTAGAGGAACAGCGGATTGTAGGATTTGCCGGGCGCCTGGGCTACCGCGAGGGCGGCCGCGTAAGCAAAGTTGTTGTTGTTGCCGACGACGAAAGTGTCGAACGTGTTCTTGGGATTGAAGACCGGCTCTTGCGGGGGAAGCGCGCGTTCAGCCGGGGCTTCGACAGGCTTGACCTGCGCGGAAGCGTTCTCAGCCGCCACCGGTGGAGCGCCTGAACCGACCTTGAATCTGATCTGCAACTGGCGACCGGAAGCCACCGCGACAACGTCTTGTAGCAAGCTCATGTAATTATCTTTCAGCCAAACTTCGCAAAAATCGTTGGCAACTTCGAGGAGCAGAATGTTGTTATCCTGACTGCACGCCCGTAGTGGGGCGAACCAAAGATTGTAGGTATCGGCGCTCAACATTGAGCGCAGATGCTCCTGGGCGGTGCCCCAAATTCTATCTGCGGAAACTTGCATGTTTTGGTTCCAAAGCCCGATTTTTGGGCATTTTATTCACCTGAGCTTTTGCCGCCGCCTGAGGGCCTCGACCTGGGCGGACTTAGACGGTCCAAAGTCAACCGCAGCGAAGTGGTCATTATTCAAAGCTGAGCGAATCATTCTAAGCAAAGCGATTTCTTAGGTGTAAGTTGTTGTAAATCAGTGACTTGCAAACGAAATCCAAGTTGAGCCTGACCCGGCATTTTTTGCCGTCGAATTTGGAGCGCGAAACTGTAGCTCCACGCCAATCTTTTTAGGCGATGACTGCACCAGTGGCGAGGACAACATATTTTTTCTTGTTCACGAGTTATTCACAGACGGCTTTTTATCAAAAATCCGACTATTTTTTCACGTTCTTCCAACAAAAAGGGCGCCTCGAGACCGAGGCGCCCGCGCGTTCGCCACGCGGGCGTTAAACATCGTAATAGAGATGGAACTCATACGGATGAGGACGCAAACGCAAGGCATCATGCTCTTTGCGCTTGTGCGTGATCCACATCTCCAAAAAGTCGCTCGTGAAGACATCGCCCTTGAGCAGGAAGTCATGGTCCTTCTCCAAACAATCCAACGCTTCACCGAGGCTGCCGGCCA
>Ga0193709_1000161_pt1 | contig 27952 bp, 28 predicted proteins | sample H3c2metaG_FD_160571 | JGI IMG/M metagenome (GOLD analysis project Ga0193709, IMG submission 160571) | Soil microbial communities from a riparian zone of the East river system, Colorado, United States - H3c2 | ecosystem: Environmental > Terrestrial > Soil > Riparian zone | place: USA: East River...
GACTGAACTCGCATCGCAAGCCGACTCGTTGAAGAAGTGGCGCGACAAGAACGTGATTACTTATTGCGACAGCGGCAGCAATGGCGCCGGCGCCGCACGCGCGCTCATCAAACTCGGCTTCACGAAGGTGTTCAATCTTCAAGGCGGGCTCAATGCCTGGGTGAAGGAGAACTTGCCGCTGACGAAAGCGGCCGGGGGTAAGAGCAGTTCGAAATGACGCAGCCGGTCGTCACTCTATATGTATCGGACTGGTGTCCGTACTGCCAGCGGGCCAAGAGCCTGCTGACTCAGAAACAGGTGATTTTCGACGAAATCAATGTTGACGACGACGCGAGATTTCGCGAGGAAATGACTGCGCGCAGCAACCGCAATACGGTTCCGCAAGTCTTTATCGGTGACAAGCATGTCGGTGGGTGTGACGACCTTTTCGCACTGGATCGCAGTGGAGAGCTGGATCGGTTAATTTTGGGGGCATGATGAACGAGGTTAGTACGGCGGAATCCGAGGCCAATTTGGGCCCACAATTGAGTTTGCAGACCGTTTACTTGAAGGATTGTTCCTACGAGTCGCCGAATGGTCCGCGCTTGCCCGGCAATCAAGCCTGGGAGCCGAAGTTTCAGCTGAATATGAATACCTCGGCGGAAGAGCTGTCGCCCGACGCCCGCGAAGTATTGCTGACTGTCACCGTCGAAGCGAAGCAGGGTGACGCGACCTTGTATCTGGTGGAGGTCAAGCAAGCGGGCGTGTTTTCCATTACCGGCGCCACGGGCGAGGATTTGAAGCGCCTGATCGGCAGCTTCTGCCCCAGTGTGCTGTTCCCCTATGCACGGGAAGTGATTTCGGACCTGATCGTCAAGGGCGGATTCCCGAATTTCCTGCTGCCGCTGGTCAATTTCGAAGCGTTGTTCGCCCAGGCGCAGCAGTCTTCGCAGCAGCCGAATCTGGTGAATTAGGGCTCGTATGAGCCGGCGTGCGGAACCGATGACGGTCATCGGCGCCGGCTCCTGGGGCACGGCACTCGCGATTCTGTTGTCGCGGGAAGGACACCCTACCCAACTGTGGAGCCGCGACGCTGAGCAGCTCGATGCCATGCGCAGCGCGCGCCGCAATGTGCGCTATCTGCCGGATGCCTCGTTCCCTGACTCACTGCAGATAGCGCTCGATCTGGATCAGGCGCTCAAGGGCGCCCGCGACGCACTGATCGCCGTGCCGTCGCACGCATTTCGCGCAACCCTTGAACGCATCAAGCCGCACTTGGCGCCCCGCACACGAGTTGCCTGGGCGACCAAGGGATTCGAGATCGAGAGCGGGTTGTTGCCCCACCAGGTTGTGCGGGAAGTTTTAGGCGACACGCCGGGAGCCGTATTGTCCGGCCCGACCTTCGCCAAGGAAGTCGGCGCCGGTTTGCCGACCGCGATGACCGTCGCCTCTGCCGATGAGCACTTTGCCAAGGATCTCGCGCTCAATCTGTCGGGACCCAGTTTCCGCGCCTACACCCAGACCGACATCATGGGCGTGGAGGTCGGCGGCGCCGTAAAGAATGTCATTGCCATCGGCTCCGGCATTGCCGACGGCATGGGATACGGCGCCAATACCCGCGTGGCGCTGATTACCCGGGGTCTGGTCGAAATGGTGCGATTGGGAGTCAAGCTCGGCGCACAGCGGGAAACCTTTATGGGACTCGCAGGTCTCGGAGACCTGGTCCTGACGTGCACCGATGATCAATCGCGCAACCGTCGCTTCGGCATGGCGCTGGGCCGCGGCGAATCAACGGCCCAGGCGCAGAGCGCCATTCATCAGGTGGTCGAGGGCGTGCCGGCGGCGCGCGCCGTGCACCGTGTGGCGGAGCGATTGGGTGTCGATATGCCGATTTGCCGCGAAATATACGGGATCATGTACGAGAACAAACCCGTGAGGTCCGCGGTGCAAGCACTGATGGGGCGAGAGGTGCGGTCGGAGTCCGAATAAATTTTTTAATTCAGCCATTTCAACGAACAATTGGGAGCGCATATGAATCGCATCGAATTTAAGATTGGCGCAGTATTGCTGGCGAGCTTGGGTATCGCGGCGATCGCGCCTTCGGCACATGCAGCGCCGGCCAAGGCGGCGCCGGCAAAAGCAGCAGCGGCACAAACGCCGCCGGCCGAAGCGGCAGCCGAACTTTCTTTGGCGCGTTTCGATTGCGGCAAGACCACCACGCTGGCCGACGTCAGCCGCTTCTCGGATGTCGCCGCGTTCAAGGGATTGAACATCGAGCTTACCTTCAGCTGCTATCTGGTGAAGCACGGCAGCGATTATCTCGTTTGGGACACCGGCAATCCGGCGGCCACGGGTGCGACGCCTGCGCCAACCGCGCCGAAAACCAGCTTGGTGGAACAACTGGCCCAATTGCACTTGAAACCTGAGCAAATCAACTTTGTCGCCGTCAGCCACTATCACGGAGATCACGTCGGCCAAGTCGCGTCGTTTCCTCAGGCGACATTGCTGATCGGCAAGGGTGATTGGGATGCGCTGAATGAAGCCAAAAATGACTCCAAGCCCAATGCGGCGATCAATCCGGCGAATTTTGCCCACTGGATCAGCGGCGGAGGCAAAGTCGAGCCGGTGTCTGGGGACAAGGATGTGTTCGGCGACGGCAGCGTCATCATGTTGAACACGCCGGGGCATACGCCCGGTCATCACAGCCTCTTGGTCAAGCTCAAAGACAAAGGCAATGTTTTGATCACCGGCGACTTGGCGCACTTCCGTGAAAATTACGATAGCAACGGCGTGCCGACGTTCAATACGAACCGCGCCGATACGCTGGCATCCTTGGATCGCTTCAAACAGCTGGCAACGAATCTGCACGCCACGGTGATCATCCAGCACGATGCTCGGGATATCGATAAATTGCCGGTTTTCCCTGCTTCCGCGAAGTAACCACCCCCGTGCTAACCTTTCAAAACATGCGCAACACCAATCTTTTCGCTCTTTTAGTCATATGTTCCTTCAGTGCCGCCGCCAAGGCGCCGGAGCCCGCCGCTGCGAGGATTGCCGCCCAGAACGCGCTTTTCGAGGAGCAATACCAAGCGGATCTCAAAAGACATCCGGAGCGTGCAACGGCCGTCGGCGACTACCGCTACAACGATCAGCTCGATGACTACTCTCCGGCGGGATTCCAGCTCCAGCATGCCCTTGACGAAGATTTTCTCGCCCGTTTGGGCGCAATCTCGACGGCGGGCTTTCCGGAACAGGACCGTCTGTCCCGTGCGGTTATGCAGCGGGCGCTCGAGCAGCGAATCGCGAACTTCAAGTTCAAAGAATACGAGATGCCGGTGAATCATATGGAGGGCCCGCAGACGCGTCTGGCGGACATGCCGCTGTCGGTACCTCTGGATTCGGTCAAGCATTACGAGGATTACATCGCGCGTCTGCACCAGATCCCGCGGGTGTTTTTGCAGACCGAGGATGTGCTGCGCGCGGGCATGAAGGACAACCTGATGCCGGTTCGCTTTCTCATTGAGAAGGTGCCGGCGCAGTGCGAGGGAGTCATCGCCGCGAATCCGTTTTTGTTGCCGACCAAGAAATTTCCCGCCGGCATCTCGTCGGAAGATCAACAGCGCTTGACCCAATTGATCACCGCCGCCGTCAACAATGAGGTCATCCCCGCGTACAAAGGCTTTGCGGCCTTCGTTGCGGCGGAATACGCGCCCCAAGGCCGCTCGACCTTAAGCGTCGCCTCGCTGCCGGGCGGAAAAGAACGCTATTTGAACGACATACGCAGCCGCACCACGATCAGCACCTTGAGCCCCGAAAAGATCCATGCGATCGGTTTGCGCGAGATCGAACGCATCCAGGGCGAGATGCTGGTCATCGCCAAGTCACAGGGCTTCGCGGATGTGGCATCGTTCCGCGATTCATTGAAAACCAACACCAAGTATATTCCGACTTCCTCCGAACAGATTCTGGAGGATTTCCGCAAATACATCGCGCAAATGCAGCCGAAACTAACCGATCTGTTCGGCTACATTCCCGGCTCGCCGGTCACCGTCGAGGCGATTCCGCCTTTCCAGGCAGCGGCGGCCACGCATTACCAAACCGGTACTCCCGATGGCAAACGCCCGGGACGCGTGAGCGTCGCCACCTCCAACTTCGAGCACCGCTGGCTCGTCGATGATGAAGCCACCGCTTACCATGAGGGCATTCCGGGGCATCACATGCAATTGTCGGTGGCACAGCAGATGACGGGTTTGCCGAAGTTTCGCCAGCATGCCGGCAACTCCGGCTACACGGAGGGATGGGCGTTGTATTCCGAGCAGCTCGGCAAGGAAGTCGGATTCTACCAAGATCCAGTGAGTGACTACGGCAGGCTCAGCAGCGAGCTATTCCGCGCCGTGCGGCTGGTGGTGGACACCGGTCTTCACGCGCAGGGCTGGAGCCGCGATCAGGTGGTCGAATTCTTCCGCAAATATCAGCCGGTCGATGAACCCACCATCCAATCGGAGACGGATCGCTACATTGCCTGGCCGGCTCAGGCGCTTTCGTACAAGCTCGGCCAGCTCAAGTTTCGCGAGCTGCGCAGCCGCGCGCAGCAGCAATTGGGTTCGAAGTTCGACATCCGCGGTTTTCACGACGAGATGCTGAACGGCGGCGTGCTGCCGCTCGATCTGCTGGACTCGCGCACCAACAGCTGGATACAGGCGCAGAAAACCGCGGTTAGAACCGCGGTTAAAACCGCCGCGAATTGAAACGGCAACGCAGGGCCGGGCCGCTTGGCCCGGTCCTGCTATCCCGAAGATGACAATACGAACTGATTGCCGTCCGGGTCTTTGAACTTCGCAAACTCGCCCCAGGGCTGCTTCTCAGGAGGGCCCGTGAACTCGACGCCGCGGGCGGTGAGTTGCCGATAAGTCGCGCTGACGTCATCGCACGCGAATGACCCATTGAAAAATCCTCCGATGCGACTCTCATGCCCATCCGGGGTGAACAGCACGACACGAGTCGGCGAGTTCGCGATGCGCAGCTCGATCCAGCGCTGCTTCGCGTCAAACACCTGATCCGTCGCTACCTCGAATCCAAGTTTCTCGGTATAGAACTTTAGTGCGCGATTCTGATCGCGGGTCGGAATGCTGACGAATTTGACTTGCGTGATCATTGAAACGCCTCCCTTCAAAGACATTGTTCGATGACGGGATTATCGACCATTCATTCGACGCTCAATAGTGACAGCGGGCGCGCAATAGTGATAATTGGTATAGTAATTAATAATGCAGAATCTTTCTTTGGATCGCTACGTGATCGATGTCCTCATGCCGGACCTGGTCGGACACGATCGGCGCCCCGCCACATTCATCGTTTATCTGTATCTATTGCGCCGTGCAGCAACAGCCAAGCGGGATACTTTATCGGTCAGCCTGCAGACCATCGCCACCAAGACCGGCCTGTCGAAATCGACCGTCCAAGCAGCCGTCCGGCACCTGCGCCGTCGCCGGCTGTTGGACCCGACGGTCCTGGCAACCACAAGCGATCCCGTGCGGCGGGTTCTGCGGCCTTGGAACCGGTGACACCCGGAGGAAGTTGGTTGTCGGGCCAGTAGGGCTATACTCGGCTTAGCCGCCTGAGAGGTCGCGCAAATGAGCAATCTGCTGAAGGCCATGGGTTTTTGGGTATGGGGTCTGATCGCAATTGGACTCTCGGTGTCTCTGGTATCCGTGAGCTACCGAATGCTCTCTGTCTATCGGTCGCACGACCTCGCAACTGGTTCCCAGTCTTCAGAGGTCGGTACCAAAGTTGAGGTCGCGTCTCCGCCCGCGCTGTTCAGCGGGGGGTCTAATCAAGCGCCGGCCGCCCCCAAAGAAACAGGCATCGACGCCTCACGCCAACCTGTCATCAACCGCGTTATTGCCAAAGAGATTTCCGCCGCCCAGAAAGCCATGCAGGCCGGGCAATGGTCTGAGGCGCTGAAAAATCTGGACGCAGCCGGACTAAAAGCTCCGCTGTCGGCGTACGACACGAAAACAATCGAAGAATTCAGAGGCATCTCATACGTTCGGCTGAACAATTTAAAGGCCGCGCAAAAAGCTTATGAAGCGGCACTCTCGACCGGGGCCTATAAAGAAGAGGAACTCGTAGCAATTTTCCGAGTACTGTTTCAATTGGCCGCGACCAACCAGCAGTACGCGAAAGCCATAGAGTACGGCGAGAGGGCCAATGATATTGGCGCCTTGAAATCCAATGATTTTCTGATCATGAGTCAGATCCATTACCAGCAAAAGGACTGCAAGAATTCCGCGGTTTGGGGCGATAAGGCGATTACGTTTTTTAGGGAAGAAGGCGTCGCTCCCAAAGAGGTGCTTTATCAGCTCAAATTGCAATGCGCCGCCGATGTCAACGATACGGCCGCGATGATTGCGGCGCTATACGATCTGGTGCGCCTCACCAACAAGACCTCTTATTGGAGCAATCTGATTCGCCTGGAGCGCCAGGATGAACGCGATGATCACAATCTGTTGATGATCTATCGGGTCATGTACGACACAAATTCCATGCAGGCGGATACCGACTACATCGAAATGGCCCAATTGCTCGGCGATGCTGGGCTGCCCGGCGAGGCTCAGATGGTTCTGGAAAAGGCGATGAGTTCCGGCGTCATCAAAGATGATCATAAGGAGCGCACCAGCCGCTTGTTGAACGCGATGCAAATCCGCGCGGATGCGGATAAGAAGGGCTTACCCGCCCTGGACGCCGAGGCGGTCAGGAATCCAGCGGGCCAACTTGCCGTGAAGGTGGGCGAAGTCTACTTCGGCGCCGGCGATTATCAGAGCGCTTCGACCGCCATCACCCGTGGCCTTGGGAAAGGCCAAATCACGCAGCTGGACGAGGCCTATGTCTATCTCGCCCGCGATTGGATGGCGCAAAGGAATCCTTCGGACGCCAAAAAGATCCTTGCGCAACTGCGGGCGCTGCCGAACATCAGTCCCCGGGTGCTGCGGCTGTGGAATTTGTACGCGGACACCATTCCTGAAGCGCGTTCAGCTTCGCTCTAGCTCGAAGCTTTCCTCCACCCAGCCTGTAATTCCGCCGGCCATCAGCTTTACCGGGTAGCCCAAGCGCGCGAGCCTCGCGGCCGCTCGCGCTGCACCGTTGCAGTGGGGTCCCCCGCAGTAGGTCACGAACAGCGTTGATTTCGGGTAGTCGCTCATCCGCGAAGCGATGATCTTGCCGTGGGGTAGATTGACGGCGCCCGGGATATGGCCGCTGTCGAACGAGGAAGGGCTGCGGACGTCGAGCAAAACAAATCCGGGCGCACCACGGTGCATCGCATCGTGCGTGTCCCAGCAATCCGTTTCGAAGGTGAACTGAGATTCAAAGTGCGCCGCTGCTGTTTCGGGCGGGGCTGCGGCTATTTGTGTCACGGCATTCGTCATGGCGGCTCCGGCAATGGTTGCTCAGGCATCGATGCAGGCAATTGTGGCTGCCGCCGGCTGGGCGCACAATTGGCGGGATCGCCATAGATGGATCAAATCATGCCAAAGCTAAAAATCGATCGCAAACCCCGCAATCCCTTGGTCGTCGCCCTGGTCTACGATGGTCTTTGCGCCTTCGAATTTTCCTGCGCCGCCGAGGTCTTCGGGCTGTCGAGGCCGGAGCTCGGGCCGGACTGGTATCGCTTCGAGACCTGTGCGGCGAAAGGCTGCAGCGTCAGAGGTCAGTACGGCATGCGCATCCAGGCCGCGGGCGGTCTGAGCAAGCTGCTCGCGGCGGGCACGATCGTGATCACGGGATGGGAGGGCGTCGATGTGCCGGTGCCCCCGGCGGTGCTCGATGCGCTGCGTGAAGCGCACGCGCGCGGTGCCCGCTTGCTCTCCATCTGCTCCGGCGCTTTCGTTCTCGCGGCCACCGGCCTGCTCGATGGCAAGCGGGCGACGACCCACTGGCGCTACGCAGAGGAGTTGCGGCGTCGCTATCCCAAAATTCAGGTGGACCCGAATGTGCTGTATGTCGATGAGGGCGGCGTTCTGACCTCAGCGGGCAGCGCTGCCGGTCTCGATCTCTGCCTGCATTTGGTACGCCGCGACTATGGTCCTGCAATAGCCAATCACGTGGCGCGCAGGTTGGTCATATCGCCCCACCGGGACGGTGGGCAGGCGCAGTTCCTGGAACGGCCGGTCGAGAGTCGCGAGCGAGCCTCGAGGGAGCGCCAGCCTTTGTCCGCGCTGCTCGACAAAATCAGACGCCGCTTAGGCGAGCCATTGCGGATCGGCGAATTGGCGCGGCTTGCCGCCATGAGCGAGCGCACCTTCATGCGCCGCTTCCGCGCAACCACGGGATTGAGTCCGGCGGATTGGATCACCCGGGCGCGCGTGGATCGCGCGCGCGAATTGCTCGAGAGCACGACGCTGCCGATCGATCACATTGCCGAGCGCTGCGGTCTCGGCTCGCCAACCACTCTGCGGCATCATTTCCGCAAGAAGGTTGGCGTGAGCCCCGCGGACTACCGCAGGAGGTTTTCTTGAAGCCCGCGTTCAAAACCGATCTGACGCCAGGCCTCGAACACTACCAGCGCCACGGCGTTGGACAAATTGATGCTGCGATTCTGGGCACGCATCGGAATGAACAAGGAATGATCCGGTCCCGCTTGCTGCAACGCTGATGGCGGCAGGCCGCGAGTTTCCGGTCCAAACAGGAACGCATCCCCGGCCCGGTACCGCACATCGCTGTAGCAATGTTTGCCGCCGGTCTCCACCGCGAACAGCCGCGAGCCGTCAAGTTGACCCAGGCAAGCTTTCAGATTCGCATGCACTTTCACTTCCGCCAGGTCGTGATAGTCGAGTCCGGAGCGCTGCAGACTTTTATCGTCCAACCTGAAGCCCAGGGGTTTGACCAGATGAAGCGTCGCGCCGGTGTTCGCACACAGGCGAATGGTGTTGCCGGTATTCGGCGGAATCTCGGGCTCGAACAGCACCACGTGAAACATCGAGGCTATTTCTCGAGCGCGGGCCGATGCCTATCCAAGACGACGAGCTGCGTCGGATAGGCAAAATCCACGCCGATGCGCCGCAGTTCATCGATGATCCGAAAATTCACGGCCTGCTGCAGGTCCAGCATGGGGTTGACGGCGGGCTGCTGCACGAAGTACGACAGCTCGAATTGAAAACAGCTTTCGCCCAGAGTTTTCAAGTGGCAGCGCTCGAAGCGCGCCTGCGCGTGTTCGCGAACGATGTTCTCCAGGAGTTTGGGCATTTGCCTGAGCTTGTCGGCGGGGGTGTCGTAGGTCAGACGAATCGTCGCCAATATCCGCTGCTGCGACAGGCGCCCGAAATTGCGCACGCGGCTCTTCAAGATATCGGCATTCGACAGGATGATTTGTTCGCCGCCCTCGCTGCGTAAGCGGGTGGTCTTAATGCCGATGTGCTCGACCTTGCCGATGTAGGCATCAATGACCAGGTTGTCGCCGATGACAAAGGGTTTGTCGAGGGCGATCGACAGCGACGCGAATAAGTCGCCCAAGACATTTTGCAGGGCGAGCGCCACGGCGACGCCGCCCACGCCCAGTCCCGCAAGCAAGGCGGTGATATTGACGCCGATATTGCTGAGCATCACGAGGATCAGCAATGACCAGATCAGCATGCGCGACACAAAACTGACGATATCCAGGGAGCCGGCGAAAACGCGGTCGGCGCCGCGCTCCACTTCCTTCATTTCCAGATAGAAACGCACCGTGCGTCCGGCCCAAAGGCCGACTTGAATCAAGATCAGGATCATCGCCGTGTGGGACGCGACGCGCTGAAGCCTGTCGGGGAGCGTCAGGCTTTGCCGCGCAACATCGAGGGCGACGGCGAAGAACAGAATCTGCTTGGTATTGCCGATCAGATAGGCGATGAGCCGGATCAGCGTGGGATTCTTGATGCCGGAATACTTCGGGTATCGCGAGGCGATGAGATCTCGCAGGACCCATAGGCTCGCCCAGACGACGGCGCCTATGACGCCGGCGATCAGCCACTCCGTAGCCGGGATGCCGAGCAGCAACTCTTGCATGGAGCCGATTTTTTTCGAGAGAAATTCGCCCATCCGCGAATTATAAACTGCGGCGCGGCGCCAGGAGCCTAACTGATGTCTTCCATGCCGAGTTCCTTCATCTTGCGTGTCAGCGTGTTGCGGCCCCAGCCCAACAGCTTGGCCGCGTCTTGCTTGAGGCCGCCGGCCTTGCGCAGCGCCACGCGGATCAGAATTCGTTCCACTTCCGGCACCGCCGTATCCAGCAGGCGCTTGGTGCCGGAGTCCAATTCCTGCTCGGCCCAATGCGAAAGCTTTGCCATCCAATCGTGATTCGCGGTCTGGCCCACCACGGCACCGCCGAGATCGGGAGGAATGTCCTCGGCGCGGACTTCGCGTCCCGGCGCGGTTACCGTGAGCCGGCGGCAGGCATTCACCAGCTGGCGCACATTGCCGGGCCAATCGAAGGTCACGAGCGCAGTCTCGGCAGACGCCGTCAAGAGCTTGGGCTCTGCACCAAGTTCGTGCCCCGCAACCGCCAAATAATGCCGCAATAACTCCGGGATATCCTCGCGGCGCTCGCGCAGCGGCGGAATCTCGATTCGAATCACATTGAGCCGATGCAGGAGATCCTCGCGAAAATGTCCGGACTTCACCCGCATCTCGAGGTCTTGATGGGTCGCGGCAATGACGCGCACATCGACTTTTACCGGTGTCTGCCCGCCGACCCGATAGAACTCGCCTTCCGCCAGGACGCGCAGCAACCGCGTCTGCAACGCCGGCGACATATCGCCGATTTCATCCAGAAACAGCGTGCCGCCGTCAGCCTGTTCGAAACGGCCCCTGCGCAACGTATCGGCGCCGGTGAATGCGCCCTTCTCATGGCCAAACAGCTCCGATTCCAACAGGTCCGCGGTGAAGGCGGCGGTGTTGAGCGCGACAAAGGCCTTGGCGGAGCGCGGACTGTGCCGGTGCAGAGCGCGCGCCACGAGCTCCTTGCCCGTGCCCGACTCGCCGGTGATCAGCACGGTCATGCTGGAGCGGGAGAGCCGGCCGATCGCGCGAAACACCTGCTGCATCGCCGCTGCCTGACCGAGGAGTTCCGGGATGCTGCGCCTGGTGGCCTCTGCATCGGTCGTTAGCGTCGCCTGCTGCGCGGCGCGGCGCACGAGGTCCACGGCCTTGTCGATATCGAAGGGCTTCGGCAGATACTCGAACGCACCGCCCTGGTACGCCGCCACGGCCGCATCCAAATCGGAGTGCGCCGTCATGACGATCACCGGCAATCCGGGCCGCGACACCTGAATTTCCTTGAGCAGGTCCAAGCCGCTGCGGCCGGGCATGCGGATATCCGTCATCAGCACATCCGGGGCATCGCTGCGCAGCGCCGTTAGGACGTTGTCGGCCTGGTCGAAGCACTTGGCGTGCATGCCGCTGCCCTTCAAGGCTTTTTCGAGGACCCACCGGATGGAGGCGTCGTCATCGACCAGCCAGACTTGCAGAGGCTTGACGTTCAAGTGGAATCCATCGGCAAGGAAATGACGAATGTAGTTCTCCCCGGAGTACTGTCGAATTCGATCAGGCCGCCATGACGGCTGACGAGATCCTGCGCTATTCCCAGCCCCAAGCCGGTGCCGTCGGCGCGCCCCGAGACGAGCGGATAAAAGATGGTTTCGCGAATCTCGTTGAGCACGCCGGGACCGTTGTCTTCGAACTGAATCGAGGCAACCAGCCGGTGGCGATGCGCGCCGACGCTGACATTGCTCGACGCGCGGGTCCGCAAGATGAGCCGCGGCGATTCGACCGCAGCTCCCGCGAGCGCCTGGATGGCGTTGCGGCCCAGATTGAGCATTGCTTGAATGATGTGATTCGGGTCCACCGTGAGCGGCGGAAGGCTGGGGTCATAGTCGCGATCGATGGCGACGCCAGGAGGTGCTTCACTGCGCAGCAAGTGATATACGCGCTCCAGCAGCTCGTGCACATTGACCAGCTGCTTCAACGGCGGGCGCCCCGGACCCAACATGGAGTCGAGCAGATTGGTGAGTCGATCCGCCTCGCTGATGATCACGCGCGTGTACTCGCGCAACGCCGGATCCAACAGTTCTCGCTCGAGCAGCTGCGCCGCGCCGCGCAAGCCGCCGAGCGGATTTTTAATTTCGTGCGCGAGCTGGCGGACCATCAGGCGGCTCCCGCCCAACTGTGCCAGCAACGCATTCTCTCGGGTGAGGCGCCGGTGCTGAGTGATGTCTTCGATTTCAAGCAGCAGCCGCAGGCTGTGCTGTCCGACCAGGATCTGAGTCACGGCGCAGTCGAGTATCCGGTCCACTCCTCCCGGCGCCTGCCACGAAAGCTCGCGCTGCACGACGTCTTCGCCGCCCGTGCGTGCGCGGTCGAACATCGGCAACAAGCTGTCGGCGCCGCGCGTCAACTCCGCAATGGAGCGGCCAAGTGCTTGATTCGGCCCAAGTCCGAGCAAAGTTTGCGCGGCGGCGTTCAGATAGGTGACGTGCAGTTCTTGGTCCAGCAGAAAAACGCTGGTAACCATTGCATCGAGCAGTTCGGTGCCGTCGATGCGCAAGGTATCCAGCTGCAGCTCAGCGGACAAGCTGAGCACCCGATGGCCAGGAACGGAAGATTACTTGTGCTGCGGCGCCAGCGCGGATGGCTGACGCACGAAGAACGTGACGGTGTTGCTGCTTTGTGACTCGCTGGTCTGTTGATCGGTGATGGTTGCGGCGAGGGTGTACGCACCGCGATCCAAATGCGGCAGAGAAAACGCGGCGGCGTCCGTGTCCAGCGGTTTGCCGTTCAAGTGCCAGGTGATGCTCTGATCGGGCTTGAGCGAGGGCTCGAGGTTCAAATGCACGGCGATGACATCGTCGCCGAAGAAGGTCTGATCGTTCACCGGTGAAGTGATGGAGAATTCGCTGTAGCCAAGTCCGCCCGCCGCGACGCTCCTCGGCGCCTGCGGCGCGCCGCCTTGCGAGCGCGGCGTGGATGCCGCCGCGGCAGTCGAGGATGAGGTATAGATCTTTTCGGCGCCGGGCGAAGGCTGATCGGAGAAATGCACTACGCCGTCGGCGTCCACCCATTTGTAGACCACGGCTGCTTGCACCGCAAAGGCTGCCAACAGGCTTAGACCCAACCATGCTGTCCGGGGGTGCATAATTCCAAAGCATAGACCTATCGCCTCCCGACCACAAAACGAGGTGACGACGGCGTGACCGCCGTCACCTTAAGGCCTAAGCACCCAAACGGAGCCTCTCGGAGAGGCTCCTAACCTTACAAGCTGTAATACATCTCAATTTCAATCGGATGCGTGGTCATCCTTAAGCGAGTCACTTCCTTCATCTTCAATTCGATGTATGCGTCGATGAGATCATCGGTGAACACGCCGCCGGCCTTCAGGAACCCACGATCCTTGTCCAGGTAATCGAGCGCCATATCGAGCGAGTGGCAAACCGTTGGAATCTTCTTGTCTTCCTCCGGCTCCAAGTCATACAAATCCTTGTCGGCCGGGTCACCGGGATGAATCTTGTTCTGAATGCCGTCGAGACCCGCGAGCAGCATGGAGGCAAACATGAAATAAGGATTGCCCGTTGCATCGGGGAACCGCACTTCGATGCGCCGGCCCTTGGGATTTGAAATCCAAGGAATGCGGATGGAGGCAGAGCGATTTCGCGCAGAGTACGCGAGCTTCACCGGGGCTTCGAAGCCCGGCACCAAACGTTTGTAGCTGTTGGTGCTGGCGTTGGTGAAGGCGTTGATCGCCCGGGCATGCTTGATGATGCCGCCAATGTAGTAGAGCGCGATGTCCGACAGGCCGCCGTACTTGTCTCCCGCAAACAGCGCCTTGCCGTCTTTTTGCAGCGATTGATGCACGTGCATGCCGCTACCGTTGTCGCCGACGATCGGTTTCGGCATGAAAGTCAGGGTTTTTCCGTAGCCATGCGCGACGTTCTGCAAGGCGTATTTCAGGATTTGCACTTCGTCGGCTTTCTTCGTCAGCGTGTTGGCCGCCACATTGATTTCGCCCTGTCCGGCGGTGGCCACTTCGTGGTGATGGACCTCGAATTTCAAACCCATCTCCTCGCAGGCCATCGACATCGCGGTGCGAATGTCTTGCTGCGAATCAACAGGGGGGACCGGGAAGTAGCCGCCCTTCACGCCCGGACGATGTCCCTTGTTGCCGTCGTCGTAGGTCTTGCCCGAATTCCAAGCGCCTTCGTAGCCATCGACCTCGTAGGAACAGCCGTTCATGCTGGAGCTGAACGTGACGGTGTCGAAGATAAAGAATTCGTTTTCCGGTCCGAACAGCGCCGAGTCGGCTATTCCGGAAGCCTTCAAGTGCGCTTCCGCTCGCTTCGCCAGTGAGCGCGGATCGCGGCCGTAACCTTGCATGGTCATCGGTTCGATGATGTCGCAGCGTAGGTTGAGCGTCGTTTCTTCGTAGAAAGGATCTATCACCGCCGTGGCCGGATCCGGCATCAAAATCATGTCCGACTCGTTGATACCCTTCCAACCCGCGATGGACGAGCCGTCGAACATCTTGCCGTCCTTGAAAAAGCCCTCGTCGACCAGGCGAGTCGGGACGGTAACGTGCTGCTCCTTGCCAATTGTGTCAGTAAAGCGGAGATCGACGAATTTCGCGTCTTTTTCTTTGATCAAAGTCAGAACATCGGCGGGAGTCATTTGCATCCTCGCAAGCATGATATGGGTGGCCCGGCCAGCCGGGGCTGAAAGAACACTGCAGTTAATGTGCCATTAGCGTGCACATACGGATCAAGCACTTAGCGTGGCTCCGCGTGCCATATGCATCATAGTGGAACAATCGGCAGAAATCAGCGCCCTGATTTGGTGCGCGGCAGCGTTTCGGGCAGGATTTTTTGGAAATTTGCCGAGTCTTGCCAATCTGTGGGCCAATTGAGTGCACGAACTGAGATCGCAGCCGGCTTGCCCTCGTTCGGAAAACTAGCGGCAGATTGCCAGGGCCCGTCGCTATACTCGCGGACTTTGCCCCGTCAGAACAGCACCATGCCTCACGCCCCCTCGTCGCCGCGCACGTTTCAGGACCTGATTTTTGCGCTGCAGAAGTACTGGTCCGAACAGGGATGCATTGTCTTGCAGCCCTATGACATGGAAATGGGCGCGGGGACATTCCATTCGGCGACATTTCTACGGGCCGTGGGTCCTGAACCCTGGAGTGCCGCCTACGTGCAGCCATCGAGGCGACCCACCGACGGACGCTATGGCAATAACCCCTTTCGGCTGCAGCATTACTATCAATTTCAGGTCTGCATCAAGCCGTCCCCCGACAATTTTCAGGACTTGTATCTCGACTCGCTGCGTTACCTAGGGTTTGATCCGCTGACACACGACATCCGTTTCGTCGAAGACAATTGGGAATCGCCCACTTTGGGGGCCTGGGGTTTAGGCTGGGAAGTCTGGCTCAACGGCATGGAAGTTTCGCAGTTCACCTACTTCCAGCAAGTCGGCGGCCTGGATTGTCGTCCTGTGATGGGCGAGATCACGTACGGCCTCGAGCGCCTTGGCATGTATATCCAGGGCAAGGAAAGCATATTCGACATCGTTTGGACCGACGGACCGTTCGGCACGGTCACGTATGGAGATGTGTTTCACCAGAACGAGGTCGAGCAATCGATCTATAACTTTGAAAAGGCCGACGTGGCGGTGCTGCTGGCGCAATTCGCCGCCAACGAGATGGCCTGTCAGCAGCTGCTGAAGGACAAATTGGTCCTGCCTGCCTATGAACAAATGGTCAAAGCGTCGCATGCCTTCAATTTATTGGACGCTCGGCATGCTATTTCCGTCACCGAACGCCAGCGTTTCATTCTTCGCGTAAGAACGTTGGCGCGCGGCGTGGCCGAGGGATATCGCGAGAGCCGCGAAGCGCTGAACTTTCCGCTGCTCAAAAACGCCGACGCTCAAGTGGCCTCATGAGCGCGCGGGACTTGTTGTTCGAACTGCGCACGGAGGAACTTCCGCCGCGCACACTGCCGGCGTTGTCCCAGGCGCTGACCGAGGGAATCGCCAAGGGCATCGACGGCGCGGGTGTATCGCACGGCAAGGTGCATGGCTTCGCCACGCCCCGGCGGCTGGCCGTGTGGATCGAAAACTTGAGCGAGAATCAGCCCGATCGGCAAGTGGAAAGGCGGGGTCCGCCGCTGGCGAACTCCTTCGACGCGCAGGGCGCGCCAACGCAGGCGGCGACGGCGTTTGCCAAGAGCTGCGGCGTCGCGGTGGGGGAACTGACCAGGCTCACCACCGATAAAGGCGCCTGGCTGCAATTTCGCGGCACCGAGCGCGGTGCGGCGACCACGGCGCTGCTGGGCGACATTCTCACCAAAGCAATCGTTGCGCTTCCGATTGCGAAACGCATGCGGTGGGGCGCGCACAGCGCAGAGTTCGTCAGGCCGGTGCATTCGGTGGTGCTGCTCTATGGCGATGAGGTCGTGCCGCTGGAGGTGTTGGGACTGGCTGCGGGGCGCGTGACCTCGGGACACCGCTTCCACTCGGCCAAACCCATGACGCTCAAGAACGCGAAAGGCTATGAGAGCAAGTTGCGCCGGGCCAAAGTCGTCGTGGATTTCGCCAAACGGCGCGAATTGATTCGTGCCGGGGTGACCGCGGCCGCGGCGGCGGCGGGAGAGGGCTTCGGCGCACTGATCGACGAGGCACTCCTGGATGAGGTGACTGCTCTGGTGGAATGGCCGGTGCCGCTGGCAGGCCAGTTCGAGCAGCGTTTTTTGAGCCTGCCGCGCGAAGTCGTCATCGCGACGGTGCAGGACCATCAGCGCTATTTTGCGGTGCAAGGTCCTGACGGAAATTTATCCGGCTGGTTCATCACGGTGAGCAATATCGAGAGCCGCGATCCATCCAAGGTGCGCGAAGGCAATGAACGGGTAGTGCGGCCGCGCTTGAGCGACGCCGCGTTCTTTTGGGAGCAGGATAGAAAAATTCCGCTGAGAGAGCATGCCGCGAAACTCGGCGGAATGACCTTTCAAGCGAAGCTCGGCAGCTACGCGGATAAAACCGCGCGCGTCACGACGCTGGCGGAGTTGATCGGCAGCCGCATCGCGGCGGGATCCGATGTCAAGCAAGCCGCAGAACTTTCTAAAGCAGACCTGATGACCGCCATGGTGGGCGAGTTTCCGGAACTGCAAGGCACCATGGGCCGCTACTACGCTGAAGCCGAAGGCCTGCCGCGCGAGGTGGCGCTGGCGCTCGAAGAACATTATCGGCCGCGATATGCCGGCGATGCGTTGCCTGCGACCAGAACCGGTCAGGCGGTCGCCTTGGCCGACAAGATCGATACGCTGGTTGGGATCTTCGCCATCGAGCAGCGGCCCACCGGCGCCAAGGATCCGTTTGGGCTGCGGCGTGCGGCCTTGGGCGTATTGCGAATTTTGCTCGAGGCCGGATTGGATTTGGATCTGGTCGAATTGTTGGCCGCGGCCGCGGCCGCGCAGCCGGTGCAACGCGCCGCCGTGGCCGACGAAGTTTATGATTTCATCGCGGAGCGCTTGCGCGGAATGCTGCTCGAGCAGCCGGGTACGACGCCCGAGATGCTCGACGCAGTGCTCAGCAATCGTCCGCGCTCGCCGCTCGATGCACTGACGCGCCTGGCGGCTCTCAAACAGTTCCTGCTCTTGCCGGATGCCGGGGTGCTCGCAGCCATCAACAAGCGCATCGCCAACATTTTAAAGAAGACCCAGGTGCGGGACGATATGATCGTCGATCCTGAAGGTCTCACTGAAGACGCCGAACGGGGACTGCACCACGCGCTGCTGAGCTTGCGCAGCCCGGTGCTCGAAGCGAGCAGTCAACGCCGCTACGCTGACAGCCTGCATGCATTGGTGGGCCTGCGAGCGCCGGTGAACGATTTTTTCGATCGCGTCATGGTGATGGACGAGAACGCCTCCAAGCGCAATAACCGTCTCGCCCTGCTGCGCGACGTGCAGATCCTGCTCGGCGGCGTCGCGGATCTGTCGCGATTGCCCGGCTAACGCTCCTTAGCTATAGCTAGGTCTTGGGCAGCGGCTTCGGCACGCCCGGCACACCATCGGGCCGCGCGACGGCGAGCATCTTCTTGTATGCGGGGCGGCTTTCGACGTTGGAGCGCCACGCGATGATGTGCGGATAGGCGGTCAGATCCGCCACGTTGAACGCCTCGGTGATGTTGGTCGGGAACAGCATCATGATATCGGCCGCCGAAAAAGCACGGCCGCCGAAGTACGGATGCTTGCTCAAGAAATCCTCCATGAAAGCGAGCACCGCTTCGGTATCCACCAGCTTGTAGCCGCCGGCCGGAGTCTTAGGTTTACCTTGGATCAGCGCCACCCGGTAGTCCGCTATGACGCGCGCGGCGAACGAGCCCTCGGCGAAGTGCATCCATTGCAGATAGTACGGATAGTCGCGTGAGCTAAAGGCCGGCTCGAGTCGGCCATGGCCCTCGCGAGCCAGTATCAATTCGATGATCGCACCGGACTCGACCATCACCTGATCGCCGATGCGCACCGTTGGTGCAACGGGCATCAACGGGCTGACCTCACGGATGGTCTTCATCGAGCCGGCCAGATCACCGCGTTTGTATTCCAGTTTGTAGGGAATGCCGAGTTCCTCGCACAACCACACAATGCGCTCCGAGCGGCGGCCCTCCAGATGGTAAATGGTCAGATCCAGCGGCCGCGCAGCGACTTTCGAATCGCTGCTGGCCTTCGTGCCGGCTCCGCAGACCGAAGCCATCGCAATCATCATGAGCGCGGCGGCGCAGTGCAGTTGCTTGATCATGTTTCCCCCGACAGACGGCACTGGTTTTCTTACGTGAATAATAGTTCTTTCGGCGCGGCCAATGTAATGTTTCGGGACGTTCATTCCTTGCGCATGGTGGTTTGAGCGCCATCGCGAACTGCGAATGATGTGATAGCGTATGGCCCCATGAAAAAAATCGCTGTCACCTGCTCGAGTGCGATCATGCTGAGTCTCGCGGCCGGCGCTTTCGCCCACCCGCCAAAAACGCATCGCCTCGAAGCGACGCCGGCGACGGTGGCGTACGGCTACTACTGGTCGGACGCGCCGCCGGTGCTGCGCATCGACTCGGGCGACATCATCGATGTCGATACTTTGCTGACCAACACCCCGGCGGGCCTCGCAAAGGCCGGCGTACCGGACGACAAGATTCAGGCATCGCTCAAATCCATCGTGGCCGAGGTGACCGGCGAGCGCAAGGGTCCGGGCGGCCATATTCTGACGGGGCCGGTCTACGTCGAAGGCGCCGAACCCGGCGACGTGTTGGAAGTGAAAATTCTGTCGATCGATCTGCCGCTTGATTACGGCTACAACGGCTGCAGCGGGTACCTGCCGGAGAATTGCGAAAGCGGCGTACCGTCCAAGATCATCGCGCTGAACCGTAAAAAAATGACGGCAGAATTCCTGCCGGGCATCGTGATTCCGCTGAAACCCTTCTACGGCAGCATCGGCATAGCGCCCGCACCGGATATGGGCCGCCTGAGCAGCAATCCGCCGGGCCGGCACGCGGGCAACTTGGACAATCGCGAATTGGTGGTGGGCAGCACGCTTTATATCCCCGTGTTCGCTCGCGGCGCACTGTTCGAAATCGGCGACGGACACGCGGCGCAGGGCGACGGCGAGGTGGATCAAACCGCCATCGAGACTTCATTGCGCGGCCGTTTGCAGCTCACGGTGCGCAAGGACATGAAGCTGAAATGGCCGCGCGCCGAAACCGCCACCGACTACATCAGCATGGCCACCGATCCTGATCTTGCCCTCGCCACCAAGTCAGCCATTCAAGAGATGGTGGATTTCTTGGTGTCGGAGAAGAAGCTCACGCGCCATCAGGCCTATCAGCTGGTGAGCATCGCGGGCAATGTCGCGATCACGCAGCTCGTGGACAAGCCCAATCTCGGTGTGCACGTCAAGCTGCCGAAGAGCATCTTCGTCGGCAATTAAAACGTGAGCACTGAATCTGCAAAGCGCCGTTCTCGGCATGGCGTGTGTCTGGGAGCGATGCTCGCAGGGATCGCTTGGGCGGCAGCCCCGGTCAGCGCCGACGAAGCACGCCGTGCGGAGCCGGCGAGGCCCCTTGATGCCATCGTGGTTACGGCGAAAAAGCGCTCTGATCCTGCGGTCGACGAGGCGGTAAGAATGAACGTGGAGGCCGCCCTGCGCTCCGACCCTTTTTTCTATGATGAGCATGTCACCGTCACCATAAAAAACGGCATCGTCACCTTAACGGGCATCGTTTTCGATGATTGGGATCTGCGGGCCGCCATTCGCATCGCCAGAAGAATTGCGGGTGTGAAACGAGTCGTCAACGACCTCGAAATAAGACTGGGAGGCGAGTAGGCGTGAACCAGGAAATGGTGCTGCGGGTCTGCTCGCTCATCCGAACACCGCCACCACTTGGCGGCTGAATGCCGCGGGCGCGCCGCTGGGATCGAGCACGACGCAGGACTCGCAGGAATACCCATCTTCGGCGACATCGACCTCGGCGTCGATGCGCCACCACGCATCAGGGGCAAAGCTGAAATCGTGCTTGATGAATTGCACGGTCCAGGTCAGCGAGCTCGAGGGCACGGGCGTGCTCAGCATTTGCAGGATCACCGAAGGGATGCAGTCGACGAGGGCTGCCACATGGGATTCTGTGAGCGCGCCGGAATCTCGATGGCGGACGTAAGTTTTGGATTTGCGCAAAGTCGACCCGCTAAAAGGCCACGCGCCTTCAGCCCAGCGGAAATCGAAGTGCTGCAAAAACGCGGGGCCCGCGTTGGCGTGCGCCTCCGGCAGCGGCAAATTCTCCACGGCAGGCACGCCTGTTGGACTGGTTGGCGCAACCGATATGGTCGCCGAGCGGGCTGCGCCATAAATGCCCGTCACGGTAGCAGCGATTTTTCCCTCGCTCCACACGCGCGCGCTCGCAATGGTCACGGCCCTGCCGACCCGTAAGACGTCGGCTTCCACATACACCGGACCTGCCAGCGTGGGACCGACAAATACCGTTTCCAGTTCGCGCAGCTGCCGCTCGGGGGGCACCAAGCGGCGCATGGCTTCGTTACCCAGTGCGGTAACCATGCCGCCGAAAGTTGCGCGGCCCTGCGACCAGTCCTCGCCGATGGTGGCGCGCCAGCCTTTATCCTGCGGCTGGATCGAAGCCAGCGTCTGAGAAAACAGCATGCACTCGATGTTACCGGATTGAGTACAGGGAATTTAAATTAATCGGGCAACGGTGCCGGGCCTATGTAATTGGCCGAGGGTCTGACGATCCTGTTGTCCTTGCGTTGTTCCACGATGTGAGCCGACCAACCGAAAATCCGCGCGATCGCGAACGTCGCCGTAAAGAATTCCTTGGGCAATCCCAGCGCCAAATACACGACGCCTTTGTAGAACTCCAGGTTCGCGCGCAGCGAGCGTTTTTTGTGCGCGGTCTGAGCGACGAAGGCCTCATCGACCGCCTTCAAAGTTTCTATCAGATGTTTCTCGTGCGGCTTGGAAGCGATTTCTTCGGCCAACACCTTGACGATTTTCGAGCGCGGATCAACGACCCGATATTCCCGATGACCCATGCCCATCACCAGCCTGCCCTTGGCGAGGCATTCGGCCACGAAATCGGCGGCTCGGTCCGGACCGCCCACTTCCTCCGCCATTTCGAGCGCTCCCTGATCGGCAGCGCCGTGCAACGGACCATAGAGCGATCCCATGGCGGCTGCCAGCGCGGATGCGGGAGGCGCCAGAGTGGATGTCACGACGCGGGCGGTGAACGTGCTGGCGTTGAAGCTGTGATCGATCTGCAGAATTTGCGCGCTCTCGAAAATGCCGACTTCTTTTTCAGACGGCCTGCGGTTATGCACCAGCTGCAGAAAGCGTTCACCGTAGCGGCGCGTCTGAGGATAGGCAGTCGGCGCCTTGCCGGCGCGCAACGCCACCAACATGGCATGCGCGGTGGGTAAGCGCGCGGCGACGATCAAGGCCTCCTGCTCGTCTTCCGTTCGGCCTATTTTTCGCGACGGCGGCGCCAAGGCCATCAAAGGCATGGCAGCCTGCAGCGTCGCCATGGGATGAGCGCCCAATTGCGCCAGTTGCTCCAGCGCCGTGGCGAGTCCGGCCGGCAATCGCCCGGCGTCCCACAAAAAGTCTTCGAATTCCTGAAGCTGCGCAGCGTCCGGCAGCTCGCCGAACACCACCAGGTGCGCAACAGCGGCGAAGGGGCTCTTAACGAGTTTTTCGATCGCGTGCCCGCGGTAGTACAGGCGCCCGGCATCGCCATCGACCAGCGAAATCGACGTGCTGTCCACCACCACGCCCTCGAGACCCTTCTTGATATCGACCACTGCGTTCATCGGCCACCTCCTTTGAAGCAAGTTAAAGCCTTAAAGACGCTCAAGGCCAGAAAGCGCAACTGATGGAGTTATCAGCGAGGCGGATAACACGGAGCCTGTCCGGGTGTTCCGCGTTATCCTTGGTGCATGCAGGTCGAGCGCCATGAACTGCGATGCTTTCACGCGGTGATCGAAGCGGGTGGCTTCAGCCGTGCTGCGGAGCGGCTGGATCTTTCGCAGTCAGCGGTCAGCCAAACCATCGCGAATCTGGAGCACCGGCTGGGCACCAGTTTGTTGCGCCGAGGCAATCCGCCGCAGCCCACTGAAGCCGGCATTCGCTTGCTGCGCTTCGCGGAAACCACGCTGAACGAAGAACGCGAGACGCTCGCCGACATCAGTCAGATCAAGTCCGGCGCGCTGTCGACGCTGTCCCTTGCTCTCTCCCCCGCCGCCAACTCCCGCATCGGCGTTGCGCTGCTCAAGGAATTTTGCGAACGCAACCCGCTCACCCGGCTCAAGGTCGTGGTCGCACCGAGCCGCGAAATCGTACACGGTGTCGGTGAGGGCCGCTGGGAATTGGGCTTCGGTCCGTTTCATCACAACATGCCGGCACACTTCGCCTTGCATCCGTGTTTTTCCGAAACGCGCCGGTTGATGATTGCCCGCGATCACCCGGCGCGCAGTGCGCTGGCACGGGATGCGTTGAGCACCATGCGCGAGCTGCCCCTGGTCACTTCGTATCTCGACGATTCCACGCGCCGCGCCACCGGCGAGCGGCTGCGCGACGCGTTCGGCTCGGTGTGGGAAGTCAGTCATATGGAGCTGCGTCTGGCCTTGGTCGCGGACGGCAAGGGCGTCACCTACGTATCGGATCTGCTCACGGCAGTGCCATCGCAATTGGTTCCGGTCGAAGGACTGCCCTACTCGAGCATCGATCGTCAGGTCGGAGCCTACAATTTGAAACACCAACCCATGTCTCAGGCAGGCGCCCGTTTCCTGGCCTTGTGCCACGAAAGATGGCCGAGACCGAGCTCGCCGTAACTTGTCATTCGGGCGGCGCCGCCATTGCTTGCGCTAGAATTGCTTTTCAAATAATCACAAGGCTTTTCAGGTAGCAAATTTCATGATCACCAAGGACCTCTTTTCACTCAAGGGACGTGTCGCGCTGATAACCGGCGGATCCCGCGGCATCGGCAAAATGATTGCCGAAGGATTCATTGCACAAGGCGCGAAGGTTTACATATCGGCGCGCAAAGCCGATGCCTGCAACCAGACCGCAAAAGAGTTATCCGAGGGCGGCGGCACCTGCATCTCCATTCCCATGAATGTGGCAACGGTGGCCGGCGCCAAAGGGCTCGCGGCCGCCGTGATGGCGCTGGAACCCAAGGTGGACATTCTGGTCAACAACGCCGGCGCCGCCTGGGGAGCCGCGTTCGACGAATTTCCCGAGGAGGGCTGGGACAAGGTGCTCAATCTCAATGCCAAGACCCCGTTTTTCCTGACTCAGGCGCTGGCGCCTGCCTTACGCAAGGCGGCGACGGCGGCCCGCCCCGCCAAAGTAATCAACATCGCATCGATCGACGGCATTTATCTCACGCATCGCGAAACGTATTCCTATGTCACCAGCAAAGCCGGCCTGATTCAGCTCACGCGCCTGATGGCGGCGCGCCTGGTCAAGGACAACATTTATGTCAGCGCGATTGCGCCGGGCGCTTTCAAATCCGACATGAATCGTGACGCGCGCGATCATGAGGCGGAAGTGGCCAAGCGCATCCCGTCGCGACGTGTCGGGACGGCCGATGACATGGCCGGCGCCGCCATATTTCTGGCCTCGCGCGCCGGCGACTACGTGATCGGTTCAACGTTGACGGTGGACGGCGGCGTTGCCTTCGCAACCCCGGCGATGCGCGAGCTGCAATTGGAAGAATGACATCCCCGTGAGGTCATGAAGACGTCGGCGGCTCACTACGCAACTCACCTGGGTCCCATCTATTCTTGGATGCTGGGCGACATCGATGCAGCGTTTGCACGCAGCGCCGCGGAAATCGACGATCTTAAGTTGCCCGAGGCGAATCATGGCGCCGCGGTCGATCTCGGCGCGGGTTTGGGATTGCATGCGCTGCCGCTTGCCAGGCGCGGCTTTCATGTCACGGCGATCGATAGCTGCCAGGTCCTGCTCGATGAATTGCGCGCGCGCAGCGAAACCTTGGCCGTGACAACTGTCAATGCGGACCTGGTGGATTATCGCGCGGTGGTGAAGGAGGCGCCGCGGGTCGTTCTGTGCATGGGCGACACGCTCACGCATTTGCCGACCTTGGCTGCAGTGGAATCGCTGCTTAAGTCCGTGGCGGACGGCTTGGCGCGGGGCGGCGTATTCGCAGCGACATTCCGCGACTACGCCACCAGGACGCTGGAGGGCGATAAGCGATTCATTCTGGTACGCGCCGATGCCGACAGAATTTTGACCTGCTTCCTCGAATACGCTGAGCATGAAGTTACGGTCCATGATGTGCTGACCGAGAGAGAGCACGATCAGTGGCGCCAGAAAATCAGCAGCTACCTCAAGCTGCGGCTCGCGCCCGAATGGGTGGAATCTACGTTGATGGAACTTGGGCTCAAGGTTCGCCGCGACACCTCGGCAAGCGGCATGGTGCGCATCGTCGCAGTAAAAACTTGAGGCGGCGCGATCGGGCACCGCCCGTGCTTAACGGGTGCCTTTCTCGATGAGTTCTTTGGTGAGGCCCAACGCGATGACCGTTAGTTAGCGCACTTGCGGCTCTGTCACGGCCGCGCATTTTTCTTACTTGCCTATCCGCGGCGAGAGCCAGGAGATGGTGTTCGACGCGCGTTTATCGGTGCGGCCGACGTTTGGGTTCGTGCTTTTCGAGCTTGGGCATTTGCCGTTTCATGAATTCGTTGAACAGGGGTACGGTGAAGGCTGTCTCGCCGTGGCGCTGACTCCAAACCATTCCTTTGTTGATCAACTGCTGGCGCACAGTCGCAACGGCTCCGGCCGCGACGCCGAGCATGGCCGCAATGTCGCCGGTTTGGTGCGGACCTGCGCCGAGTTCCGCCATCGCGCGAAGATATTTCTGTTGGAGCGGGGTCAAGCGATCGAAGCGAACACGGAAGAAGTTGGCGTCCAAGTGGGCGATGATGCCGGGAGTAGCCTGCTGAACATGGGCGAGCTGAATCGGGCTCCCGGGTGCCGAGTTCCAGACGTGGAAGCCCCATTCTTGAATGAAATAAGGATATCGCTCCGTCACGCGCAGAATTTCTTCGACTGCATCGGCTTGGAAATCAACGCCTTCATTCTTCGCTGGATGGACGAGTGCCGCGCGGGCGGCGTCGGCGTCGAGCTGACCCACCTGGGGATAGTTGAAAAGGCGCTCGGCATAGGATTTTGCATTGCCGGACAGGGCAGCAATCTGCGGCAGTCCAGCCCCCACAAAAAACAGCGGAAGATTGCGCTGCGCGACCTCGTGGCAGGCAACAATGAGCGAGGCCAGTTCCTCGGGCGAGAGGTATTGCACCTCATCTAGAAAAATTCCCAACGCCACGCTTCGCTCGTTCGCGGCCTCACATACAGCCACCAATAAATCGGGCAAGTCCTGTTCGAGATTTCCGGTATCGGCTTCTCCACGGGCTTGGTCGATACCGACCTCGATATCACCTATCTTGACCTTGAATGCGGCTACGAAATTTCGGAGGACTGAGGCCGCTTGGCGAACCTTATGTCCCGCAGAGGCTTGCAGGTCGAGGCTGTATAGAACCTGGCGAAGTTCGGGGGCAAGGAGCTGGGGCAGCATCCCGCCTTCTGGAGCCTCGACTTTGGCTGTTCGGAACCCTTTTTGTTCGGCCATGGAGTGAAGCCGGTTCAATAAAACTGTTTTGCCGACGCCGCGAAGGCCCAGCAACATCATTCCCTTTGTGGGGCGCCTATTGAGCACGCGGTCCATATCAATCACTGCGTCTTCGAGGAGCCTGTCTCGTCCAGCAAGTTCTGGCGGTTGCAGCCCGGCTCCTGGCGCATAAGGGTTGTTTCGGCGATCCATGGTGTGATTATAAGGATATTAGTGGTGTTAACAACATTGACGTTAATATGACTAATAAAAGTAAATTTAACCAAGGAGGCTGGCAGGGCGATTCTGAGGAGGATGCGGACATCGACGCCGCGTTTGCGCGCAGCGCCGCGGAAATCGAGGATCTGCACCTGCCCGAGGAGAATCACGGCGCCGCGGTCATAGCGCGCATCGTCGCAGTAAAAACTTGAGGCGGCGCGATCGGGCCGCCGTGCCTACCGCGTGCCCTTCTCGATGCGCTTGGCCAATTCATCAAGATCCGCGTTTTCTTCGATGGATATTTCCAGCAAGTCGTCTTTAGCCGGGGCAGGCGTGTCGCGCCGTTGAATTTTTGGCCTCGCGGGTGCGACGCGCTCTTCCGGCAGCGGCGCCGCCGATGCCGGCGGTACCCAATCCGTCTTTTGCGCGACCCAACGTTGGTAGCGATCGAAATTCCACATGCCGGCCTCACCGCCGGTTTGCAAGACATTGGCGATCTGGCTGAATTGGCCGCCGCGAATGGTTCCGCGGGAGGCGGCGCTGGGCAGCAGAATTTCGCACACCGGAACCCGCAAGCGGAAATCGCTCAGGAAATCGAGCCGCTGGCAAATGAACCCGACGAAGCAGTCGGCGAGCTGCGCGCGAATGCTGCCCTGTATGTCCGCGGGAAAAGACATGCAAATGCGCGTGAGGGCTTCCGCGCAAGTCGCCGAATGCATGGTCGCAATGACCAGGTGGCCGGTTTCCGCGGCGTTCAATGTCAGCCGCATGACTTCGGGTGTGCGCATCTCACCGATGACCAGCACATCGGGATTTTCGCGCAAGGCGTCGACCAGAGCCTGCTCGTAGCTTGGGGAGTGCGTCGGAACCTCGCGCTGGCGAATGAATGACCGTCGATTGGTGAAGACGTATTCGATGGGGCTTTCGACCGCGATGATATGGCGCGCGCCGGATGAATTGATCTCCTCGACCAGCGCGGCGAGCGTCGTGGACTTTCCGCTGCCGGTGGGTCCTGACACCACGATCAAGCCGGTGGTTGCATCGGTTAGCTTCTTCAAGTCCGGGTGCAGATTGCAGGTCCGAAGATTGTTTTGAAACGAACTCAGCAGTCGCACCGCCATTGCCACGCCGCGCAGCGTTTGAAAAATATTGATGCGGCACCGAACTCCCGCCATGGTTCGGGAAAGATCTGCGGAGCCTCGGCTCAAGAATTGCGACCAACCTTCGCTGCCCAGCAACTCGCGCCCGGCTTGGACGACGAGCGCCGCCGCAATGGGCGGCCCGATCGAGGACAGCTGCCCCCTGATGCGGGCCACGGGCGCGGCGTCCGCTTCAATGTGTAGATCGCTGGCACCGAGCTCGCGGCCCTTTCGAATCCAATCTTGGACCGTCACGGCGAGCGGGAATGGCGGCTAAGGAGCGGTTGGGCCATGACGATTGGATGCCGCCCCGCGGAGAAAGTTCGTAAGTGCAACGCCTTTATCAGGGACAATGAAGATCGTTTTCATTCGAGGTGCGTATGCCGAAGTTTTTGCTCGCGTTGACGATTCTGATGCCCGC
>Ga0193709_1000162_pt1 | contig 27947 bp, 23 predicted proteins | sample H3c2metaG_FD_160571 | JGI IMG/M metagenome (GOLD analysis project Ga0193709, IMG submission 160571) | Soil microbial communities from a riparian zone of the East river system, Colorado, United States - H3c2 | ecosystem: Environmental > Terrestrial > Soil > Riparian zone | place: USA: East River...
TCCGGAATCGCGCGCACTACGGCAACGCATCATGGTGCGCTGCAGGCTGCCGCTTTTGTCGCTGGAAGAAACGCAAGAATACATTGCGTCGCGGCTGCGCGGCGCAGGCGGCTCCGGCGCGCAAACGTTTCCGGCAGAAACAGTGGAGACAATATATTCGTATGCGCGAGGAATTCCACGCGTGGTCAATCTCTTGTGCGAGCAGGCGTTGATTGGCGCTTACGCGGACCGCAGCACCACGGTGTCGCCTGGGAATGTGCGCAGAGTGGCGGCGGAATTTGATCTGGTCGGCGAGCCGTTCCGTGCGACTCATCAAGACTTCAAGTTCGTGCCGAAATTTCCTGTGAACCTTATGCCTCCTGCGCAAACGGTGTCGGCCGCGGACGCGCCAGCCGCTGCGAAAGATCCAATAACGGCCGAAGTTCCTGTGGTCGAGAGAGCGATGGCCGCAACCGCAACGCCAGCGGAAGCGGTTGCGCCGATTACGCAGGCTCACGCATACCAAGCCGCGCCCGCAACGGCGGAGGCGATTCAGCCGCAGCCGATCCCTGATTCCATGGTCATGGCAGAAGAAGTACCGCCTATGGTGCCAGAGACGCGTGGACACGAAGATCCAGCGGCATGCGCGACTCCAGTGCAGTTGCTGCTGAATACAGCGCGCCTGGCGGAGCAGAGTACTCCTGCTCCAGCCGCTCTTGAAACTCCAAAGCTTGACACGGTTGTCGCAGCGATTCGAACGGAGCCAGAGCCGCCAGCGGTTGCGGAAGATTCGCCGCCAGAAGAACAACTCGCGCTGCATATTGTTCCGCCGCGCGAAAAGCGCCCGCCAGCGAGCGGTTACGCGTGGCGCAAACGCCATACTGAGAGCCCATTTCTTATTTACTGGCGCGAAGTCGCGGAATCCTTCGTTCGTGACTGGCGGGCATTTTTTGCGTCATTTGCGCCGCAGGTGACTGCATTTGCAGGAAATGTTCCGCAGCGCGCCGGCTTAATCCGGCGCAAAGTGATCGCGCCATTGCGAACCTGGTTGCGTACACCGATACAAAACGGGCGCGCTCGTGACATTGATGAGGCACCGCGTCCCGGGCCGTCAGACAAGTCATAGGCCGGCTTTCTTTCAGATACATTCGTTCCGCGCAAACGCCTGAAAGTTAAAAACCTTTCGGCCTTTCCTGTGCCACGGCGAAGGCTTTCTCCAGGGCCAGGCCGGCCTGCGCCAGCGTTCCTTCTTCGAATAACTTTCCGATGAGCGTTACTCCGTGTGGTACGCGCCGCGCCCGAGAATATGTTGGCAGTGGATTGGCCGGATCGGGCGCCCAATCGCTGCGCGCCTGCATTACTTCCACGAACCCCGCACGCAGCGTCAGTGATGGATGCCCGGTAAAATTGGTGATGGTCAGCATTTCGTCACGCAGCGAAGGTACCAGCAGCAAATCCACTTCGGAGAAAATTCGCGCCATCTCGATCGCAACCTTTCTGCGCATGCGATCGGCTTGCACGAAGTCCACCGCTGACAAAAATCGCGCCTGCCGGAACAAATTTGGCCAGGAATCGTACGTCTGCATTTTTAATTGATCCACGTCGTGGCTCAGGGTGAGTTCCTCAAATGCCGCGGCGCCCTCCGCGAATAAGATCAATTGCAGCGAATCGTAGGGCCAATCCGGCAAATACGCCTGCACGGGAATCATGCCTACTTTTTTCACGGTCTCGAGCGCCGCGCGGTCCACTTCGGTCGCGGGACTTTCTTTCATCCAGGCAGGGAAGTAGCCGATGCGCAAGCCTTTCACGCTGGCGCTGGCGTCAAAATCCAATTGGCTTGGAACACTGCTCACGTCTCCAGAGTCCGGACCGGAAATCGCTTGCAACACCAACAATGCGTCTTCGACCCCGCGCGTCATGGGGCCAAGTTTGTCCAATGACCAGCACAGCGTCATCGCGCCGGTTCGTGGCACACGTCCGTACGTGGGCCGCAGCCCAGTGACGCCGCAGCGCATGCTAGGCGATACAATACTTCCGCCAGTTTCGCTGCCAATGGAGAAACCGACCAGGCCGGCCGCAGTCGCCGCTCCCGGTCCGGCACTCGATCCGGACGCGCCTTCTTCGAGCAACCACGGATTCATGGTCTGGCCGCCAAACCAGACGTCGTTCAGCGCCAATGCACCGAGGCTTAGCTTTGCCACCAATACGGCTCCCGCTTCATTTAATTTCCGTACGACTGCTGCATCTTCCTTGGGCACGCGATTGCGAAACGGTTCTGCGCCGTAGGTCGTAGCGATTCCGGCGGTATCCAGCAGGTCCTTGCCGCCCCAGGGAATTCCATGCAAGGGCCCGCGATATTTTCCCTTGGCGATTTCGGTGTCAGCTTTTTTCGCTTGTGCCAGCGCGTGATCGCGGGTCAGCGTAATCACGCACCGCAGCTTCGCATTGAACTCCTCAAGTCGCTGCAAATAGATATTTGTCAGCCGTTCTGAGGCGAGTTTTTTCGATTCAATCCATCGGGAAAGTTGCGTCACCGGGGCAAACGCAATGTCCGCGTCATTCGAGGGCAGCGGGCCCACGTCGGAGGTACTTCGCAGCAGACGATTGCGCTCCGGCCCGGCTTTTGTTCCCGGAAGCACCGGGTCCCAGCGCGACCACGGCGCCAGACCATCTTGTAACTCCATCTTGCGCGGTCCCACACGCCGCTCGTACAGCGGCGCCAGGTTTACGCGCCAGGTCTTTGCCGCCTGCGCAATGTCAGCCTTGTTCAAATTCACTTGAACAAGTTTTTCTGCTTCCACAAAGGTTTCCTGGGAAACTTCTGGACCTACAGGCTTTGCTGTTCCGAACGCGGGCGGCATCCCGGCCGGTTCTTGCCCGGGCGCCGGGTTCGGATTCTGCAAAGTTGTCGTCGCGTTTAGATTCGTTTGTGCACTGCTGCTTTCTTCAGCGTTAACTACCGCCCCGACCAAGCCCATTCCGATGATCGCCAAAAAGTCTCGCCTGGTTTTCACTTTTGCTCCTCCGGTCAACTAGTGTACGCGTATTTGATCCCCTCCTTGGGCCGTCGTGAAACGCAAGTAATGATTGCAACTTCTCCTGCGGCTATAGATAGTTCTTAGGCGTTTGTGGCGTGGCAAATGCCGAGCAACCTCGCAAAGATGGCTGAAGACCAATCCTGTCTCAGAGCACTTTATGCGGCAGAGGGCATCCCCGGCTAAAAGGAGCGCATCCCATCAGAGCAACATGCCTACTCAAACTGCTACGGCTGGTGCGCCGTTAACAGTAGCGACCGCATCGAACTACCAGGAATACGTCAACCCGCAGTGGGTAACACTGCTTAACCTGCTCGGCATGAATGTCGAGTATGAACGATGCCTTGGCTGCGAGCTGTTCACCAAGGACGGCCGCCGCATTCTGGATTTTCTGTCCGGCTACTGCGTGCACAATATCGGGCACAACCATCCATACGTGATTCGGGCGTTGAAGGACGAGATGGACGCGTGCGGCCCGGCGATGCTGCAGAGCCACGTGCCGGAAATTGCCGGCGAACTCGCGCGCCGTTTGTGCCACTTGGCGGGCGGAGGCCTGGAAAAAGTTTATTTCGGCAGCAGCGGCAGCGAGGGTGTGGAAGCCGCGATTAAGTTTGCGCGAGCCACCACCGGTCGCGCCGGAATTCTTTACGCCAAGAGTAGTTTTCATGGACTCACGGCCGGCGCGCTCTCTCTGATGAACGACGCGTTTTGGCGCGAAGGCTTCGGCCCGCTTCTTGCCGACACGCACGCGGTGCCCTTCGCCGATATTTCGGCTCTCGAGACCGCCATCACGTCCGAACGTTATGCGGCGCTAGTTCTGGAGCCTCTGCAAGCCGAAGGCGGAATTCGCGTTCCATCCCGCGAGTATTTGCAGCAGGCGCAGGAGCTGTGCCGCCGCACCGGCACACTTTTTGTGGTCGATGAAGTGCAAACCGGCATGTTTCGCACCGGTACTTTTCTGGCAGCGCAGCAATTTGGTTTGCGGCCCGATATCGTGGTGCTGGCGAAAGCGCTCAGCGGCGGCCTGATGCCGGTCAGCGCCGTGCTGATCACCGACAAGGTTTATAACGCCGTCTACTCTTCGCTGAAGCGCGCCATCGTGCACACCTCGACCTTCAGTGAAAACAGCCTTTCCATGCGCGCTGGGCTTGCCACCCTGGACGTCCGTGAGAAGGAAGAGCTCGGAGCGCGCGCCTTATCTCTCGGCGAAACTTTTCGCGCCAGGCTGCGCTCAGCGCTGGCAGGCTTTGACATGGTCAAGGAAGTCCGCGGCATGGGCCTGCTGAGCGGAATCGAATTTGTCCCGCCAAAAAAGCTGGCCGTACGCGCATTATATGAAGCTTTCCGCCGCGTGCACCCCGCAATGTTCGGGCAGATCATGGTGATGCGCATGTTTCGCGAAAAACGAATCCTTACGCAAATCTGCGGAAACAATTTTATGGTTCTGAAAGCCGCGCCGCCCCTGATTGTGACGGCTGAACAACTCGATGAATTCGTGCAGGCAATCCGCGGGGTGGTGGAGCTGGCGGAAACATCTCCGGCATTCTGGACGGAAGCGCTTGGCATGGCCCGCCGGGCCGTTAACATCTAAGCTGGCAAAATGGCGCAAGCCGTGTAAACGGTTTGTGTGAGTGAAATGACCCGCAGTTGACATTTGCGCGGGGATCGCGGGAATAAAATCATCTGTGGAGAATGCGCCCCAGCATGAACAGTCCACGAAAGGCGGGCGAGTGGTCGCATCACAAGAGAGCACCGATGTATTTGTCGTCGGCGGAGGCCCGGCCGGACTGGCAGCCGCAATTGCCGCTCGGCAAAAAGGTTTTAGCGTCATCGTAGCCGACGGCTCCGAGCCTTTCATCGACAAATCTTGCGGAGAAGGCATGATGCCGGAGACCCTAGCCGTGCTGGAACGTCTCGGCGTGAAGTTTGCGCGCGGCGCCGGAAAAAGCTTTCGCGGCGTCACTTTTGTTCAAGACGGCTCGCAGGTTTCGGCCGATTTTCCGTGTGGGCAAGGAATTGGTTTGCGCCGGCCACTGCTACATGAAGCCCTGGTCGCCAGATCGGTAGCATGTGGCGTGCAGTTTCTCTGGAAGACGCCCATCAGCGGCATTATTTCTGGCGGAGATACCGGCAGCGTACAGCTCCCGGGACGAAATATACGTGCTAGATGGATCGTTGGCGCGGACGGTCAAGGCTCGCGCGTTCGCCGTTGGATTGGCTTGGTATCCAGCGCCCACGTCGGGCAACGTTACGCGAGCCGCCGCCATTACCGCGTCAAGCCCTGGTCGAACTACATGGAAATTCATTGGGCTGGCAAGGCTCAGGCTTATGTAACCCCGATCGCCGATGAAGAAATTTGTGTGGTGGCGATGGCGGAAACGCCAGCGCATGGGCTGTTTGAAACTGCACTAAATCAAATGCCGGCGCTAAGAGAAAGGCTTTTCGGTGCCTCGCTCGGCAGCAGGGAAAGAGGCGCTGTCACCGCCATGCGCACGCTGCGGTGCGTACAAAAAAACAACGTCGCGTTACTCGGCGATGCTTCGGGCGGCGTGGATGCCATCACTGGAGAAGGCCTGCGTTTGGCGTTTCGGCAGGCGCTTTCGCTGGCCGATGCCATGGCAGCAAATGATCTGACGCAATACCAGCGCGCTCATGGCAAACTTGCCCGCCGTCCGAGACTCATGGGCAACTTAATGCTTTGGCTTGGCCGCAATCCGCGTGTCCGCGCACGCGTGCTTCGCGCGATGTATGACAATCCGGAACTCTTCGCGCGATTGCTGGCGACGCATGCAGGAGACGGAACAGCGCATCTGGTTTCAGCCGGGGCGCAGCTCGGTTTGCGGCTTCTCGCCAGTTGAGAATAGTCGAGGAACGTTTATGACTCGGGTAAGAGCGCGCTCCCTGGGGGCGGCTATTTTGTCAATCGTTGGCCTTGTGATTTTTCTTTCCGCAGCCGCGGCCCCGCCTCGCATTGAATCGCCCCGAGCTGCCGCAGCTTCCACATCGGAGGTTGCTCTAACGCTCGACCCGGCGCAGTGCAAGGTGCACTGGACACTGGATAGCACCCTGCACACGGTTCATGGCACCTTCAATCTAAAAAGTGGGTCGGTTCATTTTGATCCCAGCACCGGAAAAGCCGGCGGTGAAATCGTGGTTTTTGCCACCAGCGGTGAAAGCGGAAACGATTCGCGCGACAAGCGCATGCACAAAGAGATTCTGGAAACTGCAAAATATCCGGAAGTAGTTTTTCACCCGACGCAAGTCGAAGGCCAAGTCGCTGTCTCCGGCCCGTCGGAAGTGAAGCTGCATGGCACTTTTTCCATTCACGGAACGGATCACGACCTGATCGCACTAGTTCACGCGGAATTGGCGGGAGATCATTGGACGGGAACCGGTAAATTCGAAGTTCCTTACGTCACCTGGGGGATCAAGGATCCCAGCAATTTTTTCTTGAAGGTAAAACACGTGGTGAACGTGGAATTGGAAATGTCCGGGGCGACGAAACCCGCGCAAACTGCTCCCTAAATCTTTACCGCCCTAAACGCTTCAACGAACGATCACTTCGCTCGGCCTGGACGGCAGACTGAACTTCGCCCCGCGTTGCTGATTCGCTTGTAGTGTCGCGGCAAGATTCAAATCGGCGATTGGAATTTTTCTCATCCACGAACCGGTGCTCCAATAGTCGGTCTTGATGGATATAGTTGTGCCGACGATCGTGTATTTCGCCACTTCTTCCTGATGCCCGTCGAGGAATACAAGCACTGCGGGGGGAAGTTCGCTGGGCGGCTGCGTTGGCGCGGTAGCGACAGCTCCTTTGCCATGGACTGACGCGGCCGCACGTCCCGATTCCGTCGCGCTCGCTTCTTCAGAAGCCTCCATGGGCCCGTGACTTGTAAGGCGTACCCAGTGGTCCCCGCGCAATTCCATCACCAGTGATTCCGGAGGCTTGGCCGGCGATGCAGGCCCGGCGGTCTGCGCTCGGAGCGGTGCTGGAGGTGCATCGCCGACTTCGTCCTGAGAATCGTAATCAGGGTAGTAGTCTGCTGAATCGTAGTAAGGATAATAGTTTGGCCCGAATCCCGAACCGACAAAAGCCCGTCGTCCGTGGCGCATTCGGACAAAAGAACGTCCCACCGCACGGCCCCGGGGGACGTGAGCCCCACCTGGCCCTGCGAAAGCGAACCCACGCCCGCCATGGCCCTGCCCTTGCGCCGGCAAGGCAAGCAACGTCATTCCTGCCAAGCCGAGCGACAGCGCGGACAACGCAATCGTCTGATACCTCATGGCCTCAATCGCCTCCGCTCTCGAGACTCGACCGCATTACTTCTGGCAAGATCCCGTGCAATCCCAACCTAGTCTCAAGCGCTGCCGCAGTCAAGCACTGCCGGCATTTTGCGCGGCAGTTTCTGTAACGCATACCGCCGGCAGGAGCGGCACTCCCGGAGCGCTTCGGAACGTTCAAGCTGGAACCGGTCAACCAGAACGAAAAACTCAGTTATCGCTAAAACGGAAAGATTGATTTCTTTGCGGATCGGGCTGTGGCCCGTTCGAATGGTGCCGGGGGCCCGATTGAATCCGGTCGTGCCTACGCACGCACTTTGCCTGTCTCCATTTTGTGATCCCTAAAACCATCCGTTGCGCGCAAACTCTATCGCGGTGATTTCGCGGCTTCGCCCGAGATGTTCACTTCCGCTACTGACCTCGTGCAGTCTTATCGGCAAGTAACAGAATCAATTTGCTGTCGGGCGTGCTCATTTTTTTAAGCAAGGGGATCAGTTGGTGTATTAACTTCGATCCACTACTAGAGGACCGCCACTCATCCTCGGCCTTCCTTGGCTCTCGAGACGAAATGGCCTTCGGAGCTTCTTCTTTGCTCACCCCACTCGATGAGCTGGGAAACTCTGCGATCTCGCGTTTAGCGAAGATACGCGAGTTAGTCTCACATCCTGAAAAAAGTGTTGACCTTGCGCGTGCAGCGCTTGCAGAACACATCGGCACGTCCACACTGGAACCCACGGTACAGGGCGGCGAACCGGTGTATCTTGCTCGCGGCAAAGTAGATTTTTTCGCAGGCGAAGCGATGGCGCGAACGGGTGGTGCCGGGGGACTTCGGCGGGACTACCAAGAACTGACTTTCGAATAAATCAATTCGCTAATCCACGAGCTAAACTGAGCATGGGTTTTGCAGACGCAATCACGCAGGCTCAGGTACTCGCCGTCAAGAAGCGAGAACTCGCCGCGCACTTGCGAGTCCATGGGATTCCCGGAGAACGCGATTTCAAAACCGATAGGAAAAAAGAGCATGAAAAACCTTAAAGTGTTGGTGTGTCCGTTGGCATTGTTGATTCCTGGCATCGCGCACGCGCAGACCAGCTACGGCCGCATCCAGACCGATCGCATTGCCGATAAGTCAACCGTGGTCATAACCGGCGCGACGCCGGATGTCTCGAACCGGAATATCTTCAAGACCAACAACGGCTCCCCCACGACCATCACCAACTTTGCGAACGGGGTGGATTCGCAAGTCATCACGGTCATCTGCGGCGAGACCAACACGACCATCCAGAATAACTTGAATATCGTCACCGCGTCGGCAGCGGACATCACCTGCACAGCGAATAAGGCCCAGGACTTCACCTACGATGCCTCGCAGACGAAATGGATTCAGGAGTCGGGTGGGAGTGCGGGCGGTCGAAGCCCCGCAGGTAACAACGGAAACGTGCAGTTGAAGAATGGTTCGGTGTTCGCTGCGGGTGGTGAGAACGACGACGGCTTAATCTTCTCCACCACGCGTGACGCGAAGTTTTGCGGGCGGAACCCTCACATCGACGTACGGTGCTATAACGTGCGGGCGGTTACCACCACGCCCACGACCACTGGCAGGATTAGGTCGGGCAGCAATACATTGGCCCTTGCGGGTGCGAGCACCTTCCAGAATGGTGATGGAATTGTGGTGCGCGGAGCGGGAGCAACACTGAGCATCTCCACTCCCGCAGCGCCAACCGTCGTTGCGTCAAACGCATCCGGTCTTATCGGCACAGGTATCACCGCAGCGAATTCCTCTGGTGCGACTACGTGGCAATACTGCATTGCTGCGCGCACCATTGGCGGCGGCCTGACGCCTTGCAGTCCAACTGCATCTATCTCGAACGGCGCAGCCACACTCGGTAAGGGTGCAGTTACGATTTCCTCATGGACGCGCTCGACAGGCGGGGTCGTCACCGTGACTACATCTGCCGCGCACAATCTCGTAAACAACGCACTGATCAACATTACCGGAGATGGCGATATTGCTGGTTGGTACCAAGTGGCCACCGCAACTCCTGGTACAACCACTTTCACCTTTGTCCACGGCAATCTACGCGAGAACGGCGCACGTACCTCGGGCGGCTCAACCGGCAGTGTGAATTGGTTCGTCGGGAATCACATCTCCTGGACTTCCGTGACTGGTGCGTACGAGTACTTGATTTACAACGTAGGAACGGGCGCGTTAGTGGGCGTGAGTCTCCCTGATACTGCACTCTTCGGAGGATTCAGTTTACTGTCAGATCCGCTGTACAACAACGTTGACGACTTTGGTTCGCCCATTACAACCGCACCCGGCCAACCGGACTGGGTACCTACCGGCGCCCCGCCCTCGGTTGCTAAGAATGAAGATCTCGTAACGACAATTGTCTCCGGTGCTGGCACAACCACCCTTACGCTGGCGGCCAATGCTGTCAACACCTTAGCTGGCGCGACAGTAAAATTTGACAACGCACCAAATATCAGAACAGCCATCCTAGCCGTGTTCGGTAGCGGCGGCACGGGCGGTGTGCTGCAATTTCCCGCAACAGCAAGCAAAAATATTGGCTATGTTACAAATTCCTATCTGGACATCGGCAGTGGCACGTTCCCTGCAATCGTGACCATTAATCAAGCCGGACCGATTTTCCCGCAAGATACGATACAGATCAGTTCGACTCAATGGACTGGATGGCCCCATAACCCACTAGCAACAGCTTCTTTCGCGCTTGAAGCTTACCCTCGAATAGCTTCGGGCGTCGCTTATCCGATAATCTATGCCGTAAAGCCAAACACAATCAGCCTTGCCTATTTGCAAATCGAGAGTAGTAGTGCGAATGCGGCAGTGACCTTCTTACAGGACGCTGGTGGCTTCGCTAACACCTTTGACCATCTCAACTTTGGGACATCCAGTAGCTCAGACTTCTCCAGTAGGCTTATGATTTTCCGTAATAACATTCTCAATGGCGCAGTGTTCAGTTTCAGCCGCATTTCGATGATTGCCGGTGGGCCGCTGATTTCGGACAACTCTCCCGTACCGCTATTCCAAGTTACGCAAGGATTATTTCCATTCTCATTCGATCACATTTTCCTGAACCGGCGTGGAATATATTTAGGGGCTGGAGCTATAGGCACTCAAGGCACAATCGACCATATCTACGAACAGGGCGCGATTATGCCCAAGATCACTCTCGCTAATACTACGGCAGGGGTTATCAACGTGGGTCTGGATGTTCGTAACTCCGGCGAAGATACCACCACCCAGCCAGTCATAACTTATCTCGGAAACAACCAGCAAGGAATTATTCGTTTTACCCTCTCCAATGGGCTGGCAGGACAAGCAACGGTCAACGGCAATGGGGGTATCGCCGTTCAGATGAACGGAGTGGGAAACGCAAATGGAAATGTCGGACAAAATCAAAATTTGATGGTTGGTCCGTTTATCAATACTGCCGTGGACGGAAACATTAACACTGGCGTAGCTTCCCCGACGAGCATCGGAAAAGAATCCTTCTCTGGTTCTTATGCCATTGGCAACAGGTATCAATTCTTCGTCGATTCATTACCACAACAAGCTCCAACCTGTTCGGTCAGTGCGGGCGGGACCGTTCCGAGTAACAGCTATACCTTCAAAGTCGCTCCGGTATTTTCAACCGGAGGTGAAGGCTCCCAGTCTGCATCATCCCTAACCTGCACAACGACTAGCGGGAATAAGACGGTTACGATTAATTGGACCCCTGTCCCTGGTGCTATTGGTTATGACCTGTACAAAAACACCGCATCCACCGGTTTCGTTGCTTTCCAGTGCACGGCTCCGTGGGTCGCTGGTGGAGGTACGACTAGTTACGCCTGGACGGGTGTGAGTGGATGTGGAAACTATGCATTAGGAGTAGCCGGTTCAGGCCCGACCAGTCTCTCCGCAGCCGGAGTCTCCGCGCCCCAACTAACCCTCCCCTCAACTGATGGCGGTGGCAAGGTCCTCGTAAAGATGCCCGTTGGCACAGCCACACGCACCCTTAATCTGCCGGATGCGACAGGAACCGCGCTCCTGGCGACCGGATGGTTCACGAACCCCAACCATTTGCTCATCACTCGCGCCGATGGAACTGTTCAGGATTCTGGCGTTGCGCCTATGGCCGTCTTCGATAGCGGTAATCGAGCGAACGGAACAATCCAAAGCGGAAATCCGAATTGGGTGGACCACGCCAATCTTAGCGGCGGTGTCAACGTAGTCGGCAATAGCTTCGTTGGCGTCACGGGCGGCACGAACGGATGGGTGCTTTATACCGGCGCGAGCTTCCCGACAGACGATCAAACAGTGGCAGCGACTATTACGGGAGTCGGTTCTTCGGCCGATGCCTCGACCTCTATCCTACTTAGAGCCTCCCCGATAGTCAGCACCGCATACAGTTGCAGCTATAGCGTCAACGGTACCTCTAACCTGTCCATCAGCAAGGGAATCGCGGGAACATTTACTTCTTTGGGGTCTTTGCATTATTCGGCGGTGGCGGGAGACAGGCTGTCATGCAACGTAACGGGTACGACATTGAATTTGTACGTGAACGGTGTGCGCAAGATTGGACCCATCACGGATGCTTCAATCTCATCGGGGTTTCCAGGTCTTGGCTTTTTCAGCAACCTCTCGTCACTCACCTTAGCAAACTTCGCAGCCAGCTACGGCGCGGTGAGTTTGAACGTTGCGCAGATTTGGAGCCAGCTTCAGACATTCGCCTCCGGGGTGAAACTCGGGGCCGCGCAGTCACTCACCGGTGCCGGAGGGAACGCCGCTATCGTCACGACGCAGTCGGCACCCCTGACAACCGGAAAAGTGGTCGTTGGAGACGCGAACAATAACGCCAGTCCCGCGGGCGGAAGCGGCACGCTAGGCGTCACGATTCCACGCAAGATGCTGATTATAGGTGCGCTGTGCAACAACACCACGGCCCGCCCGGCGTGGAGTATTCCAACTTCGAGTGCGCCGACCGCGAATTGCAACACCGGAAGGAACGTCCAAGAAGCCACTTTGGACTTCGCGGACGGAAACAGCGCCCAATATAGCCTGTACCTTCCGTCAGACTGGACCGGCGCAATCGACGCGCGTCTGATGTTCTTTGACTCATCGACCTCCGGGACGGTAATTTTTCAGATTGCGACTGTGTGCACGGCAACCAGCGGATCTAGGAATGACGACCTGGCCTTCAACACTACGGATTCGTTCTCGACAATTACGCTGAATGCCACGGCGAACGCCCTTTGGGAAGCGACCAAGCTGAGCATCAATACGACCGGCTGTCAGCCTGGGAACAAACTTCAAATCAAAATCACTCGTGCGACTGACACTGCGGCAGGGGTGGCCAGATTCAGCGCGCTTGAACTAACGACGCGGGCGGCAATCTAGCGCCCGCTCCAGCAGGACGACTCTAAACTGTGGAACGAGTATGGAAACTCAAAACGGGCCAGGGCGTGAGTCGCCTGTTCCGCTTAGTGGGTGCATTCGCCATCGCACGTGTATAGCAGAGGGCGCGATTTGTTCGAACGCTAGCTTCCGGGGAAAGTTTCCCATCATTTCCCCATGTAGCTAACTCTCCACACCGAGTTTGATCCATCGTCGCTCACCAGCAGCGATCCATCTGAAGCCACGGTTATGCCTACCGGACGTCCCCATACTGTACCGTCTGGCAGCACGAAGCCTGTAAGGAAGTCTTCATACTCCCCGCTGGCATGGCCGGTCTGGTGCAGCGGCACTCGGATCACCTCATAGCCCACGCGCACTGCCTTATTCCAGGAGCCGTGCTCGGAGGCGAAAATGTCTCCCCTGTACCCGGCGGGGAATTGCTGGCCTTGATAAAAAGTTAACTCCAGCGAGGCGGTGTGGGGCTGCAGCAGCACATCAGGCACGATGACTCTGCCTTTCAACTCGGGATGCTTGCCCTGATGCCGCGGATCCTGATGCCCGCCCATGTACCACCACGGCCAGCCGTAGAAGCCGCCTTCCTGTACGTGGGTGATGTAGTCAGGAACGAGATTGTCGCCCAATCCGTCGCGCTCATTCACCGAGCACCACAACTCGCCTGTCTGCGGGTTCACCGCAATCCCACCTCCCGCGTTGCGAATGCCATAGGCATACACGCTCAACACGCAATTCTGGGTATCGCATGCCAGAATGTCCGCACGGTTCTTCTCCCCAGGGTGTGTGTCAGGATCGGCCACGTTCGATCCCGAACCAACCGCGACAAACATTCTCTTGCCATCGCGCGAGAATTCCACTGCCCGCGTCGTGTGCCCGAACCAGCTCGCTGGCAAATCGGCGATGTGTTGCGGCGATCCGCTCGCCTTCAAATCGCCATTGCGATAAGCGAAACGAACTACTTCGGCGGCGCTGCCCACATATAACCATTGCGGATCGGGACCCGAAGGATAGAAAGCCAGACCATAGGGCTGTTTCAGGCCGCTGACGAAGATGGCCGACTGCTGGGGCTTGCCGTCGGCGCTTAGCCCGCGAAACACCCGGATGCGTCCGGGAGCGGTTTCGGCCAGAAAAATGTCGCCGTTCGGGGCCGTGCGCAAGGTCCGCGGATTGTCGAGCCCGGCCCCATACAGTTGCACCTTGAATCCGGCCGGCGCCGACGGCCACACGTTTCCCGGCCTCGCCACCAGGTGCGGAGAGTTGTACGCCGATTTGGTCGTATAAGATGGGGGTAAATCGTTCACGGTAATCTTGTGAAACGTTCCCGGCTTCTGGTAACGAAAATCGGTGAAGGGCGGGGTCGCCGGCGGTGCCTTCAGGTTCGATGTGTTCATGTCGGGTGGTGGCGGCGCACTTGCCTCCTGCGCGGCCGCCGACGTTCCAATCGATTTTATATAGGTAACGATCTGCCAGCGCTGCTTAGCTGGCAAAGACGCCCAGGCGGGCATGCCGTTTTCTTTGTCGCCCCGCGTAATGAACCAGAACAGTTCTCCCGGGGTAACTGAATCGAGGCTTCCCTCGACCAGAGACGGCACGTTGCCCGTGCCTTTTCCCGCCGTCCCATGGCACGACAGGCAATTACGTACATATATCTTTTTTCCGGCCTGCGCGGCCTCCTCCTGGCCTGCATAGGGGTTCTTCGCCGCCCGCGCCGAAACCGGAGCATTGTGGAACTTTGTGTCTACATCTGCAGCGAGCAGCGTTGCAGGCAGTAGGATGGCCGCCGCAGCGAGGGCCTGTGAATTGGCAAACGAGCGCATTGCTTTCTTCCTCCGTCGCCGAGAAGGGAATGAGTGTGGAAGTCGAGTCCGACGTTGTCAATGCCGAGAGGGCGAGCGCCATGCCAAGCGACCGGACATCATCTATTTTTCGAGAGCGGGCCGCCGCGAGCGATCGCCCCGCCGTTTCGGCGGAGGTGTCCATTTTCTTCCCGCCCGAGACAGCGTCTATCTCGCGCATGTTTTCTCAACACGATTGTTACTGCTTACCAAATATGGTATTCACTGCCAGATTACGCCCACCTGCTCCCCGCAGCTCTTGCGGATCGGCGGACTTTTTATGGTCTTCGAATGAAAATATCAGCAGGAAGTTTGAATCGTGAACTTACTTTGCGAACCTGCTCGAGTGTGAGCTTCCGTTGTCCTTGCGCTTCTCGCTGGAATCGCGCGAGGGCCTGCGGGTCTCTGGCCACGTCATCCGGCAAGAACTTCAGAGCACCGAAACGGTGAAGGCGGGTGTCCTCAGCCTTATACACAATACCCATACCGCCACCGCCCAATCTCTCGAGGATGCGGTAATGAGAAATGGTCTGGCCAAGTAGAGAGGGGCTTTCCGGCATCTGCGCGAATTCTAGGTGCGAAGGTATAGGAAGTCAACGATGACCGACCTAGCTCTCGTATGCAGTTTGCTAACTGACAGTGAGACAAATCCACATAGGTACTGAAACGGGAAAAGGTGATTTTAACAAACGACCGCGGTGCGTGAAGTTTGTTTCTGAATCGCCGAAGACGGCTAGGAGCAAGATACAGGGGTTCAAATTGTGCCAGGGCTCCGCGGCCACCTGAAGGTGGCCGTTACGAATGAGGAGAGAAGGTGGCGCTGATCCCAATCATTTACGATACCTCGCGACAGCGCGCGCATCCAAGATGTCGGAGGTGGTTTATGGTAAAAGCAGCACTTTGGGTCGAATTGAAAGCAAAAGCCGGGAAAGAGAAGGAGCTGGAAGAGTTTCTCAAGTCGGCGCAGCCTCTGGCGGAGCGCGAGAGGGACACTGTCAGCTGGTATGTAGTGAAGATGGGCCCGTTGGACTTTGGGATATTTGATACGTTTGTGGACGACGCCGGACGGAAAGCGCACCTGAACGGCGAGATCGCCAAAGCCTTGAAGTCCAAAGGGCCAGAGTTGTTGGATGGCGATCCGAAGATTCACCAGATCGAGATCATTGCCTCAAAAACAGGAAGCTCGGCATCGCGCGCTGGAGCTTAGGCGTTACGAAATTCTGAGGCAGATCAGACAACAGAAAGGGGAGCCAGACTACTACGGCTCCCCTTTTGTTTCCTTCCAACAGGAGCTCCACGAACTCCGCACGTTCGCGCTGCAGCGACTGTCGAATATCCGCTTCCTACCTGGAAAGACAGATGCCATTCGCGAAGCCCGCGCGCTATTGGCCGAGCAGTTTGGAAAGTTACGCTGAACAGGGTCAAAGACGCAGGGAGGTGGAGTTACAAGGCCGAGGGAGCGGTTAATTTCTTTGGAGAGAGCTTGATACGCGTGGATGGTGCCGGGGGCCCAGTATGCACGATTCTGCCACAAGCTATGTTCTTTGTAGACTTGGCTGCTTAGCACCGCCAAGCCGAGGAATGGGGAAGGATCCCCATCTGCGGCATTAGCTAAAGGCCCCGGATGAAAACGTCAGCAGGAAGTTTGAATCGTGAGCTCAATTTGCGAACCTGTTCTAGCGTGAGATTCCGCTGTCCTGCGAGAAACATCGAAACGGCACTTTCTGATCCGAATTCCGACGTCAACTCACGTTGCGTAAGGCCTTGCCGTTCAATGAGGAACCGCACGACAGAAACTGCGTCCGAGGCAGGAATTGGGTAATACGCTTGCTCGTACCGTTCCACGAGTAGAGTCAGAAGTTCGATTGCTTCTTCTTGCGAGGAAGAGGGGTTCTCCAGAGCTGTCAATTGGAAGAGGGCGTTTGTGTACACTTCCAATTCTTTGTCATTGTGTATGACGTGGGGGGCACCCTTCGCAATCATTTTTGCTGGATCTGCGAGAACTGTATTCATTTTGTACCAAATCTCCTATCCCATTTCCGGCGATCGTTGTATTCCTTGTGGGTCAGGAAGGACCGAATGTAGACGTGTCCGTCCGTCCGTTTCTCATCTGTTGTCTTTGCGTAGTGAATGATCGTGATGAGCCTGAAGCGGTTTCGCCGGATGTTGAACACGACATATCCGTCGATGTAGTCGGCATCCCGAAACATGAGCCGAACTTCGGCAAAATTGTGCCATCGGACGCCTTCGACTATCGCGACCCATGCCTTTATCTCATTCGCAGCCTCTGGATACTCCTGCATGGCCTCGCTAAGGTGCTTGCGCGTCACAATGTGCACTGCCTGATAATACTTCACAATACGTGAAGTAGTCAAGCGGCCATCGCGCGCCACAAATTGTGGCTGCTCGGGTAAAAGCGACAGTTGTAACGGGGGAAAAACAAATCTGGTGCCGGGGGCCCGGTTTGCACCGTTCGCGCTACGAAATTCTCACTCCCAATTGCGGCATGACATACATTTTGGCGCCATGTACGAGTTCTCTGTTCCGCAGCCAATAGCGCTCTTTGCGTATGGACATATTGGTCCTAACAGAGACGGGCGCACCTTATATTTGCTGTGGAATATTGCCCTCGATGCCATCGAGAGAGCAGGGGAGGGGGTTAGGTCTCCCTAAAACCGCCTTGCGGCTATTAAGAAAAAGTAGTATGTTTTTTCTTAATCAACAGGACGTCAAAAATACATGCAAACTATGCGAAATCAAATAGTTAAGAGGATTGAGCGCTTGGGGCATGGCAAAGCGTTCTCAGCAAAGGACTTCCTCGACGTTGCCAGCCGGACGACAATTGATGTGATGCTGGCGCAGCTGGCAGCGGACGGCAAGATCAGGCGCATCCGGCGTGGCCTCTATGATATGCCCAGGGTAAATCCGGCGCTCGGAGGAAAACTGAGCCCGGACATTGAGGAGGCGGCGCAAGCCATAGCAAGACGACAGCGCTGGAAGATAGTGCGCGAAGGTGCGTGGGCAGCTAATCTTCTTGGTCTCTCGACCCAAGTGCCCGCCAAAATTATCTATCTGACGGATGGCCCGACAAAAGAGGTGGAGATCGGGCGTCGGAGCATTCATTTCAAACATGCGCGTCCGAAAGCAATGGCAGGGCTTGAAGGGAAACTGGCTCTGGTGGTCCAGGCGCTCCGCCATTTAGGTAAGGAGAATGTGGGAACGCGCGAGATCGAAACAATTCGCGAGAAACTTTCACAAAAGGAGAAAGACCGGCTCCTGAAGGACACGCGCTTTTCCGTGGACTGGATTTACGACGTTGCAAAACAGATTGCGGAGAAGAGCGCGTGAACAAGGTGGCTACGATGGAGCCGCGTGCGCGCGCGGAACTGTTTGCCGAAACGGCCGCGCGCATGGGCATGTTCGATGCACAGATTGTGGTCCAATCCGTCGAAAATGTGACTGCCGTTGACGAGTCTGTGATTCGGAAGTCTGCTTCGAAACCGCCAATAGTGGTACGGGTTTTACGTCTAAGTCCCGATTAACGCCGAATCCGCGGAAGTTGATTTTGACGCAGGGAACTTTTCCGGTTTGGCACGACGTATGAGGTGCTAGCGTCACTGTGAACCGGACCTGGCGATGAGCGGCCTATTTTTACTTCAGCTTTCCGCTCCTGTAACATCGCACTCGTGAAGCCATTCGAGTTGCTCGGTCAAACAATTTCTCCAGACGGTTCTGTTATGAAGCTGATTCGCCGCGGCGACGAGTACTTCATTCTTGTCGACGGCGCGGTCCTTATGTCCAACCGCATGCACGGCTCAGAGGAAGCGTTGGCCACGTTCGCCTGCCAATGGATGCGGACGCTGGAGCGGCCTAGCGTTCTGATTGGCGGCCTCGGAATGGGTTTTACCCTACGCGCGATGCTCGATCTCCTTCCGTCCGATGCAGCCGTTGTTGTCGCTGAGCTGGTGCCCGCAGTGGTGGAGTGGAATCGCGGGCCGCTCGGGCCGCTGGCGAAATACCCTCTGAAAGATAAGCGCGTGCGGATCGAGACGGGAGACGTCGCTGTCACACTCACCTCACGCCTCGGCCAATTCGATGCCGTGCTGCTCGACGTGGACAATGGCCCAGCCGCATTGACCGACTCGAACAACGCCGGACTCTACAACAGCCGTGGAATTGCCGCCGCCCATGCGAGTCTAAAGAAAGCAGGAGTTCTGGCCATCTGGGCAGCCAAAGAGGATCGAAAATTCATGCAGCGATTGCGCGATGGCAGATTTGACGTTCAAGTGCAGCGCCCTGGTGGCCGCCTAATAAAGGGCGGTCCTCGCCACACGATCTTTCTGGCTCGAAAATCTTGAATTGAGCTCGAAACTACTTCTCCGATTACGCGACTACTCAGGACTTGGCCCAAAATTGTGACAAGATGTCGGGGTGATTTTACTATGAGCTACAACGTCGCAATCTGCATCCAACCAATTCCGTCAAAAGATGAAGAAGCATGGAAGGCCGTGGATAGTCTCATCGACGCAAGCGGCGAACCACCTGAAGTGTTCAGGGGATTACACAACCGCCTGACGCGGCGGTATCCGTGCATTTGCACCTTGAGCGACGATAGGGTCGATGATGACGGCGTTTGGAGCGACGGGCCGGTATGGAATGACTTCGGCCATCGCGCCGCCGTGTTGGGAATGGTCTATTCACGAGTCGAAGAGGGCCTCCCGTTTCTCGTGGAAACAGCCAACGACCTCGGACTGGTTGTATTTGACTGGGCAGGACCGAGTATCTACCGTCCGAAATGAAAACGTCTGCGGCAGTCGGTACAGAAGCCAGTTGAGAATATGGTCTATCGCAAAGACATCGTCATAACTTTCGAGTTTTCACCCGACGGCCAACTCCTGTCCTGCTCGTCGAAAGAATACCTTACTTTTATGTAGTGGACGGGAAGTCCTGGTCGCGTAACCGGACAAAGAAATCGAGAGCTTCATCCAATTAATGTTTCGCGTGCCATGTCGTCATGCATGCTGATTCATCTGCGCCGACGAAGTGCCTGTCACCCAAGTCGTCTTCAAGAATCACTTCGTCCACGATGCCGTGAAATCTTTCGCAACCAGGCCCCCAACTGCAGAAGTAAACCATGCCTTTTTCCAGCGCGGCATTCGCAAATGCCGAGACAACATCGACCGTGTTGTTCTCTGTATCAACGGCGACGAACAGGCGAAATCGTTTGGATGGAATAGTGACGTTGGAAGGCCAAATGAGCGAGGGCAGGTCAACTACCTTGGAATGGTCCGCGGAGCGCATCAGGAATACAGATTATCACCCCGTCCACTTAGCTCCGGTTTCCCAATGCTTGGTTAACGCCGAATCGGAGAAGTGGAAAACCCGAGGAAAGCTGAATCGGGACAAAAGCTGAATCGGGACTTGTCCGATTTCGCCTTATCAGGCACACGCAATGGAAGGCAAATCAATTTTCCGCTATGATGCCCGGCGTTGGAGGCTCTGTCGCGTATCCCTGCTTGGCGAAAATAAAATTGCAGCGGAAAGAAAAACAATAGCTCCCGAAGATTTTGTATTTCACCGCATGGCGGCTACCGCACTCGCTGTCTTTATGGTCGTCCTTTGGCTTTTTTCGAGACCACAGCATTTTGAAGCGTGACAGCCGCGCGCTAAGGCTTTCAATTCCATTCCGCATCGAGGTCGCGGCATAACCGCAAGGCTTTACCCTCCCTGGGTCAGGACACGACGCCGGCGTCCTCCCAAGCTTCGGACATGGGTTCGATTCCCATCGCCCGCTCCAGAAACCACGTCAGTTGGCTTTACTGGCTTCCCACCGCAAAAAGTGACGTCAAATTGCTCGATTTTGGAGCAACCTCAGCGAATAACAAATCGGGCACGCGATTGGCTCCCCTCGCGCTTCAACCCAAGGGCTCCCCTGTGAGACATATTACGTTCCCGAATGCCTCGAATGCGGGAAGGCGATTCTAGATTTTCGAGCGGCCAATGTTTCAGTGATCGGCGAGACGGACGAAGAGTCTACGCGCATCGGAAAGTTGGGCGACGCCGACGCGTTGCTGATTCCGCAAGATACCCGAGAGCGAAGAGCGGTGAGGCTAGAAGCCCAGGATGGTCGATGATTCTCCGAAATTCTGCTGCGGCTTCGGATGCAGCTAGTGGCGGCGCTTGCCCGCGGTTCGCGAGATTGTCTTTTTCAATCTCTTTCGCGGTCTCCTCCGCGTAAGCGTTCCAGCGCTCAGTGCGATTTCACGTTCGATCATCTTCATCGCCTCGGCCGGAAGCCCGATGAACTCCACACCGATCCCTACGCCCGCCTGGCAGTTGCGCACTTCGCAGCGGGTTCGAACGTGCGCACCAGTCAGCACCAGAGTAAATCGCAGATTTAAGACTGCTCCCTCGGGAAAGATTTGACTCGTGTTGATGAACATTCCTCGCGTGCTGAGATTTGGCGGCTTCACCACAATTTGCGCGTTCTGTCCTTCGTACGAGATCGTGATTTCGCGGAGGCTATAGACCCGGGGGCCGCACCTTGCAATCGGCGGTTTTCCAGCCAATCGACCGTTGTCCGTCATTTGTTGACCGCCTCCCGTTTGCGCGCCACTCTTTTCACCCGCGGAGGTGGCTGCGAGCTGAGCCGGTTGATCCCGCAGAACGGGCAAAAGGCAAAATTCGGCGACAGTTCTCGCGCGCAAGATTTACAGGCTTCCGCCGACGCCTGGCCGAAGGCTACGACGCGCTGCACCTCCTCGATCGTGGTTAGCCCCTCGCGTACCAGGTCCAATGCATAGTCCTGCATGAATTTGATTCCGTTCTGGCGTGCCAGGATTCTCATTTCGTCGTTGTGATTTCCAGATCGAACTGATTGCCGTAACGCATCGTTGAATGGCAGCATCTCATAAATCCCGATGCGCCCGCGGTACCCGGTGAAATCGCAAGCCTCGCATCCCTTGGCCACCTTTTGCTGTTCCGGTGGCTCCGTCAGCCCAGCCGCCCTGACCGTCTGGATGTATTCCATTGTTGGCGGCGAGGAGGAGTGACATGTGCATAGTCGCCGAATCAGCCTCTGCGCGATAATGGCGCTCAGCGCGCTTCCAATTTGATATCCGGGGACGCCGAGGTCAATCAGTCGGGTGACAGCCGAAATGCAGTCGTTCGTATGCAACGTAGAAAGCACGAAGTGGCCTGTCTGCGCCGCTTTGACAGCTATCTCCGCCGTCTCCATATCCCGAATTTCGCCCAGCATGACGACGTCCGGATCTTGACGCAGAACCGAACGCAGGCAGCTGGCGAACGTCAGCCCGGCCTTTACATTTACCTGCACCTGATTGAGCCCCGGTAAGACGTATTCCACCGGGTCCTCTACCGTGACGATGTTGACCGCGGGTCGCTGGATCAGATGCAGACACGAATATAGGGTCGTGCTCTTGCCGGAGCCTGTTGGCCCAGTCACCAGCAGCATTCCTTGCGGAAGCCGCACCGTCTCGCTTAGCGCATCGGCGATTTCCTTGGGGAGGCCCAGGGCCGCGAAATCCTTCAGCGGCGATTCGCCCTCCAGCAGTCTCATCACAACTTTTTCGCCGTATTGCGTCGGAAGCGTAGAAACACGCAGGTCGACTCTTCGGCCGGCGATCTTCACCACAAATCTTCCGTCCTGAGGATTGCGTCTTTCTGCGATGTCCATGTCGGAAAGTATTTTGACCCGCGAAGCAACCGTGTTTTGCAGGATGCGCGGAATCCGTTGGTAATCGCGCAAAATACCGTCAACGCGGAACCGCACGGCGGTTTCGTTCTGCTGTGGCTCGATGTGAATGTCGCTGGCCCCTCTGGATACCGCCGCCTTGATCATCATTGCTACGAGATGCACTGCCGGCGTGGTTTTCGATTTGTGCTGCAGCTCGACCTGCATCTCCCGCATCGCCTCTACGTTCCGCTCCTGCGAGCTCGAGGAGATGAATTCCATTCCGGTAGTATCGTCAGCAACTTGAATCGCGTCCGGAGGTGCCTCCGATGTGCCGTACAATCGTTCGAGGGCCGCGAGCACCTCATCCTGAAAACCGAATTTCGGCACAATCTTCAACCCCGTTTTGAAACGAAGCTCATCCAAGAGCTGCAAGTTTTGCGGCTCAGCCATGACAACAGTAACTGTTTTTACATTCGCCTCAATCGGAATGGCGCGGCACCTTTTCGCGAGAGCGGCAGGAATCAGCCTTAATGTTTCGGTTGGAGGGTCTAGCTGGTGGCAATCCACATGTTCGATGCCCGATACTTCCCACAGCGCCGCCGCGAGTTCCTTCTTCGAAACAAGATTCCGCTGCAGCAGCAGTTCGCCTAGGCGGATAATCTTCCCTTGTTCTTGGAGGGCTTTCTTCAGGTCGGCGGCGGAAATATGGCCGCGTTCGTAAAGTATTTCCCCCAATCGTTTTTTCTTCATCACGTTTTTGTCTTAGAGGCGGCGCTGATCCACGGCTCCACGAATTCATTTCAGCGAACAGGTTCATTACAACTCGCCCGTTTCGCCCGAAAAAGGAACGACGATGTCCGGTTAGCAGGCAACCTTTTGCATGCCACGCTTGCCATCTTGGCATCACTAACGCGGTGGCGCATGGATCGGCAAATTGCCGGAGAGCGGGCTGACTGTCAAGACCAACCGCTTCCATTCCCGAATCGCAGCGTGGCCCTGAGGGGCTCATGCCGCGGTGGAAGTGCCCGGTTACCTTGCACTAATACCATGCCCCATTTTCTGAAACTGTCCCATTTCATACAACCGGTGGGATTGTACTTTCGAGCGTCGAACTCCAGGAACTTGGGATGGGCTCGGAGTACCAGGGCCTGCAGCTACTATGGTGCCGAGGGCCAGATTGTTAAGAGAGGCCCACGCGTTTCAACAGGTCGGTGTAGCGGGGGTCTGAGCGCAGCGAGTCATAATCGGGGACTGCTTTGATGTATTGGATGAAGACGCTGTTTTCGGGGTATGCTTTCGCGAGCCAGGCGAAGGCCTGGTCCTTCTCTCCGATGATGGCATAGTCGGCAGCAAGCGGATCTTCCTGCTTGAAAAGTCGGTTGGCTTGAATGACAAAGATGCGGCACTCGCAGCCGGCTACTCCCTGAGCGTCTCAGAAAACACGAAGCAGCGCATTTGGAAGACGCGAGTACGCAACGAATGGGATCGCTTGCGGAGGGTAGTTGCCAACCGTAGGCAATCCCAGCAAAGTGAGTCGCAACCGGAATTGACTTGCGATTGACGGGTCTCCAATAATGAATGCCATCACGAGAAGCTGCAGACGAGTGGGCGGCCATTGATCGGCGAAACGTTTTCGCACTACCGCATTATTGAAAAGCTGGGCGGCGGCGGCATGGGAGTGGTGTATAAGGCCGAAGACTCCCGGTTGGGCCGCGCCGTTGCATTGAAATTCCTACCTGACGACTTGACCCGAGACAAGCTGGCGCTGGAGCGGTTTCGACGCGAAGCGCGTGCGGCTTCGGCGTTGAATCATCCGAATATCTGCACGATCTACGACATTGGCGAGGAGAACGGCCGGGCGTTCATCGCTATGGAGTTTCTGGACGGCGTAACGCTGAAGCACCGGATCGCCGGGCGCGCGCTGGATGCGGAGACTCTCCTGGATCTTTCGATCGAGATTGTGGATGCGCTGGACGCGGCGCATGCGCAGAGCATCGTTCACAGAGACATCAAGCCGGCGAATATTTTTGTGACCAAGCGGGGTCACGCCAAGATTCTAGATTTCGGACTGGCCAAGATGGAGAACCAGTTGACGCCGAGCGGCGATACAGCGACGACAACTTTGGCGGAAGATCGGTCGCATTTGACCAGTCCGGGAACGACGCTGGGAACGGTGGCATATATGTCGCCGGAGCAGGTGCGTGGCGAAGAACTGGACCGCCGGACCGACCTGTTTTCTTTCGGAGCAGTGCTTTACGAAATGGCTACGGGGTCGCTGGCGTTTCAGGGTGAGAGCACCGGGTTGATGTACAACGCGATTCTAGAACGCGCGCCGATACCGGCGGCGCGAATCCATCCGGGAATTTCGGCGGAGCTCGATCGGATTATCGGGAAGTGCCTGGAGAAGGACAAGAACCTGCGCTACCAGAATGCGGCGGACATTCGGGCGGACCTGCAGCGACTGAAGCGGGACACCGGTTCGCAAACCGCTGCGAAAACGGCGGCGGTGAACTCGCAAAAGCAGCCCTCGTCTACGCTTCGCTGGGTAGGAATCGCGGCGGTGCCGGTCGTGGTCGCAGCGCTGGCAGGATTCTTATTTACCAAGCACGGGGCGGCGAAATTGACCGACAAGGATACGGTGGTGCTGGCGGATTTTGCGAACAGCACCGGGGAAAGTGTGTTTGATGGAGCGCTGCGGCAGGGATTGTCGTCGCAATTGGAGCAATCGCCGTTTTTGAATTTATTGAGTGACGAAAAGATTGCCGAGACGGTGAAGCTGATGGCGCAGCCGAAAGACGCGCGGCTGAGCCACGATCTGGCGAAGGAGATCTGCCTGAGGACCGCCAGCGCGGCAACGATTGAAGGGTCGATTTCATCGCTGGGAACGCAATACATCCTGGGGTTGAAAGCGATTAATTGCCAGACCGGCGACCTGCTGGGGCAGGAGCAGGTAACGGCTAACGGCAAAGAAGAGGTCTTGAAGGCGCTGGGCAGCGCCGGGACACAGCTGCGAAAGAAACTGGGCGAATCGCTGACTTCGGTGCAGAAATATGACGCTCCGCTGGAGCGAGTCACAACGCCATCTTTGGAGGCGTTGCAGGCATACAACCACGGATTCCGGGAGATGATCGTTATGGCCGATCTGCCGGCGGCGATTGCGCAATTCCAGCGCGCGATACAGCTTGATCCGAATTTCGCGATGGCCCACGCGCGGCTGGGAACGAGCTACTTCAATCTGGGCGAGCTGGAAAAATCCGACCAGGAATATGCAAAGTCTTATGCGCTACGCGACAAAGTGAGCGAAATCGAGAGGTTGTACATCGATTCGCACTACCAAGGAATTACCGCAGGGAACCAGGAGGAGGCGCGCAAGACTTTTGAACTGTGGGAACGAACCTATCCGCGCGACAAGACGCCACCAGCGAATTTGGCCACTATCTTTGGTGAGCGCGGAGAGAACGAGAAGGCGCTGGAACAGGCGATTCTGGGGCTAAAAGTTGCGCCGGGTGAAGCGCTGACCCTGGCGAACCTGGCGAGCAGCTACCTGGCGGTGAACAAAATACTAGAAACGAAGAAGACGCTGGCTGACGCGGCCGCGCAGAATATCGATTCCGGCGCGCTCTCGGCCGTGCGCTACGCGGTTTGCTTCCTGGAAGGCAACCGCGAGGGCATGAAAGCGGAAGTCGAGAAGCAAAAGCGCGATCCGTTCGGCGAAGCGGCGATGCTTTACGTTGAAAGCGATACGGCCAGCTACGACGGAAAGTACTCCGCGGCGCGCAGCATGGCCAAGCGGTCCGCGGAGGCACTAGCACACGGAGGCGACGCCGAACTGGGGGCCACCGTCCTGGTAGAGAACGCCATTCGCGAAGCCATCGTGGGAAATGCCAGTGAGGCGACAACAGCGGCCCATCAGGCGCTACGGCCGACCAGCGGACGATTTGTGCGGGCGCTGGCGGCGTTTGCGCTCGGATTGGCCGGCAACTCCAGTGAGGCCACGAAAATCGCCGAGGAACTGCGCGTGAAATACCAGACGAGCGAAAAGCTGAACAATCAACTGTTGCCGCTGGCTCGCGCCGCGACTGCGTTGCGCGGCGGGCATCCCGACAAGGCGATTGAAGAGTTGGAGCCGGCGCGCCGATACGATCTTGGGCAGCCGCTGCAACTGGTCAACTTCAATATGTACAGCGTGTGGATGCGCGGAGAAGCTTATCTCGCGCTGAAAAAAGGCAATGAAGCGGCGAGCGAATTTCAAAAGATCATTGATAATTCCGGGCTGGTAGCGAATGAGCCGATTGGTTCGCTGGCGTATTTGGGACTGGGAAGAGCGTACGCGTTGCAGGGGAACACGACGAAGGCGAAGGAAAGTTACGGGAAGTTTTTTGAATTGTGGAAGAATGCCGATCAAGATTTAGCGATTCTGAAAGCGGCGAAAACCGAATTTGTCTCTCTGAAGTAATCCGACAGAAAACGCTTTTTCCGACATAGACCCGACCGGGCTTCCGCCAGTTTCCAATTGGAGTCAGAACGGTTCATTTCCCCGCAAGACTTTGCCCTATCCACCGTGTATTACTTGACTGTTCTCTTTTGGGCCTCGTTTCTCGAATTGCGGAATTGTTGACTTGTGTCGGCGGCTCGCGGCGCGCAAGTTTCGGACGTGGGTTCGATTCCCATCGCCCGCTCCAAAAAACTGCGGTCCGGCCCGGAGACATAGGTGAGAAGCTGTGAAGAAACCTCGATGAAGCTCGGGACTCAGGATTTAGTGTGAGTTTCCTGGAATGCTAATCTGCTGCTTCGATAGGAGTGCCTCCGTTCTCCTCGCTGTTCTCTTACTCTCTCACGTGACTGTTGGTGCTGCGCGGAGCTTGCTTAGGCGGATTCAATGCTGCTGGTTGTATGTGAGGCAAGCCCACCGCATTTCCATCTGCGCCTTTGCCAGACCCCGCACATGAAATTGTCGCAGCCCCAGCTTGCTCTTGATCCATGCGTGACAAAACTCCACGATTCTTCCCCGGCGACGGTATCTCTGCTGGGCTTCTTCACTGGGCGTGGCAGTATCGGTGGTGCCGGGGGCCAGAATCGAACTGGCTACGCCCGCCTTTTCAGGGCGGCGCTCTACCACTGAGCTACCCCGGCAATCGATGTAACTCAGCTATTTTAGAGAGCGCGCTGCGTCGAGTCAAATGGCTGCCGCAGCGCGCGTGAAGCCGATCAAAAATGTGATGCCGGTCCGCCTGGGGTGAAACATTCATCACGGGATGATGGCGTCCACCTGACCAGAATGTGCACTCTCAGTTCCACTTGAAGTCACGGCGGTCACAACGTAGTAGTACGTTTTTCCCGAAGTCACCGAGCCATCCGTATACTTCAACGCGCTCAGTGCCGATGATGTGATTCGGGTGTACGAACTCCCAGACACCGTCGACCGGTATACGTAGTATCCGGCCACTCCGGAACTGCTGCTCGCTAGCCAACTTAACGAGACAGAGTGCGTGGTGCTGCTTACCCCGGTACCCGTGACCGCCAGCGAATTGGGCGAATTCGTAGCGTTGCTGAGGAGCGATACTGTGCCGCTTACGCTCCCCGTCGCTTTCGGCGCGAACACCACATTCAGTTCGGCCGTCTGCCCGGCAGCTAGCGTAGTACCGGCAACGCCGCCGGTTACACTGAAACCTGTTCCGGTCACGTTAATCGCCGAAATTGTCAGGCTG
>Ga0193709_1000163_pt1 | contig 27877 bp, 30 predicted proteins | sample H3c2metaG_FD_160571 | JGI IMG/M metagenome (GOLD analysis project Ga0193709, IMG submission 160571) | Soil microbial communities from a riparian zone of the East river system, Colorado, United States - H3c2 | ecosystem: Environmental > Terrestrial > Soil > Riparian zone | place: USA: East River...
CCTTGAGCGCGGAAACCTGGGCGACGGCCGAGCCCCTGGACACAGGAAGATCACGATCATTTTTGCGAGACTCGAGTCGCTTCATGTATTCGCGTCCAGCAGCCTGGCTGGCTTCAGAGGGAGAGAAGAACGCAGCCAACAAGAACGCCACGGGATCCGGTTGCTCTTCCTGCGATAGTTCGGTGAAGGCCATGTCCTCTCCGCCACGCGGACCTGTCCACAAGAGAATCAGCCGCCCGACGACCTGAGGATTGTCCAGCGCTAACTGCTGCGCAATCATGCCGCCCAGCGAGAAGCCCACGACGTGAATCTGCTTCAAGCCGAGGCCTCGACAGAAAGCAACGCAATGTTTCGCCATCTCCGCGACCATCTGCGGAGTTTTTCCTCCGGAAGCGCCAACGCCCGCATTGTCAAATAGAATCACCTCATGATCCGCAGCAAAGCTATTGGTTACGTCCGGATCCCAGCCGTCCATGTTGGAGTTGAAGTACTCGAGAAAGAGCAGCGGAATCCTGCCGGTTTGCCGAATCGGCGGTAGGCGTAACGGATGCTGTTGGCCTCAACGAACTGTGTCGGTGCGGTCTGGTGAGTATGAATCATTATGGTCGCTCCCTTTATCATTTAGTCGGCACCGCATCGGATACGAGCGCTAGAGCTGCTTTCGCGCAGTCGATGTCGTTCTGCACTGTGGGCGCACCGCTCAGCCCGATCGCCCCGACAACTTCTCCGTTCACCTTAATGGGAAACCCTCCACCCCACGCCGCCATACGCGCAAGCGTGGGGATGCCGGCCAAGAGCGACGGGTCGCTCTGGATAAACTTGAAAAACTCCTGCGTCGAGACGCCGAACAGAGCTGTGTATGCCTTGTTCTGGGCCATCTCAGTGGTAGGGATCGGGGCGCCATCCATCCGGCCAAAGGCCTTGAGATTGCCGCCGTCGTCGAGAATCGCTACGTTCTCGCTAACGCCAAGTTCTCTGGCTTTCACCACCGCTGCATCCACCATTCTCTGTGCTAGCTCATAAGAGATGCTGTATTTCTTCACCACATTAGCCATTGGAATCTTCCTCTATTCGATGTGTATTGCGTGTTGGTCATCCTCGCACTTCGCGCAATCGAGGCGGCCCTAGAATTAGTCCGCGATCATCCCTCCATCCACTGGGATGGAGGCACCAGTCATGTACGACGCATTTGCCGAAGCGACAAAGGCGATCACATGAGCGATCTCATCCGGTTTTGCCAGACGCTTGACGGGTACTGTCGAGACCAGCGCCAATTTGTTTTCGTCTGTACTGGTGAAGCGGGTGAGCATTCCTGTATCCGTAGTACCTGGAGCGACTACGTTTACCCGAACTCCGGTGCCCGCGACTTCCAATGCAGCGGATTTTGTCAGGCCCTCTATCGCATGCTTGCTGGCCACGTAAACGGACGCTCCGGCAGCCCCGACGCTTCCGTAGGCCGACGAGACATTGACGATGCTCCCGCTCCCCTGCGGCAGCATCACCCGCAGTTCATGCTTCATGCTGAGCAGCGTACCCAGGACGTTTGTGTCGAAGGTCGCGGCGTAGGTTTCTGCAGTCTGCTCCGTCACCGGGCCTGGTGTGCCTTCGGTTCCAGCATTGTTGACCGCAACATCCAGACGTCCGAAACGCTTGACCGTTTGATCCACAAGGTTACGCACGTCCTCATCCTTGCGGACGTCAGTACGAACAAAAATGGCCTCAGCTCCGAGCCCTTGTAACTCTGCGACTAGCTCTTGTCCTTGTTTGTCTCGACGCCCAGACACGACAATTTGTGCCCCTTCTCGCGCAAAGATTATTGCGGCGGCGCGACCGATTCCTGTCAGCGCGCCAGTAATCACCACCACGGGATTTTTCATCACATTTCTCCTTAGATTTGGGGTGAAACAATGAATTTCATCAGGTCGAGTCACCTATTCATCGTCGGCTGCCTACGGTCCCGATGATGGACCGACAAAATTTTGCGAACAACCCTCGTTAGAGTCCTTGTTCGGGTACCCAATTAAGGTGGGTAGGCACACCTCCATTGAGGGAGAACGACGCAGCTCTAGCGATCACCGATGTCAATACGCTTTCGGCCGAAAAGCCGCGCGTCAAGGGACCAGATGCCAGGTCCAAGCATTGCAAGCGCTGCCCCTACGACCGCTAGCACTATGCAAGTTCGCAGATTGTCGGCCCTCGAAAGGCCCGTCCATAGTTCAACGATTACGACTAATACTCCCGCCATAGGTGTAAAAAACCCGATAAGAAGAAGGACGCCGCCTATAGTTGCGAGGGATTCCCCTATGATTCCATACCACTCTGGTGCCATCAGCATTTTGGCGACGCCATCATGGGCCAGGACAATTCCGACCCCTAACCGCAGGAGAAGAAGACCTCTCCCCGGCCAACCGTTGGGAAACATGGAGAATAGTCGTTGCAGAGAAGGCCTCAACCACAAGGTTAGGGAAAGCGCAGGGCAGTCGAATCCCCAAAAACCGGGGTTGGGATACACCTCTTTCGAGGGGGGCTACAGCTCGATGATTCCGCGTTTCAGCCCGATAGTGACCGCGTGGGTTCGGTCGTTCGCGCCAAGTTTCGAGAGGATGTTCTTGACGTGTCCCTTAACCGTTTCCTCGGTGATTGACAATTTATCGGCGATCAGTTTGTTGGCGTTTCCCGCGGCAATCGCCTTAAGCACTTCGATTTCTCGGAGAGTTAAGGTGTCATCCGCAACGTGATCAGCAACTTGCGTGGCAAGATCCGCCGGAATCCTCTTCTGGCCGGCATGGACAGCGCGAATGGTGTCCAAGAGTTCTTTGCGCAATAAGCTCTTTAGTAGATAACCGCGAGCGCCGGCTTTCAGTGCTCGTGAAATCCGAACATCGCCTGCATACGTCGTAAGGATGATAATACGCGCGTCAGGAAATTCGTTTCGAATCGCAATCATCGCATCGATACCATTCACACCAGGCATCTCCAGATCCATTAGCGCGATGTCCGGCCGGTGTTTTCGGAATTGTTCGATCGCTTCCAGTCCATTGGACGCTTCCGCGACGAACTGCATGTCGCGTTCATCAGCCGCAAGGACCTGTATGCCTTGACGCAACATAGGATGGTCGTCGGCTAGCAAAATGCGAATGGGATTAAGAGTGGTCTTCATGATCGTTCTTCTTCTTTTTCCAAAATAACCAGATATTGTTTCGAGCAGGAGATGCTTGGTAAGCAATCGAGGCGGGGACACGCAAATCAACTTCAGTGCCCGCTCCAGGTTCACTCCACACTTCCAATTTTCCGCCAAGTCGTTCCGCGCGCTCGCGCATACCCCCTAAGCCCCAGTGGCCTATTCGCTCCCCTCGATTCCGCACATCGGGAGCCATGCCTTTTCCGTCGTCTCGGATTCTCAGTCGAAACAGATTGCTGCTGTACGCGACCTCTGTTTCGATTCGGCGAGCCTGCGAATGCCTGAACGCATTTCGCAGCGCCTCACGCGCAATCCGGAAGATTTCAATGCGGACGTTTGGATTTAACGTTTGCGCCGTTCCTTCAATCACCGCTCGGAACTGTGCCGCATCCTTATTTCCGTTCTTCGCGACAAGTTCTTCTCCCAGGGATGTGATTTCCTCCACCAACCCCTTAGCTGCCGGGGATCGTAGGTCGTGGATCGCGTCTCGTCCTTCCACAATCGCCTCTTCGGCTCCATCCAGCGCTCTGTCCAGAGTTTGAATGGCTTCCGCTGCGCGCTCAGGAAGTAGGTTACGAGCTCTTTGAAAGTGTAGTAAGAGCCCTTGAAAGCTCTGCAGCAGCGTGTCATGCAACTCTCGGGCGATTCTCGTGCGCTCGGCGAGCCGCTCATACAAACGGGCTTTGACCTGTGCGGTGAACTGCCGCAGCCGTATTGTGTAGAGCAACCACAGCAGCCCAAAAACAGCGACCGCGCAAAGAGCCTTAAACAAGACGCTCTGGGTGAATGAAGGTGGAATGGAGAACGCGAAACTTGCCCCTGCCTCGCTCCATACGCCGTCGTTGTTGCTGGCCGTAACGCGGAACGTGTACGTCCCTGGCGGCAGTTTCGAGTAGAATGCCTGGCGACGCACTCCAGCATCGCGCCAGTCTTTGTCAAAACCCTCCAACTTATAGCGGAAGCGCACGCGTTGCGGAATCAACAGACTCGGCGCAGTGTAATTAATCTCGACGTTTTGGGAATGAGCAGGAATTCTCAGCGAATCAACGTCGTTGTACACCTTCTTGTCCACGGTGACAGATAGAATCCAAACAGGCGGCGGAAGAGTATTTCTGGCTATATTGGCGGGATCAACCCAGACCACGCTGCCTCGCGTTGCGAAATAAATGCGCCCATCAGAAGACTCGACAGCGGTGGGAACTGGACGCAACTGCTCAGGAGAGCTAGTGAGCCCGTCGAGATAATTCAATAATTCGTAGCGTACCTGGTACTGCGGGTCCTCGCGCGCATGCGCAACCTCATCAGCAGCAATATGCACCACACCAGATGCTTGATTCAGCCAAAGGTCGCCGCTCTTAGCCAACGTAATTCCGGAGACAGCTCTCAGCGGCTCGCTCCCTGCTAACTGAAGACGGCGAAAATGCCCTTGCTCGAATAGTTCGAGGCCCGACTGGCCGCCAATCCAGATTTCCCCATCATGGTTGTAAATTGAAATTACGTTTCCGATATCCAGACCATCGCTGAAGCCAAACATGGAAACCCGGGTACCATCGAGCAATGCAATTCTATTCGCCGTGTAACCGAACCAAATACGCCCCGCCGAATCGGTGAGTTCTATGATGGCAGGAACTTGGGACAAGTCCGCGACACTCCCGAAGCGCGACCACATGCCGTGATTCAAGCGAAATACACCGCTGTTCACAAATGAGACCCAGAGCGCGCCAGCGCGGTCCATTGTGATTGCCTGGACGTTATGAGCCAGAGGATCGAGTCCGGGAGGCAAAGCAGTGGAAATGAAGCGCGTACCCGAGATATGCCAAAGCCCATTCCGTCCGCCTAGCCAGATCACCCCGCTCGGGTCCTGATAGGCGCACTCGACATGCCTGGGCGCGCCGTCGATTATTTCTCCGGATCCATGTGTGACACGCATGAGACGGTCCGATCCCATCAGGAGCCCTCCCGTTCCATCGGCAACCAGCGCGATATAGGTTGCCGCTCCCTGGGGCAGCTTCACCGGAGTGAGAACTGATTTGCGGAATTGATCAATGCCCCTGGTGGTGGCGACCCAGATGCTGCCTTCCCGATCCTCGATTACTCGAAAGCCGAAATTGCTCGTTAATCCGTCGCGTTCAGAGAAGCTCTCCACCGCAGGATCTGATGGACTGTGATTGCCAACCAGGCTATCGGGATACGGCACTCGCAGAAGACCCTTACCGATAGTGGAAATCCACAAGGCTCCGTCTTTAGCTACGTAGATTCCATCCGAATTCACATCGATAGAAGGGCCATTGGCCCTATATTCCCCATCTTGGGAAGTGATGGCGCGTACGGAGCCGTTCGACGCAGCCATCCATACGGTGCCGTTAGGAGCCTCTTCGATATCAACATTTTCAAAAACGAATGAGTTTGTGACTTGGAGACTCTCCTGGCCTTTCGGGAGAAACACCAGCCCCACTCTTGTGTTGGCCCACAGTGTTCCTCGGCTATCGACAAAAACATTGTCGGGATGCTCTTCCGGGTAACTACCATGTGGTCCGACGTCGTGCCATTGAGAACCTTCAAGGCACTCAAGTCCATAAGAAGTCGCGGCCCACACTCTGCCTTGCATGTCCTTCGCAAATGCGTGTACGCTGCCTGGGGAGAGGCCTTGAGCGTGCGTGAAATTTGTGATGCGGCCATTCTGTAGAAAGCTGACGCCGCCAGATCGGTAGCCGATCGACAGACCAGCTTCCGGCATCGCACTGACGACGGTGATATCACTTGAGAGAAGATCTCCTCCGGTTGATGGATGGTAAGGCTCAAAGGTTTCACCATCAAATCGAACCAGGCCATTGTCCGTTCCAAGCCAAAGAAAGCCATCGGCAGTCTGAGCGATCGAGGTAATACTGCTCGGCGCACCTTCTCGAACTGTCCAACTCCGGTGATACAGCTGGTGAAGGCTTTGGCCTCGAGTGGCTAACGGGGTTGAAGCAAGAAGCAAGGCTGAGGCGAGGCATACGCTTGGCGGAAGGGCAAGGCCTGACCGCTTACGTCTTGGTTGGCGAAAACTCAAGCTCACCTTTTCTTCGTCGAACTATCTCAAAGCAGAATGATAGTACTCTGCCTCGGGCAAATCCTCCCTAATGTCAGACATCGGGCACCACTAGAGTTGTTCTCATCCCCCTCTAAAGAGGTAATGCACCCAACTGCTATCGAGTAACGAAAACAGGACTCCATTTAGGTTTGTTCGCAGAACAAGAACATTTCATCATCGCGATGCAAACCCGGGGGAGTCGACAATGTGCGAAGACGCCTTGGTAGCGGCAGCAAAGCAGGGGCAAGCGGAAGCATTCGCCACACTGTGCCAACCTCACGCGCGAAGGCTTATCCGGAATGCGCACCGCATCACCAGAAATCATGAAGACGCAGAGGATGCCCTGCAAGATGCCTTTTTGAGCGCCTTCATTCACATTAAGAATTTTGACGGCAAGTCCAGCTTCTCCACATGGCTGACGCGCATCGCGATCAATTCAGCGCTTATGACCCTTCGCAAAAAACGTAGTTCGCGAGAAACATCCATAGGCTTCGGCGAGTCAGACGCAAAGGGACTGGGGTGGGACGTACCGGACCCTGCGCCGAATCCGGAGAAGGTTTGCGCCCAGCGCGAGAAAGAAAGACTTCTTAGGGAGGCGATCTGCGACTTACGGCAGACCATTCGGCGGGTTGTTGAGATTCAACAGTTGCGAGAGCTCTCCATGAAAGAAACAGCCAGGATGATGGGCGTCTCAGTGACAGCGGCGAAGGGGCGGCTGTTTCACGCGAAACGGGCACTGAGGAAAGCATTGCGGCTAAGGATGAACGAGCACGGGTGAGGAATCATGATGCCAACCAAACGGAGAGTCTACGCACCTGATGGCAGTAAACAGAAAATTCTGAATCCGGTTCTAGTCGTCATCGACATTCGTGATATTGCATTCAACGCTGATTCCGATGCCGGCAAAACAATCGCGAGGAGACCGTGAGAAACAGTGGGCCGGGAACAACTCTCGGCCTTTTGGGGTTAGGGCATATTCCCGGTAGGCACTGCCGTCCGAAGCCGGCACCTGTTCCAGGATTCCGCACGCAACCAACTTCTTGAGGCGCGTGCTCAGGACGTTCTTTGCCAATCCCAAGCTCTTCGGAAAATCGGAGAAGCGCCGAATGCCACCGAGGGCATCACGGACGATGAGCAGAGACCACCATTCGCCGATGATGTCCAGCGAGCGTGCCTCGGGGCACGCGGACTCTGGAGCGCCCAAGGCAAGTGGGTATGGCTTGTCGCCGACAGGGACGCGTGGTGGCTTGTACACGCCCCCCGATCAAGCGGTGACCGCCAATGCATCGCCGAAGTAGAGTTCTAGCTTTCGCATCGCAATACGCCATCCCTTCTTTGTGCGCACAAGTTCGTCGTGAAACGCTCCAGCGGCATTGAAGTGGATGTTTGCCCCCTGGTCGGCGCGTCCTCGATGCGTGGCGAAGAAATCGGTCCTTGCAGCGGCGTGATCGCCATTTACTTCAACAACGGGCAAACTGAGCATATGTTGCCAGTTTGAGAACCCGCTCATGCTTCCAGAGGCGCCTTCCCCGCCACGCATCCACAAAGCAAGATCGCGATACGAGCCGACCGGACCACCGGCGACCCTGTAATCTGCCCGCCCGTCGGATGTGAACGTCTCATCCCATTGGTCGAGGATGTTCGAGTCCTTCCCCTGATGACTGTCTTGGCCAAGGGAGTAACGAGAGATGGTGTCCTGGATATCCTGGCGATCTAGAAGATATTGAAGTTCCGGCGTTAGTGATGTTGTGTCGTTCATGTCGATGCTCCTATGTGGCAACAACGGAGTTGCTTTCAGCACAATGCTAAAGGTGCGGTATGGATAGCACAAGAATGCACTATTTTGTGTCATACTCACCAAAAGGTGACCATGGCGACCAGACAGATGTCAGTGTGTTCTTCCGAACAGCTGGAAAAGGCACTGAGCATACTGGATGGACGGTGGAAGACACTGATCATCTTCCATCTGTTTTCGGCAGCAACGATGCGCTTCTCTGATCTTCGCCGGGCGATTCCTGCCGTATCGCAAAAGATGCTGATACAGCAGCTGAGGGACCTCGAGAAGAACGGCGTCGTGACTCGCAAGGTCTATCCCGAGGTGCCACCGAAGGTTGAGTACTCTTTAACGAAGCATGGACGTGCCCTCAAGCCAGCACTCAAGGCGCTGCAGGATTGGGCAATCAAAACTTCTCGGTGAGAGTCAGTGGCTAAGCTGGACCGATGATCAGTCTGATAAACGCGCCAGCGTCTATTGGCCGTACGCTGCCACTTCCTGGAAATTCGATGGCTGAACGATCGTCGGCAAGTATGCCTCTGCAAGCCTCGGTTCATCTCACAGATTACCAGCGTTCTTGAGATCGCTCCCTCTACGTTGACCCTGGAGCGCAAAAAAATGCACACCACTTTCGAGTTCTTTCCCCAGTTAACATAGTCCGGCAATTCACATTCAGCGCGAAGAACTCCTCGGTGCTCACCAAGATCTTGTCCTGGTTAAATAACCCCATTGGCAACGCGGCCTGCCGAAGCACAATGTCCGGCGAAAGACCCAATTCTTTTAACTTTCGTGGCAACGTACTCGAAATTCGAAATCGATTCGTCATGGTTCACCTAAAAGCAATGCTCTGTTTTCACTATTGCGCGCTTAACCGCGCCGGGTGCTGCTCATCGCTGACCTGTTCCATCCAATCGACAGCCTTTCCATCGAGCGCCTCGGCGATGTGCGTCATTGCCGTAGTTGCTGTCGCGCCATGCCAATGCTTCTCGCCGGGTTCGAACCAAACCACATCACCTGGACGAATTTGCTCATCTGGGTCCCGGGACTGCGGCCGCCACTGAAAATGACCTTCGACCGGCTCGATCAACGATCAACGCGCCTAACTCCAACAGAAATTCTTCAATCGCCTCGGGCGCCAGGCCATGCGCCAGCCGATGCCCGGAACCATCGCAAGATGCACCGGTGGCGGTCTTAGGTAAGAAGCTTCCGACTGCGACGATCGGCTATTCAGCCTCGGGCGCCGCAGTCCACGGGTTGATGACCGTGATGCCAGCGGCTCGGAAAGGAGCTTCGTCGCGTGTAGCCACACTGAAACGACGGGAAGCTGCAATAGCCGCAATCTGGGCGTCCGCAACAGCGATCGAATGACCACGCCGGCGAGCGCGTGTAACAATCTCCGCGTAGGCTTCTGCCCCAGCGATATCGAAAGGCACAATACGCTCTGCGAACAGCGAGATGATCTGTTCGTCAAGGGCTCCGGCGATTGCACTGCGGCGTTTACCGGCCGGGAGACTCGCGATACCGAGCAGCAGCTCGGACAGACTCACGGTCGCGAGGTAGAGGCTCTCCACCGATTGCGCGTCGAGCCATGTAAGCACGCTTCGGTCGGGGTTCGACCGCATCGGCTCGGAGACCACGTTCGTATCGAGCAGGATCACGCCAGGTTCGCCGGCTTCGCTGGCTTCTTGTCTCTCTTAATCTTGAGTTCGAGGCCGCCGAATGGTTTCACGAGCGCAGCGAGCGCAGACCCGAGCTTTAGACGCGGCCGTACGACCCCATCAAGAATCGCACGAATTTCGGCTTCAGTGCTCCGTCCGTGCTGCCTCGCCCGTACGCGCAGGGCCCGGTGAGTCTTTGCGGAAATGTTGCGCACAACAATTGCTGGCATGCACGACTCCTCAATTACCCGGAAATGATATCACATATTGTGAGATGATATCAATAGGCGAAAAGGACACTTCCCGGATAGACGAACGACCACATCCGGCTGACTAGCGACCACGATCCGGATCGAGCGCGCACTCGAACGGAACTGGTCGGCAAAACTAGCTCATGGCGCTGTCACGATCGTTACTAGAATGAAGCTTTGCAAAATTGCGTGAGCGAATCCGCGTGAAACCGGCTGTCTGCTACGGCCGAGCATGTGTCCGTGAAACGCGTGTCTTGGTTTCCGCCGTATTAGACAACGTTGAAGCGGGTGTACCGCGCGTAGTGAACCGCATCCGGTATCGCGAAGAATGAGACTCCGAGACCAGGGACCTCAATTCTGATAAGGGCGAGGTCGGTGGTTCAAGTCCACCCAGGCCCACCATTCAAATCACACCAGTAAATCTACGAAAACCTCTCACAGTGCTCTGGGCGCTTTCGACGCTTGGACGAGTATTCGGTACGAACCAAGGGGTTCTCCCAGCATCTCTTCAAATGCCAAAGACAACGGTTTACAAGGTGTACCGCGCGAAGAGATCTTGCGGAACTACGCAGCACTAACGGACCCGGATATCGATGCGGCGCTGGCGTATCGATGCGCTTGCGGCCGACCTGCCCGGCAGCGCTCAACTTTAGGCTTGGTCGGCGGATGTAGAGGCGGATAATGCGCCGTCCTCTCCACGATTCGGGAGGTCTGCGCGATACACATCGCGATACACAATAACGTTTTCTATGTTGTACTCCCGATGACTTGCAGTGCCGTCCGTGCTCTTCTATGTCGTTGAAAGTACTTATACCCGCTAACTGTCACAGCAGAGGTGTGCATCCGCTCGCAGGACTGTCCACGGAGGAGAGTCATGACCGAAGTGAAACCGAAATCGGGCAATCCCTCCCTGCAAGACCGATGCGGTACTCTTATTTGCGACAGAGCTATGAAGGGTGACACGATGACAAAGCGATTCTGGAGCTGCGCCCTCGTGACGCTCCTCAGTACTGGCGTAAGCGCTGGCTTTTCCCTTGCTGGTCTATTCGGCCCCGGCAGTGACGATAGTTTCGCCCGGTATGCGGCTTCGCGAAGCGTCGCCTTGTTGCTGACGGTGCTGATCGCGACCAGCGTTCGTTCCCGCATGGCAATCGCGTTTCTGGGAATCGCCATGACGGTAGTGCAGGCGTCTGACGGCGTCATCGGCGCGCTTGCCCACGATCCTTCGAAGACCTACGGACCGTTTGCCTTTGCTGTCCTCAATGCACTCGCGGTGGGCTGGCTCCTGCGAGAGCAGGCGACTCACCCCAACGAGCCCGTGAAAAGCTAGCCGCTGCTCGCCCAGCCCACGCGGATTCGACGAACCCTCTGGAATCGACTCATCTCAGTCTGAACTGACTTTGACAATCAGTAAAACTTCCGAAGAGACATAAACTCCCGGATGGTCGGCAACGTCTTTACTCATGAAGCGCCTCCGGGCCGAGGCCTTGCCGCTTCGCGAGATTGAGGTCGTCAGCAGCGTAATCATCGCCACGCTACTATGCATATAGCACCATAAGGGCGAGGTCGGTGGTTCAAGTCTACCCAGGCTCACCATTCAAATCATCAGTAAATACGCGGCGATTCTCACTTTTCCCTTCTCGGGGATCTTCCTCAAAAAGGCGTTTTGTCAACCGTTTGTCAACTTCACGCTTGGCCGGATGGCACTACACTCAGGTCGCTAAGACCATTCGGGTGAAGCCCGAACGGCTAGCATCGATTAGGCTATGTCGAGAACGATGCCCTATCACGTCGAAGGACGTGGAAGGCAATGCAAGACACTGCAAGACTGTGCAAGGAGCGGGGAGTCATTTTTGTGAGTTTGCGGGAGACGTAGTTCAGTTGGTTAGACGCCTGCCTGTCACGCAGGGGATCTAATCGCTTCTTAGCGTCTTCGGCCATTCCGTAATTTTGCTTCTCTTTAGACTCCGACTTCACGGCTTCGAACCGTTGCGCTCACTCGAATCGCGTGGACGCGGTTGCGGGGTACTGGGAAATAATTGGAAGGAAATAATTGAAAGGAAATAAATTGTGGTTGCGGAGGCCCGATATGTACCGAATGCGCAATTCTTGAGCATACCGTTCCGTAGCGAATTGATTCCTGAGGCCTCTATTTGGAACGATGTGCAACCGACCAGGTAGCGACCTTCATTTCACAGAAGCGGCGAAAACTTGAAGGCTTACAAATCAACCATCCTTCAGTGAACCTTCCGATTGGCAGTCGCCGTTTTCCCCGCAGATCGCGGTTCCTACGCTTACTTTATGCGCCCTCAATGCCTGCCGGAGGCACAAAATACGCAGCGCATAAACAAAACTAATAGTATGTCAAATAAGTATGACATTGACTTATAGGGTTTGGGTTCTTATATTAACGCCCGATGGCGCTCCAATCTAGCTTCGGGAAGAGAGCCTAAGATGTTGAGCAACCCGTCGGAAAAATATCGGCCGACCCGCAGTTTAGAACTAGTTAATCGACGATGGCCGTCCAAAACTTTGCAAACTGCACCTGCATGGTGCAGCGTAGACCTACGTGATGGCAATCAGGCACTCATTGAGCCCATGAGTATCCGGAGTAAGAAGGCCATGTTTGATCTTCTCGTCTCCATTGGTTTCAAAGAGATTGAGATTGGATTTCCCTCTGGTTCACAGATCGACTTTGATTTTTGCCGTCAACTTATCGAAAATAAATTGATCCCTGAAGACGTTACGGTACAGGTTCTAGTACAAGCAAGAGAACACCTCATCCAGCGCACCTTTGAAGCACTTCGAGGAATCCATCGCGCGATCGTTCATGTCTACAACTCCACCTCGACTATTCAGCGCAAGATTGTGTTTAGGTTAGGGAGGGATGGGGTCAAAGAGATTGCGGTGAATGGCGCAACGATAGTCAAACGTATTGCGAATCAATTTCCGGAAACAGAGTGGATATTCCAATATTCACCCGAGAGCTTTACCGGGACCGAAATGGACTATGCCCTTGAGGTTTGTGAGGCTGTCGTAGATGTTTGGAAACCCACTTTTGATAAAAAGGTAATCATCAATTTGCCCGCTACCGTGGAAATGAGCACACCGAACGTCTATGCCGATCAAATTGAGTGGATACATCGAAATATCAAATGCCGCGAGGCTCTGATATTGAGCGTACACCCCCACAATGATCGTGGGACCGCGGTTGCAGCAGCAGAACTCGGACTTATGGCCGGTGCACAACGAATCGAAGGTACATTATTTGGCAATGGCGAGAGAACAGGTAATGTTGATCTGGTTTGTGTGGCGCTGAATCTTTATAGCCAGGGTATTCATCCAGGTCTGGAGTTGTCTAACCTTGCTGCAATTGTAGATTGTGTCGAAGAGTGTACTCAACTTGAGATGCATCCACGTCATCCTTATGCCGGTGATTTTGTGTTCACGGCGTTCTCTGGTTCGCATCAGGATGCGATTCGGAAGGGGCTATTAGCTCAAAACGTCGCCGGGCCGTGGGAAGTTCCATACCTGCCAATTGACCCTAAAGACATAGGACGTAGCTACGAACCGATTATTCGAGTCAACAGTCAATCCGGAAAGGGAGGGATCGCCTTTCTTATGGAGAGTGGCTATGGGGTTCAGCTTCCCCGGAATCTCTCGATCGAATTCAGCCAAATTATTCAGCAGTTGAGCGATTCCAGCGGAAAGGAAGTTACGTCCCCCATGATTTGGGAAACTTTTCGTGCCGAATACTTGGAGTCTCGGACCGAGGTTGCCAGCGCTTTGCTCAATTGGGTAATGGGCAATTCTATGAGTCGGCAAGATGTTTCCCATACAACAGGTGCGGGCCAGATCGAGATGTTGGTGCAAATGGTTAGAAAATTTATTGGAACTAGCCTTCGAATCGTTACGCAAGAACAGTGTCACGCTGTGTCGCAAAACAAGGAGGAGAATATTGTGTTTTTGGAGATGTGTGTGGGAGAGGCTGACCACGTTTTCGGCGTTGGCATGCATGAGGATCCAATCAGGGCGGGCTTTAATTCCGTAATCAGCGCAATCGATCGTGCGGCGCGAACCAAACTTCTTCCATCGTTGAAAGTGCCCCTGGATCACGACGTTTCGTTGTCTATGTAAATTTGTACGGCCCTCGCGACAACGGTATCTTCAAATATGGCTTGCTGCTTCAATCTGCTCACGCAACTTGGCTGCTCTCTTCGTAATAAGGCACGGTCGATACGCTTGATACGCGATGACCTTGGTGGTTAAACTGGGCCAAAATGTGGCGGCCACTTTCGGGCCAGCGGCGAAGCGGTCTAAGTCTGACTCCGTCCGTAGCATTAGAAGACTGCCATTTCTTCCTCTTTGATTCGTGAGGCAGATCGACAATCATCAGCGAATTCATAACTCAAAGTTGAAATGAATGGGCCGGCCTTGCACTAACTCCTATCACCAGATCGTGTGAACCACCTTGGAGCGAATGATCTCACGGTCAGCAGTAATTAGAGCTAGTCCTTCGACCAGCGCCGTGGCTCCGATAATTCGATCCGCTGGATCCTTGGGGTAGGCTGGTGGAAGCCCCATGATGCGCGCACACGCACGGCCACTGATCGGTAGGACGACGAACCGAGCCTCGATCTCCTGCAAGAAGGATTCGAGACTGATATCGAGGCGGACGCGGCCCTTACTGACGAGTGTGGCCAATTCCAAAAGGCTGATATCGGATATTGCCAGGCCGTCTCCATTCTTGCGTGCGTCGTCGATAGCGGCCCTTGCCTTCTTTGACAGCTGATTTTGGTCAAACGCCAGCCACACAACGACATGGGTGTCGACGAGAATCACCTGAGTTCGCCCCACTCTTCAGGGGAAATGACGGGAGAAACGACATCGCCGATGGCGGCGCCCTTACCACCAAGGAAATTGTAGATTTCGTCTATGCCCGTGCTGATCGGAACAAGCTTCGCCACCGGCTTGCCGTGCTTCGTGATCACAACGGTCTCGTGCTTGGCCTGGACCTCGTCCATGACCGCAAGGCAATTTGCCTTGAAGGCACCCGCTGCCATCTTCTTCATACCGAAACTCCTTTAGAACCATGGTCATTGTACCATGGTCATATTTGAACCCCAAATGGCAAAACGATGACCCCGGCTACGACGCAATCGTTGACAGCCAATCAGAATGCGGGTCCGACGTCGCCTCAATCAGGTCAATCAGGTACAGAGGTTGCTACCAGAGACAGAATAAGGTAAGATTGTCTTACCATGGAAACTAAAGTTTCAACGAAGGGTCAGGTCGTTCTTCCCGGTCCGATTCGCCGCAAACTGGGACTCCGGACGGGAGACCCACTCGACGCAAAGGTGGAGGGTGGGCGCATTGTGTTGACGCCACGAAGCACGCGCGCACGGAAAGTAAGTATTGTCGTTGACCCCATTACCGGACTTCCGGTTCTGAGTGCGGGTCCAGACGCTCAACGCTTGAGCAGCAAACAGATCAATGAGATTTTATCCGACTTCCCATGAAGTATCTCCTAGACGTGAACGGTCTCGTTGCGTTGGGTTTCCTCCAGCACGAATTCCACGAGCGTGTCGCTAGCTGGGTGCACACTCTGGCCTCAAGGGGAGTTCCGGAACTGGCAACTTGTTCTATTACGGAGCTTGGCTTCGTCCGGGTCCTCGCACAGGCGCCGCAGTATGGATTTACCATCGCCCACGCACGCACCCTATTGCTCCGCCTTAAAACAGGAAATTCCGTGAAGTTCACTTTCATCCCCGATGATCATGATGTCTCGCACATTCCAGCTTGGGTCAAGACTGCAAAACACACTACCGACGGCCATCTCGCACAACTCGCCAAGGCCGAGAGCGCGATTCTTGCGACGTTCGATGAGAGAATACCCGGAGCATTCCTAATCCCAACCCAAAGGTGAAGTAGCCGCCTTAAGTGTGGTGTTTTAAATTGGCACCAAGACGGGCTGAGCGGTGCACAATCGTACAAAGCGCCCTAAGATTCCATTCACAGTCCTTCAATTTCTTGCTCGGATCATTTCGATGGGGCAGGAACGGTTATGTCGATTGCAGTAAAGGCCGGGTAGTTTCCGCGATGTTTCGCGCCGCAGAGCGCTGGTAAAAAGATTGGATTCCGCTGGCGAATTTGTCCAAGCTTTCCGCCGGACGCGCATCGTAAAGAACGACCACAGTTTTATCACAGCCCGGTTCGCCACAAGCAAACGTAAGTCGGAATCTTTCCTTCATCATTTGCCGCTCCACCCTTCGCTTTTTTCTTACCGATGATTATGACGGCGCGGGGGGTTCGCTCAAGGCAATTTTTCCTTGTTCCGGCTTCGGGTACTGTGCCCAATTTTGTGCCCACCCTACATCACAAACCCGCAAATGGGCACAGTCGGCCAGTCTGTGGATTGCGGACGATGCCGATCAGCGTTCCGGGCTCATGCCGATCCCTCATTCCGGGCGATACCAGGATCAGATCGTATCCCCGCTTTGCGAGACGATTCGCGTAGACTGCGCCGACGCCGCGCGAGGCGCCGGTGATGAGGGCGGTGCCCTTTGACGATGAGCTGCTCATGTTTTTACCTCCCGAGTGAATTTGAAATTAGTTGCGCCGAATATGGATTGTGATTATAATCCATACCGAGCGTTGGATCCATGCGACGGCGATTTGGTTATAGATTTTCTTAGCGGGCGACAATGCGCCATTCCAAAACCGAAAAGGCAAAAACACATGAGCGCATCGTGGCGATCGCGGCGAAGAAATTTCGCGAAGAGGGGCTCGCGGGGATTGGAATCGCGGACCTGATGAAGGAAGCCGGCCTCACCGTGGGTGGCTTCTATAAGCACTTCAAATCGCGTGACGCGTTGGTTGCAGAGGCGGTCGGCTCCGCGCTGGAAATGTGGAAAGAGCGGGTCGAGGCAGCCGCGGCCGGCGGGCCGCGCGTAACCTACGACTTGCTGGTCGCTGATTACTTAAGCGAAGCCCATCGCAATCATCCAGGCATGGGTTGTCCTGTCGGCGCTTTGGCGGGCGATCTCGCACGCAGCGACAAGCGCACTAGAGCGGTCGCCACGCGGAAAATTGGGGACAACATCGAGTTGCTCGCCACTCTGATTCGCGGCACGACCAAGATGGATAAGGACACTGCGAGATCACGCGCGGTGATGACCTATTGCGCTCTGGTCGGCGCCATCAGTATGGCCCGCGCCGTATCGGACGAGGAACTTTCGCGCGAAATCTTGAAGACGGTGTTACAGCGCCTGAAGAATCCCGCTTTGTGAAGTCAGATCTCGGCATTGCAGCAATAACACTGCTTCTGCAATAGTTTTTAGTCTCGCTGTTCCCTTGCAGGCCTAGCGGTGATTCTCGATCGTTTCTCCCGCTGGGTTGTAGGGTGGGCTGTCGATCCATGCTTCAAGATCCGTGGCTAACATGGGCTGACACGCAGCGCTTCGAATACTGCTGGATTGGCAAGATTCGTGATCGGCGGTGCATTCGCCTGCTCCTTCAGATCAGACACGGGTGGAATTTTTGCCTACCACAGCTCCGTCGGATCAAAAGAGCTCGACGAGTGCCACACGGCCCGTCACAGAAGCGAGTCGGGCATCTCTTGTAACTAACGTAGCTCCGAGCTTCTCGGCAAGCACGACGTAGGCGGCATCATAGGCAGAAAAATTGTGACGGAGTTGCCAAATGCGGGGCAGGAGCACGAGATGAGGATACCGAGTAACACGAAGATCGAGCAGATCACGGACCGCCTCATCGGCACGATGTGCAGAGACCACTCTTTGCAGTGAAAGACGCCTCAGTACCTGGGTGGCCTCAAGATCTAGGAGGTGAGGCGCGTGCAGGGTTTCGTTACGCGAATAAATACGCTTCTCGATGCTCTGCCCCGCAGATGTCTGAAGAAGCCAGTCAACGGCAGCAGACGCATCCAGGACGATCACCGCGCCTCGCGCTCTTCTCGCACCAGGCGAGCGGTATCGATCTGCGCTGAAACCGGCTTACGTTTGTGCAGTCGCTCCCGCAATTCTGCGAGCGTCGGCCTCTCCGCGATTTCCTTGATTTCAGCTAACAAATAGTCCGAAAGCGACATGCCTGCCATTGCCGCGCGAGCTTTCAGACCGCGGTGCAGGGCATCGGGTACATTGCGAAGCTGAATCATCTTTGACATGTCGCAAGCATACTTTCATGTCATCCACATGTCAAAGCGTTGGAGGATGAATCTGGTCAGAATGAAGCTATGCAAAACTGCGTGAGCGAATCAGTGTAACCCGGCCGTCTACCACGGCCGAGTGTGCGTCCGCGGAACGCGTGTCTTGTATCCTTCATAGAGGACGGCGTTGCGGCAGGCGTCCCGCGCGAAGAGAAATTGCGGAACTACGGAACACTGACGGACCCGGATATTCCCATTTGGTCTATTCATGGCAATAGCCATGAACAAGGAGCGGCCAAATGCGCAGTGTGAATGTGGCGGAACTAAAGAACCGGCTGAGCAAGTACCTTACATTCGCCAAAGGAGGCGAAGAAGTGGTAATCCGAGACCGTAATCTCCCGGTGGCTAAACTAGTTCCGTTTTCGGCGGAAGGTGCCGACGGTCAGGAACTCGTGTTGGTTGCGGCGGGGAAACTGCGTCTACCCAAGATGCGACTCGATGTAAAGGCGCTCTTGAAGATTCCGACGGGAAGCGTTGCAGGGAACAGGGCGATTCAAGCCGTTCTCGCCGACAGAGAAGAAGAACTGTGAAAAAAACAAGAATCGCGCGAAGTTCGGCTTCAGTGTTCCGTCCGTGCTGCTTCGCCCGCACACGCAGGGCCCGGCAAGTCTTTGCGGAAATGCTGCGCACAACAATTGCTGGCATGCACGACTCCTCGAGAACTCTGAAACGATGTCGCATATTGTGAGATGGTATCAATTAGATGAACGGGAAATTTCCGGGATAGACGGATAATCACATCCGGCCGACTGGCGACCACGATCGGGATCGAGCGGCACTCGAACGGAGCTGGTCGGTAAAACTGGCTTCACGGCGCTGTCACGATCGTGATCAATTGCCCGAACCGTCGATCACGCGGTCTGAGGAGCGAACATCGGGAATTACCGTCTCACTCTGCTTTAAGCCAACGCGTAGAGATACTCGACGAAGGAGCGCACAGCTCCATCAATCCCCGCAACCTTCGCATGGGTGGAATCGATCAGATAGTACTCATTCGGAGCATGTGCGCCGGTCCCGTGTCCCACTCCAAAATGTCCGGCAGGAAGATTGAGAGGTTCGGAAGTGAAGATGTATCCCGGCCAGGAGCCGGCGGATCGAGGCCACAGCACGGGATCCAAACCCAGCTTGCGGTACGTCGCGATTTGTGCCTGGATGAGCTTTGAATCCTGGGAGGTCTGTGTCGGATCGTAGCCACCACTCATATTGACCTCTATGTCGGCAAAGCCGTGTTTGGCAAGATGCTGCTTCAGAAGCGCCAGTGTACCGGCAGCCGTCATGTCAGGCACCAGCCGCATATCAATCTTTGCGACGGCGCGATGCGGCAGAACGGTTTTGCCACCGGGCCCCGTGTATCCACCGACTAAGCCTTCGATGTTGATCGTGGGCTTGGATTCTAGCAGCACGAGCGAGTCAAACCAGTTTGTGTCATGCATCCAATGCTCAACGCCTAGCTGCTGCTTGACCGTGGCTTCACTGCGGCGAGCGGCGGCATCCTGAATCATCTTCGTCTGCGCGGGAGTAAGCGGCTTGACCTTGTCAAAAAAGCCCGCCACAGCAGGGGTGTGTCCATCGGACTCGATGAGCGTGTTGAGCGCTTGCACCAGGTGCCACGCTGGACTATCCACCTGTGCGGCGAGGCTGGAGTGAACGTCATGTTTGGGCCCGCGTCCCCATCGCTCTCCGCTCGAGATCAGTTCGAGCTCAACTACGCCCTTGGCGCCCAGTGATATCTGTATGCCCCCATCCGCGTCTTGGCCCGCTTCTGGTACGAACACACCCACGCATTTCTTCAACGCAGCGGTGACCTTGGGTTGGTGGACAACCTCTGGAAAGTGGGTCGAACCAATCTCTTCTTCACCTTCACAGACGAGCACGAGATTCACGGGCAGCTTTTTTCCCGCTGCCTGGAAGGCATGAAGGGCGCCGAGGAAGGCCGTTTCGGGACCTTTCTGGTTCACAGCGCCGCGACCGACGCAAATCCTGCCTAACCCTTCCTTGTCCGCGATCCGCCCTTCGAGCGGTGGCGAAGACCACTCCGAAGGGTCAAACTGTTTCACGTCGTACATGAAATAGATGCCGACGGTGGTCGCCGCGCCCGCATCCAGCGTGCCGAAGACCCCAGGCTTGCCCGATGTTGGCACAATTTCGACGTTCGCGAATCCTGCATCGCGAGCAAGTTGTGCCATATAGTCAGGGCCCTGCGGATAGTTGCGGTTCTCGGCCGCGATCGAGGGCAAAGCGATCCAGTCCTGCAGCCGCTTCACGTTCTCGTCGTGCATCTTCGGTATTTGGCTCAGCACCGTCTGGAGGTCGGGATTGTCTGCAGAGAAAGCAGAAACTGGCAACGCGACGAAGGTGGCTCCGGCAAGTGCGCCGTGGATGAATTCTCGACGCTTGAACGCGTTATAGCTCGAGTCAGTCAATGCGTCCCCCCTTGCCCGAACCAAGATGACTATCCGTGGTTGGCCTGAAACGCAATTCTAGAAAGAGAACCATCTGCCTTTTATCGAAGGTCATCATACCAGTTGCCTCCCCAACGACCAGCCGTTTTTCTAATGGAGGCGGCAAGATAATCCCCGGCTGTTGGCAAACCGGAGGTTGGGAGATCGGGGCAGAAGTTTGTTCCCAACCCTTCGGCAAAAGCTCTGCGCAAGGCAATGCAAAGGTCCAACGAGGGTAAGTTTTCGCCTGGTGCCCCACAAAGGCGCCTTGGCCAGACTGGAAGCGACGTGTCTCCTTGATGCTCACATGACACAATGTTATGATGATGTCATATGGAACACACTATGACAGTGAATATGGAAACCCGGCAGCGTGTCAATGAGAACGGCCGTGTCGTCATACCAGCCTCTTTTCGCAAGGCGCTAGGAATCAATATCGGCGATGAAGTTGTCTTGCGCATGGAGGATGACGAATTGAGGATCACGACGTTGAAACGCCGCATCGAGCGCGCTCAACGCCTTGTCCGGAAGCATGGGAAGCGCGGTACCTCCCTCGTCGACGAGTTGATTGCCGAACGGCGCGAGGCGGCTCGGAATGAATAAGATCGTCCTCGACGCTTCCGCTCTGCTTGCCGTGCTGAATCGTGAACCAGGCGCGGACAGGCTTACTCCCGAACTGTTGAGCACGGCCACCAGCAGCACCGTCAATCTCGCCGAAGTACAAGGCAAACTTGTAAGCATGGGGCTGGCCCCAGGCGATGCCTGGGAAGCAACACTCAGCCCCATTCGCGAGGCCGCGGCTTTTACTGCTGAACACGCGCAGGCTGCCGGAAATCTGATTGCCAAAACTCGCCCACTGCGCTTCTCCTTGGGAGACCGAGCCTGTCTGGCCCTCGGAATTGTGCTAAAAGCTCCCGTGTACACGGCCGACAAGTCATGGAAGAAACTCAAATTGGGAGTGCCGATCCACCTAATTCGGTAGCGACGCTGCGGTATCCCACGATGTGGCGTCACAAACCATGGATTCTGTGGTGCGCTCACTGGTAGCGCAGCGCGACGAGCGGGTCGACGTTAGCGGCGCGGCGCGCGGGAATCACGCAAGCGGCCATGCCTACCAATACGACGATTGTCACGACCACAGCGAACGTCCACGGGTCCGTGGGCGAAACACCGGATAATTGGCTGGAGAGGAAGCGTGTGAAGGCCAAGCTGGCGGCGAGGCCAGTCAAAATACCCGCAGCGACCAGGCGGAAACCCCCGATCAACGCCAAGAGCAAAATATTTCTCTGTTTAGCGCCAAGCGCCAAACGAATACCGATCTCGTGAGTTTGCAGTGAGACCGTATAGGCCATCACACTGAAGACCCCGATGACCACCAGCACCAGTCCGATGGCAGCGAAGGCCGTGAACGTCACGAGTTCAAATTGCGGTCCTCTGTAGAAGTCTTGCAGCGAACCTTCAAGTGTTCCGCTGGTGGCGATCCCCACGCTTGGATCGACGGCCCGGACTTCCCTGCCAATACTTTTCAATAGTGAATTAGGATCCACTGCGGTTCTCACCATATACGTGCGCCAACTGAATCCCTGGACACTGTAAGGGATAAAAGCTTGCGGAAAACTTTGCCAGGACGGAACTTCGTAGCCGCGAGTCTTGTAATCGCCGACGACGCCGACGATTTCAAAATAGGTGTCATGCGGCGCGTCTAGGAATGGACGGTCGAGAACCTGTAATTTGACCTTTTGGCCGAGAGGATCTGCGGCCGGAAAATACTGTCGAGCAAACGTTTGACTGACCACCATGAGGTACCGCTGCGCGTTGACATCGTCTTCGGAGAAGAATCGGCCGCGAAGCAATGGCAATCCGAGCGTTTGGAAGTAACCTGCGCTACAGATTCCGTATCGAGTCTCCCAGCGCTCGGCGTGAGGCTTACCGGGGATTATGGTTTCGCTCCAGTCATACGTCAGCGGAGGCTGCAGCATGGTTTCAGCAACGGAGGTCACGCCCGGCAGCGCTCGAAGGCGGTCGAGAAGCTGATGTGTCAGCATGTTCTGTTTTTCCCTGGAATGGTCGTACGTTGTCGGAAGAGAGAGTCGAAAGTAGAGGATATTCCTGGGATTGAAGCCGAGATCGACGCGCGTGAGGATGAGAAAGCTGCGCATCACGAGTCCCGCGGCGATGAGCAGTACGATCGAAAGCGCTACTTCGGTGATGACCAGAGCGGCGCGAAGCTTGCCGCGACGAGAATGATCTAGGCAGCCATTGCCGCTTCCGGCGAGGCGCGGCTGCAAGTCGCTTCGCAGGACATAGAGCGCGGGCGCGAGGCCACAAAGGAACGTGACCATGACCGTGATGCCCAGGGAGAGAAAGAGGACCGGTGCATTCATGCGAATCAACGTTTCCTCTGGAAGCATGCCTGCGGGGATCAGCGCCTGCACGACTCGCAAACTGCAATAGGCCAAGGCGCAACCTACGAGAGAAGCTGCAGCGGCGAGCACGAAGCTTTCCACAAGAAGTTGACGGATCAACCGGGTGCGCGTCGCTCCCAGGGTGGCCCGCATGGCCATTTCCCTTTCCCGCGCCGTGGCGCGAGCCAGCAAGAGGTTTGCCACATTGCTGCAGGCGATCAGCAATAGCATGAATACGGCAGCGAACAAGGCATAGAGCGTTCTCTTGAAGTCTCCGATAAGGCTATCTAGGAGCGTCTGCGCCTCGATCGCAAATTTCTCGGGATACGTCTCCTTCTCCCCGGGATTCAGCCTTTGCAGGCGGTGCGCAATGACATCTAGATCTGCTGCGGCAGCCTGCACGCTGACGCCTGGTTTGAGACGCCCCATGAGAGCAAGCCAACCTTCGTCGGGGCTTGTCGGCAACCAAACACTCGCGCCATAGGCATTGAATCGCCGAGGCATGATCCCGACAAGGGTCCTTGGTTTGTCATTCAGAAAAAAGGTGGCCCCAAGGATCTTTGGGTCGCCACCAAATTCTGTTTGCCACAGTCTGTAATTCATCACGAACACGAGCGGCGATGCGGGTGTTCCATCCACAGGTATCAGCGCACGGCCAAGGAGCGGAGGGACACCGAGGTATTCGAAGGTATTCGTGGTTACAGAGACTCCGTTCACTGCTCGACGAGATTTGCCGTCGTCGTAGATGACGCTGCTTTGTTCATAGGCCACGAGATCTTCAAAGACATGGTTCTGTTCACGAAAAGCTTTGACCTCTGGAGGGGAGAAATTATTACGGCCCTTCCATCCTCCGGCGTTAGCCAGATTCTCCAATCGAATGACCACCGATCGATTGAAACTCTTATATGGCAAAGGGTCGAGCAGAACGTTATAGACAACGCTGAACATTACGCTGGTCGCACCGATGCCCAGGGCAAGGGCGAAAATCGCGATGAAGGCGAAACGGCGATCCTTGCGGAGACTTCGCAGAGCGAAGCGAAAGTCGCGAATAATATTGTCGATGTGGGTTACCCAACGGGTATCGCGGACTTCCTCTTTGACGCGTTCGAGACCACCAAGCTTGATAAGAGCGTCGCGCCGGGCTGCTTCGACCGGCATGCCGCCGGCGAGGTTCTCTGACACTTGTTGTTCGAGATGGAAGTGGAGCTCCCGATCGAGCTCGTTTTCGGCGTGGGATTTGCCAAAAAGGCGGCGAAGCCAGCGCATGGCTAGGATTCCTTTTCCGGTGCTTTCAGAACGAGGGCGATGGCATCGCAAACCCGTTCCCAATTGCGGGCCTGCTCCTCCATCTGTCTGCGGCCCTTCTTGGTAAGCGAATAGAACTTGGCTTCGCGACCCGTCTCAGATTCTTTCCATTCAGCCTGCAGCCAGCCGCGATCTTCCAAGCGATGCAGTGCAGGATAGAGGGAACCCTGATGGACCTGGAAGAAGTCTCTTGATATCTGTTGAAGGCGCTGCGCGATCGCGTAGCCATGGCTGGGACCCAGGGCGACAACCTTCAGGACCAACATGTCGAGAGTCCCCTTCAAAAGCTCGTTTTGAGCTTCACTCATAGTTATACCTAGAGCTTCGACATGTATTAGCAAATTGGATGAATGTCAACAGCTACGTCGCTGCACAATCCTTTTCCCGAGCGGGAACATTTCGGATCAGCCAACCGTGAACCGGGTCGCGCGAGTTATTATCCATGCCCAAACTATTGTGCCTTTTTGTGTAACCGATGTCCAGAAGAATATATCTATATCGATAGACTTGGCATCAATAGATAGCGAAAGAGAGGCACGCTGCATATGGAACGTACAAACCAGGAACTGATCGCCGTAGTCGGCGCAACCGGGCAACAAGGAGGCGCCGTCGTACGCGCCCTGCAAGCCGGCAAGCAATTCAAGGTACGCGCTCTGACGCGCAATCCGACCAAGCATCGCGAACTCGCCGATGAAGTCATCCAAGCGGACTTGAATCGCCCCGAAACCCTTAAGACTGCATTTGCAGGGGCGCACGGCGTATTTCTAGTCACTAAATTTGGCGAAGCAGGTACCGACGAAGTCGAACAGGCAACCGCGGCGGTGCGCGCCGCCAAGGATGCCGGTGTCAAACACCTTGTCTGGTCCACACTGCCTGATGTAGAGGGAATCAGCGGCGGCAAGTTCCACGTTCCCCACTTTACCGGCAAGGCCAAGGTTGATCGGGTAGTGAAAGAAGCCGGGTTTGCAAATCATACCTTCGTCATCGCGCCTTTCTACTATCAGAACCTTATCGGCGTTCTTGCTCCGCAAAAGCTGGCCGACGGATTCGCGGGCTGGGTTCTCCCGCTTGATTCAAGTGTGCGCAGCATTCACATGGGCGATATCACGGAACTTGCTGACATCGTGGCCGGCGCATTCGCGCATCCCGATCAGGCCGGCCATGGTGAGTATCTGCCCCTGGTTGGCGATTTCATGAGCTTCCATGAAATCGTGGACACGCTAAATCGACAGGGTCACAGCTTCTCATTCAAACAAGTACCAAAGGAAGTCTTCGCGGGTTTCTTTGCCGGAGCCGCCGAGATAGCCGAAATGTTTAGTTACTTCCAGGCGCACACCTACTTAGGCTCCGATTCGTACGACCAAATTGCACTCGCAAACAAAATCGCAGGGCGGCAACCGACCAAGTTCTCGGCGTGGGCCCAGGTGAATTTCCCGGCTCCAAAGGACGCCCGCTCAGCAGCACTGTAATCGAATACGAACGGAAATCAATTTTAGCCGGTGCAGACAAACTTAGTTTGCGCCGTTGCTCGCAAGCGGATTCAACAAGCAAAAGGAGGATGTACATGGCAACGAATTCGATCGCAATCTCCAAAGATGTGGAGGCAATAAGCTTTTGGCAGGGGGCGGTGGTCGTCTTGGGACGGTTTTTCTTCGCGCTGATTTTTCTGCTAGCCGGAGCCAATCACTTTAACAGGCAAACCATCGCTTTTTCGGCTTCTCAAGGCGTACCCCTGGCGTCGATCGCGGTTCCGCTTTCTGGCGTGCTGGCGATCGCAGGAGGACTGAGTATTTTGCTGGGCTATCGCGCAAAACTTGGCGCCTGGCTCATCGTACTGTTCCTGATTCCGGTCACCTTGATGATGCACAAGTTCTGGACCGTAACCGATCCCATGATGGCGCAGATCCAGATGATTCTGTTCATGAAAAATGTCTCCATGCTTGGCGGCGCCCTGCTGATTTCCCACTTCGGAGCAGGACCGTTCAGTCTGGATGCCCGTCGCTCGCGCTGAACGCGCCTAATAAAAGGAGAAAATCAAAATGCACAGTCAATCTGAACGGTCGAATCTTGGTGCAATCAAAACGCCGATCGCACAGGAGGCGTTCGATCAGCTATTTCGCAAAGCGCGGACTCACTCCGCTTGGCTTCCTGAACCGGTGCCGGTAGAGCTCATGCGCGAGGCTTACGAGTTGGCGCGTCTTGGGCCGACCAGTGCCAACGGCTCACCTGCCAGGTTCGTTTTTCTGACCACTCCTGGCGCCAAGGCGCTCCTCAAGCCGGTTCTAGCGCCGGGAAATGTAGACAAAACCATGGCAGCTCCTGTGACAGTCATCATCGCCTGGGACACGGAGTTCCACGAGCATTTTCCCCGGCTCTTTCCGCAAGCGGACATGCGTTCCTATTTCGCGGGGAATAAACCTCTGATTGAGGAGAACGCCTTCCGCAACAGTTCACTCCAAGCCGCATACTTCATTCTCGCCGCGCGCGCTTTGGGATTAGATTGTGGGCCGATGTCCGGTTTCGACGCCGACAAACTGAATGCGGCATTCTTTAGCGACGGAAAGTGGAAGGTCAATCTTCTCTGCAACCTTGGCTATGGAGACGCGAGCAAGCTCTACCCACGTAACCCTCGCCTAAATTTTGAGGAAGCATCCGTGGTTCTGTAGATCGGAACTTGCGCACGCATCCTTTGCGGACGCTGCGCGTGGCGTCGTTATGTCTTGTGCGGCATGAAGACGCACACTCATGGCCGAAGATCAAACGAGCGGCACCAACTTCTCGGGACCCGCTCGGTCAGAGGCACGGATTCGGTCTGCTTGTGGTTGGTGTGCCCGGTGACGGCGCAGAGATGATGTAGGTCTGCCTGCACATCTTTGTGTCGCGCTCGTGGTATGAATCGGAAAAAAGAGAAGCACAAGATTGCAGTGCAACCGTAATTGAGATCACGACGAAGGTCGCCGGAAACTTAATTTTTTCTTTAGAGAAGTATTGGAGGTTGATATGAAAATCGGTGTGAGCGGAGCCAGCGGTCATTTGGGCAGAGCCGTCGTTTCGGAACTGCTGCAGCGTCCCGGCGGGCACGAGGTAGCGGCTATCACGCGCACGCCTGAAACCGTCTCTAGACCGGCTCAGGGACGATTCGGGGACTACAACCAGCCCGAAAGCCTTGCGGGGGCCTATGGGGGTCTCGATCGTCTACTCATCATCTCGACCGTCGATCCGGAACCCGGAAAGCGCGGGGCGCAGAACATCGCTGCTATCGACGCGGCCGTGAGGGCGGGCGTCAAGCATATCGTCTTCATGTCGGCCGCGGGCACGCGGCAGGAGGAGGAACCGGCGCTCGGCGCCTCCTACTGGCGGGGCGAGCAGCATCTTATCGCCATGGCGCCGGCATGGACCATCCTGCGTATGAACTTCTATGCCGAAGCTTTCGTGCAGCAGGCGCAGGCGTCGCTGAACCAGGGCGTGCTGACCGGTCTGGCCGAGAACCGGGTTGCTTTCGTTGCGCGCGATGACGTGGCGGCCGCCGCAGCCGGAATCCTGATCGGCGCCGGCCATGCAGGCG
>Ga0193709_1000164_pt1 | contig 27777 bp, 29 predicted proteins | sample H3c2metaG_FD_160571 | JGI IMG/M metagenome (GOLD analysis project Ga0193709, IMG submission 160571) | Soil microbial communities from a riparian zone of the East river system, Colorado, United States - H3c2 | ecosystem: Environmental > Terrestrial > Soil > Riparian zone | place: USA: East River...
TCAGGTATCTCTGATGGATCTCTTCGATAGCCGCAGTCAGCTGATTGTTTATCACTTCATGTTTGGCCCCGATTGGGATGAGGGTTGCAAGAGCTGCTCATATCTGGCGGACCATTTTGATGGCGCAAACTGGCATCTCCCGCATCGTGATGTTTCCTTCGCGGTCATCTCTCGCGCGCCTTTGCCGAAACTTGAAGCCTACAAAAAGCGAATGGGTTGGCGGTTCAAGTTGTTGTCGTCCTACGGCAACGATTTCAATTTTGATTATCACGTCTCGTTTACGAAGGAGGAGGAGAAGAAGAACGAAGCCTATTACAATTACGGCAAGGGAGAATTTATTTCGGATGAGCTTCCTGGGTTGAGCGTCTTCTACACGGACGAGAACGGAGAGGTCTTTCACACCTATTCCACGTATGGGCGCGGGCTCGACATTCTGGTGGGCGCTTACAATTTTCTCGACTTGGTCCCAAAGGGTAGGGACGAGGACAACTTCGACTTTTCAATGGAATGGGTCCGCCGCCACGACCAATATTGAGTAACGTACAAGAGAAGGAGTCAGTAATGAATCGTATAACGCACTTTGAGATTTACACGGATGACCCGAAAGCAGCGCAGCCATTTTATCAGGATGTTTTCGGTTGGAAGTTCCAGAAATTCGAGGGTGGCCCGATCGAATACTGGCTGGTGACGACCGGCGACGATAAGGATCCGGGAATAAATGGCGGCATCACGCGTCCGCGCGAAGGCCAAAGCTCAGGGACGCTGAACACGATCGCGGTCGAGTCGCTCGATACAACGATTAGCAAGATCGAGCAGCGCGGCGGAAAAATCTGTGTGCCAAAGATGGCGATCCCTAATGTCGGCTGGCTCGCCTATGCCGCAGATCCCGCTGGCAATGTCTTTGGAATCATCGAGCCGGATACCGAGGCAAAGTAGAAAGAATCATGCAACATCGGCTTGGCGAATATCAGGGCAGGGAATGAACATGGAAACACCTTTCACCGGTGGATGCTCGTGCGGCGCGATTCGTTATGAATGCACGGCCGAACCAATCATGATGTTCAAATGCCATTGTCGCGATTGTCAGCAGGCGACCGGGGGTGGATTCGCTCCGGGAATGTTGCTGCCGCGAGCGGCATTTCGGTTGACCCGCGGACAATTGCGTTACCACTTGACGCCCAGCATCAGACGCGGGAAGCACCAGCGGGGTTTTTGTTCGGAATGCGGATCTCGAATTACGGGAGGCGAATTCGAAGGAGGGGACTCGCCGTTTATCGGAATCCTGGCAGGCAGCCTCGATGATCCGAGTTGGTTTCAGCCGCAAATGGACATTTTCGTTTCGGATGCGCAGCCGTGGGATCAGATGGACCCTAAAATTCCAAAATTCGAGCAATACCCGCCAATACAAACAAAGGAGTAAATAAGATGCAAAAAATAATCCCATTTCTGTGGTTCGATACTCAAGCCGAGGAGGCGGCGAAATTTTACACCTCCGTTTTTGAAAATTCTAAGGTTGGAAAAATTCTTCGCTACGATGAGGCGGCAGCAAAGGCCGCCGGGGGACCGGTGGGAGCGGTCCTAACTATTGAATTCGAGATCGGAGGTCAAAAATTCACGGCTCTCAATGGCGGTCCGGAGTTCAAATTCAATGAGGCGATCTCGTTTGTAGTGAACTGCGACACGCAAAAGGAAGTCGATTATTTTTGGGAAAAACTGACCGCCGATGGCGGACAGGAATCACATTGCGGTTGGTTGAAGGACAAATTTGGTGTGTCGTGGCAGATCGTTCCGACGGTTTTGATTGAGATGTTGCACGACAAGGATTCCGAAAAATCCGAACGCGTTATGAAAGCGATGCTTCAAATGCAGAAGATCGACATCAAAACGCTAACGGAAGCGTACGCAGGGAAATGAAATCCAAGCCGCGAACGATTGACGAATACCTCGCAGGCGTAAACGCTGATCAACGCATCGCTCTCGAGAAACTTCGCAAGACGATCCGCGGAGCCGCGCCCAAGGTTGAGGAGTGCATCAGTTATGGAATTCCTGCGTTTCGCCTGAGTGGACGGTCGCTGGTTTTCTTCGGCGCATGGGCGAATCATTGCTCGTTTTACCCAGGAAGTTCGGCAACATTGAAAAAATTTCGAAGGGATCTAAAAGGTTTTCAGATTACCAAAGGTACAATTCGCTTTTCGCCCGATAACCCGCTGCCGCTGGCGCTGGTGAAAAAACTGGTCAAAGCACGGATAGCGCAGAACCGGATTTAACAAGCCGCATGCCGAAATTCAGCCCACGCCGTTTAGCACAGCGATCATATGAAGCTTTTGCCGCAGGCGATCGGAAATTTTTTGAGCAGCACCTTGCCGAGGATTTTACTTTCTCCAGTCCACTCGATGTGGGGCTTGATCGTGCTGGATACTTCGCAAGATGCTGGCCTGGAGCCGGGCATGGTCAAAAGTTCAATTTTTTGCGGTTGATCGAACACGACGATGAAGTGGTTGTCACCTATGAAATGACGAAGCCGAATGGAGAGAAAGGTCGCAATACGGAAATCCTGCGGATTAAAGACAACAAGATTGTCAGTGTAGAGGTCTATTTTGGTTGGGACGTTGTGCCGAATCATTAAATCACTAGGAAGAGAAACATGAGTAGCGTTCGAGTTCTGGTTGGTACACGAAAAGGGGCATTCATTCTGACTGGGGATGGTGCGCGCAAACGATGGAAAGTCAGCGGCCCGCATTTTGCGGGCTGGGAAATTTATCACGTAAAAGGTTCACCGGTCGATCCGAACCGGATTTATGCGTCGCAAACCAGCGGGTGGTTCGGTCAAATCATCCAACGTTCCGATGACGGTGGAAAAAAGTGGAACACGCCCGGGAGCAGCCCGGAGGACTTGAAAAGTCCCGATGGCATGTCGAAAGGCGAGAGCAACAAATTCGTTTACGACGGTGTACCGGGCACACATCAATGGTACGACGGCACTCAGCATCCCTGGGAGTTCAAGCGTGTTTGGCATCTGGAGCCGTCACTGCATGACCCCGAGCATGTGTACGCCGGGGTCGAGGACGCAGCGCTGTTTGAATCGAAGGACGGCGGTAAATCCTGGAAGGAATTGTCAGGTCTCCGAAAACACGATACCGGCCCGAAATGGCAACCCGGCGCGGGCGGCATGTGTCTGCATACAATTCTTCTCGATCCGCAAGATCCAAAACGAATCTACGCGGCGATCTCGGCCGCAGGCGCGTTCCGCACCGATGACGGCGGAAAAACGTGGAAGCCGATCAATCACGGGCTGCATTCAGAATATATTCCCGATCCGGCTGCAGAGGTCGGCCATTGCGTCCATCGGATCGCGCTGCATTCATCGCGCCCCAATACATTGTTCATGCAAAAGCATTGGGATGTGATGCGCAGCGATAATGGCGGCGATTCGTGGCGCGAAGTCAGCGGAAATTTGCCGAGCGATTTCGGTTTCCCGATCGACGTGCACGCCCATGAGCCGGAGACAGTTTATGTGGTACCGATCAAGAGCGATTCCGAGCATTACCCGCCCAGCAGCAGACTGCGTGTGTATCGCAGCCGGACAGGTGGCAACGAATGGGAAGCGCTCACCAAAGGCCTGCCGCAACGGAATTGTTACGTGAATGTTTTGCGTGATGCCATGTCTGTGGATTCGCTCGAGCCCTGCGGCATTTATTTTGGAACAACCGGCGGCCAGGTTTACGGATCGGCAGACGCCGGTGATAGCTGGAAGCCAATCGTGCGCGATCTGCCGGCGGTGCTTTCAGTGGAGGTGCAAACGCTGCCGTGATTCGCGTTGTTCTGCCGCCGCATTTGCGGACTTTGGCGCGCGTCGATGGCGATGTGGAACTTGACGTTAACGCTAACGTGACCCAGCGGTCCATACTCGACGAGCTGGAAACTCGATATCCCATGCTGCGCGGGACGATGCGCGATCACGTCACTCAACTGCGCCGGCCACTCGTCCGATTTTTTGCATGTGGAGAAGATCTATCTCACGAATCGCCAGATGCGCCGCTGCCGGAACCCATTGCAAAGGGATCTGAGCCGTTTGTAATCATCGGTGCTATTGCAGGCGGGTGAGGCGCGGCTAGCAGTCGCAGTAGCAAGCGAAGCCGGCGAATGTCACACAAATATCGGTTGAACAATTCTTAATTAAAAATAAGGAAGGAAGAATGAATACTACAGAAGAAGTCGCAACAAAACTGGTGGGCTATTGCCGCAAAGGCGAATGGATGAAGGCGGTGGACGATCTTTACGCAAAAGACATCGTCAGCGTGGAACCGCGCGCGATGGAAAATATGCCCGCAGAAATGCACGGACTCGATCAGGTCCGTGGGAAAACCGATTGGTGGGAGAAAAACTTCGAAGTGCACAGCTCGAAAGTCGGCGGACCGTTTGTAGCCGGGGATACGTTCGTGGTACAGTTCGATGTGGACGTGACCGAGAAAGCTTCCAAGAAACGAATGCAGATGTCCGAAGTGGGAGTCTATAAGGTGAAAGACGGCAAAGTCGCGCACGAACAGTTTCTGCCGCTCGCTCAAAAGAAAGAGTGACAAGAATGTAGCGCAAGGCTTGTTCCGCGCATTCGCGTTGAGCTTGGCAACGCGATGATGCGTGGACGCTGCCATCAGCTTTCAATCGTTAGACCTTTCCGTGCCGGAGCGAGTTCGTTGCGGATGGCGCTTACCAGCGCATCGATTCGGTCCGCTGGCACATCGATGTCTTGCAGTAGAGCCTCAGCGAGGGCGGCGGCGGATTCGGCTTCGTCGTAGCGGATAATAGCCGCTCCGGCCTGCAAAAACGCATCGGACTGATTGATATACTCGGCGCGGGCGATGATCCGAACCAGGGGCGCGACTTCGCGTGCGGATTGAATGATGCGCAAGCTGATGTCTGCGTGCGGCACCGTCACAATCAGGTACGCCGCGGCGTCGAGTCTGGCGGCATGAAGAATGTCCGGACGCGAAGCATCGCCGAAAAGTGCCTGCTTGCCCCGTTGTTGCAGCTCCACGACTACGTCGACATTGGTCTCGACGATGATCGGGTTGATCTCAAACTCGGCGAGCAGTCGCGTGACCGTTTGACCGACCGGCCCGTAGCCAACCACGATCGCACCGGGGTCCTGCATTCGTTCCGCCGCGATTTCGTTCGCGCGAGCTCCGAGCTTCTCACGTCGGCCGGCCAGCCACTTCGCGAGCACTGGGCGCCGGGCGAGCAGCGGTTCGAGTGCGAGCATCCGGCGGAAAATTAGCGGATTGAGACTGATCGAGACGACGGCCGCTGCGACCAACACGCTGTTGCCGCTGCCGGGGATGAGACCCAGCGATTGAGCCGTATCGCCGAGGATGAACGAGAACTCGCCGATTTGCGCGAGCCCGCCCGCAACAGTCAGCGCGGTCTTTAGTGAATGTCCACCGATGATGACAATGCCGAGCGCGGCGAGCGGCTTGATCACCAGAATAATCGCGAGTACTCCGACAAGGAGTCCCGGCGATTCAAGGATTGGACGGTAATCGAAGAGCATCCCGACGGCGACGAAAAAAAGGACTGCGAATGCGTTGCGCATCGGCAGGACATCCGCGGCGGCCTGATCGCTGACTGTCGATTGTCCGACAACCATGCCACCAAGAAATGCGCCTAGGGCCAACGAGGCACCAAAGGCGACGTAGGAAACTGTCGCGACGCAAATCGCCATAACGAGAACGGAAAGCGTGAAGAGCTCACGCGAACGCAGGCGCGCAACGCGCAGCAACAGCCACGGAACGAAACGCGCGCCAGCCAGGATCACAATTGCGGTGAGCACGGCGAGCTTCAGGACTGCGATTCCGATAGTTTGCCAAAGGCTCGTTCCATTTCCGCCGGTCGCGGCAAGCGGGGGTAGCAGGACTAACACGAGCACCGTAATGATGTCTTCCACGATCAGCCAGCCGACGGCGGCGTGTCCTTCAGGCGTGTCGAGGCTGCGGTGATCGATGAGCGTGCGGAGCAAGACGACTGTGCTGGCAACCGAGACAGCAGCCCCAAGGATCAAGCCCGTTTGCCATGACCAGCCGAGCGCAACCGCGAGTCCAGTGCAGGCGATCGTAGCTGCGGTGCTTTGCCCCAATGCTCCGGGGATCGCGATCGAACGCACCGCGAGCAGGTCTTTCAGACTAAAGTGCAGACCGACGCCGAACATCAGCAGGATCACACCCATTTCTGCGAGCTGGGACGCGATCTTCGCATCGCCGACAACCCCGGGCGTGTAGGGGCCGATTACGACACCGGCGACGAGATAACCGACGATGGGCGAGAGCCCGAGCCGCTTCGCTAGTAATCCGAAGAGTAGCGCTGCGCTAAGCGCGAGCGCGATCGTCGTGATTAGAGGGATTTCATGCACCTGCTAAATTGGTAGTCGTCTGAAACGTTGGATTTCAAGGCTCGGTCGCGTCCATTTGTTATGGATGAAGGCATTTGCCCATAAAAATTGCGGAGCGTGCATCAGCGCATGGCCAACGCCGTCTCCGGTTGTGATTCGTGTTGCTTCTTCCATGTCCAGCGCGACCACCAAAGCACGATTGGAGAGGCGACAAAGATCGACGAGTAGGTGCCAACGAGGATGCCAACGAGAATCGTGAATGCAAAATCATGCAGCACCGGACCGCCCAAAAAGTAGAGAGCCAGGGTGGAAAGCACTGTGGTGCCGCCAGTCAAAATAGTGCGGCCGAGAGTTTCGTTAATTGCGCGATTCATAACGAACTGCAGCGAGACCGCGTTTGCCGCGCGCATTCCCTCCCGAATCCGATCAAAGACTACGATCGTATCGTTGATCGAATAACCAGCGATCGTTAGCACTGCGCCGACGATAATCAGAGACAACTCGCGGCCGAACAAGGCGAATGCGCCGATAGTCAAAATCACGTCATGCAACAAGGCGATGATCGCGCCCAGAGCAAACGCGAACTCAAATCGCGCGGTGACGTAAATGAAGATACCGATGATTCCAAGGCCGAGGGCGATCAGGGAATTTCGCGCCAACTCGTCGCCGACAAGTTTGCCGACCTTGTCACTTTGCTCGACACGGAACTTCGCCTCCGGAAACTTTTCGTCGAGCAGTTTCTCGATTCGATCGCTCGTCCCCGGGGCGCTGCGAATGGTGAGGAATTCCTTGCCGGTCGCTTTCTCGGTCTGAACGACGCTCTCCTCCAAATCGATCTGCTTCAACGCCGCGCGGACGTCGCCTTCCTCAACCCTCTTTTGCGCTTCCAGCACGAGTAGATCGCCGCCTCTAAAATCGATGCCGAAGTTCTTTTCGCCCCTCACGGCAAATACGACGACCGACACGAGAATTACGAGAGCAGATATTCCCACTGACAGACGCCGTTTGCTCAGAAAATCAAAGTTCGTTGACTTGATCAGATTCGACATGGTAACGCGCTTGAGAACGCCACTCGCGATTGCCCAGTTAAAGCAATTACGCGTCACAAGCAGCGCGGAAAACATCGATGCAACGATGCCGATTGTGAGCGTGATGGCGAAACCTTTGACCGGCCCGGTTGCTTTCCAGAAAAGTATTAGCGCCGTAATGAGTGTCGTAACGTTCGAGTCAAAGATGGCGCTGAAGGCCCTGTCGTACGCGGCATTCAAGGCGACATTCAGCGGTTTACCGGCGGCGAGTTCTTCCCGAAGCCGTTCGTAAATCAACACGTTCGCGTCCACAGCCATGCCGATTGTGAGAATGATGCCGGCTATTCCCGGCAGCGTCAGGACGAAGTTGAACATCGCCATCGCTCCGAAGAGCAGTACAAGATTGAGAATCAACGCGATGCTGGCGACGAGGCCGGCAAATCGATAATAGATTATGATGAAGAGAAAGCTGAGCGCCAAACCAACTAAACCAGCGTAGATGCCACTGCGGATGGAATCAGATCCAAGCGTCGCGGAAACGCTCCGTTCCTCTTCCACGGTCACCGGCGTCTGCAGCGGATTTTCCAAGACGCTCGCCAAATTGCGTACCTCTTCTTCCGTGAAGTCGCCGGTAATCGAAGCGTGGCCGCCATAAATCGGTTCGCGAATCACCGGCGCGGATTGCACCCTCCCGTCGAGCACGATGGCGAAACGTTTGCCGACATGGGCTTCCGTTAATTGTCCAAAAACGTTTGCGCCTTCGCGGTCAAGCTGGAGAGCAACGCCCCAGCCTTGCTCATCATAAGTGGGAAAGGCTTTTCGCACACGGTCGCCGAGCAGGTCAGGGCGCACTTTCACCAGGAGCTCCTCTTTGATCTCTCGGCTTTCGCTTATCACCTTTTGCGTTTCGATGCGGTAGCCTGCCGGCACCAGATCGGTGCCTTCTCTGACCTGTGCAATTAGCCGATCGTTCTCGGGATGGACAAGGCGGAATTCCAGCTTCGCTACCTGGGCCAATTGCAGTCGCGCGGCCGCAATCTGCTCCGGAGCGAGTCCGGGAATTTGCACAAGAATCCGGTCGGCACCTTGTGGCGTAATGACCGGTTCGCTCACGCCGAACTGATCGACGCGCTTCCGAATCACCTCGACTGCCTGATCGAGAGTATCGGCGCTGATCGAACGTTCCCCTTCTGGGCTGAGCCGAATCAGGAAGGATGTGCCGCCTTGCAGATCAAGCCCAAGTCGGATGGTTTTGTCCGGTGGATAGAGCGTTGTGACGCAAAACGCGACCAACAAGACGGTGAGGACCGTGCCCAGGATGCGTTTGAGGTGGGCGCGGCTTGTCGCGAAGTACCAACCGAAGAGCGCAAGCAAGGAAATGCCTGCTAAAAAAGTCAATCCAGGAGTCATAAATAGTTAAGAGCTCAAAGGGTTTGGATCCAACAGCCTGGTGCCGGATCACAGATCGTTGGCGCGCGTTGTCGCAAACGACTAGGGTTGCAGACGGGCGCGCCGGTGAAGACGGCGACTCAACAGCGCCGACAAGTCGGAAGCAGCTCTAAACCGGTGGGGCGCGTTCGCGAAGCATGAGGCTTCCGCGAGCAATGCCTGAATGAATTCCAGGCGGGCAAAGCGAGCACGCAGGGAAGTTGATGCGGCGCAACGAAATGTCCCCGGCATAATAAAAAAGCTTAACGGGTTGTTGCGCGCCGCCCTTTCGAATGCAGACCTTCGCCGGAGTCTTGGCGAGGACGCAGAGATTAATTTTCTTCTTGTGGTTAAATTGCTCGCGATGTTGCTGAGCCCCTGCTGTGGAGCTATGCAGAGTTGGCAGACCCGGCAAGCAGAACGATGCGAGCGCAATAACGACGAAAGCGCTCACCGCTGCTCTGATGGTCCAGTTCGTCTCGACACCGTCGCTCACATCCGTTCCATACGGTTTGATCTTTTGAGACGCAAATGACTTTATCGTGTCCATCCGCTGATTGCATGACTTCAACGCCGCGGATATGATCGCGCTCGTGTCCGCTCACCGTGATCGAAAACGCGACGGGAATTTTAGCACTCTCATTCGCGCCGAACTTTGTTTGTTCGTCGGTCTCGGCACGGCCGCAATTTTTTTCGGTACTGGAAACCGGTTGGTGGAACTCGTCGCGCATCCGGTGGGGCTGATGGTTGTCTTCTTTTGGCTCTTTGCCGTTATACTTTGGTCTGCCATGTCCGTTGCGCGGCACGCCGACTGCCTTGCGATCAAATGGGGTGAGCCTTACGGAACTTTGGTCCTGACGCTGTCGGCGATCACCATCGAAGTGGTGATGGTTTCTACAGCGATGTTGCATGGCGAAAATAATCCTACCCTTGGGCGGGACTCGATTTTTTCCGTGATCATGATTGCTCTCAACGGGTTTGTCGGCCTGGTCCTGCTGTTGGGTGGGCTACGTCACGGCGAGCAGTATTACAATCTGCAGGGCGTCAACGCTTATCTCAACGTGATCATGACAATGGCCGTGCTGGGCCTGGTTCTGCCAAACTTCACTACCACGACGGGCGACTCAACATTTTCCACTGAGCAGCAAATCTTTCTCATTGTGGTGTCACTATTTCTTTACGCGATTTTCCTGCTCATCCAGACGATGCGGCACCGCGGCTATTTCATGGAATCAGAGCAGGCAGCTGTGACGGCAGATCCGGCTCATCACTTACCCCGCGTGCAATCGACATCTTTTCATGCGCCGATGCTGCTTCTCTATCTGGTTATCGTGATTTTATTGGCGGAAAAGTTTGCCATTCCATTGGACAACAGCATCGAGAAATTTGGCATGCCTCAGGAGTTTGGCGGCGCAATGATCGCTGCCCTGGTGCTTACGCCAGAAGGAATTGGCGCTGTCCAAGCCACCTTGCGCAATCAGTTGCAGCGTTCGATAAACATTCTACTCGGCTCGGTGCTTGCGACTATCGGACTCACAATTCCCGCCGTACTGACCATTAGTTTGATTACAAAACGACCGGTGACGCTCGGCGTGGAAGGCGGCAATCTTCCGCTGTTGCTTTTAACGCTGGCAGTGAGTGTGGTTACGTTTACGAGCAGAAAGACAAACATTCTGCAGGGTTGCGTTCACTTGCTCCTCTTCGCTGTTTTTGTGCTGCTGATATTTGCACCTTGAGCTGCTCTACGGCGCGGTTGAAGAGATGCTTGTCGAGCAGTTCCCTTACACGTGCCTTCGCATTACGATCGCGTTCGATCCTTCTTCCGTAATCTTGAATCCAAAGCGTTCGTAAAGGCGGAACACCGGTTTGCCTGCAACGAAGCTGACTGAAATTGTTGACTCATTAGGGTTCGCGCGGACCAATTGCGTTAGAAGGGCTGTGCCGATTCCATGTCGGCGATGCTCCGGTTTCACCGCAAAGGCGAGTTCCGGCGGTGCGTCAGGTTTGTGAATCGGCTTACGCAACCAAACGGCGCCAACTACTGATCCGTCTTTCTTGTCGTGCGCTACAAATCCGGTATCCCCTGCGCGACCCCAGCCTTCGGCGTAATGGGAGAACTCCGGTCGCTGCAGGATCTCCCGTGAAGGTTGGTGATTACCAACGGAGGACACCCCTTGGTAAACCATCTCCCGGAGGATCGGCTCGTCGTTGGCGAGGAGCGGTCGAATCTCGTATTCCATGGGTAAGCGCGGCTTGTATTGTCGTGGATAATGCACGAAAACGCCAGCCTGACGTTTGGCATGGAATAGATCGTTTATGCCGACCGGCGTGAATTTGGTGCCTGAATTTCGTCCATGCATCCATGCTTGCGAACGTTTAGCGTGTTCACGTGGATCGCGATTATGTTTTGGGTACGCACAATGAGGAACTGGCAAGACTCGGATTGCAACATCGTGTCTGGCGTCCGGTAGTTTTGGATTGCTGGCAGAGAGCCGGTATCACCGTGGGCAAACGCGTCCTCGATGTGGGCGCCGGCCCTGGGTACGCGACTGTCGATCTTGCGGAAATCGTCGGACCAACCGGTGAAGTGATTGCGCTTGAGCGTTCTGAGAACTTCATCCGGGCGATAGAGCAGACCTCTCGGGCGCGATCGCTCGCAAATGTGAAGATTCATCAACTCGATTTAATGACCGGTGAATTGCCCAGGGGAAATTACGACTTCTCCTGGTGTCGATGGGTCATGTCATTTGTGAATGATCCCGCTCTGTTGATCAGAAAACTCGGGGGCGGAATGCGAAAAGGGAGCGTGGCCATTTTTCATGAATACGGCCATTATGAGACATGGCATTTCGTTCCGCGTTTGGCGAATCAGGAGCGCTTCCGCGAACAGGTGATCGCAACATGGCGTGAGTCAGGCGGTGAGCCCGACGGAGCGGTCGCCCTGGCTACGCTGCTTCCGGCGAATGGCTTCACGATTCGTTCGGTCAGACCGCATCTGTTTTGTGTGCGTCCGACTGACTACATGTGGCAATGGCCGGCAACCTTCATTGAAACTTATCTTCCCCGGCTGCTTGAAATGGGCCGGATCGATCAACAATTCGCTGACAAAGTCCGGGCCGATCTGGCGACTGCGGAAAAGAATCCGAATGCGCTGATGATCACGCCGCTGGTATTGGAGATTGTCGCGGAAAAGATCGGCTAAAAATTCCGCTAATCCTTCTATTTTTGTTAACAGGCCTCTCTACTGCTTTTTCTTTAACCAATCGGTGACGAGGTGCACAACTTTTGGATCGAATGGAGCCTCCTTACCGGGAAATGCATCGGCGAAACTCAAGTAGTGCTGAAAGGTATGGCCCATCTCAGGAACCTCAATAAAGTCAGCAGCCCCTGGCCGGTTTGCGTTTACATACTGTGCGATCAGCTCGTGATCCTCTCGACTCATGATCCAATCGTATTGGCCGTGCAAAACCAGAGTGGGAACCTTCACGTGTGACCACGCAGCGGCGAGATTCAGCTTCTGTAGCTGCTGATAAAACGCCAGTGGTCGTCCATACAGATGCGCATGATCTTTGCCTTCGGGCCAAAGCTCTACGAGTTCGGGATGCTCGCGCAGAATTCCGTCAACGGATTTGTTTTTGATCAGCCACTCATAGTAAAGGGTGGGCGCACTTTTCATCCGATCGTTCACTTCGCCAGGGGACTTTCCCATTAAGGCAAAACGGCGCCGCTCAATATCGAGCATGTGTTCAAACCATGTCTTCACCCAGCCGCCGACTGCCACGTAACCACGTACCTGATCTTTTTCGGCATCGGTTTCAGGAACCAAAGGCGCGAATCCGCCGCCATTGCTGATTCCAAGAATATAGACCTGGTTCGTGTCGATAAAATCGTAATTTTTTAATGCGCGAAACGCTGCGCGATATCCTGCGAGTTCGGATTCGAAATCGTTCTCGACACAGTTACCTTCGCTGTCGCCAACGCCTTGCTTCTCCACGCGAAACAAAGAGAAGCCAGGCAGCTGCGCGAGACCTTGGAAAACGAATCCTGTGGCATCTTTGGTTCCACGCGGCGCCTCCACGGAATCGCAACTGAGCCAGCCAACAACGAAAATCACAGGCAATTTCCCAGGTGCGTCGTGCGGCTTGGTGATGATCGTTCGTAATCGTTCGCCGCGTGGAGTGGTTACGGAATCGTAAATTACATCGACATTGGGATAGGTTTCACGCGGCGTTGTCGCCTTACGCGGAAGGTCGTTTGCTTCGGAAGCCTCCGGAATTACCGCGAGTGTCAGCACGAGGGCGATTATCGACACAACCCTCATCTGAGTGTGCATCTTCCGTCGCTTTGTTTTTCGCTTTGCCGATAAAGTGCGATCGGGCGGGTTCATCAGCCTGATGTTCCCGCCAGGCCGAGGCGGTGTGCGTCCGCTTGCAATGCGGTAATAGTGTTTGCAATCACGTCATCAAGCGGCATTCCCAACGCTTCGGCGCCACAGACGATGTCTTCGCGGTTTACGGCCCGGGCGAACGCTTTGTCTTTCATTTTCTTTTTTACGGCGCGTACATCGACATCCTGAATGCTTTTTGTAGGGCGAACGAGAGCGACGGCTACGACAAAGCTGCTTAGTTCGTCCACGGCATAGAGCGTTTTCTCTAGCGCCGTCTCGCGCGAGACGTTTGCGTAATCCGCGTGCGAAAGAATAGCGCGACAGACTTCTTCGCTCCATCCGTGATCACGAAGCCATGCAACGCCGACGAATGGATGGCCTTCCGTCGGGCTGCGTTCAAGATTTGGATGGCATTCATAATCCATGTCGTGCAACAGGCCAACGGTTTCCCAAAGATCGGTATTCTCGCCGCGCAATTGGGAAAAATGTTTCATCGAGTCGGCGACGGCGTAGCAATGTTTCCGCAGGCTTTCCGATTGGACCCAATCGTGGAGAATGTCTAACGCTTGGGCGGCGAGAGCTTCAGTAGCCATCTGATCTTCGTTTGTCGAAACCTAATGGGATTGAGTAACGGAGTTCGAGCAAGTGGAAATCTTCATCGTTGAGGCGTTAAACAAAACGCGCCTTTGCTGTTCCGCCAGGGCAGAACAGAAAGGCGCGATGGAGACAAACGACCTTAGGTATTAATCCTCTTCGAGGATCACGCGATCAACAACTATGTTGGTGCCTGTCCCGGCATAATGGACCCGGACTGGAACGCCCACTCGGATTTTTGATTTCACGGTCGCTTCGTCCAAGACCCTGCCGCTGCGTGTCACATACATCACCGTCTTGCCGAAACGATAATTCACCGGCCCCGAATTCTCTCTAAGCACAATAGCGCTTCCCGGAGTGTACTCCGTGATTGTTCCGGTGGCTTCCGTGGTACTCGTTGTCTGAGTGGTGGTTGCTTGCCGCTGCGGTACCTGTCGCTCATTCATGAGTGGCTGCCGCGTGGTCTGCCCCCATGCAAACGATGCCACCATTGCCAGCGTAATGCTTAACAGCATTTTTTTCATGATTTCCCCCTTCTTAGTTGAGTTGCGGCGTAGTAAGCGTTCCTTCTTCCCGTTTGAATTCAACGGGTCAAAAAAGAACACGCCGCTGTACTTAAATTCGAATGCGGCCTTGGGAACGGACGTTTAAAAAGCCTTTCGTGCTTCTTGAAGCCTGCGTGTACTTGGAGAAGTCTTCATCTGACGCCTGTTATGAAATTTTGGATCGGGACATCAGGGTTTCAGTATGCCGAGTGGAAGGGGAACTTTTACCCAGAAGATTTGCCGGCGGCAAAAATGCTGCCGTTTTACGCCGAACGTCTTTCGACTACGGAAATCAATTATACGTTTCATCGGATTCCCGCGCCGAAGACGATCGATAACTGGAAGGCGCTAACTCCTGAGAACTTTCGGTTCGCATTGAAGGCGCCGCAGAAGATCACGCACTGGTTAAAGCTGCGTGAATGTGCCGATACGCTGCGATACTTCCACGATGTAGTCTCGGCGCTGGGCGAAAAACTGGGGCCCGTTCTGTTCCAGTTGCCGCCCAATTTCAAGAAGGACACGCTGGTGCTGGGCGATTTCTTGAATGGTCTGCCTGGGGGAATGCGCGCTGCGTTCGAATTCCGTCACGAATCATGGTTCGACGATCAAGTCTTTGAAACGTTGCGGGCACGGGGCGCTGCGCTGTGTATCGCTGACACTGAAAAGCTGGAGACGCCAAGGGTTGTCACCACGGATTACGGATACCTGCGGTTACGTCGCGAGGATTACGTGCAGAGCGACGTCGAAGGCTGGACTGAGTTCGTGCGGGAACAGGCATCAAACTGGCTCGAGGTCTTCGTTTATTTCAAACACGAAGAAGCAGGCATCGGCCCAAAGCTAGCGTCGCAGATGAAGCAATTGGTGGAGTAGAAGTTCAGCCAACCTGCTACGTTAAACACATTGGTGCCGAATTAAGGTTGCTGATCTACTTGCCGATAAGAATAAAAACTCCAGCCGCGAGTGCCACAAGGTATAAAAGAAAGATGAACGGTCCGAGGTTCAAACCGAATCCTAATAGGCCGTCGATAATCAGATAAACCGCGAGCAGCACCATGCCGATGTTCTTAGTGAATTTCATGCCGCAAGTATTTTGCTCGCCACTGCGCGTGGCAAACCAAAACGTCTATAGGGTCTTGAGGTACTCTATTAAATCGTATTTCTCCGCAGTCGATAGTTTCGTTCCGTAGTCGTGACCAGAGTTTTGTCTCGGCTCACGGGCAAGCGAAGCGATTCCCCTTTAGCGTGGATTGAACATCGTTCTTTCATCGATGCGTGCGACAATCGTTACCTGCCGCCCGCACGAATTACCGCCGCTGAAATATCTTTCACATCTACGAAGGCGTCGTAAAACTCCGCGCCGGTCAGACGGGAAAGATAGACGATGTTGTCGGTTACCTGGCCGACTTTTCCTCCGACCTTTTCTCCGGACCTCAGGTGCAACTCGACAGCTTTGCCCGCGTTGGCCTGAAGGATGCTCAGCACAGTCGCATTAGGCTGGAGCGCGGGTTTTCCTGCGCCGGCAAGCTGGAACAGGCGACCGCTGCAATAATGATTCCGAGTAGAATTGAGTAGCATTTCATGATCGATTGGTTCTGCCCAACTACACTCCGATTGGCGAGTAAATAATCACAAGAAACGGCGTCTTGGTCGCGCCGGGTAATTTAGGCGGATTGGAACCGTTCCCTTCTTGATTTTCATTGGCAGACGAAGCGCCTGCCCTACAATTCTGCATGGCCTCGATTGCCGAAAATCTTGAGCGCGTTCGCGAGCAAATCGCGCAAGCAGCCGCAAAAACTGGTCGCCCAGTAAATGAAATTGAGCTCGTGGCGATCACGAAAACGCATCCAGCCGAGCAAGTACGCGAAGCAGTCGAGGTCGGTCATACACTTTTTGGCGAAAGTCGGGTGCAGGAAGCCCGCGCGAAAATTCCAGAGCTGCCGTCAAACTTGCGCTGGCATTTCGTAGGACATCTCCAGAAAAATAAAATCCGGCAAGCACTGCCAGTGTTCGAACTTTTTCACGGAGTCGATTCGTTTGCACTGGCGCAGGAAATAGCCCGCATCGCAGCCGAGCAGGGGCAGCATCCGCGCGTGTTACTGGAAGTAAATGTGGCGGGCGAGGGGACCAAATTTGGTTTTAAGGCTGAAACTCTGCACGCCGAAATAGGATCTCTTCTGGAGCTACCGCGATTGTCGATCGAGGGACTCATGTGTATTCCGCCGCTCGCGGAAGAAGCAGAAGGCTCCCGGAAATTCTTTGTGCAGCTGCGCGAATTGCGCAATTCGCTCGAGAAAGAATTCGATGTGAAATTTCCGCATCTTTCGATGGGAATGACGCAGGATTTTTCGATCGCGGTCGAGGAAGGCGCGACCCTCGTGCGCGTGGGCACCGCGATTTTCGGCGAGCGACCTAAACGGCAGGAGGATTGATGCGGCTCGAACCCAAAGACATTCAGCAGATAGGAGATGAGCTTGCCATATCCTGGAATGACGGGACGGAGTCGTTTTTCAAGCTAGAGATGCTGCGACGTGCGTGTCCTTGCGCAGGATGTGGTGGCGAACCCGACGTGCTCGGTAATATTGCGCGGCCGCAGGTAACATATACGGATACGAGTTTTCAGCTCGTCGGCTTCGACCTCGTAGGCGGCTACGCATTGCAGCCGCGGTGGGCCGACGGACACAGTACTGGAATTTATAGCTTTACTTACTTGCGGCGATTGGAAGAAGCTCTGGAGTGAAGGCGAAAATTGAAGCCGATTCATGCCCCGGACCCTGAAAATCGCGATCGTTTTGCTGTGCTTCACGTTGTGCGGAGCCGGTACTTTCATTGCCTTAACCGCGCGAGAAGAATCTAAGCAGTCGCAAAAAATGAACACAATTCCGGTCAAAAATCACGAGATCGCGCGGCGTATTTGGATTCAGGTTTAATTTTACAGGTTGTTGCTCTGAGGCGGCTATGGGTTTGCATCCGCGACGGACGCCCTACAATTTTGGAATCGTGATCAGCAAGAGGCTTGTCCCATTGCTGATCGGCTTCAGGTGCCGATCGCGCAGCTGAGCTGGAATGAGGAAAAATTCCCCAGGCCCAAGATCGACGCCGGCGCAGCGCACAGAGCCGGTGAGGCAACAAGCGATTGCGAACTGCCCGCGAGGAGCGATCTCCCGCAGTGAATCGAGTTCCCACTTCCGGATCTCGAACAAATTGTGACGCAGCAGCAGTTCGCCCTTGGGTTGCACTAATCGCGGTCGAACGTCACTAAAATCGATGCATTGCAGCGCCTGATCGATGTGTAACTGACGCTGCTTGCCCGTGTCGTCCACGCGGTTCCAATCGAATACGCGATAGGTGGTGTCGCTATTCTGCTGAATCTCGATCAGCAAATTACCCGCGCCCAGAGCATGAAGACGGCCTGCAGGAAGGAAGGCGGCGTCGCCTGTTTTGACGCGGATTTTGTGAACGTGATCGGCTGCCGTACCGTCGCGGAGCGCCTTCTCGAACTGCTCTCGCGTGATCGATTCGCGAAATCCGAGATAAATCTCAGCACCTGGATCAGCCGCCGCCACGTACCAAAACTCGGTTTTCGGTTCGCCTCCCAATCTCTCAGCAAACTTTGCAGGCGGATGCACTTGTAATGAAAGTTTCTCGTGAGCATCAAGAAGCTTCAGTAACAGTGGAAAACGTGGAGAATCGGGAACGTCTCCGAAGATTTCGTCCCGATATTGAGTCCACAGTTCATGCAAAGTTTTCCCGCGCAGCGGTCCGTTGCGCACAATGCTCTGTGCTTCGGGGCGGTCTACTATTTCCCATGATTCCCCGACAGGTCTTTGCGGCGGCAATTTTTTGCCGAACTCAGATTCAAGACGCCGGCCGCCCCAAACGCGTTCCACGAAAATGGCCTCGAAGGTGAGGGGAGTCCGAACCGGATCGGCCTTAGCTGCGGATTGTGCGCCGCGGCGGGTCGACCTATTGCGGATTGCGGATTTCAGATTGGTAAATTTGTAGGGAGTTTCTGTGAAACGCCATTTATTTAATTGGCGTCTGACACGAATGCCCTACAAACAAATGCGAAGCTTTTTAAAGAACTGGCTGCCTGTGATCGTATGGGTTGGCGTGATTTTCCTTGGCTCGACCGATCTGATGTCGGCCGAGCATACGTCGCGATTCATTGTTCCATTTTTGCGCTGGCTGAAACCGGATATTTCGGCGGAGACGCTCGCGTCAATTCACTTCATCGTTCGGAAGTGCACGCACGTGGCCGAGTATGCTGTTCTGGGGCTGCTTTTGCTTCGCGCTGCGACTTTGATGACGAATTCCAGGCGGTCGATACCGATTCTCTATGTGAGTGTGCTGGGCGTGTGCCTGATTGTGGCTGTCACTGACGAATTTCACCAAACGTTCGTCGCGTCTCGCGGCGCTTCGGTCCGGGATATCATGATCGACTGTAGTGGCGCAATTCTCGGGCTGGTAATCGCCTCGATAATTCGAATGAGTCGTTCAATCAGGCTCGAAAAAGCACCTGCGGATCCATAGGTGTGTAGTCGCAATATTTGAAGGCACCCTCTCGTGTGGCTTGCCTTTCTCGGAGACTTAATGAAATAGTCAGCGTGAATGCTGATCGCCGTTGAAGGATTACATCTATTCGCGTTCTCGCTTCAGGTTTTCCGACGCGCTCCGTTGGAAGAGCCAATCGCACCAGGTCAGACAGCGCGGTGAACGTCAGGAACGGCGTTGCACTTTGGAAATCCTAATGTTCGCCCCATGATAGAAAGGATTATCGGCAATTCTTTGTCATCGTCTGCGACAGTCAGACCTTGGGTCATGACAGCTCTTCCCTCCCTATTTTCCGCGATGGGGATTTGGCTTGTTGTCTGTTTGGTATCGCCATGTATCGCAGGAAGCGTCACACAAGAGCGTGGAAGAGGAACGCCCATCATCACAGCCACGCCAGAGCGCGTTAAAGCCGGTAATGATTTCGGCAGCACCGATATTGCCTGGAATACGGGCAATGGATCGAAGGGTTTCGTTTTCGTCACGGCAAACGGCCGGCCGCCAGTTCTTGTCGCTATAGGTAACGAAGGTCACCGCGTTATACCGTGGATTCGGAGGGGTAATTATGTTTTCGACCTGTACGGAGATGCTGAACGGCGGACGTTACTTTCCACAGTAACCGTTTCCGGTGTCGCCATAGAACTCGAAACTCCTCAAAGAACAGAATTATTACACGGCCAACTACGCTGGCTTCTGCTTGCCGTTCTCCTCGCAGTTTTGTATGCCGCGCTTTACTTGAGCTCGACGGGAGCGGTGCGGACGAAATTTCCCCTTGAGCCGGCCACATCGCCTCACCCTCTTCACATTGCGCGAAATCTGCTGCTCGGCGTCGCCATCTTCATTTGTGTGGATGGCGTGGTGTTTCATACCCGCCTGTACACGTCAATTCTGGCGCCCGATTCTTACGCCGGGCGAATGGCAGCCATTACACGAGCCGAAAAAAATCGCGTTTCATCGGGTCTCAAAGAGGTGTTGGTTTTGGGCGATTCGCGAATGGCGGAGGGATTTTCTTCCGTGGTTGCCAACAAACTCAGCTCTCTCGATGGATTCAAGTTTGTGAATCTCGCGGAACCTGCTTCCGCGGTAAACATATGGGACTATATGCTGCGTGAAGTCGATCCTACTAGACGGCGTTACTGGGCGATTGTGGTCCCTTATGGCATCGGCTTTGAACCAAACAGCGCCGACCCGTTGAGGATTTCCATGGCAGCTCCGCTTTTACGCTATGGAGATTGCTTTAACTTTGCGTCTGCTTTTCAGCGATGGTCGGGTCGCTTTAGAGCATTTACAGCGTGCATACTGAGAGGCTCGGCATTCCAGAGCGATGTTGTCGACTTTCTGGAACATCCTATCGCGCGTATACGAAGTGTCCAGCAAGAGCCCAGGAGACTTCAAGCGCGCGATGTTTATAAAGGCCGGGATTACGATATCGCCGGCACTTTCTACGACCCCAAAACCGGTCAGGTAACTTTTCCACCGCGATTAACTGAGGCTCAAAGAGACGCCATCAGAGATAGCCTTGTGAGGCCATCGCAATCGGAAACACAAGACTTCCTGAGAATGCAGCGGGACGGGATCCAGCGAATCCTGAATCGTTATTCGGCCAGTTCGACCGAGATCGTCCTTACGCCGGTGCCTCGCGGTCCATTTGCCGGACTCCCGGGAGCTTCGATGACATTCCACGCTGCTTTTCCTACCGTGACAACTCAGAGGACCGTTTTTTTTCTTCCCGAACAAACGTTCGATTTTCTTGAGAAACCCGAATATTACTTTGACGGGTACCACCTTAATTCAAAAGGCCGGCAACGATTTACTGAAACGCTCGTAACTGAGTTAGTAGGGCGGCTGCGGTCGGCCAATTCGAACGGGCGTGTTCACTCCAACTTAGGGCCGGTATCGGATCGCTTCCCGTCAAACAACGCCGGCTCGGATATTGAGACAGCCATTAGCGATGGTAAATAACAGACCGATGGACGAAGCCAACTAGTTATTAACCGAGTTATTCGATGTTATTTAACAGCTTTCAATACTGGATCTTTTTTTTGATCGTGGCGACGCTGTTTTACAGCGTCCCGTTTCGCATTGGCAAGTTCTTGCTGCTGGGCGCGAGTTACATCTTTTACATGTGGTGGGATCCGCGATTCATCGTATTAATTCTTACCTCTACGGTAGTTGACTACTACCTGGGAATTCTGCTGGAGACAGCCAGTGGCCGGCGCAAGAAGTTTTTACTAATTGTTAGCCTCCTAGTTAACCTCGGTATTCTTGGTTTTTTTAAATACTACGATTTCTTCGCAAGCTCGCTGGCCCGGTTGCTTCACGTATCGGAGTCATCGGTTGTCTTGCAGATTATTCTCCCTGTAGGCGTCAGCTTTTACACCTTTGCCAGTCTCTCCTACACCATCGATGTCTATTGGGGGAAGATGAAGGCCGTGCGAAACTTCATCGACTACGCGCTGTTTATCGCATTTTTCCCTCACCTCATTGCCGGTCCAATCATTCGGGCCAGGCAATTCATCTCTCAAATCCAATTTTGGCGACGTCCGGCGGCGATTATGGTGCAGAGCGGCATTATTCTTATTCTGTCCGGTCTGATTAAGAAGATGGTGTTCGCCGATCGATTCGCCGTCGTGTCCGATGGATATTTCAATGATCCGGCGGCGCACCCGGGCTGGCTGGCCGCATGGTCCGGTTGCATCGCGTTCTTCATGCAAGTGTTTTTCGATTTCTCTGGTTACACCGATATCGCTCGCGGTTGCGCCAAGCTGCTGGGCTTTGAGTTCCCACTTAATTTTGCGCGGCCATTCCTGGCCAGAAATCCGCCCGACTTCTGGCAGAGGTGGCATATAACCCTGTCCACTTGGGTCCGAGATTACTTGTTCATGCCATTCAGCCGAGGAAGGAAAGGGCACTTTGTGTTGTTCCGAAACCTGATGATCGTCATGATACTGGTGGGCCTCTGGCATGGGGCTAACTGGACATTTGTAGCCTGGGGAGCGTATCACGGGATCCTGTTGATTGCGTACCGTGTTTTCGATAGGGCGGCAAAAGGTACAGCAATCGCCAACGTTATGAAAAAGCGCTACTTCGTGCCTTTTAGCGTTGGTCTGATGTTTCTTTCCTGCACGGTAAGTATGGCTTTCTTTCGCCCTAGGACGCTCCAAGCGAGCGGCTACGTCTTAAGTGCATTATTTGGTTTTCAACACATCCCTGGTGAATTTTTGCTAACGACTGGGACGATCGTGCTGATTTTTATTTCGCTATTTTTGGCGGTGGCGCAGGAACGAAGTCAGTTTATTGATCGTCTCGCACTTCAACCGGCGCGCATTCAAGTTCCTGCGTACGTTTGCGCCTTTCTGGTGCTCGAGCTGTTTCCCGCTACTGGCCAGGTGCCATTTGTTTACTTTCAGTTTTGATCACTGAAAGATGAAATGGGCCTGACTGGGCTCGAACCAGTGACCCTGCGCTTATCAAGCGCATGCTCTAACCAACTGAGCTACAGGCCCGCTTCGCGGAAGTGAAAAGTGATCGGTGATCACTGATTGGTCAAGCGATTCGCATTTCATCGATCACCTTTCACATTCCCTGATCAGATGCACTTTGCAAAACCGAACATCGTCCGCTTTCGCCAAGGCCACGGCGCGACAGTCTTCACTCTCCTCTTCGACGTGAGCGAAGGCTGGAGGCAAGGGGATTCGAACCCCTGACTTCCAGCTTGCAAAGCTGGCGCTCTACCAACTGAGCTATGCCCCCGTTCCGATTGCGGATTTTAGGTTGCGGATTGCGGATTGGCAAATCTGAGGCGTAGGGAACTGCTACCTGCGCTTGCATCTTCGCACGCTGAGGAAACATGTTGCACTAAACAGAATGCCGGATGTCGAGCTTGCGACTTGTCATCCGGCATTGCAGTCGATGTGATTAAAGCCTGAATCGTGGATTACGCGGGTTTCTTCGCGACCCCGCTTGACTCAATCTTGCCCATGCTTTGGTAGCGCCAAATACGCTGTTCTTGCACCGGTATTGGGGTCCGTAATAGCTCTGCCTGTAATCTCTCCTTTGTCATTTATGTCCTTTGCGGTTTCCAGATGTGCAGGGTAGTTGCCTTTTAGTTCGTTGAGGTCTTCGGGTAGGTCGGAGTGATCCCAAATAACCGCACGACAATCAATAGCGTTCACGTCGCATGAGACACCAACTACCTGGCCATCTTCATTAATACCGTAGGCCTCGCTATCCACATGTTCTGGTGTACGTCCCTGCAACGGCTTGAGTTCTCGGATTCCGTGTTCCCTCGTCCAGATGAAAGCGTGTAGTATGTCCCCTTCGACAAACGCGGGGTCGCCAGCGAACCCAACCACAACGCCATCTTCATTGATCGCGGTCGGCGTGTTCCACCACTGCGCCCCGAGGTTTCCCAGGTCAGTCACGTCGCCGTTTTCCCAAAGGACGGCATGCTTGGCTGTATGTCGTCCAACGGCTTGGTCGCAAATGCCCGAAATTCCCACGATTTGTCCGTTGTCATTGATCGCCGTAGCAGCCCCTGATGTGTCGTCTTGAAACAGAGGGAGTTCGTGGATCACATCAGGTGGCCCCAGACTCCACATCGCTGGGCGAAACTGGAGCACTTGGGGCGAGACGCACGCGTCGTCATGAACACCATTCTCCGCCCATCCAACGACCTCACGAAGATTGTTGGCTCCCGTGGCAAACCCATTGTTTCCGCCAGGGAAGTTGGGAAGTCCCCTCATCTGGCCTTGGCTCTGTTCCCAAACAAAACCGAGATTAATAAACCCGGCTCTGAAAGGCCCGCTATAGAAGCTGAAACTGCTCCAAATCTCTCCCAGCGGCTCAGAATCGGCGGTTTGAGAGATACCGACGATGACACCCTCGGTGTTTTTCACATTCCAGGTAACACTGCTGTTTGGTCCGCCGAGTGTACCGAGATCGAGCAACGAGTGGTGTCTTCGCTTTTGCCATAGCGTAGCATGCCGGGTTTGATCTCCGGCCAGTCTGGAATAACCGGCGACCCAGCTTCGGTCGTTAATACTGTTTCCCGCGCCACTGGTTCCTCCCAAGCTATCGAGATTAGACACTCGATAATGCACTGTGTGTCTTCGTTCTGTCTGGTCTTGTGCATAGGCCGGTGTCAGAACCGCTCCGGAGCATACAGAGATCAGCATTATGAAAAGAATTTGGCTAGCTCTTTTGGGTTTAAGTTGTGTTGTCATGATTGTTTCCTTTGTTGAATTTTTCATGGCGACACTTTAGGAACTGACCTTACGTCACTACCAGAGCCACTTCGTCGGTTTCGTACGAGCCATTTTATTTTTGATTCTGGGTTCGATTACCCATCCAAGGGAGAGAATCAGCGATTCGTGGCAGAATCCATCCAAACAACCCAATCGTCCCGTCCGAAATTTTGAAAACGCCAGCGTGCCGGCCCTTAGACGCCTGGCGATTGTCTGCAAATTTATCTAATTCAATTTCGAATTAAGCGCCGCCGCGAACTTGCTGAGACCTTCGCGGATCTGTGCACGTGACCATGCCGCGAATCCGAAAGTGAGCGCGGGCTCTGGCTCTGCTTTCATGAAGCAGGACGACAATGGCGACGGCCTGAAACCGATCTCACCGCAGACACGAGTGATTAACGGCAAGTCTGTTTCTCGTCTTAGCCAGGCAACGAAATGCAACCCAGCTTCCGGAATTTCCAAGATAAAGTACTTACTCAGCAAATTGTTGAATTGCTCGATGAAGTATTCTCTTCGGTCAGAATATAGTTTCCGCATCCGCTTGATATGACTCAGGAAAAATCCTTCGGTCAGGAATCGAGCCAGCGTCGCCTGATCGATCGCGGGTGAATGTTGATCCATCACGGCGCGAATCTTGATCATCGGTTCGACCAACTGCTCCGGCGCCAGGATATAACCCAGGCGCAAGGATGGGTAGAGGATCTTGCTCATTGTGCCTGCGTAGATGACACGGCCGGCGTTATCGAGCCCCTGTAAGCAAGGGAGTGGGGGACCGGTATAACGAAATTCGGAGTTATGGTCGTCCTCGAAAATGTACGCGTCATACGTGCGTGCAAAATCGATCAAAGCCGTTCTTCGCGAGAGACTCATCGTCATGCCGAGCGGGAATTGATGAGATGGAGTGACGTAGATGATCTTCGGTGAGCGTTGCTTCAACGGTCGCGTGATCGTGATCCCTTCCCGATCAACGGGTCTTGGAACGACGGTTGCCCCCGCGAACCCAAAGGTCCGGCGCGCCTGATAAAATCCCGGGTCTTCGATCCACGCGACCTCCCCTCGATTTACGAGAGCCATCGCGCTGATCATCATCGCCTGCTGCGTACCAGCGGTAATGATGATCTGGCCTGGATGACAGCGCGCACCTCTGTAATCGCACAAATACGTTGCGAGCGCTTTGCGCAGGTCGGGGTCGCCACGACTTGAAGCATACTGGAGTAAGTGGGCTCCCTTTTTTGCCAGCACTTCTGCTCTGAGTCGTTCCCATATTTCGATGGGAAATTCGTCCAGTGCTGCGACGGCGGGAACGAACGTGACGCCCGGTGGACCGGCGATTCCGAAATCGAACTGTTTTCCGGCTCGCCGATCCGGAATATCTTTTACCCGATCGGAAAGGCGAGGCGGGCGTTCTATATGTGGTTCTGCTTTTGCAGTCCGCGCACTCAGGAAAGTTTCGGGCAACGGTTCGGCGATGAACGTGCCCGATCCAATTTTGGACTGAAGGTAACCTTCCGAATGAAGTCTCGAAAAAGCGACGTTTACAGTGAATCGGGACACTCCCAGGTCGACCGCCAGTTCGCGGGAGGAGGGGAGGCGGGAAGAATTGTTATTGAAAGTTGCCGATGCTAATTCATCGCGAATCTGGCGATAAAGTTGTTCGTGGAGTGGTTCGTCCAAAGAGCGATCCAACCGAATCATTTCAAAAGCCATGATTGAATGCCGGCGGCGCTGGTTCTTACTTGATTTTTTAGCTGAAGTTGCTTTCACGATCCGAATTCTGCTCATTAGAGCAACTACTGCTGACCGCAAGCTCCCATCGAAGTGGTCTGGCCATTTCGGCCTAAGTGGATCGTTGACACTTTAGCACAAGGCCAGAACCTTTTTTCTATGCAGACTCAGACTCCTTGTAGCGATCACGTTGAAACAAAAGGCCTGATTTATTTTGCGCGGATGCTGGACAAGATCCGGCTAAAAGCCCGGGGTGAATTGCCGCCAGACTATTTTACGGGTGTCGATGAAGATCCGACGATGTTTGACGCACGTTGCACGAGATTTCTCGGGGTAAATTACGATGAGCTTGTCCAACGAACGCTCAAAGGCGGATCAGATGATGAAATTCTCGAATGGTGTTTCGAGCGCGGCCGGCGCCCTAATGAAGAGGAAATCGCGATCTGGAACGCGTTTCTGAGCAAACGTGGCTGGCGAGATGACGCAAGCACGGACCTGCAGGCGGCTAAGGAGCGGTCAGGCATGGGAGATCGCGGCGACATTCAGACCTGGGTGGACCTTCACGACGCCGAGGAAGACAGAAAGCCGGTGGCGAGGTTCGCCGGCTAAGCGCGAACTTCGTCTCCCGTTTTGTAGTGCCTAATAGGTAACCATGTTCGGTAGATCTCATTCGTCGGAATAGGTGATCTGAACGATAAGCGCTGAACATCCGTCGCCCAGCCTGCCTAACAAGCAGGCTGTTCGTTGGAGCCAGCGCGAGCTCAACTGGCCTGACAGCTTTAGGCCTTGAAGAAACGGGAAACCCAAGCGAAATCAATTCAACTACGCGTGAAGTGTGCGTAGGACGCAAGAAAACTGGACCGAAAATTCAAGTGGGCGTCGCCGTGTCTTGTGCGGAGACACGCCATTCGTTTTTCGAGCGCGAAAAGCGGATTCTTATCCGTGTCTGGCACTCGAAACGACTCGCCGCGAAGGAAAGCTCACGATGAGAGGTTGCCCAATTTCAACTTCGAGCAAGCACGTTCGCTCACGCCTTTGCCACATTTCGCCGATGCTAACGGCTCACTGGACGCAAACAATTCGGCGACAAATGAAGCGTCCGTGGCGAATAGGCGTTTCACTGCAGAGTAATTTGGGGCGAGCCGTAGATCGCATTGAGCTGACTTCGAATCAAGCGGAACTACGACGATGGTCGTGTAGATGGAAAACGAAATGCCGGATGTCGATTCTCAACGAGTCGTCATCCGGCATTGCAGTCGATGTGCAGCAAAGACTGAATTGTGCGTTACCGTGATCTCCTTTGAAGCTTTGGTTTCTTTCGATTCCAAAGTCTTCACGGCGTGTCCGGGAAGTGATCAATTGATTCACTCCGCGGATTTAGCCGTCGACCTATTCAACCGCTCTTCGAATCCGGAGACTCGAAGGCGATGAATATCTCCTTAGAAAGGAGGTGATCCAGCCGCAGGTTCCCCTACGGCTACCTTGTTACGACTTCATCCCAGTTACCACTCATAGCGTAGGCGGCTGCCTCCTTGCGGTTAGCGCGCCGACTTCGGCTACAAGCGACTTCCATGATGTGACGGGCGGTGTGTACAAGGCCCGGGAACGTATTCACGGCGCCGTAGCTGATGCGCCATTACTAGCGATTCCGGCTTCATGAAGTCGAGTTGCAGACTTCAATCTGAACTGGGCCCAGTTTTAGTGATTTCCTCCACCTCGCGGTCTCGGATCGTTTTGTACTGGGCATTGTAGTACGTGTGCAGCCCTGGCCGTAAGGGCCATACTGACTTGACGTCGTCCCCACCTTCCTCCCCGTTAAAGCGGGGCAGTCTGAACAGAGTGCTCGAGCCTCACGGCTCGGTGGCAACAGTTCACAGGGGTTGCGCTCGTTGCG